>Ga0137366_10000003_pt1 | contig 122110 bp, 100 predicted proteins | sample SagtaG_8_FD_104938 | JGI IMG/M metagenome (GOLD analysis project Ga0137366, IMG submission 104938) | Vadose zone soil microbial communities from Sagehorn Ranch, Mendocino, California, USA - Sage1_L_60_16 metaG | ecosystem: Environmental > Terrestrial > Soil > Vadose zone | place: USA...
AGTACACCTTGAAACCTGCCGCGCGTGAGCGGCTGGCAAGAATATCCGGCATCGTGCTGGCTTATCCGGAATTAAGGCTGGAAGTTGAGGGCCACACGGACGGCATCGGCGGCGACGAGTTTAATCAGCGCCTCTCAGAAAAGCGGGCCGCTTCGGTGCGGGATTATCTGCTCGATTCCGGCGTCTCCATGAACAACGTCATGGCCCGCGGCTTCGGGAAAACCCAGCCCGTGGCTGACAACGGCACCTCCGAGGGCCGCAAGCTGAATCGCCGAGTCGAAATGATCGTTTCCGGCGATGTCATCGGCAACATGATGGGAACTCCGGCAGCGAGCGCCACGGTACCGGGCGCATCGCCCCAGTAGAAGATCGCTTTCTGCACGGGTATTTCACCTAGTACTTTCATACGATTGCCCAAACCAGCCTTGAGCTTGAATAATCGCGCCACCATTTTGTGGGGCAAACTCCAATCATTTCTCGCTGGTCGACCTAAATGAACATACGCGGTCTCACATTCAAGCTGAGCAACCGTGCCAGGACGATCCTACTGCGCATCGCCATGGTCCTTGCCATTGTTTATGTCACCGGCGGAGCCTACATCTGGTGGGCAATGCAGCAACCCCCGGAAGCCTTCGCCCGCGTCATGATGCGGATGCCGGGACCAGTTCCCTTCTTGCTCTATCCTTTTGAGACGCTATGGTTGCGGGCACGCGCGGGCCACCTGAATGCCGGGGATCGTGTCCCCGATTTTTCTCTGCTCAAGGTCGATAAGAGTGCGAAGATTCAGCTTTCCACGCTGAACCAGAACCAACCCGTGGTGCTGGTGTTCGGCAGCTATACTTGACCACCTTTCCGGCGGGAGGTTCCCGCTCTCAACAAACTCTACGAAGAGTACAAAGAGCGCGCCGGATTTCTGGTCGTGTATATCACCGAGGCACATCCCAGCGATGTCTGGCAGATGCAGAGCAATATCAAAGACAGCGTAGTGTTCGCTTCTCCCAAGAATGAGGATGAGCGAGCTTATGTAGCTGGAGCTTGCGTTCGGAAGCTCGGGATCAAGATTCCAGCCGTTCTGGATGAGTTTGGGAATTCTACCGAAGCAGCCTACACTGGGTGGCCAGACCGCCTGTATCTAATTGACGCCCGCGGTAGGCTGGTCTACAAGAGCAAGCCGGGGCCATTTGGGTTTGAGCCCGATGAATTGAGAGCTGCCCTGGTGAAGACATTGGAAGCGCAAGCGGCGGCGCACTGAAGATTCGTGTCAGGGCATGGCTTCAGCTGTGCCGCAAAATCCTCGCTTCTCGATCTCGCGCCGATCCGGCGCAACCATCACAATGCAAGCGGCGGTTTCAGTAGCGCCGATGGGCACCAAACAACATCTTTTCCAGCTTTAACGATATGGCTGAAGCCAGATCCTGACACGTACCTTTGATCGATAACTAGTGCCCACCACCGGTCAACTCCCTGACGATATTTCCCACAAACGCTTTGGCGTCGCCGAACAGCATCAGGGTTCGATCGAGATAGTAGAGCGGATTGTCAATCCCGGCGAAGCCTGGGCTCATACCGCGCTTGATCACCATCACTGTCCGCGCTTTGTCCACATCCAAAATCGGCATGCCGTAGATGGGGCTGGTAGTGTCGCTGCGCGCCGCCGGGTTGGTTACATCATTCGCTCCGATAATCAGCGCAACGTCGGTTTGCGGGAAGTCTCCGTTGATTTCGTCCATGTCCATCAGCCGGTCATAAGGAATGTCGGCCTCGGCCAGCAGAACATTCATGTGTCCGGGCATGCGGCCAGCGACGGGGTGAATAGCAAAACGAACGTCGACTCCACGCTTGCTTAACATGTCGAAAAGTTCACGGACTTTGTGCTGGGCTTGGGCTACGGCCATGCCGTAGCCGGGAACAATCACAACTTTGTTGGCCGCGGAAAGGATCGCGGCAGCTTCTTCGGCGGTCGCGCTGCGCACCGGCTTGGCTTCCTCTTTGCCCGCTTTGGTTTGAACCTGCCCGAATCCGCCGAACAGGACGTTGGTAAATGACCGGTTCATGGCCTTCGACATGATCACGGAGAGAATCAGACCGGATGATCCGTCGAGTGCGCCGGCGACGATCAGCAGTTTGTTGTTGAGGACAAAACCCATGGCGGATGCAGAGAGCCCGGCATAGGCGTTCAGCAGCGAGATTACGGTAGGCATGTCCGCGCCACCGATGGGGATGATCAGCAGGACGCCGAAGACAACCGCGATGCCGATGACGAACGGAAACAGGTGGCTGGCTTCGGGATGGCGCACCAGGTAGGCCGCCAGCCCGACCGCTACTGCCAGCATGCCCAGGTTTACGACGTTTTGGCCCTTATATGTGATGGGGCGCTGCGGCAATATTTCCTGCAATTTGCCCGCAGCCATCAAGCTTCCTGTAAAGGTCAGCCCGCCAAGAATCACCTCCGCCGACAACACCGCCATGGTAAAGGCGGGGACGCGCGGCGCCTGCAAGTAATATTCAGCGGCGCCAACCAGCGTCACGCAGAGTGCGCCAAAGGCGTGGCTGAGAGCCGTCCGCTGCGGGACAGCGGTCATTTGCACAAAGCCGAGTGGGATCCCAATCCCTGTTCCCAGCACCAGGCCGACAATCACCCACTCATAATTCATGCCGTGGTGCAGCAGCGTGCCGCAGATCGCCAGCAACATGCCGAGTTCGCCGGCCCAGACTCCGTGGCGGGCGGTGGTGGGCGAACTCATCCATTTCAGCGACAGAATGAACAGGGCGCTGGCAATCAGGTAGATGACTTCGATGACGTAATGACTGCTGGCGAGCTCGTTCATGGCTTGCTGGGACGGCCGCTCTTGAACATCTTGAGCATGCGGTCGGTGATGAGGAATCCGCCAACAATGTTGCTGGTGGCAGCCACGATGGCGATGGTGCCAAGGATGGTGGCGTAGGTTGTCTTGTGCTCGCCAGCCAGGACGATTGCGCCGACTACGGCGATCGCGTCAAGCGCATTGGTCAGCGACATCAGCGGCGTGTGCAGCAGCGGTGAGACACGGCGGATCACTTCGAACCCGATGAAGCAGGCCAGCATGAAAATGAATAACAGATCGATCAGGCTCATCGCACCTCCTGGGACGCGGGCAATGAGAAGAATTCGCGAACGCGTTTGTTCACGATTTCTCCATCGCGCACGATCAGCGTGTCGCGGACGATTTCATCCTCTGGATTCAGTTGCCACTTCCCTTCCTTTACCAGGTGCTGAAGAAATGCAGTGATGTTGCGGGCGTACATCTGGCTGGCATGATAAGGGACGCCGCTGGCCAGGTTAATCTCTCCGATGATGGTCACGCCGTGGGCGACCACAGTGTCTCCGGGCTTGGTGAGCTCGCAGTTGCCTCCGCGTTCGGAGGCGAGATCGAAGATGACCGAGCCTGGCGCCATGCGCTTCACCATGTCCTCGGTCACGAGGATCGGAGATTTCTTGCCGGGAATCACCGCGGCTGTGATCACCACATCCTGTTCGGCGACAACATTGCCGAGCAACTCGCGCTGGCGGTTGTAGAAACTTTCGTCCTGGGCGCGGGCGTAGCCGCGTTCATCCTGCGCGTCTTTGGCTTCGATGGGAAGCTCGACGAACCGGCCTCCGAGACTCTGCACCTGCTCTTTGGCAGCGGGACGGAGGTCATAGGCGGAAACTACCGCACCTAAGCGGCGGGCAGTAGCAATGGCCTGGAGCCCGGCAACGCCTGCGCCCATGATGAGAACACGCGCAGGGGTAATGGTGCCGGCAGCGGTCGTCAGCATAGGAAAAATTCTGGGGTGACTGTCGGCAGCGCGTAGCACGGCTTTGTATCCGCAAATTGTTCCCATCGACGAAAGCGCGTCCATGGACTGTGCGCGCGTGGTGCGAGGCATCAGCTCGACTGAAAACGCGGTTACTCCGGTGGCCGCGATCTTTTGCATGACATCCACCGAACCCAGGGGACGAAGAAACCCGATCAGCGTTTGGCCCTTGCGGAACAGTGGAAGATCGACTTCTCCGTTGGCGTCGTTGGAGCCGTAGCAGAGGACCTGGGTGACAATGTCCGCTTTAGCGAAGACGGCAGCGCGCTCGGCAATGCTTGCGCCCTTTTCTGTGTAGTGTGCGTCGGGGTATCCGGCGGCGGTACCGGCTCCGGCTTCTACAATTACTTCAAATCCCGCTTTAGTCAGCGCCGGGATCACCATGGGAACGATGGCGACGCGACGCTCGCCAGGGTAGTTTTCTTTGGGGACGCCGATGATCACTCAGCCAGATTCCTTTCCACTATTGCGACCGGCTATTCTAGCGTGAGTTGGGATTGCATGCAGTGGTTCTGAGCGTGCTGGGCAGGGCTAGCGGGCTTTCTGCTTTGCCGTTCCTATTCGCCAACCATGCTGGGTTCCTATTTCTTCTTGCTGGAAGCTACCGGGACAATCGGCCGGCGGATGGGCACGATCGCCCCTTTCGACGGGTCGGCCGCCGCGCTGGCACGCGACAGGACTTCTTCCTGGATGTACTTCACAAAATCCTGGATCTGCCGCTGCATTTCTTCCATGCGCTCGCGCATTTGCAGGATGATGGCGATGCCGCTGATGTTCACCCCCAAATCGCGGGCCAGCGAAAGGATGAATTCCAACCGTTGCAAATCTTCATCGGTGTAAAGGCGGGTGTTGCCTTCGGTGCGAGACGGCTTTAGCAGGCCTTCACGTTCGTACAGCCGCAAGGTCTGCGGATGGATGCCATACATCTCCGCAACCGAGGAGATCATATACGCGCCTTTGGACTTGCGTTTAGTCAAGAGTTCCCTCGCACAGCTCGGGATTTCGCCTGCGGGCTCCCACTTCGCTCACGCCCGCAAATCGGCTCAACATATACGTGCCTTTGGATTTGCGTTTAGTCATCGCCCCCAACGATAGCAAACTACTGACAAGAAAGCATAGCGACAGGCGCTCGCTCAGTCTTCACTGAATCTGAAACGCGCACTGTACGCTCGCAGACACCGTGATCTTCTCCGGCTGTGGTGGAGGTGGAGGCGGTGGTGGTGGAGGTGCGACCTTGCTTTTGGAAAAGAAGCCGCCGCCGCCCCCAGTCACCTCCACCAATTCACTAACGTCACGAGCTTGAATTTGTACAATGCCGAAAAGCTGCTTCACGTCGAGACTCATGTACCGCAGCCCACCCAGGGTTTGCCCTTTTTGTTCCAGGGCGATCTTTGCACGCCCTATCGCCCGACGCATCGCCTCGGCGACGGCTTGCTTCTTGGCAGCCTCTTCGTCGGAGAGAGAATACGTCAAGGAACGAAAATCGGCGATGCCGTCATCCACCGTGCCGTCGAGGATCGGGCCAATGCGGGAGAAGTCCCGAATCTTGAGCACGATGCGCCCTTGAACGTAATACGACTTTGCGCGCTTCTTGCGATCACCCGTATAGATCGGGGCCACCGTCAGCACTCCAGTGGAAACATCACCCTTTGAGAGGCCGTTCGCAGCCGCGAGTGTCACAATCCGCTCAATCGACTGGTTGGCAGCCCCATAGGCCTGCTTCATCTCTTTTTCTTGCGCGAAGATATTAAAGGTCATAGTGGCCAGGTCAGGATCGGCCTCGTAGGTTCCGTCTGCCTGAACAACCAATGTATCTGCGATGAACTTGACCTCAGGTGCTTGTGCCGATGTGGCCGGAACAAGCGCGAGCAAAAGAATGCATAGGAACTGAGTTTTCATAACACGCTCCTTGGTCGTAGGAACGGTACACAAGCTCCTCCTTGCAAACTAGTCTCAAAGAGGTTACCGGTGGATGTTCTTAAGCCGTGTGCTGTGGCTTTTGCGGGGATGCCGACCATCCGTGCGGGCGCACGGCCGTATTCAGGAAATACGCTAATACACCGGTTCCCATGAGGATCATTCCGAACGCGAACGAACTCACACCCATCACCTGTTCATGCTGGCTATGGCTCACGGCAAAACCCAGCAACAGCACTGGCGCAATGCCGACCGCCAACGCCCCAAACGTTCCGCCCGGCACACGAAACGGCCGGGCCAAATCAGGTTCGCGGAAGCGCAATACCGCCAGGGCAACAAACTCCAGGGTGAGACTGCTGCCGTAGATCAGGATGTCAATCGTAACCAGCCGTTCGAAGCCCAATCCGAGACACAGTGCCCATCCGGCGGCGCAGGCGAGGATCGCCACCCACGGCGCTCGTGTCCGCGGATGCAATTTGCTAAACACCTTGGGGAGCATTCCATCCTGCGCCATCGCAAGCGGCAAGCGGGAATAGCTCATCACCAGGGCGTTGAACATGCCGAAAGCGCTGATCATGCCGCCGAGAACCAATCCGAGGCGGAGCAGCGGTCCACCCAGCAGTCCTGCGATATCGGCCCAAGATCCGGTTTCCCAAGCAGAAACTGGGAGCTTTGTCATCCAAACTGCCGCCACTGGGATGATGTAGCTCAGCGACACAATCAGTACCGCCAGCAGCATGGCCCGTGGATAGGTACGCTGCGGCCGCTCGACTTCGGTCGCGATCGTAGAGGCGTTGTCCCAGCCCATGTAATTCCACATGGCGATCAGCAGTCCCCCGATCAAGCCAACTTTGGAAGTGTTGGGCGTGGTCACCGCCTGGAACAAGGCGCCGTACTTGAGTGGAGAGAGAATCACAATCAAAGCGAAAGGCGATGACAGCAGAAAGAACAGCCACAAGGAGGTTGTAGAAACCACCTTCACACCGGCAATGTTCAAAAGGGTGCAGGTGATCACCACGGCCAGTCCAACCATCAGCCCACGATGTCCTTCTCCAAACCAGGGAAAAAGGCGGGTCAGATACAAGGTGAACAGAGTCGGATAGATGGCCATGTCGAAGATGGACGCCACCAGCGAAAGCCATGCCTCCTGAAATCCCCAGAAGTTCCCCATGGCATGCCGCACCCAGGCGTAATAGCCACCCTCGAAAGGTAGAGCGCTCGACAACTCGCCAATCATGAAGGCGGTGGGCAGACTCCATAACAGTGGAGTAACCGCCAAAAACACCAGGGCCTGCCAATAGCCGGCGCCGTGAACAATGTCCTCAATGCCGTAGGTTCCGCCGGATACCATGAAGAAGGTAGCGGCCACTAGCGGCCAAAGCGTCAGCCGGACGGATTTCTGCTTCTTCGTGGGAACTAATGTCAGGGGGATGGATTTCAATTCGCTGGGCGAGCTAGCGGTGGCCAATTTCGATGGATTTCTCCTCAGAGCGAATCACTCTCAGCCCCTCTGCCTCGGTGTGCCGGTTGGTAGGATTCCGGCAGCTCGGCTGAAGTTAGTTCGCCAATCGCAGAATAAGGCAAATTTCCACAGACGCAAGTGAAATTTTGAAAATTCTTGTAGGCAAGCCAGTCACAGAAGTAATACGATTTTGCGGGTCCGGATCCTCTCTCGCAAATATTCTGGAGTGATTGCGGAGGACCTGGAGAATTGTGGAAGGGGCACGGCTTTCAGCCGTGCCGTAGCAGGCAATTAAGAACGCGGCTTTTAAAGCCGCTGAGGAGGAAACTCACATGAGGAGAGTAATCTTTGCGGTTCTGCTGTATACGGCGGTATTGGTGGCGCAGACAGGGCATCCGCAAAACGCGTTTAAGCCCGATCAAATCAAGTGGGGACCGCCTCCGCCGTTCGTTGCCGCTGGAGCACAGTTCGCGGTGCTGGAAGGTGATCCCACAGCCGCTTCGGGCGAGTTCACCATCCGGCTCAAAATGCCGGCGGGATACAAGATCGCTCCGCACTGGCATCCCAAACGGGAGAACGTGACGGTTCTTTCGGGAACATTCAAAGTAGGGATGGGCGACACGTTCGACAACAGCAAGATGATGGATTTTCCCGCGGGAAGTTTTGCTTATCTTGATCCCGACATGCATCACTACGCGATGGCGTCAGGGGAGACGATTGTGCAGGTGCACGGCCAGTCCCCGGTGGTGTTCAACTACGTGAATCCAGCGGATGACCCGAGTAAGAAATAAATAGTCAGAATCCGAAACCACAGAGGGCACAGAGTGTTCCTCTGTGGTTTAGAAATTGAGTTCCCAGGTTTCCGCGACCAAATCCTTTCGTCCCCAACTTTGATGTGGTTCCTTTTTGACGACCTTGAAACCCGCTTCCTCGTAAAGGTGTCGCGCTGCTGAAAGTTCGCTTTGCGTCCAAAGCATAATCTTTTTGTAGCCAACCTCACGAGCAAAGCTAACGCATTCAGAGACTAAGCTCCGCCCAATTCCCAAGCCTCGCGCACTCGGCTCAACGAACAGCAGGCGCAACTTTGCAACACTTTTAGATTTCCGGACCAAAAATACAGAACCCGCGATCTCATCGTCTTTCTCCGCAATCCAGCAACGTTCCCGCTTGGGATCAAAATTCTGGATGAACTCCGCCACGATTTTGGCGACTATGGCTTCAAAACGTTCGTCATAACGATATTCCTGGAAGTAAAGCACCCCCTGTCGGTGAACGATCCAGCCCATGTCTCCAGGCTTACGTTGTCGCAGGGAATACGCGCCGGGCTGCGGAGCAGGTGTGAGGACGCTCTCAATCTGGCGCATCGCACCCAGCAGCCTCTTTTGTTCCGCGGGCGAATATCGGGCCAGCATGGCTGAGATTTCCGCGCTCGACCGGCGATCCAGCGGAGCAAAAACCCGTCGCCCTTTGCTGGTCAAAGAAAGGACCATTCTCCTCCGGTCCGATGACGATGGTATTGACGTAACCCAGCCCTGATTTTCGAAGCCCTGCAACATGCGGCTGACGTAACCGCGATCAAGACCGAGGTCGTGGCAAAGCATGCCCGCAGTGGCCTCCCTGCGATGCGCCAGCTCGTAAAGAACTCGGACTTCCGTAAGGGAGAACTGGCTACGCAGCAAGTGTTCCTGGAGAACCCCGATTTGACGCGTATAAAAGCGGTTGAAATGACGGACCGCTTGCACCGAATCAGGGGCTGGAAAGGGGACGAATGCTACTCCCATGTAATGACTTTATCAAATTAGTTGACTTAGTCAACTAATTTGGTTGATATTTACTTGCGCGAACACTAAGGTTGGACTCAAAAAGAAGAAAATCGCGGCATAGCAAAAACGAAACATCTTCCCGATCATATTGAGAACGGTCGTACACTCGCAAGCACGTTATTTAAACATTCTTGAACAACTCTTCCCGCGGATCTTCGGGGTTTAATTTCGCCAACTCCCGCAGCAATTCTTTTGTCTTCTCATCGCGCGGCATTGGTACGGTGATTTTGATCTCGACAATCTCATCGCCACGTGCGCCGTCCTTGGTAGCCGAGGGCACGCCCTTCTCGCGCAGCCGCAGCTTCTGCCCTGACTGCGTCCCTGGGGGAATCCTCAGTTCCGCGCGTCCGTCGATGGTGGGAACTTCAACCTTCGCCCCCAACGCCGCTTCCGTCGCCGTCACCGGAACCGTCAGGTAGATGTTGTCCCCGTCCCGCCGGAAGATGGGATGCTCGCCGATGCGGATGATCACATAAAGATCAGCGGGTGCGCCGCCACGCCCGCCGGCGTTGCCCTTGCCGGGAATCCGTATGCGCTGGCCATCGCGCGTCCCTTGCTTGATGCGCACCTCCAGCGGCTCAGTCCTCTCCACGGTTCCGTCGCCATGGCACACCGGACAAAGCGAGATATTTTTCCCGGTTCCATGACAGCGTGGACAGGTGACATTGAATTTCATGCGCCCGCCGGTCTGGGTGATGTGGCCACTGCCTCCGCACTGAGGGCATTTGCCGGGAGACTCGATGTGTCCCGCACCGTGGCAATTGCCGCAGGTGTCGCGGCGCGCGATGTTCAGCCGCATGACGCCGCCGCGTATCGCCGTCCAGAAAGGCACGTTGACTTGATATTCGAGATCGGACCCGGGCTCGGGGCCTTCTTCGGCTACGCCTGCGCCGCCACGCCCGCCGAAAATCCCGGAGAAAATGTCGCGGAAGCTGCTGCCGCCGCCCCCGCTGGGGCGGGCTCCTCCTCCCAGATCGGAGAAGTCGAATCCGCCGAAATCGAAAGGAACGCCTTGCGCGCCCCCGCCACCCTGAAATCCGCCAGGGAAGCCGCCGGAGAATCCTCTTCCCCCCGAGGCTCCCGCGTTTGCGTAAGCTTCCGCCGCCGCGGGATCAATGTTGTCAGAATAGAACCCGAGCTGATCGTAAATCTTGCGCTTCTTCGGATCGCTGAGGACGTCGTTGGCTTCTGAGATGATCTTGAACTTTTCCTCGGACGTCTTGTCGCCGGGGTTTACGTCAGGATGGTGCTTGCGCGCCAGTTTGCGAAAAGCTTTGCGAATCTCCTCGGCGGAGGCGGATTTCTTCACGCCCAGCGCGCCGTAGTAGTCCTTTTTTTCGTTGGCTGCCATCGAGGTAAAGAAAGCTTATTCTAACCCTTGTCATCCTGAGCGAAGTAATCCCGCGCGATCAGCGCGTGATTACGCAGTCGAAGGACCCCGGAGGTGCTGACCTCATTAGTGCTGTCTCAAGGGAATTCTCACCGAGACCTCGGACGATTCAAGCTGCACCGCAGACTCAAGAATTGTGTTCATCGTGAAAATACCTTCCAACGCTTCAGGTAGGTCAAACTTCAACGGGGTCCTTCGACTCCATGGATATCCTGCTTCGCAGGATATCCACTCCGCTCAGGATGACAGTTTGGTGGAGAGCTTCCGAGCAGAGGCCCCGCGCGCCTTCTTGCCATCCACATACACCGGAATGCGCTGAAGTCCATCAGCGCCCTGAGTAAACACAAACCAATTATGTTCCTCGTCTATGTATTCTAAAAAGTAATCCTGCCCTTTCACATGGAACTGCATTCAATACCCCCACTCCTAATGCGCAAAACTGGCCACGGATTTTACGGAATATTTCTTGATCCGTGATCATCCGCGGCCAAAATCAGATCCTTCGCTTTGCTTAGAATGATCGCAGCGGGGCTCGGTTCTTAGCCTGCCCTGAGTAACTGAGCGAAAACGAAGTGGTCGAACGGGCTCCGCTAATCGCGATCACTTCTTGTCTTCGACATCCACATATTCAGCATCAATCACGCCTTCGTCTTTCTTTTGAGCCCCGCCGTCGGAGCCCGGCTCCGGTCCCGCCCCTGCACTCGGCCCGGCTCCCGGAGTTGGCTGGGCTTGCGCGGACTTGTACATCTGTTCGGCCAGCTTGTGCGATGCTTGAGTTAGCGTCTCGCGCGCCTTCTCCATCTGCGCCTTGTCGTTCGATTCGACCGCCTTCTTCGCATCGGCCAAAGCGTTCTCCACATCGCCACGCTCGGAGCCAGAAATCTTGTCACCCGACTCCTTCAGCATCTTCTCGATCTGATAGATCATGGTGTCGAGCTGATTCTTGGCGTCGATTGCGTCACGCTGTGCTTTGTCTTCGGCGGAGTGCGCTTCCGCGTCCTTCGCCATGCGCTCCACTTCTTCTTTCGACAGGCCGGAAGACGACGTAATCGTGATCTTCTGGTCTTTGCCGGTGGCGTTGTCCTTCGCCGTCACGTTGAGAATGCCGTTGGCGTCGATGTCAAACGTCACTTCAATTTGCGGCACGCCACGCGGAGCCGGCGGCAAACCGGTCAAGTGGAACTTACCGAGAGTCCGGTTCTGCGCGGCCATCGGACGTTCGCCTTGCAGCACGTGGACTTCAACTGACGTCTGACTATCAGCCGCGGTCGAGAACGTTTCCGTCTTTTTGGTCGGAATCGTCGTGTTGCGCGGAATCATCGGAGTGGCCACGCCACCCAGCGTTTCAATCGCTAGGGTCAGCGGAGTCACGTCGAGCAGCAGCAGGTCCTTCACTTCGCCGCCCAGCACGCCGCCCTGAATGCCGGCGCCGATCGCGACGACTTCATCCGGGTTCACGCCCTTGTGCCCTTCTTTGCCGAACAGCTCTTTCACGATCGCCTGAATGCGAGGCATACGCGTCTGTCCACCGACCAGCACAACCTCATTGATCTTGCTGATATCGACACCCGCATCCTTCATGCACTGCTTCGAGGGCCCGACCGACCGCTGAAGAATGTCCTCCACCATTGACTCGAGCTTTGCCCGCGTCAGCTTCTTCACCAGATGCTTCGGACCCGAAGCATCGGCGGTGATGAAGGGCAGATTGATTTCCGTCTCCATGGTTGTAGAAAGCTCGATCTTGGCGCGCTCCGCCGCGTCACGCAGACGCTGCAACGCCATCTCGTTGCCCTTGCCACGCAGGTCGAGGCCTTCATCTTTCTTGAATTCGTCGATCAACCAGTCCACCAGTCGCTGATCGATGTTGTCGCCGCCGAGGTGAGTGTCGCCGTTGGTGGCTTTGACTTCAATCACGCCTTCCCCGACTTCAAGCACCGAGATGTCAAAAGTGCCGCCGCCGAAGTCGTACACCGCGATGGTCTCGTCCTTACCTTTGTCGAGACCGTATGCCAGCGCCGCTGCCGTCGGCTCATTGATGATTCGCTTCACCTCGAGCCCAGCAATCTGTCCGGCATCTTTGGTCGCTTGCCGCTGCGCGTCATTGAAGTACGCAGGGACTGTGATAACCGCCTCGGTGACTTTCTCTCCGAGATAGTCTTCCGCCGCCTTCTTCAGCTTCTGCAAGATCAGCGCGGAGATCTGGGGCGGAGTCTGCTTCTTGCCCTGGGCTATGACGGCCACGTGGTCGCCTTCGCGCTCCACTTTGTAGGGGACCATCTTCATTTCTTCATTCACTTCGTCGAAGCGCCGTCCCATGAAGCGCTTGATCGAATAAACGGTATTTTCGGGATTGGTAATAGCCTGCCGCTTGGCCACCTGCCCCACCAACCGCTCCCCGGTCTTGGTAAATCCGACCACCGACGGGGTAGTGCGGCCTCCCTCTTCATTAGGAATAACCTTGGGCTCGCCACCCTCCATAACCGCCACGCAGGAGTTGGTGGTGCCGAGGTCAATTCCGATAATCTTGGCCATGATGCTCCTCCTAATACTTATAAGTGCTTTATAATCAGCATGATTATGGCTGCACTGGACAGTATAGTAAGACTTGAGTGAGTTACTGTCAAGTATTGGATGCGGGAGGGCGTGGGAGGGATGCGGGGATGTGATTACGAGGAAATTGTCAGAGGAAATTGTCAATAGTCAATATTGGCCGACAGTTTCTGATCGCCAGATGACCAAGGTCAAGGCTAGCGCCTAATGTAGTGCTCGTAGTTTGGCACATCCTCCCCGAGCAGCTTCAGCAGAGTCGCTCCCTGAACGGACAGGCGAAACACGTAATTCGTAAGAGGAAGTTCACGTGTTTGTTCCATCTCGTGCGCCAGACCGAAACCCTGAAGGCGGTTGCAAATGGCGTAGCCCTCCTCGCGGTTGTAGGTATTCTTTTCAGTCGCCTGCCCGAGCGCGACTGCTATCTGATTCGCAAGCTCCTGCACACGACCAATCAGCGTGGATGGGTGCAACTTCTCGATGTAGCCAAGCACGGAATCGCCCGTCTTTTTCCAGTCGCCCTGTTTGTTCATCACCTTATTTATCACTTGAAGTGCGAGAAAATCACGCTCGGTCAGTTGCTGAATGGATTCGATGTACGACACGATGCTGTTGATCTCGTCCTTGGTTCGCAGGGCGTTCCCAAATACTTTCAGGTAACGCTCACGCTTGGCGTCGTTGAATTCTTCAGCATCTCGACGCAGGATCATCTGCGCCGCTTGAGCCGCATCTTCGACACTTGCCTTCGTGTTCTCAAGGTGTTCTGTCTCCATGACGAGATAGTTCCATGTAGCTTGCAGACGCTCCTCGACCGACACCTTGGTGAATCGCTGAGCGACCTTCTTGAAAATCTCCAGCGGCATCGCCGCCTTCGGGAGGGCTAACTTCCCCGCGAACACTGTAAGCTCCAGAAGGGATTTCTCCTCTTCCCCCATGTACCGCTGCTCGAAGGCAGCCTTCGGATCGTCTATCGCCATTCCTAAATCCTCGCGAAGAAAATCCTAACTCACTTTTAAAATTCGGAACAATTCAGGGACATACAGGACGTTCGTCAATTTCTTGAGCCATGGTGAGAGACGAAGAACCAGCAAGACAGGCCTCACAAAAACCGCAAGGGCTAAAGCCAGTCCGATGTTGTTTGCCGGGGCGATAGGGCTAAAGTCACTATCCTGATACGAACCCTTCTTGCGTTCTCGTACTTTCGTCACATCTCCACAGTTTACAAGGATTCGTATCAGGGCAGCGCCTTCAGGCTTGCCGCAAGGGCGATCAGATCAATCCGCCTTTAGGCGCCGAAGCCCTATCCTGATACTAATCACGGAAATCCCGTCCGCTGTAACTCTGGCGACCCTTCGGAATCAGATTTGGGGAATTGGAGAGCGCCGATGCACTACGTCACCGTGATGTATCCCAACCGCGAAGGCATGAGGTTCGATTTTGACTACTACATGAGCCAGCACATTCCCATGGTTGCGCGCCTGCTGGACGCCACCATTGAAGTCACCAAGGGCACCGAGACGCCCAGCGGAACGCCAGCATCTTTCCTTTACGCGGCGAGAATTCGGATCCGGTCACTGGATGAATACCAGGCAGCGATAGCGCAGCACGGAGCGCAGATCATCGGCGATATTCCTAACTACACGGACGTGCAACCCACCGTACAGATTGACGAGATACTATCCTAGCCGGGTGCCCCACCCCTCGCGGCTTGAGGCTGTTACGAAACTCCTCTTTCGCCCTTTCAGGGCTGCCTAATTTCCCACTTATACCCAGGGCTTACGCCGCTGGGCTGCATTCTTGCGCCGCTTCGCGGCTGTGGCTCGCGCGTTTCACTCCACTTGCAAGAGTGAACTTCGAGTTTCGTAACAGCCTCAAAACCGCGTTATGTGGGCCACCGTCGAAGCACGTTATTTCGCCGGGACCAGATCGAACTTTCCGGACGATTCCTCGTAGAACACCGCGCCATCTTTCTTATCTCCACCGCTCCAGTGCTTGTGTCCGCCGGGGACGCGCAGGAAATCGCCCGGCCGTACGCGTTTCTCGCCAGCCTCGTCCTTGTACAGGTAAGCACCCTTTATCCCCACGATCCACACGTCATTGGTGTGGGTATGCATGCCGGCGTCATATCCCGGCACAAACTTAGTGAAGGTGCCGTGCGCTCCCTGATTGGCGTCTCCCCAGATCGCCGCCGTGAATGTACCGCCGCCCGGCATGGCTGTAAACTTCGACTGCTCGGCGGCGGCGAAAATTACTTTGCCGTCAGCCATCTGTCCCTGGACCCGTCCAATGGACCACGTGGCCATTACCGCAACTACTGCTCCCACAATCCACAGTGATCGTTTCATTGTGATCCTCGTTTTCTGATTTATCGTTGAAGTTTTAATTCAAAGCTAAAGACAGGCGGATTCTACACTATGCAATTCAACCCTGACGCGGTTGTACTAGTGGCTAGAGGTTATGAGCGCTCGTCGTTTTAAGATTGTGCTCCTTGCAATCGAAAACATAGTTTCGAATCAAGAGTGGCGTATTCTGAAGATCACCTGGAGGGCGGCAAAACCAAAATGATTCGAAAAGCTGCAATTCAAATAGGATTTTCCATATTGCTCGTTTTCATTCTATGGAACGCTTACCTTACCGCGAACCATTTGAAGCGGGTTCAGAACATTGCGACGGTCGCTCTTGAAAGTTCCGCCTTCCAAGCCAAGCTGTCAGCAGTTTTGAAAGACGTGATGGATATGGAAACTGGTCAGCGTGGATACTTGCTGACTGACAACGTCGCTTACTTACAGTCCTACACTGATGCGAAAAACAGGATGCCAACCGATTTTCCCGCCATTCGTGCGGTATTTGCCAATCGGGTGCAGAGCGAACAATCGCTCGAATCGCAGTTGGAGTCTTTAGCTGCGTCAAAGCAAGCCGAAATGGAGCGCACCATTAGTTTGCGTCAGCAGGGATATCGTCGTCGTTCCTTCAATCTTATCGATACCAACGAGGGCAAGGGTTACATGGATGAGATTCGGCGCATCGTGTCTTCGCTATCTTCAGCGGAGAGCGGCAATTTAGCCAGATTCGAAACAGAGACCACTGCCACAGTAAAGAGAATATGGTCGATCACGATCATGGCCAATTCTGTGCTGTTTTTCCTTGCGGCATGTCTGTTCTGGCTGCTCCGCCGCCATGGGAGACTGCTTGGCGAAGAAGCTTCCCAGAGCAGGGCTGAACTCGCCGCGCGGGACGCGCAGTTGAAAACACTGACGTCTGCCCTTTCCGGTCAAATGCGGTCCAGCATCATTGCTATCAATACGAACTCACAACTGCTGCTGGAGGAGTTCGGAAGTTTTCTTCCCCGTCGTGGACACGAATACGCTGTGCAGGTGAACCACGCAGCGATACAAGTGGAGCAAATCAGACAAGATCTCGTTGGCAGGCAACATACTGAGAAGGCGGCCTAGCGGAGTCTGCGAGAGCAAGTAGCCTGGAACTTTTCGGATGTCTGGTGTTACCCGGCCAAGTTCGATGCCAGCGCCCGAACGATGGCGGCGGGCTCCGGGCGCTCGGTGTAGTCCTCGTTCGCCGAGACATAAATCACTGTGCCGTCATGATCAATGAGGAACGTCGCCGGAATCGGCAGTTCCCAGCTGTCATCGCCATTGGCGTGAGGCAAGTTCACGAACACACTCTTGTAGAGCGCCTCCTGATAGTCCGGGACCCGGTACACGAGTCCGAATTGCCGGGCAACCCGGTTGCCGGCGTCACTCAGCAATGGAAATCGCAGCCGTTGCTGTTCGTGCATGAAATAGGACTGTTGCACCGTCTGTGGAGAGATCGCCACCAATGAGGCGCCGGCTTGCTGGATTTCGCAGGCGACCAGATTCATAGCTTCCATCTGCCCAACGCAAAACGGGCACCAGCGGCCGCGGATGAAGCAGATTATGACGCGCCCGTTGCTCAGCAATTCCGCAGAAGTGACCCGCTTACCGTTGTGATCCTGAAGATCAAATGCGGGCGCTTGTGCTCCGAGCGGCAGTATCCGCGACGCCAGTCTGAGAGCCTGAAGTTCTTCGACCGCCCGGCGGTGAATTGCTTGGGTTTCCGGAGGAACATATTTGGCAATCAAGGCCTGGCGCTCGGCGAAGATTTCGCGCAGCGGACGCAAATCGATCTGGCTGGATTCGTCGAGAGAGCGCCATTTCATAGACTCCGATTATAAGGATTTCTTAATCCGCAAACTTACGAATCTGAGCGTTTCCTACGCACCTTCGCGTGCGCCAGGGTGGGCGCTTTGCCGATATAAATAGCTCAGGAGCAACGATTCCTGGCCAATGTATGAAGGTGATGGTTGCAGATGCCGAGTATATGTCGCGGCACATCATTACGCAGCTGTTTGCCCAGAATTCGCTTGACCCCGTTTACGTCAAAACGGAAGAACAAGCCTGGGCGGAACTGGATTCCGCGGACCCGCCCTGGCTTCTGTTGCTGGATGTGAAGATGCCTAAATTCGACGCGAAAGAGATGTGCCGCGTGATCCGGGAGAGGAAAGACGCGCGTTCAACCTACATCATCCTAATGGTGCCGCAAAGCAACCTGGCGAACCTCCTGCCTGCCCTCGACGCGGGCGCGGATGAATTCATCACCAAACCGCTGAACTGCGAGGAACTGCGGGCGCGCGTGCGAGTGGCACGGAGATGGCTGGAAAAGGAGGACCAGTTAACCAATGTCAACCGGGAATGGCGAGTCATGCTGGACAATTTGCCCTTCGGAGTCGCCGCCCTGGGTCAGCATGATGAGTTCCTCCAGGTCAATCGTGTCTTTGTGGAAATGCTGGGGCATGAGATGAAGAACATCCTCGGCAAGAACCTGCTGAGCAGCACACTGCGCCGCAATGCCGACCTGGCGCAAGTGCGCCATGGAATCCGCTGTTCCCAACCCTTCGATTGGGTGGAAATGGACGTCTACCACAGTGACGGGAGCAAGAAGACCCTGATGGTGTGGGGCAGGCCGATCAATGCCGGAGATCTGGTATTTCAGATTGTCACGGCGACCGAGTGAGCATCCCCCGCGCTGCCTACACAGGGACTTCTTCTGCCACTGGCGCGGGAAACGGTTCCGAAAACCAAAAAGAATAGGCCGTGGAACCATGCACTTGGTAGTGCTCCAGTCTTTCTCTGGCCTCGACGACCGTAGGAATATGCCCGGCGGGGACCCACCATAAGCAATAGTTTGGCTTGTCCATCTTCTCGAACCATTTTGCGCGGTCGCGCAAGACACCAATGTGGCCGGAGCGGTATACAAAATCGCGCAAGGATTCAAGCGACTCCCAGACCGACATATTCGGAATCACAAACGGATCGTCGTTATAAGCGATGTCAGTGGCATTCCCCGCGTCTGATTTCAGTCGCCACACAAATCCGGGCGCACTCTCGGCCAGGGCATTGACGGAATCAAGTTGGGAAACGAAATCTGCGATCTTGGGATCGTCGATCGGAGCCACCAGTCGTCCGATGTTGATTTGCGCAAGCTGGAATTGCATTGACCCTCCAAAATGGTTTTACATCCCTGGAAACTTCATACCTGCCAATCGCCGTGCGAAGCTTGCTTTCCCCATATCCTTGAACATTTTTCTCATCTGCGCATACTGGCGCAGCAGATTGTTGACTTCCTGAACCGATGTGCCGGAGCCTCGGGCTATTCTTTTGCGGCGGCTACCGTTGATGACCTCATGATGATCGCGCTCATGCGAGGTCATCGAATTGATGATGGCTTCCACCCGGTTGATTTGCTTCTCGTCCACCTTGTCCGCGGCTTTCTGCAGACCCGAGAACGGGCCGATACTCGGCAGCATGCCCAGAATGTTCTGCATAGAGCCCATCTTCTTCACCTGCCGCAACTGATCGCGGAAATCCTCCAAAGAAAAGCCGTCGCCGGTCAAAGCTTTGGCTGCGATTTCCTGGGCCTTCTTTTTGTCTACGGTCTGTTCGGCGCGTTCGATCAGCGACAAAATATCGCCCATGCCCAGGATGCGCGACACGATGCGATCCGGGTGAAAGGGCTCCAGCGCATCGTATTTTTCACCCACGCCGATGAACTTGATGGGTTGCCCGGTGACCTGGCGTATGGAAAGCGCCGCGCCACCCCGGGCATCGCCGTCCATTTTGGTGAGCACCACGCCGGTGAGCGCCAGCTTTTTGTGGAACTCGTCGGCAGAGTTGACCGCGTCTTGCCCGGTCATGGCATCGGCCACAAACAGAATCTCCTGGGGATTGAGCAGCTGCTTGAGCAACTGCATTTCATCCATGAGCCGCTCATCAATGTGCAGGCGGCCGGCGGTGTCCACGATCAACACGTTGCAGCCGGTATTGATGGCTTCTTTGCGGGCTTCTTTGGCCAGACGCTCGACCGTGGCGGTATTCGCTTCTCCTACTTGCCCTTCATACAAATTGGCTTTGATCGCCTGGGCAACCACCTTGAGCTGTTCCCTGGCCGCGGGACGGTAGACATCGACCGACACTAGTAGAGGACGGTGTCCGCCATTCTTCAGCCAATTGGCCAGCTTTCCGGAGGTGGTCGTCTTGCCGGAACCTTGCAGGCCGGCCATGAGCACCACCGTCGGCGGTTGCGAGGCGAACTTTAGCTTAGCCGTGTCCTTGCCGAGGATCTCAACCAGTTCATCGCGGACAATTTTGATCACCTGCTCGCCCGGCGCGAGCGCGGTCATCACCTGTTGGCCGACCGCCTTGGCTTGAACTCCATCGATGAACAGTTTTACGACCTTAAGATTGACGTCGGCTTCGAGCAGGGCAAGGCGCAACTCCCGCAGAGCCTCCTGCATGTTCTCTTCGTTGAGGACCGCTTGGCCACGCAGGCTCTTGAACGCGCGTTGAAGCTTTTCCTGTAGATTCTCGAACATAGGCTGTGAATGAACATTCTACCAGTGTGCCGATCAGCGGCTGGCAAGGCTTACGAAGGCTCGTGGGATTTGCGGAGACGATTCAAGCGGGCTCGTGCTCGAAAATGGCTGGCATCGGATAGGCAAACAAAAGTTGCGATGGGAATCTGCCGGAACGAGAAACGGATCTTGACGCCAAGTAATGTCGCGTTGAAAGCGTTGGCGCCGAGTATGGAATAAGCGCCAGCCCTGCCTGAAGCCGTGCCCTTCCACAAACCCCAGGCCGCTTCCACTCACGCACGCAGCAGTCTATTCCCGCACTTGCCCCATTCCTACAATCTCGTACTTGGTCGAGGTCAACTCCGCCAGCGCGAACGGCCCGCGGCAATGCAGCTTCTGCGTGCTGATTCCCATTTCCGCGCCGAAGCCAAATTCGCCGCCATCGGTGAAGCGGGTGGAGGCATTCCAGTACACGGCTGCCGAATCCACCAATTTCAGGAAACGCCGGGCGTTGACTTCGTCGTTGGTAACGATGCTGTCCGAGTGCTTCGTAGAGTAGCGATTGATGTGATCAATGGCATCGTCGACATCCTTCACAACTTTCACCGCCATGCACAGGCGTAGATACTCTTCCGGCCAGTCCTGCGGCTGGGCAAGTATGATGTTCAAATCTGGCGCGAGTTGGCGGGATGCCTCATCTCCACGTATTTCCACTCCGCTCTCGAGCAGCTTTTTCACAATTCGAGGAACATACTCGGCGGCGATGGCTTCATGCACCAGCAGCTTTTCCGCCGCGTTGCAGACGGACGGACGCTGTGTCTTGGCGTTGATCACGATGGGATCCGCCATATCGAAATCGGCGGACTCGTCCACAAAGATGTGGCAGTTCCCCGCCCCGGTTTCGATCACCGGCACCACCGAGTTTTCCACCACAAAAGAAATCAGCCCTTCCCCGCCACGAGGAATAATCACATCCACCAGGCCGCGGGCCTTGATCAACTCACCCACGGACTCGCGCGTACTTGAGTCCAGCAACGCGATTGCGCCGTCGGGGACCCCGGCAACTCCATTCAGGATTTCTACCAGCCGCTGGTTGCTGCGGGCTGCTTCTTTGCCTCCGCGCAGGACTACCGAGTTGGAAGTCTTGAAGGCCAGCACCGCAGTATCCACGGTGACGTTGGGGCGAGACTCGTAGATGATTCCCACCACGCCCAGCGGCACTCTGAGTTTGCGAATGCGCAGGCCGTTGGGACGGGTCCATTCCGCCAACGTCTCGTAAATCGGATCCGGCAGCTTAGCCACCGCTCGAACTCCGGACGCCATTTCCTTGATGCGTCTGGGATTCAGCGTGAGGCGCTCCAGCATGGCGCCGGACAATCCTGAGGAATCCAGGTCTTGCTGGTTCGCCTCAACAATGCTTTTAGCGTTCTCCTCAATCGCGTCGGCCATCACCAGCAGCACCGCATTTTTCTGCGTAGTGGAAAGCTGCAACAGGTGGGCCGACGCTCCGCGGGCACGGAGCAGTTTGTCCTGGGTGGTTCGCGAAGGCGTCATGGTCGTGGCCATATCAAGACTTCCTGCCTTGCGGGGGAAAATAGGTTCCAATTTTTCGCTCGATGGCCCAGGGGATAGCATGATGGTGCGCCCCGTTCACGATGGCTACGTTCACGCCTGACTCGCTGGCCAACTTGGCGGCGCGCAGCTTGGAGCGCATGCCGCCACGGCCCAGGTTGCTTTTCCCGTTACACAGCTCTTCCATTTGCGGAGTCAGCTTATGGATGGTACGCATCAGTTTGGGCCGCCTGCCATTCGGGACGTAGAATCCGTCCACGTCGGTCAGCAGCAACAACCAGTCTGCGCCGACTGCCCGCGCCAGCAGGGCGCTGAGTTCGTCGTTGTCGCCAAAAGCCCCGACCAGTTCCTGGATAGAAACGCTGTCGTTTTCGTTCACGACCGGTACCACTCCCAGCTTTAGCAGTTCTTTCAGCGTGTTTTGCAGATTCTTGTAGCGGACAGGCGAGGTGAAGTCGTCGCTCGAAAGCAGCAGCTGGGCCACCAGCTTCTTGCCGAAAAAAAGCTGCTCGTAGGTGTGCATCAAAACGCTCTGCCCGACCGCGGCACAGGCTTGCATCTGCGGGACACTGGAAGGCTTGTGAGACAGTCCGAGGTTCGACATGCCTGAGGCGATGGCCCCGGAACTCACAATCAAATACTCGTTCCGCGAGAGGTCCAACTGGTCCACCAGCGCGCGCATGCGGTTAGTATCGATGCGGCCGCCAGGGGCGATCAGGCTGGTTCCGACTTTGACCACCAGGCGCATTCCCTTCTAATTTACCAGTTCCCGCGCCGCCTGTAAGCCGTAGGCGGTTTGCATGGTAGTATCGAATTCATTGTGTTTCCTCCGTTTCATAGCGGAAACACAGAACCGCCTCGTCCCATGGTTCCCATCTCATGACAGTTTCTCCCTCAACTCGGAAACGCGTGCTCAGCGGCATGCGCTCCACCGGCAAGCTGCATTTAGGAAACTATGTGGGCGCCCTCGCCAACTGGGTTAAGATGCAGGACCAATATGACTGCTTTTTCTTTGTGGCCGACTGGCATGCGTTGACCACCGACTACGCGGACACCTCCAGGATCAAAGAGAATTCACTTGAAGTCACACTGGACTGGCTGGCGGCGGGGCTTGATCCGGAAAAATCCACCCTGTTCATCCAATCGCACGTCCCCCAACATGCGGAACTGCATTTGCTTTTCTCCATGGTGACGCCCTTGGGATGGCTGGAGCGCGTGCCTACCTACAAGGAGCAGCGGGAAAATATCGCGGACAAAGACTTGGGCACATACGGATTCCTGGGATACCCGCTGCTTCAGGCGGCAGACATTCTCATTCACAAGGGGGAAGTCGTGCCCGTGGGAGAGGACCAGGTCGCGCATGTGGAATTGACCCGCGAAGTTTCCCGCCGGTTTAATCAGTTTTATCAATTTAAGGGAAAGCCTGTTTTCCCCGAGCCGCAAGCCTTGCTAACACCTACGCCGAAGCTCCCCGGGACCGATGGCCGCAAGATGTCGAAATCGTACGGCAACACCGTCCTGCTTACCGATCCCGAGCCGGTAGTCCGTCAGAAGCTGAAGACGATGGTGACCGATCCAGCACGCATCCGGCGCACCGATAAAGGCGATCCCGATAAGTGCCCTGTCGGGGACTTGCACAAGATCTTCAGCAGCCAGGAAACTATGGCGAAGGTATACGAGGGCTGCCGTTCGGCGGGCATCGGGTGCATCGAGTGCAAAGGCTGGGCGGCAGATGCGCTGGTGCAAATCCTGGGCACCATGCAGGAGCGCCGCAAGAAATATCAGGAGAATCCCAGGCTGGCCTGGGATATTCTGGAGGCGGGATCGGCGAAGGCTCGCGGGGTTGCCGGCGCCACCATGAGCGAGGTCCGCGAGGCGATGGGCATGTCGCTGACAGGGGATAGAGTAACTACCAATGGCTGAGCATTCAAAAGTCGTTGCCCAGAACTCTGGCTTGAACGGCGCACAACCCGTGCTGGTTACGCCGCACTCTGGGAAGAAGAAAGACGAAAGCGACTTCCCCTTTTCGGTTACGGTTGGTGACGTGTACGAAGGGCCGCTCGACCTTTTGCTGGATTTGATTCGCAAGCAGGACATTGACATCTACGACATCCCGATTGCCAAGATCACGGCCCAATATCTTTCCTATGTGGAAAAGCTGAAAGAGCTGGATGTCAACGTAGCTGCCGAGTTCATTTACATGGCCGCGGTGCTGATTCACATCAAGTCGAAGATGCTGTTGCCGCGCGATCCCATGGCGCGGGAAGAAGATGATGATCCCCGATCAGAGCTGGTCAACCGGCTGGTGGAGCACGAGAAGTTCAAGGCCGCGGCGCAGATGTTGTTGCAGAAACAGCAGATTGAAGATGCCGTGTGGTCGAATCCGGCATTGAAAGAATTTAAAGACGCGGAAGGCACCGACCCGGAGATCGCCGCCGACATTATGGATCTGGTCAAGACCTTTCAGCAGATCATGGATCGCGCCCGTTCGCGGCCGATCCTGAATGTGAACGAGGACACCGTCACCGTGGGCCAGATGATTGACTATCTCCGCCGGCGGCTGTCGATGGAAGATCGTCCAATCCGGCTGAAGCAATTGCTACGGAACGTGGAGTCGCATTCGGCTCTGGTTTGCATGTTTCTGGCCTTGCTTGAGTTGGTGCGGTTGCAGGCCATCCAACTGCGGCAGGAGCGCATGTTTGGCGAGATCCTGGTGCGCAAGCATGTGGGCTTCGAAGCGGTCATGAACGAACAATCGGCAGTTCGGGATGATTGGAGGTAGGATGATCCATTCTCTGATCTCCGTTCGCGGTTCTCAAATATGAGCCTGAAAGCCAAAATTGAAGCTGTTATTTATGCGACTGAAGCTCCGGTTACGTTGGAGCACCTCGTGAAATTGGTGAAGCAGCCGGAGCAGCCGGAAGCCGACGCGAAGTCCGCTGTGCGTGCCGTGTTGGAAGAACTGGTCGCCGAGTACGGGGCTGAGGCACATGGCATAGAAATTCGCCAGGTGGCCGGCGGATACCGCATGTCCACCAAACCGGATCAGCATGACGTGGTGAGGGATTTCGCCAAGAGCCTGAAGCCGCCGATTCGTTTGTCGTTGCCGGCCTTGGAAACACTCGCGGTCATCGCCTACAAGCAGCCGGTGACTGTGGCCGAAATTGGAGAAATTCGCGGGGTGGATGCCAGCGGCGTCATTGGCACCTTGCTCGATCGCAAGCTGATCACTACCGCGGGCCGCAAAGCGGTGATTGGCCGGCCCATGCTTTACAAGACCACGAAAGAATTTCTGCTCCGCTTCGGCCTGAAAGATGTCAACGAGCTGCCCAGCATGGAAGAGTTCGAAAAGCTGGTGGCGGAATCATTCCAGGGTGACTTGCTTCCTCCGCAGGAAGAGGCGACCCCGGCAGAATCACCAGCCACCGGGACCCACGAGTAAGTTCCTACTATGCCCGCTGAACGATTGCAAAAGATTATCTCCGCCGCGGGCATCGCCTCTCGCCGTAAAGCCGAGCAACTCATCACCGGTGGACTGGTTTCGGTCAACGGGCAGGTGGTCACCGAACTGGGCAGCAAAGCCGATCTTGAGCACGATCACATCCGTGTCAACGGAAAACTGTTGCATGGCGTTGAGCGGCACGTTTACCTGCTCATGAACAAGCCCAAGGGCTACGTCACCACGCTGAGTGATCCAGAAAAGCGCCCTACCGTCATGGAGTTGCTGCGCGGTGTCGGTGCCCGCGTATACCCCATCGGACGGCTCGACTATGCCAGTGAAGGGCTTCTGCTTCTCACCAACGATGGGGAGTTGGCGAACCAGATGATGAAGGCTGCGTCCCATGTTCCAAAGACGTACATGGTGAAAGTTGCCGGGACGCCTACGCCGGACGGCTTGGGAAAATTACGCGCCGGGCTGACCATCCGCTCGGGAAAAGGAAAACGAGTACGAACGGCGCCGGCGAAAATCAGTCCCATTCGCGAAGGCAACAATCCCTGGTATGAAGTAACCCTCGAAGAAGGGAAAAATCGCCAGATACGCCGCATGTTCGAAGAAATCGGCCACCACGTGGAGAAGATCAAACGCGTGCGTTACGGGCCTCTGGAACTGGATGTGCCGCCGGGAAAATTTCGCCGCCTGGCGCCGCAGGAAGTTGCACGGTTGCGCGCCGCCGCCCGATAGCGTCTGGTTCCCAATATCTGTGAGAGAATACGGGGTTTAAACTTATGTCTTCTTTTTCGATTGGCGTTGACCTCGGCGGCACCAACCTGCGGATCGCAGCCGTAGATTCCGAAGGGAATCTATTGCAAAAACTGACTGTCGGAGCTCAGGTCTCACGTGGCCGCGACCATGTGATCGAGGAAATGTGCAAGGCGATCAAGAGCGTCGCCGCGGAATTCCAAAAGTATTCCTTGGCCGGCGTCGGCATCGGCGTGCCCGGAATCATCGAGAAGAAAACTGGGCGGGTGATCAAGTCTCCGAATCTTCCTGACTGGCTTAATTATCCGGTGAAGGAAGAAATTGAGCGCCGCCTGCAATCGGTGGTGATTCTGGAAAACGACGCGAACGCGGCAGCCATAGGTGAGTATTGGCTGGGAGCGGCCCGTGATTCGGACGCCATGTGCATCATCACCCTGGGCACTGGCGTGGGTGGCGGCATCGTCATGAACGGAGACATCTGGGACGGCATGACCGGTATGGCGGGAGAATTTGGCCACATCAACATTGAGCCAGAGGGGCATCCCTGCAATTGCGGCAGCCGTGGGTGCGCCGAGCAACTGGCATCGGCCACCGCAATTGTGCGCATGGCCAAAGAAGCGATTGAATCGGGCAAGGCCGATGCATTGGCCAAAGCTGCGCGCGGAGATGTTGAATTCACCGCGAAAAGCGTTTTCAATCTGGCGTTGCAGGGAGACTTGGCCGCCCAGGCAATCTTTGACAAAGTGGGTTGGGCCCTGGGAATCCTCCTGGCGGACCTGGTGAACGCGTTTAACTTTCCTATTTATGTGATTGGCGGTGGCGTCGCCAGTTCATGGCAGGCGTTCGCGCCGGCCTTGTTCCGGGAAGCTCACACGCGCTCCATGGTCTATGCAGCCACGGCTCCGCCGATGGCGCATGAAACTGAAGGCGCGGCAACGACTCCAAAGCAGTCGCATGGCGGAGCCCGCACGACCATCATTACCCGCGCCTTGCTGGGGAGTGATGCGGGATTGTTCGGCGCCGCGCGCCTGCCTGCGCTGCGGGCCAGGAAGTAGCCAGCTTGCTTTTCCGACGATTCGCCGGAATGAAAAATGGGCTAGATCAAGTTGGAGAATAAGCTAGCGCAGCGTCTCTTCCACTTCTGAAATCCAGTCGGGACGCTTCAACACTTCCCGCGGCTTAGGCCCATCGGCTGCGCCAACAATCCCATCGCGTTCCATCAAATCGATCAAATGCGCCGCCCGCCCATATCCGATCCGTAGACGTCGCTGAAGCAGAGATGTCGAGGCTTTACCAAACTCGATCACCAGGCGGACTGCGTCCTCATACATCGGATCATGCTCAGTCTCACCCTCTTCATCCGCTGCGCCTGCCCCGCCGTCTTCGCCCACCACCTTGGGAGCTTGCAGAAATTGTTCTTCATATTGGGCCGTTCCCTGCGAACGCCAGAACTCCACCACGGCCGAGATTTCCGCCTCGGTGACCAACGGCGCGTGCAAGCGGTGCACACGGGCCGAGCCAGAAGGAAGATAAAGCATGTCGCCGCGTCCCAGAAGGGCCTCGGCGCCATTGGCGTCAAGAATGGTGCGCGAGTCAACCTTGGTCGCCACGCGGAATGACATACGCGCCGGGAAGTTGGCTTTGATCAAACCGGTGATTACATCCACCGACGGCCGCTGCGTCGCCAGCACCAGATGAATGCCAACCGCGCGCGCCATCTGCGCCAACCGAGTAACCGACTCTTCCACGTTGCCCGAGTCCAGCATCATCAGATCGGCCAGCTCATCAATGATGATGACGATGAAAGGCAAGGGCTTGTCTTCGGCATCGTCGCCGAACAGGCTCCGCGTTCCATCCTGATCGAACAATTTGTTGTACTGATCGATATTGCGGACACCTTTTTCCGCCAATAGTTTCAGCCGCCGCTCCATCTCGCGCACCGCATTGCGCAACGCATTCGCGGCCAGCTTAGGCTCGGTGATGATGGGAGTGAACAGATGCGGCACTCCTTCGTAGTTCCCCAACTCTAGCCGCTTAGGATCGACCAGAATCAATCGAACTTGATCCGGCGTCGCTTTATACAGAATCGACATAATCATGGCGTTAATGGCCACGCTCTTGCCCGCGCCGGTTGAGCCCGCAATCAGCAAGTGCGGCATGCCCGCCAAATCGGCCGTAACAATCCGCCCATTGATGTCCTTGCCCAGCGCCAGGGTCAGTTTCGATTTCGACCCGATGAATTCGGTGGATTCAATGTTCTCGCGCAGCCAGATAATTTCCCGCTCACGGTTCGGCACCTGAATACCGACCGTGGATTTGCCCGGCATGCGCTCGATGAGTATGCTTTCCGCTTTCAGAGCAAGGCACAGATCATCGGTGAGATTGGTGATCTTGCTGTACTTGATTCCCGCTTCCGGCTTCAACTCGAAAGTAGTCACCACCGGGCCAGGGTTGATCTGGGTCACTTGGCCATGGACATCGAACTCGGCATACTTTTCCACCAGCACCTGCGCCACCAGCTTGAGTTCGTCGGCGTCCACTGTCTGCTGCTCATCGGCCCGCCGCAACAAACTGCTGGGAGGAAGTTTGTAGCCCCCGGCAATTCTAGGCAGGGTAGTCTTATGCTTGGCTCCGGTATCGGCCCGCTCTGTAACCTCAGGATCCAGGCCTTCAGCAGCGGCTGTTTGCGGCGCTTCCGCAACCACCTCTTCCTCTGCGGCTTCCTCAGGTGCCGGCGCAAACGTTCGCTCAATGCCAGTTCGCACTGCCGCAACGCGGCCTGAACTGAGCGAAGGCGAACCGTCCCGCCGGCTGTCGAGAGAGCGCTCCGCCCGCGTTTCCACCTCGGCAGCAAGATTCCGCGCGGATATCATCTGAGCCGTAACCACCGGCTTACTCGCTCGGCGCTGCTCGAGTTCTTTCTGCATCTTTCGCCGCGCCCGCTCGTATTTCCAGTCCTGATACCGCTGCCAAAGCGCGATCGCAAACGCAAACCGCGTGGGGGCCCAGACGCGCAAAGACGCAAAAGAAAATGTCGTGGAAAGGTAGAGAGCCACAGCCAGCACCGTGGCGCAGACAATGTAAGCGCCCGCCAGATTCAGATAATGAATCAGAAAATCTCCAACCACCCGCCCCACCAGCCCCTCAATGGGAATCACATGCAGCCAGCGCAAATGACCGGGCGCCAGCGCAAACAGAGCAGGAACAAAAATCATCAGCCAGCAGGCGCCCAGGGTCTTTGCGATGGGAGAAGTAATCTTCCGAGACCGGAACCAGCGCGCGCCCATGGTCGCAATCAGAACCGGCAACAGGAATGCGCCTAATCCGCAAAACTGGAAAACCATGTCCGACCCGTAGGCGCCGATGATTCCAATCCAGTTTCGCGCGGTCCGCGACCCGGTCAGAAATGATTCCGTATTGAACGAAGGATCCAGCGGCGAATAAGAGGCCAGCGCGAGGAAGAGGAGGAGCGCGGAGACGCACAACAGGAACCCAACCAGCTCATTGAGCCGACGGTTGCCGGTGGGCACGAAAATCCGAGAAAAGTAATTCATAGGCGTATCACGCACCCGTTTTGAGGAAACACCGTCCCGATCCAGGCGCCACTACGCCAGAGCCTGCTAATTATGACAAGAAACCCCTCTTGGCTTCAATCGGGAGTATCGAACTAGGTATTTTGATGCGAAATTTGCCCATTGGGAAAGGCGGCTACAGGCCCAAGTTCGTGGCCCAGGGCCTTCGGGCGGGCAGAATTTTCGCAACCCTAGGACACGCGTTCGTGCGCGTAGCCTGCGGCGGCAAGGGCGGAGAGCAGCTCCGCAATGTGATCGGGGCCGCGGGTTTCCATGGTTATGTCGATGGCCGTATCTCCCAGATTTACGCCATAGTAGGCGCGGTCGTAGGCGGTTTCTACGATATTGGCTCGGTGCTGCGCCAGGATTCCCGTCAGTTTGTTCAGTGCGCCGGGATAGTCAGGGAGATGCACGCGTAGGCGCACCAGGCGGCCATCTTTCACCAAGCCGCGCTCAATGATCCGGGACAGCAGGGTGACGTCAATATTTCCGCCGGAGACCAGGACGACAACTTTCTTACCGGCAATCGGCAGTTTGTGATTCAGTACAGCGGCGATGGCGGCCGCGCCCGCGCCTTCTGCCAGGGTTTTCTCACGCTCCAGCAAAAGCAGAATGGCGTTGGCAATTTCCTCTTCTGTGACGGTCACGACCTGATCCACGTATTTCTTCACCAGAGGCAGGGTATTGTCGCCGGTGCGCAGGACCGCGATGCCGTCCGCGATAGTCGCGGCCGGGCTTAACACCACGGGCTTGCCCGCAGCTAGCGCGACCTCCATCGAAGGTAACCGCGAGGGCTGGACGCCGTAGATCTGGACCTTCTTGTTCGTCTCTTTAACCGCACATGCGATCCCGCTGATGAGGCCTCCGCCACCGATGGGGACCACGATGGCTTCAACATCCGGACACTGCTGAAGCATCTCCAGACCCAGGGTGCCCTGCCCCGCAATCACTGCTTCATCATCGAAAGGATGGATGAAAGTTAAGTGCTTGGCCTGGCTGCGGCGGATGGCTTCCGCGCAAGCCTCGTCATAATTCGCGCCATAAAGGACTACATCCGCGCCGTAGCCTTTGGTCGCCGAGACTTTGGTCAGCGGCGTGGTGAGCGGCATCAGAATTTGCGCGCGAATCCCATGCAGCCCTGCGTGGTAGGCGACGCCTTGCGCGTGATTGCCCGCCGAGGCTGCGATCACTCCGCAATCGCGCTCCTCGGCGGACATGGTGAGAAGCTTATTGAGCGCTCCGCGCTCCTTGAATGCGCCCGTGCGCTGGAGATTGTCGAGCTTGAGATAAACCGAGTTGTTGGTGAGCTTGGAAAAAGTCTCGGACTTTGTACAGGGAGAAAGATACAGCGATTCCTTAATGCGCGCCTGCGCAGCCTGGATGTCGGCCAGCGAAAGCGACGGGGCTCTCGGGGTAGTGATGGGGATCGCCATTTGGTTAGCTTATCTTAGCTAGACTCTGAAAAGCTTGAACCACTGAGCACACAGAGTCCGACCGAGGAAAATGCCACAGAGTCGCCCTCTGTGCTCAATCTCTGTGAAACTCTGTGCCCTGTGTGGTTAGATTTTTACACCGCCGGACGCGCCTCGACGGCTCGCGCGGTAGCAGCCAAATTTGCCGAAGACTCCTCCCGCAACCAACGGTCCACGCCTTCCGCCGCTTTGCGGCCCTCGGAAATCGCCCAGACGACCAGCGACTGGCCGCGCCGCATATCGCCGGCGGCAAAGATGCCCGAAACCGACGACATGTAGCTGGAATTAGTGGCCACATTGCCTCGCGGATCAAGCTGCACGCCCAATTGATCAAGCAATCCGTTTCGAACCGGCCCCAGAAAACCCATGGCCAGAAGCACCAGGTCTGCATCCATGGTGAACTCACTGCCCGGAATGGGCTCGAATTTCGGTGGCGGGCTGACGCGGACCGCATGCAGCTGTTTCACATTGCCGTTGGCGTCGCCGGTAAATTTTTGCGTGGCGATGCCCCAGTCGCGAATGCCGCCTTCTTCATGCGCCCCTTCAATCCGAAGCTGCATGGGCCACAGCGGCCACGGCGTCTGCGGCGAGCGGTCCACCGGCGGCATGGGCATGATTTCGAATTGATGAACCGACAACGGTTTCTGGCGATGCGTCGTGCCCAGGCAGTCCGCGCCGGTGTCGCCGCCCCCGATGATGACGACGTGTTTTCCATTGGCAAGAATTTCCGCCGCAGGATCGAGTTCATCGCCGTGGCAGCGTTTATTCTGCTGCGGCAGGAACTCCATGGCATAGTAAATTCCCTTCAGTTCCCTTCCCGGGACGGCTAAATCCCGAGGCTGTTCCGCGCCTCCAGCCAGCAGCATGGCATCGAACTCGCGCTGCAAATCCTCCACCGGCACGTTTTTGCCAACGTGCGCATTGGTCACAAACTGCACCCCTTCCGCCTTCATCTGTTCCACGCGGCGGTCGATGAGGTGCTTCTCCATCTTGAATTCAGGGATGCCGTAACGCAGCAGGCCGCCGATGCGGTCGGCTTTTTCGTAGACCGTCACCCAATGACCGGCGCGATTCAGTTGCTGCGCCGCAGCCAGGCCCGCTGGCCCGGAACCGATCACGGCGACTTTCTTTCCGGTACGAAATGGCGGTGGCTCAGGATGAACCCAACCTTCCTGGAACGCGCGCTCAATAATATTTTTCTCGATCTGCTTGATGGTGACCGCGGGCTCGTTGATACCGAGCACACAGGCTGCTTCGCAAGGCGCGGGACAAATACGTCCGGTGAATTCAGGAAAGTTATTGGTGGCGTGCAGTTGGCGAACGGCTTCTTTCCAGCGTCCGCGGTAGACCAGGTCGTTCCAGTCCGGGATAATGTTATTCACCGGACAACCGGTATGACAAAACGGAACGCCGCAATCCATACAGCGCGCGCCCTGGGCGCGTAACTTCTCCTCAGGGAAATCCTGATAAATTTCGAACCAGTCGTTGACCCGCTCGGCCACTGGGCGGCGGGAGGCGTGCTCCCGCGGGTACTCCATGAATCCGGTGTGCTTACCCATGGTGCACCTGCTCTTCGATCGCGACGGGCGCCGGCACGGGCGCGCCAGGAACGTACTGCTGCTGCGAGCGGCTTACACCCAACACCCGCTTGAACTCGTGGGGGAATACTTTAATGAAGCGGGGGAGGACTTCGAGCCAGCGATCGAGAATACGCTTGGCGCGGCGGCTGCCGGTCAAAGCATGATGACGGGTGATCAGGCCATGCAGAAGTTCGACATCCTGCGGTTCGATGACAGGCTCGAGATCGACCACAGACAAGTTACAACGCTCGTCGGTGAATTCGCCCTTTTCATCGAAGACGTAAGCGATGCCCCCGCTCATGCCGGCAGCAAAATTGCGGCCGCAGGAGCCGAGGACGATCACCAGACCGTTCGTCATATATTCGCATCCGTGGTCGCCGACACCCTCGACGACCGCAGTTGCCCCGGAGTTGCGCACAGCAAAGCGTTCCCCGGCAACTCCGCTAAAGAAGGCTTCTCCGCTGGTGGCGCCGTACAGCACCACATTCCCGATGACAATGTTTTCTTCCGCGGCGAAGGTGGATTTCCTGGGCGGGAACACGACCACGCGACCTCCGGACAGGCCTTTGCCGACATAGTCGTTGGCATCGCCTTCGAGGGTCAAGGTCACGCCTTTAGCCAGGAATGCCCCGAAGCTCTGTCCCGCGGACCCCGTGAATGCAACCTTAATGGTGTCGTGGGGCAGGCCCTCGGAACCGTAGCGCTTGGCAATTTCTCCACTCAACATGGCGCCGACGGTGCGGTGCACGTTGCGAATCGGCAGCTCAATTTCAACCGGCTCGCGATTCTCCAGCGCTGGCTGTGCAGCCTCGATCAGTTTGTGATCGAGCGCCGCATCCAGGCCATGGTCCTGCGCAATCTTGCAATGACGCGCTACACGGCTTGGCATCGGCGGGTTGTAGAGAATCATCGAGAGGTCGATGCCGCGCGCCTTCCAGTGCTCCACTGCGGGCTGCACGTCAAGCATGTCCACCCGTCCCACCATCTGGTCGAGTTTCTTAAAGCCCAAATCCGCCATGTGCTGACGGACCTGCTCGGCGATGAAGAAAAAGAAATTGATGACTTGCTCTGGCTGCCCGGTAAATTTCTTGCGCAGCTCAGGGTCCTGAGTGGCGATGCCCACGGAACAAGTATTGAGATGACACTTGCGTAGCATGATGCACCCCATGGTGATGAGGGGCACCGTGGCGAAGCCAAATTCCTCCGCTCCCAGCAAGGCCGCGATGGCGACATCCCGCCCGGTCATCAGCTTCCCATCGGTTTGCACGCGAATGCGGCTGCGGAGATCGTTGAGCAACAGAACCTGTTGGGTCTCGGCCAGGCCTAATTCCCAAGGGACGCCGGCATGCTTGATCGAGCTGATGGGCGACGCCCCGGTACCTCCGCTATCGCCGCTGATCAGCACGACATCGGCATGAGCTTTCGCAACCCCCGCTGCAACGGTGCCGACGCCGACTTCTGATACCAGCTTCACCGCAATACGCGCCTGCGGATTTACATTTTTCAAATCGTAGATCAACTGCGCCAGATCTTCGATGGAATAAATATCGTGGTGCGGCGGCGGAGAGATCAGGCCCACGCCGGCAATCGAGTGCCGCAGGCGGGCGATGACTTCGTCCACCTTATGACCAGGAAGCTGGCCACCCTCGCCGGGCTTCGCTCCCTGCGCCATTTTGATTTGTAGTTCATCGGCATTAGTCAGATAGTTCGCGGTCACGCCGAATCGGGCAGACGCTACCTGCTTGACTGCGCTGCGCCGCCAGTCTCCATTCGCATCGCGCTTGTAGCGTTCTTCGTCTTCGCCGCCCTCCCCGGTATTCGACTTGCCGCCGATACGGTTCATGGCGATGGCTAAAGTTTCATGCGCCTCTTTGCTGATCGAGCCGAACGACATGGCGCCGGTCGTGAAGCGCTTGACAATCTCTTTGGCCGGCTCCACCTGGTCGATCGGAACCGGCTTCTTGGCCTTCTTGATCTTCATCAGGCTGCGTAGCGTAGCCAGGTTCTGGCTCTGCTGATCGATGAGATCGGTGTATTCCTGGAAGCTCTTAAAATTGTTGTCCCGCACCGACTGTTGCAACTTGCTGATGGTCGCGGGATTCAGCAGGTGATATTCACCGTTCACCCGGAAGTGGTACGAGCCCCCGACGGCCAGCTCAGTATCGAACTCAGTGATGGGCTGGAAGGCGTACTTGTGCTTCATCAGCGCTTCCCGCGCAAGCACATCCAGGCCTACTCCTTCGACCCGTGAAGTTGTGCCGGAGAAATACGCTTCGACCAACTCCTGATTCAGTCCAATGGCCTCGAACACCTGCGCGCCGCGATAGCTTTGCAGGGTCGAAATGCCCATCTTCGAGAACGTCTTGAGCAAGCCCTTGTTGATTCCCTTGATAAACTTCCCGACCGCAACCTCGGGGGTAGTTCCGTCGGGCAGGTAACCGCGGATCGCCATGTCCTCAAGTGTTTCGAATGCCAGATAAGGATTAATGGCGCTGGCGCCGTAGCCAATCAGCAAAGCAAAGTGCATCACTTCGCGGGGTTCGCCGGATTCGATGATCAGCGCGACCTGGGTACGGGTCTCTTCCCTCACCAACAAATTGTGAACGGCTGCCAAAGCCAGCAGGCTGGGGATCGGCGCATAGTCTTTGTCCACGCCGCGATCAGAGAGGATCAGCAATGTATATCCGGACTTAACCGCCAAAGCTGCCCGGCGAGCCAATTCATCCAGCGCTTGCTTAAAGCCAGCTTCTCCGTCAGCGACTCGGAACAACGCCGGCAGAGTAATGGCCAATAAATCGCCCTGAGAAACGCGGCGCAATTTTTCCAGATCGCGGTTGGTCAGCAGTGGATGCTCCAGCCGCAACGTGTGGCAATTGATCGGTTTTTCGTCGAGGATGTTGCGCTCAGTTCCGATGTAGCTGATGAGCGACATCACCATCTCTTCGCGAATAGGATCAATCGGAGGATTGGTCACCTGCGCGAACAGCTGTTTGAAGTAGTTGAATAAGGGCTGCGGTTTGTCCGACAGACATGCCAATGGCGTGTCTGTTCCCATGGAGCCAATCGGCTCCTCACCCTGGCGAGCCATCGGCTCGAGGATCATCTTCAGATCTTCATCGGTGTAGCCGAAGGCGCGCTGGCGGCGAACGATGGTGGAGTGGTCCGCGCCATGCACCCGCGACGGCTCCGGCAACTGCTCCATGCGTATCTGGTTTTCCTTGAGCCACTGCTCGTACGGCTGGCGTCCCGATAACTTCTTCTTGATTTCTTTGTCGGCAATGATGCGGCCTTCGACTGCATCCACCAGGAACATTTTTCCTGGCTGGAGGCGGCCTTTGGACTTCACCCGCTCGGGCTCGATGGCAAGCACGCCGGTTTCGGATGACAGCACCACCAGATCGTCATGGGTCACCACATAGCGCCCGGGACGAAGCCCGTTGCGATCTAGAGTGGCGCCGATTACTTTTCCATCGGTGAAGGCGATCGCCGCCGGGCCATCCCACGGCTCCATCAACGAAGCGTGATATTCGTAGAACGAGCGTTTCTCCGCCTTGATGTGCGGATTGCCCGCCCAGGCTTCTGGGATCAGCATCGCCATGACGTGCGGGATGGAGCGGCCAGCCAGCGTCAACAACTCCACTGCGTTGTCAAAATTCGCGGAATCACTGCCACCCGGGGCGATGATGGGAAAAAGCTTTTTGATGTCGTCGCCGAACAACGGGCTCTGCAGAATGGATTGCCGCGCGTGCATCCAGGCAACGTTGCCTTTCAACGTATTGATCTCGCCATTGTGCGCGATATAACGATAGGGATGCGCCAGCTTCCAGCTGGGAAACGTATTGGTGGAGAAGCGCTGATGGACCAGACACAGCGCGCTGGTCACATCCGGATCGGAAAGTTCACCGTAAAAATTCGCGATCTGCGGGGCCAGCAACAAGCCCTTATAAACGATGGTGCGCACCGACAACGACGGGAGATAAAAGAACTCTTTGCCATCGATGTCCGATTCTGCAATCTCGCGCTCCGCGCGCTTGCGCACAATGTACAACTTGCGTTCGAAGGTGTCCTCGTCCACGCAATCCGGACAAGCCACAAAAATCTGCTGAATGTAAGGCTGGGAAGCGCGGGCGACGCGCCCGATGGCATCGCCATCTACGGGAGTATCGCGCCAGCCTAATACCGACAGTCCTTCTTCGCGGATGACCCGCTCCAGAATCCCTTCGGCCTGGAGACGTGGCTGGGTCTCAACTGGCAGGAAGGTCATGCCTACGCCGTACTTGCCGGGCTCGGGCAACTCAAAACCCAGGGTGGCGCACTCGCGGGCAAAAAACTTATGTGGAATCTGGATCAGGATTCCGGCGCCGTCGCCGGTCTCCGGATCGCAGCCGCAGGCCCCTCGATGGGTTAGGTTGATGAGGACCTGGATGCCCTTGCGGATGATGTCATGACTCTTGTGTCCACGGATGCTGGCCACAAAGCCCATCCCGCAGGCATCGTGCTCGCAGGCAGGGTCGTACATCCCCTGCTTGGGGGGCAAACCATTGATCGTGTTGTACTGCTGGCTCAATCCTACTTATCTCCGTCTGTTTCAAGGTACTTGCCGACAATCTCCTTATCTATCGGCGGCTGCTCCCACGGCTCGACCCGGCCACAAGGGAGTATCTATATTATTCGTCGTATTGGCCTTATGCACAGAAAAGCGGTGTGCGGAAATTTCGATACTGAAGATGGATATTTCCAATTCCAGCTCACCACCTTCCTCCTCAAGTAACCCAGCCTCGCGGAGATTCTTTGATAGTATGTTTGTTCTGGCTGGCCTGCCCAAATTACTGAGGCGCTTGCGTTCCATTGACCCACCGCCGGAATTTGCGGCGAGTGGGTTTTTACATGTCAGGCTTTCAAAACCATGAAATCTGGAAAATCCAAAGGTGCGATCTCGCCAGTTGTCATGAAGTTTGGCGGGACGTCGGTTGAGAATTCAGAAGCCATTCAAAGAGTGGCGGAAATCGTAACCAGCCGCAAGGGGCATGGGCGCGTGGTGGTGGTCAGTGCGCTGGCGAAGGTCACCGACCAACTTGTGGCCATGGGACAAAAGGCCGCGTCCGGCGACTGCGACGCTAGTCTGGGAATCTCCAAGGAGCAGCGTGAGCGGCATCTGCGGACCGCCAAGTCGCTGCTGGGCTCGAAACTTTTTCCGGCGGTTGAGCCAAAAATCGAAGCCTCATTTGATCACCTGGAAGATTTCTTGCGTGGGGTAGCGGCGGTGCGGGAATTGTCACCGCGCAGCAGCGACTATTTGCTCTCCTTTGGTGAATTGATTTCGAGCGAGATTGTGACCGCGGCATTCACTGCCCGCGGGCTGGATGCGGTCTGGGTCGACTCGCGCAAATGTGTAGTGACCAACGGCAACTACACGCGTGCCCTTCCCCTGCTTGACCAGACCAGGGAAAAGGCACAGGCGGTCATCGCGCCCTTGATTGCCAAGGGAAAGATTCCGGTGATGGGAGGGTTCATCGCGTCCAGCGCGGACGGAGTCCCGACTACACTAGGGCGCGGTGGATCGGATTATTCGGCTGCGATTATTGGAGCGGTGCTCGATGCCGAGCGCATTGAGATCTGGACCGACGTGGAAGGCATGATGACGACGGACCCTCGTCTCTGCCCCGGTGCGCGGACGATTGGCAAGATCAGCTTCAATGAGGCGGCGGAACTGGCTTACTTTGGCGCCAAGGTGCTCCACCCGGCCACGCTGCTACCTGCGATACAGAAAAACATTCCGGTCTATGTTTTGAATTCCCGCAATGTGAAAAGCACGGGAACCGAGATCACGGAGAAGGCGCCTCCGGGCAAGGACACATTCCGCGCGATCACCGCCAAAACTGGCGTGAGTATCGTGACGGTAGTGGCTTCGCGCGGAGTTATGGTCCACGGATTCCTGCGCTCAGTGTTTGAGGCATTGGATAAGCATGCGGCCTCAGTGGACATCGTAGGCATCTCCGAAGTCAGCATGTCATTCACCATGGAGACCAAGCGGTTGCCGCAGGCTCTGTTGACTGAGTTGGAGAACATTGCCGAAGTCACGGCCGAAGCCCAGCAGGCAATCATCTGCCTGGTAGGCGATAACATCCACGGGCGACCGGGCATTGCCGCCAATGTGTTCAACACGGTTGCGGAATCCGGCGTGAACATTCGCATGATTTCGCAGGGCGCGTCGGAAATCAACATCAGTTTCGTGATCAAAGAAAGCGACGTTCCACACTGCGTGCGGCATTTGCACGATCACTTCTTTGGCGCGGCAAAGAATCCGGCGAAAACCAAGCAGGCGAAAAAGGCGGCTTCGCGGAAATAGTGGTCCCCCGTGATTTCTCTGCGTTCTCCGCGGTCAAAGACTTTTACCGCGAAGGTTCGCAAAGTAAGACTTCCTGGCTTTCTATGAAGAAGACATCTATAAAACGCGCTTCTGCGACCACGTCCAAGGCGAGGAAATCCTCCGCTGCCCCGACCTGCAAAGTTGCGATCGTAGGTTTCGGCACTGTGGGGAGTTCAGTTGCGCGCATTCTTTCGGAGCGCGGCCTGGCGGGACTGCAGCTCACCCACGTCTGCAATCGCAACGTGTCACGCAAGAAAGTGAACTGGCTCCCGGAAGATGTGCATTGGACCGATGATTTCAATGACATCCTCAAGTCCGAGGTTGACGTGGTTGTCGAAGTGATCGGCGGATTGAAACCTGCCGGCGAGTGGATCCGTAAGGCGCTTGCCGCCGGCAAATCAGTGGTCACGGCCAACAAGCAACTGATCTCGCGCAGCGGGCCTGAATTGGAAGAACTCGCCCGCCAGCATCATTGTCATATCGTGTTTGGCGCCTCAGTGGCCGGCGGCGTGCCGGTCATCTCCGGGCTGGAAGAAGGCCTGGCGGGCGATGAACTGTTCCGCATTTATGGAATTCTGAACGGGACCTGCAATTACATTCTCAGCCAGATTGAGGCCGCAGGGGTTTCGTTCGCGGAGGCGCTGGCTGAGGCGCAGAAGCTGGGCTTCGCGGAAGCGGACCCCACCGAAGACGTCGATGGCCTGGATGCCCGCGCGAAACTTGCCATCCTGGCACGTATGGGGCTGCACAGCAGCGCCAGCCCCGAACAGATTCTTGCCCGTTCCATTTCACCGATCAGTGCCCTGGATTTTAATTATGCGCGGTATCTGGACTGCACCATCCGGCAAATTTCCTGGGCGCAACTGGAAAATGATCATCTCTTTGCCGCTGTCCAGCCGGCGCTGGTGGGATTGATGTCTCCGCTGGCGCGCGTGGAAGGCAGCCGCAATTTAGTGACTGCAACCGGCAAATTTGGCGGTGAGACTGTGTTTGGCGGACATGGCGCCGGAGGCAATCCCACTGCGGTGGCCATTGTTTCCGACATAATCGCCATTGCGCGATCACAACGAGGCGAGCGCAATGGGCTGGCGCATATTCCGGAAACGGCTCATCCAATTTCCGCCGACTTCACCACCCGGCACTACCTGCGGTTTATGGTGGACGACCGCCCAGGAATCATCGCTTCCATTGCCACAATTCTCTCCGAATACGCGATCAATATTGATTCGGTGCTCCAGAAGCCAGGCTACTCCAAAACCAGCCTGCCCTTCGTGATCACTCTGGAAGCGTGCAAGGCGTCACTGGTGGATAAAGCCCTGGGCCAAATTGGGCAACTCGATTTCTTGGTTGAGCCTTGCCTGCATCTGCCGATTGTGGATGAATGAGTGGATGAATGATCGGCTTGGTCTCTGCGCGCCCAAACAAGCCAGCCGCAGGTTAACCCGTCTTCGCGGATGCGCTATCTGCGGGAATCTGCAACTGATTTTTACGGAACTAGTCGGACATCACAACCGGCGCGGGCTCAACCCGGGCCAGTGAGCGAGTCAATGGAGGATTGGCGGGAAGGTCCTCCAGCTTGATCTTGTAAATGTGCCGCGCCAACCCCAGCTTCTTCAGCGCCCAGATGCCGTACCAATTCAAGTCAATTTCATACCAGGCGATGCCGTGGCGCGCGGAGACCGGGTGCGCGTGGTGATTGTTGTGCCATCCCTCCCCAAAGCTAAGGAGAGCAACCCACCAGCTGTTGGTGGAAAGATCAGTCGTGGCGAAGCGACGGGTTCCCCAGCTGTGCGTCGCCGAATTCACCAGCCAGGTGGTGTGCAGTCCAACCACCGTGCGAACAAAAATTCCCCACATCAGGAATGGGAGCCCGCCGATCGCCAGCAGAATCACGCCCAGCACAATCATGGGAACGTAGTGATACTTGGTGATCCAAACGTGAAATCTGTCCTTCGCAAGATCAGGAACATAACGGGCCAGCGTGGTGGTGTCATGATGCATGGATTTCCCCATGAGGATCCATCCCATATGCGCCCACCATTTGCCGTCAATCGGGGAATGCGGGTCGCCTTCTTCGTCCGAAAATTGATGATGAATGCGATGCGTAGCTACCCAGAAAATCGGCCCGCCTTCCAGCGCCAGAGTTGCGCAAGTGGTGAGGAAATACTCCACCCACTTCGGCGTCTTGTACCCGCGATGCGTCAGCAGGCGGTGATAGGCCATGCCAATGCCAAGACTGCCTGATACCCACCAGAGGAACATGGACACCAGCAATGCTTTCCAGGTGAAAAAGAAGATGGCGGCGATGGCGCCAATATGGAATGCGGTCATGAAGCCCGCTGTAACCCAGTTGATTTCGTTCTCGGCAGCAGCTTTCCGATTCAATCGTTCCAGTTCCATGTGTGGGAATCCCTGTGTTGGTGTGATGATTCCAAATTATCAGCGCGGCACAGGGGGTGACTGTAATAGTTGTGTAATAGGCGTGGTTACGGGGGTAACGTTAAAACAGCCTGGGATCCGCGCACAACCAAAGTTTAGGCGACCGCTTCTTTCACTTCGACACCAGCCCACTTTTCCAGCAGTGTAATGATGGCGGAGTAATCGAGATCACCGTTTCCGTCTTCGACCGCGACATCGTAGATTTCTTCCACGATCTCAAGCGCAGGGAGCTTCACCCGAGCTTCTTTGGCGGCTTCGAGCATGAGCTTGATGTCCTTATGCATCAGCTTCATGGGGAAATTCGGGGTAAAGTCACGCTTCAATACGAATGGGGCCTTGTAATCAACCACGCCAGAACGAATCATGGAGGCCTGGATCAGCGGCAGCAGAGTTTGCGCGTCGACGCCTAATTTTGCCGCCAGGGTGAGCCCCTCGGCGAATCCCTCGTAGATCAGCGCAATTTGCAGATTCATGGCGATTTTGGCGGACTGGCCTTTGCCGGTTTCGCCCACGCGGAAGAAGATTTTCCCCATCGCCGCAAACAGCGGCTTGAGCCGTTCGATGGTGGCTTCTGCGCCGCCCACAATAAAGACCAGCGATCCCCCATCCGCTGCTACCTTGGAGCCGGTCACCGGAGTGTCTACGTAATCGGCGCTACGCGCACGCACTCGCTCGGCAAACTTCTTGGTCGCGGCCGGGGAGATCGTGCTGGAGTCGGCCACGATCATGCCTTCTGTCAGAGACTGTTCCACGCCGTCGGGGCCGAACAGTAAGCTCTCCACGGCTGCGGTATCGGAAACACACATCCATACCACTTCGACTCCCCGGGCAGCTTCCGCAGGAGTCGCCGCGCTCGTCGCGCCTTCAATAGTTTTTCCAGGCGTGCGATTCCAGACCGTTACTTCGTGTCCGGCCTTCACCAGGTTTGTGGCCATGCCCCGGCCCATGATTCCCAATCCTAGAAAAGCTACCTTCATGTGTAATCTCCGATCGATAAATGCGAACCAACTTGATTAAAACGTACCCGCAGACAATGGTCAAGAAAACAGCCAAATGTTCTAAAATAAAGACTAGGATCCAGGATGAGAGCGCGGTGCCGGCATCCGCGGTTCGGCATTTCATGTTAAGGCATACGCTTAAGAGCTCCGGGTTGCGCACACGCGCCAGTAATTTTGGCCATCTGGTGCGAGACTCTGCGGTCACTCCCCGAACCGGCCAGACTCATAAACCCAAATTAGTGACCAACGGCGAGCTTGGCCTGACCTTCATTGGCCACTCCAGCTTCTTTGCCCAACTGGGCGGGCAGAACGTAGTAATCGATCCCAATTTTGCCCGCTGGCTGTTCGTTCTGAAGCGCCTCCGCAAGCCTGGCATTCGCCTTCGCGACTTACCGCCGATTGACGTGGTTTTGGTGACCCATGCGCACTTCGATCACTTGCATCGGCCATCGCTGCGCTCGATTGTGTGGCAAACCCGGCGGCGCCGGAGCAGAGGGCCCATCATCGTGGTCCCGCGCGATGTGTTTGATCTGGTCTCCGACCTCGGCTTTGAAGATGTGGTCGAGCTGGATTGGTGGAACAGCTATCGCCATCATGATCTGACCGTCACCCACGTTCCTTCCAAACACTGGGGGGCGCGGATTCTCCGCGACTCTCATCGCGGATACGGCGGTTATGTGCTGCGGAGCGGTAAACATTCTCTATACCACGCGGGAGATACGGCTTACTTCGGAGGCTTTCGCGAAATTGGCGAACGTCTTTCTCCAGAGCTCGCGCTGCTTCCCATTGGCGCGTATAACCCGCCATCGTTCCGCAACGTACACACCAGCCCGGCCGACGCCACGCGGGCCTTCATCGATCTCCAGGCGCAATGGATGGTGCCCATGCACTACGGAACCTTCCGGCTTTCGCACGAACCGCTGGATGAGCCGCTGCAACTTTTGCAGCAGGAGGCGCGGGATGCGGGAATCGACAAGAAAGTTGTGGTTCTGGAAGAGGGCGTAACTAGGTTCTTCTGAAAAGAGACTCAAGGCGGGATTCACGAGACAAATGCGGGGCCGAGCTCATGCGAACTTGGCTCCGGTCAATGAGCGCTATCGCCTGTTCGCAACAGATGAAGCGTTGTGAAAGCTCAGTGATCGAAACGAGCGGAAATTTCTTTAGCATCATCCGTCGATGCATCACCCCACGTAGTTCCATCTGCAAGCCTGACGTAGTCAATAGAGATTTTCATCTGATCCACGGGCGCGGCTGTTTCGAGCAACGTCGCAGTTTTTCCAACAGCTAGAGTGTCTTTGCCGGTATACACACCGTGCAAGACAGACCGATGGTTTTCACTCTCGACTACGACAACATAGGCGACGATCGGCCTTTGTGAAATGTTCTTCACTGCAAGCCGCATCTTCCCGGCCCTGTTAACTTGCTCCAAGCGAAGGAAGGGGCTGCTGGAGCCTGCTGAGGCGCAGACAGATACGAACACGACTAACGTAATCAGGAATGAACGCATGGCAATAGCCCTCCGCAGAACCAACCCTGAGATGGTGATTATCCTACGCTCCGCCGATGGGCGTGTTCGATACAGCACATCCTGTATTGATCGCATGATTACTGTTTGCCCGCTCAACTGTCGTAACATCGCCATTACACCAACTATGACCCGCAGGGAGACGGTCTCGTCAAACCGACGGCCACTTCCGAAGCCGCGACAGCCCGATGAACGCGACAACACTAGCTGCAATGAGGAATATGCGCCCGGTGTTGGTATGCGGCCAATAAAGATCGCCAGCAACAGAGCCGCTCCGGTGATGATCCCCAAGATTCGTCTGGCTGGGCGCTTCGCTGTAAGAGTTCGGAGTTTCTGATAAAGCCAAAAATCTGGGAATTTCTCAGGAAGACAGACGGGACATATGCCGTGTCCCGTAATGGTGAACTTCTATCCGATTCCATCCCCCGAGAAGTCGTTCGAGTGGGAGATTTGCATACGTTATGGGTTTTGCGGATAGGAATGTCGCCAGATTTGCGAACATCTAAAACACCATGAGAAATGCACGGTTGACCTGAGTTCTAGCAGCCCGACCCACTTGGCCGTATCTGAGTGTAATCGCCTGTCTTCGCCAACTGACAAAACGCGTAGAACGGCTTTACAATTATCCCGGTAAGACTCGATGAAGAGAGTCACTATCGTTTGCGTGATTTGTGCGATTCTTCTTGGCGTTCTTGCTGGCGTCCGGGCCTCTTCTCGAGTCCTCTTCTCGACAGTCTCGCCCAACCAGCACTACCACGTGGACATTAGTCAATCTCGCAGCTTTCCATTTTTTGAAAGAGCAGTCTTCCTAAACGCGCGTCGGGACGGCGGGCCGCTGGTACGCAGAAAACTCCTTTACACAGGAGATTTTCTGGATAACGACTTCAAAGACTTGTACTCCAACCCGCGATTCCGTTCGGAGTCTGTTTATGAATTGGGAGGTGTGGAGTTGGGAAATGAGAGTCTGAGAGAACGTCCCGGTGATCTGAGGATAATCAACGAGACATCACGGGACGTTGCATACATCTTGATCGAAACAGGATGGTACAAGCTGGTCGCCTTTGACATCAAGGCGGGAGCGATGCTGGATCTGAGTTTTCACTACGCTGGAGGGCTAAGTTGTCAGGGGCAGTTTGTCAATTCAGAGGAACGCTTTGCTGGCGCTGTGGCAACCGAGAACAAGGACTACCTAAGTGCAAAGCGTCAATTCTTGGTAAGAGTCAAACGAGACTCCGCGACGATTGAAAGTCCCCAACAGGGCTTGAGGCAAGCCAGATGTTGCGCATCGGATAGACCAGATCCCGACCACGAACGGCTGTACTGACCCCCACACTCGCTAGTTGTTGAAACATCGCCATTACACTCGAGCAAGCAGTCGCGGCTCCGAAGCTGGGCGATCTCGCCGAGCGGCTGTTGGAACTGGCTCTAATCCATCACCAGGCCGTCAGCACCCGCAAATCACGGACGTTGTTGCCGGTTGGCCCCGTCACAATCGCATCCCCTAGTAAATCCAATAACGGGTAGGCGTTGAACTTGGCCAACGCAGACGGAACATCGAGCCCGCGAGTTCTCGCTCGCTCAACCGTAGTCCCATCCGCCACCGCGCCCGCCGCCGGGCTGTTTCCATCTATCCCATCCGTCCCGGCGCTGAGGACGGCAATATTCTCGCCGGCGATTTTCGACGCGCAGGCAAGGGCAAACTGCTGGTTGCGTCCACCAACGCCGCCGTTGCTGACCTTCACAGTAATTTCACCGCCCGAAATCAGGCAGACGCGGCCAGACTTCTCGCGCAGCATGCGCAGCCGTCCGAGCAAGTAGTCCGACGCTTTCGTGTAGTCCCAGTCATCGCAGGTGTTATCGATCTCGACGGTGAATCCCGCAGCTCCAGCAGCTCTTGCTGCGGCCTCGAGCGCGGTCTGGTTGGAAAGCACCGTCGACCAACGGGAATTCAGAAATGCTGGATCGTCGGATTTCGGCGTTTCGTCGAGCGCGTGCCGCTCGAACAGCTCGCTCACTGAGCGCGGGAATTGTTCAAGCAGGCCATGTCTCTCCACGATGTCATAGCAATCGCGGACGCTGGTCGAGTCCGGCATGGTTGGCCCCGAAGCCAGCGCGTCCGGCGTGTTGTCGGGCACATCGGACACCAGCAAAGAGACTTGCCTGGCCGGAGCGGCGGCTTGAGCCAATCGGCCTCCCTTGATCGCCGACAGATGCTTACGGACAGCATTGATCTCCGTGATCGGAGCGCCGCACAGCACCAGGGCCCGATAAGTCGCGATCAAGTCTCCAAGGGAGATTTCGTCATCAATCGCCTTTTCCGCCATCGAAGACCCGCCGCCACTCAGCAGAAAGATTACGAGCGACGCCGCATTCTGCGCGCTGACGGATTTCAGGATCGCCTCCGCAGCGCGCACTGACTCTGCATTGGGCGTGGGATGTCCGCTTTGAAAGTAGCGAAACCCGCGAAGCTGCGAGGCGGGCACGGTCGAGCTGGCAATGATGCCCTCAAAGCGGCTGCCGGCGCGGCTTTCCAGCGCCTCAACCAATGTATGCGCGGCCTTGCCGATGGAAACTACAAACACACGGCTATATGAACTGAGGGGATAGAGATCTTCCCCAATGCGCAGGACGCCTCGCTGACATTCCACATGACGCTCGAAGGCTTTCTCGACGCTGGCCATTTCCAGCGCATGTTGAAACCATTGCCGGACCATCCCGCGCATGACGGCGGCTGGTTGCTGGTCCGGAACCGTGGGCATATTGCGATTATAGGAGCACCCGCGTCCAGACGTGGGTAATTCAGGCTACAATTTACGGGGTACTCTTATGGGCACAGCGAAGACCTGGGGCGTTGTCGCAGTGGTTGTGCTGCTGGCGGCGATCGGAGTGTTCGCGTTTCGCTACTCCGAAATCGCCGGCAAAAAGCCGCATACGGTGACTTTACATTGGGATGCCTCTTCCCAGGCCACCTCCTACAACGTTTATCGGCGCACCGAAGGGGGCAAATTTGAGAAAATCGGGAGTTCCCCAACCCCGAGTTATGAAGACACCCCAGTCCCGGCAGGTTCGATTTTTTACTATGGCGTCACCACCGTACAGGGCGGGCAGGAAAGCGAAATTTCCAAGGTGATTCGCGTGGAAGTTCCCAAGGACTAGCGAGCAGCTAAGCTCTCAGACCCTCAAATTGATACCTCATCCAGTCTTCGACGGTGTCACGCATCTCGCGCAATCTTCCCGCAAAAAAGTGATCCGCGTTTTCGATAATTCTTAGCTGGCGCGGCCCCGGCAGCGATTCGATCAGGCGCTCCAGTTCGGGGCGCGGGGCATAGGGATCGCGCGAACCACTGACGAACAACTTCGGTTTCGAGCATTCCTGCAGGAAATCAAAGCTGTAGCCGCGATCATCGATTGGAGAAATCGGCAGGCCGAGCCCGATGCAAGCCTTCACTCGCGGATCGGTACACGCCACCTGCAATCCCACCACAGCTCCAAAGGAAAATCCGGCAAAGACCATGGGAAGATGAAATTCGCGATCCAGCCAGGCCAGCGCGGCGCGGACCTCGTCCAGTTCTCCACGCCCGTGGTCGTGTTCTCCCTCACTCAACCCGGCGCCTCGAAAATTAAAGCGCAACACCGGAAAGCCAAAGTGGTTCAGCGCCTTCATGGTGTGGAACACAACTTTGTTATGCAGAGTCCCACCATAGACCGGGTGAGGATGACACACTAGCGCAGCATAGGCCGCATGGGCGTCGCCTTCATTCAACAATGCTTCGAGCCGCCCCGCCGGCCCGTCGAGAAACAGAGAGCGAATCGCATTAGGGGTGGAATGCATGTATGTTCCAGCATAGCAACATCCGCGATTGGTGAATGCGCCCCATCCAAACCATGAATTCGCGTGCCCGCGAACGCTAGGTTATTCTCAAAGGCTATGGATGTTGCCGCTTTTACGCGTGCCTTGGTGGACATTGAGTCGGTCACTGGGAATGAGGGCCCGGTGGGGACTTTCCTGTGCCAGGAACTGGCCGGCATGGGATTCCATGCGCAGAAAATTTCTGCCGAGGTCGAACGTTGCAACGTGTTGGCGACTTGGCCCGAGCAGCCTCACCCCGAAGTAGTTTTTTCTACACACATGGATACGGTTCCTCCGTTCATTCCCTCCTGGGAGGATGCAACCTGCATTTACGGACGCGGATCGTGCGACGCCAAAGGAATTATTGCCGCGCAGGTGGCCGCCGCAAGACGGTTGCAAGGCGAAGGCATTGCTGTGGGACTTCTGTTTCTCGTCGGAGAGGAACGCGACAGCGTCGGCGCCAAAGCGGCGAATGAAAAGCCGATTGGATGCAAATACCTGATCAATGGCGAGCCCACGGAAAACAAGGTTGCTCTCGCATCCAAGGGCGCGCTAAGAACCGAGATATCGGCTCGCGGGAAGATGGCGCATTCCGCCTATCCAGAACTGGGAGAGTCGGCGATTGAGAAGTTGGTCGAGGCGCTGCACCGGTTGCTGGCGATGAAATTGCCGGCTGATCCTGAGGTCGGTCCTTGTACGCTGAATATTGGACTCATCGACGGCGGACGCGCGCCGAACGTGATCCCCGACCGGGCCAAGGCGCAACTTCTCTATCGCTTAATTGGCCCTTCCGACACACTTCGAGAACAGATCCGGGAAACCGTTGGAGACCTGGCACGAGTGGATTTCACCCTGGAAATCCCCTTTGTGCATTTGCAGACTCTAACAGGATTGCCCACCATGGTGGCCGCGTTCACCACCGACATTCCCGCATTGAGCAACTGGGGTAGACCGCTACTGCTGGGACCGGGCTCGATTCACGTCGCACATACCGAAGCAGAATATGTTGAGAAAAAGCAATTGCATGAAGCGGTGGAGTTGTACTGCGCGGTTGCGAAGCGGCTGGTGACATGAAGGTTGCAGCCTCGTTCAAGATTGTCAGGCGAATCCACCCCAATCTGTCATCCCGACCGGAACAGATCATCGCCATGGCGATGATCTGTGGAGTGGAGGGACCTGCTGTCTGGTTCTCCGCGAACTCACTGTAAAGCACTGGGCCAGCGTCGAGACCCGTGGAGGACTCGTATTACCTCAACGTATCCGGCTCGAATCCGATAAGGGACGATGTACGGCGTTCCAGCTACGACCAACTCTCTCGTGCCGGAAACGCGTCCAGGGCGGCCAATCGCGGGGAATTCTTCCAACCGTTTTACGGCCCGGACGATCAATTCAACCGTGTGTGCAGCGCCAGAGGGGTTGTCGCCGGCAATGTACTCCGCTTCCGCGTTCAGGTTGGCGAGGGCGGTCTGAACCCACCTAACGCGCACGTCGGCCGGTCCACTTACGGATCGTCGCCCCTACATCAGAATCGCTGGCAAACTCACCTCGATCAGCTTCTGCAATGCCCTTTTTGATTTCCGAAATTTGCCAGTCATTCAGAGCGATATACTCGCGAACCGCTTCCGCAGCGATGAAGGAACGGCTGCGGTTCATGGCAGAGGAAAGCCGATCCAACTTCTTTTTCAGTTGCGGATCGAGCCGCAGGGTCAAAACTGAGGATCCAGGCATTGAAACCTCTCCTGAATACATTGTATTACAAATGATTGCTTTGTATGGGGTGATTTGCTATGCCGTGGCCCCGAACAACTGGTTACCCCATTCAAGAGCTTGCCTTGTTGAGGGCTTTCAAAAGTCAAGCCGCATGGCGGCGAAAGAATCCGCGCACGTAGATTTCCAATGACGCCGGCAACTCGGTCACCTCGCCCACCGCACTCGGTGCGAGTCTCGCGCTAAACTTAATCAATGTCCTCCACTCAGAACTCCCTCGCCCGCGCCTCCTCCGCCTACCTCCGCTCCGCCATGCACCAGCCCATCCAGTGGCATGAGTGGGGCGAAGAAGCCTTTGCCCTGGCCCAGCGCGAGAATAAGCCCATTCTTCTCGACATCGGCGCTGTATGGTGCCATTGGTGTCATGTCATGGACCGCGAGTCCTATGACAATCCAGAGATTGCGCAGATTGTGAATGAGCGCTTTGTGGCGGTGAAGGTGGACCGGGATGAGCGTCCCGATATCGATAGCCGCTATCAGATCGCCGTCAGCGCGGTCAGCGGGCAGGGTGGGTGGCCGCTCACCGCCTTTCTCACCCCGCAGGGCAAACCTTTTTATGGTGGGACTTACTTTCCTCCGGATGATCACTACGGCAGGCCAGGTTTCCGGCGGGTGCTACTGTCCATTTCCGAGGCTTATCGCGAGAAAAATGGAGAGGTTACCGAACAGGCGCGGTTGGTTGAAGCCGCCATCTCGCGGTCGGAAGCGCACACTGGAGCGGGCTTTGCATTTTCTCCGCAGGTGGTGGATGAAATTGTTCAGTCCGCAGTCAAGATGTTCGACCCGGCTCATGGCGGATTTGGCAGCGCCCCTAAGTTCTTTCATCCCGGAGCACTGGATCTATTGATCGATCAGTATGCCCGATCCAAAGATGAAAAACTTCGGCACGTATTTACCACCTCCCTGGAAAAAATGGCCAATGGCGGAGTGTATGACCAGTTGGCCGGGGGCTTTCATCGTTATTCAGTGGACGAACGTTGGGTGGTTCCTCACTTCGAAAAGATGTGTTATGACAACTCGGAATTGCTGAAGAATTATGTGCATGCTTATCAGGCTACGGGGTCGGAATTCTTTGCCAGCATCGCAAAAGACATCATCCGCTGGATGGATGAGTGGCTGAGTGACCGCGAGCATGGCGGCTTTTACGCCTCGCAGGATGCCGACTATTCCATGGACGACGACGGCGACTATTTTACCTGGACGATCGACGAGGCCCGCGGGGCATTAAACGAAGCGGAGGCGCAGGCGGCTTGCCTGCGTTATGACATCAATGAAGTCGGGGAGATGCACCACAACCCGGCGAAGAATGTCTTATACGTTCGCGCCTCGCTGGAGGAAGTTGGCAAACGCATGAACTTGCCTCCGGAGGCCGTCGCAGAGTTATTGAGGTCAGCCAGAGAAAAAATGTATGCCGCGCGGTCGAGGCGTCCCACTCCATTTGTGGATAAGACCATCTACACAGGCTGGTGCGCGCTCTGCGTGTCAGCCTACTTGGAATCGGCCAGAGTGCTCGCACTCGATTCCGCGCGCCATTTTGCTTTACGGTCGTTGGACCGTATTCTGGCGGAGGCATGGAATCCGCAAACCGGCTTGCGCCATGTCATTGCGTACTCAGATACCGCGGCAGAGAAGCGCAGCTTACCGGGTCTGTTGGATGACTATGCGTTCATCGCAGTGGCCTGTCTGGACGCCTATGAAGCGACTAGCGACTTAAGCTATTTTCATTTCGCGCAGGCAATTGTAGACCGCATGGTGCAGTGGTTCTACGATCCTACCGCTGGCGGATTTTTCGACACGGCACAGAGTGACAATCCGCAACCAATTCTTGGAGTGTTAGCCACCCGGCGCAAGCCTTTTCAGGATTCGCCGACACCCGCGGGAAATTCCGTGGCGGCCATCGCCCTGCTCAGGATTCACGCCCTCACCAACCAGCCCGCTTATCGGGAACAGGCCGAACGCACGCTGGAGATTTTGGCGGGCTCGGCTGGACAATATGGAATCTTCGCCGCCACCTATGGCATTGCGGCGGTGCATTTCTCCCAGCCACACAGCCAGATTGTGATTGTTGGCGAGGACAAATTGGCGGATGAATTCTATGCCGTGGCAGCCAAGCCGTTCGGCTTTGGCCGCACCGTGCTCAGATTGACCTGGAATGAAGCTGTCCCCCAGAACCTGCCGCCGGCCCTGGCCGAAACGATTCCTAACTTGCCTGCACTAAAGAATAGGAAAACGGTGGCTGTGGTTTGCCAGGGCTTCACCTGCCTGCCGCCCATCGATCAGTTGGAAAAACTGGAGCAAGCTCTTCATCACGGGGATTAGAGATGGCGCAAAAAAATTGGGCTGACGCCGGGTCAGGCTGTCAGCCCCAGAAATAAATGCAAGACGTCGTTTACTTGCCTCCGCCCTTTGAGCACCGCTCTGGGGTAGCAGGGTTGCACATCGGAATCGGCCCGCCGTCTGCAAAAATCAGGGGGGTCGCTACGGTTAGGGAAGCACCTACCAAACCAACCACCACGATCATCCATTGAATTGCGCGTTTCATGGTGTCTTTCTCCTGGGAGGCTCCGTTAGGGGAGGGGGGAACCTCACGCATGGCATTCTAGGGCAAGTTACTAAAGTAACGCAAAAAAGTTTTCTAAATTTTTGTCAATACAGGAAATCCTGTACCATCCGCCTTGTTTTCATTGATTTACAAGACTTTACGTTTACCGGAAAGATATTGATTTTGGGAGCCTTTTTGTTACGAAATCAGAAAACGGGTCCCAGTAGCCATGTAAACCTTTACATTCCCTTTGTCGGCGCGTTTCCCAGGGTTTCATTACAATGATTGCCATGAAGGATCCCCTGACTATTGCCGGACGCGAATTCCATTCGCGACTCATCGTTGGCACCGGAAAATACAAATCATTTCAAGAAACTGCGCGTGCCCTGGAAGCAAGCGGCGCGGAAGTCGTGACCGTGGCGGTGCGGCGCGTGAATCTGGATCGCAGCAAAGAGTCATTGCTCGATTTCATTGATCCCAAGAAATATTTTCTGCTGCCGAATACCGCGGGCTGTTACACGGCGGACGAAGCCATTCGGGCGGCGCGTTTAGGACGTGAAGTCGGGCTGTCCGATTGGGTGAAGATCGAGGTCATCGGCGACCAGGCCACTCTGTACCCCGACGTTCAGGGGACGGTCGAAGCGACGCGCGTTCTGGTGAAAGAGGGATTCACCGTACTTCCTTATACTTCGGACGATGTCGTTTTCGCCAAGCGATTGCTCGATGCGGGAGCCAGCGCCATCATGCCGCTGGGCGCCCCGATTGGCAGTGGCCTGGGAATTCAGAACCAGGCCAACATCCGTATTCTGCGGGAAGTGATCACTGGAGTTCCGCTGATTCTGGATGCCGGCGTGGGGACAGCGTCGGACGCAACCATTGCCATGGAACTGGGAGCGGACGCGGTCCTCATGAATACCGGGATCGCGGCGGCCCAAGACCCCGTGCGAATGGCGGAGGCCATGAAACACGCGGTGATGGCCGGACGGCAGGCCTATCTTTCAGGGAGAATGCCAAAGAAGTTGTACGCGACGGCCAGTTCTCCGCTGGAAGGCGTGGTTCGATAGAGAACTTTTCTACCGGAAACGCCGCAGCCGCCAACAGCCCGTGTCGCAAATTCGAACCAACAAGCGATCGCCTTGGTCGCCTAGCCGAAATTGGGGTCAGTTCCGCCCGGTCCTATTTTCTGAGGTCGGTAATTCAAAATAATTTCTAAAAAGATCCCGCCCCCAATTAATAGCCCGAGAGAAGGCCAAAAAGACAAGTGAAACTCGGCGACCCTCCAGCCCCACAAGGAGAACGCAATTATCTGAATTAGATTTTGCAATTTATACGTATACCGTATCATTCTCATGGTTGCATCGCTGTGCAAGCACCTACCACTTTATCGTGAGCCCAAGCAACACCTAAAGCTGTCCACCTACCAGCCTTATTCAAAAGTTTAAGCGCACGGCTGTTTTTTACAGCGTTAGCGAGTTCTGGAAATAATCCCGTTTCTCCTGCCATTCCAGTAGTCGCCTCTTCGGCACCAATACCTGCCATATCGGTTGCAGCAATAGTCGAAGCTAGATACCATCCTCCGATAGTGCATGGATTGTTTAGAGTTTGTACTGGTCCGCGACCAAGTGCGTTGATAATCGCTAGCCCTCTGTCATCGATTGTTCCATCGTTGGTAGCGTCCGAGATCGGGCTCAGTGCCCTGCTCCACATATCCTGCTCCAGCGGATCCAATCCCATCCGGAGCAAAGCCTTCCAGTTGCCGGTGACTGCGGCAACGACTACCGCGGCGGCAAGACCGGCGTTGGGATCGGCAAGGCGAATCTCATCGCCCGGCAAAAACCCGTGGACAGGCGAAGTGCGAAGGATCTGACTGCCAGCAGTGCCTCCACCGCAAAATAGTGGTGCAAGTGTATCAAAACCACAGGGTCCCAATCCTGAACCGATGCCGAACGAGAATGACCAATCGCCAAATAGCCCACCGCAAAATTCATCATTCTTACACATCAATCCTAAAGGATCGGTAGCCACAGTTGGCATGTTCATTACATAGGCATAGCGATTGAAGCTTTGCGGATTGCCGGGATCAGACACTGCGAGACCTCCTGGATCGGGAGTTATCCAGCGACCCTGGGTCGAGTTATATTGCCGGAACCAGGTGTGGTCCAGATTCGTTTCGCCATCCCGTTCATCGCCGGTGAACTTGTGGGTGGTGCCGGTGCCGCCGGCGATCTGCTCCCCGAAGGGTAGATAATCCATGCTGTCAAGCGTGAGTGGTGGTAAGCTCTGCGTCAACGTTACAGCAGACCCCTGATAAGTGCCCCATCCGGTGAAATTCTCGCTTGATGACGGAATCAGGTTTACTCCAGACGCGACAACGGCCGGGTTGTAGGCGAGCACATCGATGGAATCACCCACATTCAAGGTCACGAAACCAATTTGAGCGCATCCCACACCGTTGCCGACTTCATTGAAGTTGACCAGCCCCGTCGCGCCCGGTGAAATCACCGGGCCATCCACGATATTGCCGCTAATTTTGACCGGAGTGACGCCTTGATTCTTAACAATCACCCTTATGTTATAGGTTTTCCCACTCACGCTGGGGCACTCACCGCTAATGTAGTACTTCCAGGTGTGCGTGCCGCCAGTACTTTGAATGCGGGTTACGGGTCCTCCTCCGGTAAGGAGGCGCGCAGAACCCAAATGATCCACGCGTACAAACTGCGTCCGTGGCTGCCAAACCGAAAATTGAGCAAATAACTTTCCATTCAGCCGCAGGTAAACATTGTTCCAAATCGAATTCTGGTCTACTTCCGAAATCACATTCCCGTCCAGACCGTAAATGTAATTCGTCTGGGCCGAGCCGACGGCTTTTCTCACGCGACGACCCGAGGCATCGTAGAGATAACTCGCCGTGCTTCCGCCATCTACTTGTGTGATGCGGTTCTCGGCATCGTAGGTGTAGTTGTGAAACCCGTCGGCGATGAGATTACCCGCGGCATCGTATTGATAGGGGGCGCCACTCAGGCGGTTTTTCGTATCGAAGCTGAATTGCGGCGATAGGCACGAACCAGCAGTAGCATTCTGTTGCGTACGGTTCCCCCAAGGATCATAGACCCACTGGAGTCCCCTGCAACTCTGACTTGCAACTGAGTCGGCCATTGTCCCGAGCCGGTTCAGCGCATCGTATCCGTATGTCCGGTTGAGCGTCTGCGTTCCCGTGCCCACAATAGATGCCACATTCCCACTATCGCTCGTACCCAGATTGAATCCATAATTGTAATCCTGCACGTTGCCGGAAGGTAGGGCGCCCGTGCAACTGCTGAGTACCGCGCCAGATGAATTGATGTTTAGCCGGCAGGGCTGGAGGCGATTGTTGTAGACGTCGGTCTCGGTCAGGCCATTGCCATAGGTCATTTTGGTGATCGCGCCGGATGGGCTGTACTGAATTCCCGAAGCCATGATCGCGGGATGCTCGAAATCAACCCAGCTATTGCTGAACTGGGTCACGCGGCCAGCACCATTAAAAGTCTGGGTATAGGTTTCACCAACGGCGTCGGTGAAGGTGGCCATGCCTCCATCCAGGTTATATGTATAGTTGAGAGTGAACCCCGGCGATGCGCAGTTGAGGGGCGTGCATTGCACATTCAGGTTTGGCCTCCCCATCGCATCGTAACCGAAGATTTCGGCCGCGATAGCAGAATTCGACGTGCCGACCCATTGTTCCTGCAATCGCCCAATCGTGTTGGTCTGCGAGAATCCCCACCAGCAACAAGTGTCGTAGGAAAAGAAAACGCTTTGAGTGCTCCCGTCGTTATAGTCCTTCTGCGTCAGGCGGTGTAGCGCATCGTAAGTATAGGTTGTGGTCACAGTAGCTGAGCCGGTCTGGTTGGGCGCAGGCGCAGTTCTGGTTGCGAGATTTCCATTAGAATCGTAGGTATAGCTGGTGGTTCCGGATTCCGGATCGCTGGTACTTAGAAGTTGCGACAGCATATCGTAAGTGTAGGTTCGGGTTCGCCAATTGGCCGAGTTCGGATCGTTTCCCTTCTGATCTACTCGGACCAGATTACTAAGCGTGTCATATTGATAGTCGGCTTCATAATTCAATCCCGCAGGATCTTCCCAAACTGCGGTGGTGCGCCCGAGTCCATCAGTCTCGAATTTGCGTTTTTTGCCAGCTTCGTCCGTGACTGTCACCGTGTTGGCTGAATAGCTGCGTGTGAGGGCGGAGCCATCAGCTTGCGTTATTGCAGTGGGGCGGTCCAAGGCATCGTATGCGTAAGACGTAATCCCGTATGTTGAATCGCTGGTGCTGCGGTAGGGATTGGAAACGGAGGCCAATCTTCCCACACTGTCATAAGTCGAGTCTGTAAAGACAGTTCCTGAGGGATCTGAAAGTAGTTGATCCTGTTGGGTACGCCCTAGCGTATCAAGAATAGTCTTCTTAATTAGATTATTTCCAGAATTATCGATCTTCGAAGTTGTCTGTATGCTCCACGGTGGAGTTACAGTACTGTAAGAAGTGGTGGTTTGTCCGCCGTCCGGAAACGTAACCGATGTTTGGCGCCAGAAATTAGCATCTGAATATCCGTAATTCGTCGTCTTTTGGTTCTCATCGGTCGATGAAGTCATCACCCCGCCAGTGCAGTTCCACGCGAAGGATTTCGAAAGGCTGAGGGCTTCACTGACATTTGTCAGAAAGCTACTTCCACAAGCGCCATAGGCATTTGTAGTGACTGCACCGTTGGCATCATGGGCCTGATAAACCAAGCCTGTATCGAAATGACTAAACGTGCGAGTGAGCCATGAACCCGCAGTTTTGTAGGTCTTGACAGTTGTGATATTGCCCCGACATTTGCCTGAGGGGGCGGTACAAGTTGGCGGAAACAACTGGGAAGCTCCGGATGGTTGCAACGAACTGACATCTTCGTCATAAATATAGTCGGTTTCAAATTTGAGCGTCCCCGCGCCATCAGTCACTTTTACATCCGCAGGATGGTCTACTATTCCACTCCCCAAAGTAGTGTCGTAGTCGACATGGGTCTTGCGCAAGGGCGTGGCAGCGCCAAAGTCATATTCATTTCGATCCGTAATTTGACCGTTCGTGTTGTAAAACGTATCAGTCTCGGAGTATGGCCCGCCATTCAAGCTGCGAAATTGAGTCACTTCATTAAATGGTTTTGTGGGAGTGGCGGTTACGCAAGCACCTGGGTTCGTATTGTTTCCGTTGTAACAGGTGATAATTGTTTGCAGCGGAGTACCGGAAGCGGCACCGTCGTAAATCTGCCGCTGAGTCTCCTGGCCATTCCCGAAAGTCACAACGGTTACTTTGCCCTGCGGATTGGTAACCGTCGTGACATTAGTCGAAGTCCTGCGATATTGCCACGTTCCATCGAGCGTGGCCCGATTAAACCCCGCGATACTGCCATCTGAACAAAAGATTCCTGTGCCGGTATCGCCTCCAGTGTAGGTATAGGAAATTGTAGCCCCAGTAGGCATGCGAACTGAAGCAACACGCCCAGTAACTCCGCCGCTGGTTGGCTCGTAAGTAAATTGATAATACGATCCGTCGGGATAAGTTATACGATTTAGCAAAGATTTGGTCTGACTATATGCGTTGAAGTTTGGGCAACCAAAGTTGGCATTAACTGTATAAGATTGATAGGTGACTACAACAGACTTTGACGTGGCAAGAGGACCCAGGTATGTATATGACTCCGGATTGGGCTTAGTGCCGCTTGATGAGAGTGCAACCGTTCCAAGCGTGTCTGTCACGCTTAAGGGCGCGAATGAAGTAATCGTAATTCGATTTCCATTTGAGTCGGTTCTCTGACCACTTGTACTAACCGTTTCGCCGGTTGGCATTGTAACTACGGCAGAAAAGGAGCCGAGGTCATTCGCTGATGCGAGCATTGTTACCCCTGAGCCGTCCGTGGCTGAGATAGTTTTGGAGATCGAACCGCCACAGGGAGGATCAAGCAAGACATTACCAAAACTGTGGAGAATGCCTTGTGGATCTAAGTAAGACCTAACGTGGGTATTAATTTTGCCGGATTGTAAACATCCTTTGGGATGATCCGTCTGGTCGTAGCCGACGGCCCCTATTATAGGAATTGTACCGGACGTTAGCCCCCAGGTTGGAGATGGGGACCAAGTGCTGTTGGGAGAACCCGCGATAACCGACCACACTGTGCTGTCAAATCCGAATGAATATGAAAACGGGATACCTCGGCCAGAACGCGCGAAAACCGGAATTGAATAGTGCACGTTGAGTGTAGCAAGATTGATCGAGTCGGGGCCCCCACCTACGCTAGCGAATGTTGGAAGGCCGGTTTGTGCCACCAGTCGAAAGCATCCAGAACAAATGATGAATGAAAGGGTGAGCGCCAGCTTGGACAAACAGGACACTGATTGGCGAGCCATAGACTTTCTCCTAAATGTTGAAACGCAGGGCCCGATGTACTACAGAAAAGCGTGCAGCGTGGAGAATTTACTGCTGAAGCCTGTGGAAGGTCAATAGATTTATTTTCGTTGAGGAAATCGTAAATTTGGATGGACGGAATTTACGAATTCAAAACAAGAAAAAGCAGATTCCCTTCGACTTCGCTCAGGGAAGTTGCGCGGCACGAGTAGAACTCGCGCCCTTCCCGGTTGTATATTCCGCTTTTTTAGTATCCCGCCAATTCCTTCATGGCGCGATACAGATCCGCGACCTGCGGTAGGATCGCATTTTCCAGAAGAGGTTGATATGCGACAAATGTATCTGTCGCGGCTACGCGGCGGACGGGGGCGTCTAAGTGGTGGAAGAGTTGGTCGGCGATGCGGGCGGCGATTTCGGCGCCGTATCCCCAGCTTAGAGTGTCTTCGTAGGCGACGATGGCGCGGCTGGTTTTTTCTACCGAGGCGGCGATGGTTTCCCAGTCGAAGGGGTTAAGGGTGCGGAGATCGATGAGTTCGGCTTTGATTCCATCTTCGCGTTCTAATTTCTGTACGGCTTGCAAGGCGCGCGGGACGACGGCTCCGTAGGTGATGATGGTGAGGTCGGCGCCGGGCTGGACGATTTTTGCTTTGCCGAACGGGATCATGTAGTCGGGTCCGGGGTAAGGGGAGCGTCCGTAGGTTTCGCGGTAGAGGCGTTTGTGTTCGAGAAACAAAACTGGATCGTCGCAGCGGATGGCGGTGCGCAGCAGGCCGGCGGCGTCCAGGGCGTTCGACGGGAACACCACTCGCATGCCGGGAGTGTGGGTGAAAATGGTTTCGCCGCATTGCGAGTGGTAGATGGCCCCGCCGGTCAGGTAGCCTCCTATGGCCACACGAACTACGATGGGCGAGCAGAATCCGTTGTTGGAACGCCAGCGCATGACGGGAAGTTCGTCGCGGAGCTGCATCATGGCGGGCCAGATGTAATCGAAGAATTGAATTTCTACTACCGGCTTCAGTCCGCGGGTGGCCATGCCGGTGGCCCGGCCTATGATGGCGGCTTCGGCGAGCGGGGAGTTGAAGACTCTTTCGGAGCCGAATTCGGTTTGCAGGCCGAAGGTTAGTTTGAAGACTCCGCCTTTGCCTTTTACTGCTTTTTGCTGGAGGTATTGCTCGCGCGAGCAGTCGGCTACGTCTTCTCCGAAGATGATAATGCGCTCGTCGTGGCGCATTTCGTCGCGCAGCGTAGTGTTGATCAGGTCTGCCATGGTCTTGGCGGCTGGCTTTTTGCCATCGTGATTTACTTCCGCGTGCACGAAGACTGGTTCGCTGTGGAATTTTCCCGACGTAGGATCGACGGAGGGAGAATACAAATACCTGACGACACTGTCTGGCGTGGCGGGCGCGGCCGAGAGTGCCTGATCGGTGGCGATCTGAAGATCGTCGTCCACCTGCTTCTCCAGCTTGTTGATTCCCTTTTCGTCGAGGATGCCTTCCCGTAGCAAGAACATTTGCATGCGGGAAATCGGATCGCGGGCAGCATCGTCCTGACGCTCGGATTCGGGTCGATACAACTTTTCGTCGTCCGATAATGAGTGCGAATAGGGGCGGATGACGTGGGCGTGCACGAACGAAGGTCCATCTCCATTGCGGCAATGAGCGACTGCCCTGGCAAACGCGGCATAGCTTTCTACTGGGTCGGTGCCGTCGATCTCCTCAAAATGAAAGTTGGGGAAACTGGAGACCAGGCGCGAAATACTACCGCCGGCGGTTTGGACTTCCACCGGCACGGAGATGGCGTAGCCGTTGTCCTGAACCGCGAAAAGGATGGGCAAGCGGCGGCCGGCGGACGCGTTGAGAGCTTCCCAGAATTCTCCCTGGCTGGTGGTGCCATCGCCGAGAGAGACGTAGGTTATTTCGTCGCCGTGAGATTTAACCTCTCTGAATTCGCGGTAGTCGCCTTCCACCTTTTGCGCCGCGCCGGGATGGGCCAGCAGGTAGCGTGGAACCTCCGAGCATCCCACCGCTTGCAGGATTTGGGTCCCCGTCGCCGAGGATTGGGTGACGATATTCAGGTCCGGGTAGCTCCAATGCGAGGGCATCTGGCGGCCGCCGGAGCTGGGGTCGTCGGCTGCTCCGACGCTTTGCAGGAGCATCTGGTAGGGAGTTGCGCCCAAGGCCAGGCACAGGGCTCGATCCCTGTAATAAGGATAGAACCAGTCGTATCCGGGCCTGAGGGCCAGAGCTGCGGCTACTCCGGCAGCTTCATGGCCGGCCCCGGAGATCTGGAAAAAGATCTTTTGCTGGCGCTTCAGCAGGATTTCTTTGTCGTCTATGCGCCTGGAGGTGTACATCCAGCGATAGATTTCTATGAGCTGCTGGTGAGTCAGGCCCTGATAGGTCTTGCCTTTGTGGTTGGCAACGGCAATGGGTTTAGGGTCGGTTTTGGTGGTCGCCATCCATTCCTACCTCGCCTGAAATGGTAGAGCCCCGCTCAGATGGTACGGGCTATTGTAAACCGGGAGGAGGGCGGAGGGAAGCGTGGAGAGATTTCTTGTGATGAAGAGTAAAGATTTGTGTCAGGTCACGCCTCTAAAGTGTGCTGTATTTTCGCGAATGACATTCGGCGCAGATGTGAGGCTTGGAAACTCAGGCTCGTTGTAGTTGCGCCCCATGGGCGCCAAATCGGCGATGTTTTCTGTTACGGCATGGCTGAAGCCGATGCCCTTCCCAAAGCTCAATCATCCCTGAAGCGTTGTGGTCTGCTACGGATCAAAATCCCCACCGTAATCGCAAAATGCGCGATTAGGATTGGCCTCCCTCCGGTGTCATGTGCTTCCCTTTTGTTGTCTTCTTGGATGATATTCTGAATATCCCCAATGATTCGCTTTCACCGGCAGTTCGATCCCCAAAATATTCGACTTGTTATCTTTGATCTGGATGGGACGTTGATTGATTCGCGTCTTGATCTTGTGCACTCGGTGAATGCGGCGTTGCGGCATATTGGGCGTCCGGAACTGCCGGAGGATGTAATCGCCAGCTATGTGGGAGATGGCGCACCTACGCTAATCCGCCGCGCGCTGGGGGCTGAGGCCGACGATGACCGGCTGGTCCGGACTGGGTTGGAGTTTTTTCTTGCTTATTACCGCGAACACAAGCTGGACCATACAACGTTGTATGACGGAATTGTGGATGCGTTGCGCGTGATCCAGGGGCGGAATGGATGGTCACGGAAAATGGCGGTCCTGACCAATAAACCGGTGAATCCTTCGCGGGCGATTGTGGAGGCGTTGGGGCTGGCCCCGTTCTTTGTCCAGGTTTATGGGGGAAATAGCTTCACTACCAAGAAACCCGATCCCGAAGGGGCGCGGACGCTCTTGCAGGAAACCGGCGTAGGCGCACAGCACACCTTGGTCGTGGGAGATTCGCACGTGGATGTGTCGACCGCGCGGAATGCGGGGTTATGGAGTTGCGGCGTAACTTATGGGTTTGCGCCGCATACCTTGAGTCCTGATCCACCCGACGTGGCGGTGGATTCGGCAGGGGAATTGGCGGAGCTGTTTTCAAAATCTTAGCCGCGGATTTACGCGAATCTTCGCCGATTTCGATGCGCACAAATCTGCGTGAATTCGCGTCTTGTTTTTGGCGTGGCGCTTGTTGGTTAATTCCCTGCTCTGGCGCCTTCAGATAAGATTCTGTCAGCGATGGACCACTCCAACTCGTTCACTCCCGCTGAGCTACGCAAGTTGCGTAGCCTGAAGAATCCTCAAGGAATCCAGAAATTTATTGATGACATGCCTTACCACCTGGAGGACACGGCCTGGTCGCCACGGCTAGTGCTCAAACACAATTCTTCGCATTGCCTGGAGGGTGCGATGTTCGGAGCGGCGGCTTTGTGGGCCAATGGATATCCGCCGCTGATTTGGGACCTGGAAGCAGAGCACGATACCGATCATGTGATGGCGGTTTACCAGGTCGACGGACACTGGGGCGCAATTGCCAAATCCAATTACAGCGGATGCCGCGGGCGCGAGCCGGTTTATCGATCTCTGCGTGAGCTCGCCATGAGCTACTTCAATCTCTATTTCAATCTGCGGCGGGAGCGCACTTTGCGGACGTATTCCCGTCCCGTGGATTTGCGGCGATTCGACTCACAGAGCTGGATGACGACTGACAAGCCTCTTTGGTTCATCGTGGATTATCTGTTTAAGATCCAACACTACAAATTGCTGAAGCCGGGGATGTCGCGGCGGCTCAGCCGGATCGATGAGAGACTGTTTCAGGCGGAGTGCCTGGGGAAGGCTGTGAAAGCTCCGAAACATCTGGCTCGCGACGGCGCCGAGAGCAGAGGCCGGCATGGGGCTTGAGGTCATAGCCAGCCTCTGCGAGGTTTCCCGGCGTGTCTTATCCAAAGAACCGCCTAGGCGCATTCGGGCGTTTCGCTTTCCAGTAGGCGCACTCCCGACTGGCAGTCATGTTGGATCAAGATGAATTTAAGAAAAAAGGCGGGATGGGTTGTCAAAGAATTGTAAAGAGTTTGTTATAACGAAGACCGAATCTGGCGAAATAGCGCAAGGTATCCAATGAGCAAACGTAGGTCATCACAACCGCGCCTGGTCTGGCGAACCTGGCAATGTCGGATCGCTCTGTCGATTCTCGCATTTTCCTTTTTCGGCATAGCTCAAAGCCAGGGTCAACAAGCCGTCCCCGACGAAATGTCGGCCGCACCGCATTACCACCTGCTGCTTCAAAACGATCAAGTGCGGGTGTTCGAAGTCGTTCTGCATCCAACCGAACATGCCTTTGTGCGGCACCAGAACAACTTTCTAGTGGTGACCTTGCAGGACAGTGAAATGGTGATGTGGAACCAGGGAGAGTCCGAGATCGTCAATTTCCGCTTCAACGCGGGAGATACCCGCTTCTTTTATGGCGGGCCCGCGCGCGGGATGCGGAACGATCGCACGACGGACTATCGCAACGTTACGGTGGAGTTTCTCAATCCCAAAGTGACGACGTTTGGATATCAGGCGAACAGCGGGAAATGGGATTACGGCAGCAGTGCGGTGAATCCGCCGGTGGACCCGAACAAGAAATTCCGGAAGTCCCTTGAATTGGGCCAAGCCACCGCGAGCTACATCCAGTTGTTGCAGAGGGACGTGTTGGCGCCGCCCGACAAGGGAACTTTTGAGTTGCTGATTGCTGTGACGGATCTCGACGTGACGACGGGGAGCGATATTCATGTCAGAAAATCTCCTGGAAGCGCATGGTGGATCGGAGACGGAAGAAGAGCTGACTTGATGAATAGCGTCGTGGATCCGGCGAGATTCGTTTTGGTGGAATTGAAACCCGCGCAGAACTAATCTGTGCTTGAATATTTATCGATGATTCGAATCTGGGCAGTGTCGTGCATGGCCGTCTTGCTCTCCCCTTCCCTTTTTGCTCAGGATACACCCCTTTCCCAGGAGCAGATTCAGGCGCTGGTACGCCAAGCTGCGGACAAAGATATCGAGAACCAGAAGAAGTTGCGCAACTACACCTACACGCAGCGCGAAGAAGAACACAAGCTGGATGGCAACGGGCAGACTAAATCAGCCGAGACCCGGACCTACGAAATCATGGTCCTCTATGAAGAGCCGGTGCGAAAACTGGTCGCCAGGAATGACAAGCCTCTGTCCGAAAACGAGGCTAAGAAAGAAGACGACAAGATTCAGAAGATTATCGACCAACGCAAGAACGAGAGCGACAACGACCGGCGTAAGCGGCTGGAAAAAGCGGACAAGCAACAGGAGGAAGGCCGTCAGTTTGTGAAGGAGATTGCCGACGCCTATAACTTTCGCTGGGTGGGAGCCGATACTCTAAACGGGCGGGAAACTTATGTGATTGACGCCGATCCGCGGCCGGGATATGAACCTCACACCAGGAATGCGAAATTCCTGCCTAAGTTCCGCTTTCGCGTGTGGGTCGATAGAGCCGAATCACAGTGGGTGAAATTGGATGTCCAGTGTATCGACACGGTTTCCGTGGGACTGTTTCTGGTACGCCTGCATAAGGGGTCGAATATTCAGATTGAGCTGACACGAGTAAATGATGAGGTTTGGCTGCCGAAGCATGTCGCGTTGAAGCTGGATGCGCGGGTAGCCCTGTTTAAGGGATTGAACATGTCAGAGGAGGTGGCTTTTCGGGATTACAGGAAGTTTGAAACCAACAGCACGATCGTGCCGCTGGGAGAGGTGGACAAGCAATGACTGGCCGCGGATTTACTTGTATCAAAGTTTGGCTCTATCCGCGCAATCGGCGAAATCGGCGAAATCTGCGGTTGAGCTTTTGGCCGCTATTTTCCTGAGGCTACGTGCAAACGTGTCTCGGCCCGCTGAAGCGCGCCCTCGGCTCGGGTGAAGTCCTCTTCGGTTTTGCCATTCTTCAAGAGTTCTTCGGCCTTAACTTTCGATGCTTGTGCCCGCTTTACATCGATTTCCTCTGGACGCTCGGCGGTCTCTGCGAGGATCGTGACTTTGTCCGGGAGGACTTCAGCAAATCCCCAGGCTACCGCCAGTCGATGGTTAGTGCCGCCAGAGCGATAGGTGATCTCTCCTACCGCCAGCTCGGTGATGAGCGGAGCGTGCCCGGGAAGGATGCCCAAATACCCCTTTTTGGCTGGGATCTGCGCCTCTTCGACGGCTTCCTTCACCACCATTTTTTCCGGGGTGACGATCTCGAGTTGGAATGTTTCAACCATTTTTTGGTCGTTGGTCGTTGGTCCTTGGTCGTGAGCCGATGCGTCCATGGTCTTGCCAGCAACCAAAGGCCCATGACCAACAACAGGTGCTACGCTACCGCTTTCAACTTCTCTGCTGCCTCCAGAACCTCGTCGATCGTGCCTTTCATGTAGAACGCCTGTTCGGGTATGTCGTCGTACTTCCCTTCTACGATTCCCTTGAAGCCTTTCACCGTGTCCGCGATTTTTACGTAGCGTCCCGGGGCGCCGGTGAATTGTTCGGCTACGTGAAAGGGTTGAGACAAGAAGCGCTGCATTTTTCTGGCACGCGCTACCGAAACCTTCTGGTCTTCGCTGAGTTCGTCGATGCCAAGGATGGCGATGATGTCTTGCAGGTCCTTGTAGGTTTGCAGAATCCTCTTTACGGACTGCGCGACATCATAATGTTCCTGCCCGACGATTCGAGGATCGAGAATGCGCGAGGTCGAGGCCAGCGGATCGACCGCTGGGTAAATCCCGATTTCGGTGAGCGCGCGGGAAAGCACAGTGGTCGCATCGAGGTGAGCAAAGGTCGTGGCCGGAGCGGGATCGGTCAAGTCGTCGGCAGGCACGTAAATGGCCTGCACCGATGTCACCGACCCTTTCTTGGTGGAAGTAATACGCTCCTGCAACTCGCCCATCTCTGTCGCCAAGTTGGGCTGATAACCTACAGCGCTCGGCATACGGCCGAGCAACGCGGATACTTCCGACCCGGCCTGGGTGAAGCGGAAAATGTTGTCGATGAACAGAAGCGTGTCCGCGCCTTCTTCGTCGCGGAAGTATTCAGCGACCGTGAGCCCGGTTAAAGCTACGCGAAGACGCGCACCTGGGGGCTCGGTCATTTGGCCGTAAATCAATGCCGCTTTGGATTTCGAAGGGTCGCCGGGTTTGATGACGCCTGACTCGGTCATTTCCAGCCATAGGTCGTTGCCTTCGCGGGTGCGCTCGCCGACTCCGGCGAAGACGGAGTATCCGCCATGCTGTTTGGCAACGTTGTTAATCAACTCCATGATGACGACGGTCTTGCCGACACCGGCGCCGCCAAACAGGCCGATCTTGCCGCCTTTCAAGAAAGGCTGGATCAGGTCTACGACTTTCACTCCGGTCTCGAACATTTCCGCCGTGGTCGATTGCTCGTCGAATAACGGGGCAGGGCGATGGATGGGCAATTCCTTGGTATGCTCGATCGGGCCAAGTTGGTCCACGGGTTGCCCGATGACGTTCATGACGCGCCCCAGCGTACCCTTGCCGACGGGCACCGAGATTGGACCGCCAAGATCAATCGCCTTCATGCCACGCACCATGCCGTCAGTCGGCTGCATGGCGACGCAGCGCACACGCCCTTCGCCCAGGTGCTGCTGCACTTCGAGGATGACGTTAATGGGCGAGGGAACGGTGAAGCCGTCACTGGTGACTCTGACGGCTTCGTAGATGGGCGGCAGCGCGGACGCGGGGAATTGCACGTCCACAGCGGGTCCGGCGATTTGAATGACGTGTCCAGCGTTATCTGGCATAGGAACCTTCAGTCTTCTCAGTTACTTCAACACTTGGCACACCCGACATTGAGCAGCCAGGCCTTCAGTTTCGTTTAGCACTCGACAAGAACCTCTATTGGCTAAGTGCCAAATGCCGGGTGCTGCTTCTGCTACATGGCAGCGGCGCCGCTTACGATTTCGATAATCTCTTTCGTGATCTTGGCCTGGCGGGCGCGATTCATGGCCAGCGTCAGGCTATCGATCATGTCAGTCGCGTTGCTGGTCGCTGCTTCCATAGCGGTCATGCGGGCGGCGTGCTCGGCGGCCACGGACTCCAGCAGACCATGGAAAAGTTGTATGGCTACGTATTTTGGCAGCAGAGCGTTGAACAGCTCCTTTGCCGGTTGCTCATAAATATAGTCGACAGGCGCGGCAGCGAAATGTGCGGCGGCTTCGTCGATGGCCTTGGTATCGGCGGGACGGACGCCCACGCCTGCGAGTTTTGAGGCTTCGATTATTTTCTGCTTTTCCTCTTGAGTCAATTCTTCCGCGTGAGCGATTCCCGCTTTCCCCACTTCTCCGATGGGCAGGATCTTCTCGACCACCAGCCGTTGGGAAATGACCGACTTGAATTCGTTGAAGACCAGGTAGACAGAATCGATCTCTTCCTTGCAGTAGCGGTCGATGATGCGGTCGGACATTTCCGAGACCATCTCATATTCAAGTTTGGTCAGTACGCCGATGTGCTCGCCGACTAGGGTGGTGCGCGCGGATTCGGCCGAGTCCGCCTTGCGGGGATCGGCGGCGGAGAAACGGCGGCGCAAAAAGTCCCGGCCCTTGCGGCCGATGGCTTCGATCTCGATATTCTTCCCCGACTCGCTTGCCAGGAATTTTGTGGCCGCTTTCAAGATGTTGGTGTTGAAGGCGCCGGCCAGGCCTTTGTCTCCGGTGACGACAATAAAGAGGATGTGGTTTTCCGGCCGTGCGGCTAGTAAAGGATGCTTCGGCTCACCGGTCTCCGGGTCATAGATTTCAGCGCGCGAGACCAGAGACTTCAGAACGTTGGTCAGCATTTGCGCGTAGGGACGCGCAGCGAGAGCACGGTCCTGGGCCCGGCGGAGCTTCGCCGCAGAAACCATCTTCATGGCCTTGGTGATCTGCCGCGTGTTGGTCACGCTGCGGATGCGGCGGCGGATGTCGAGAATGTTTGGCATTTCAGCTAATCGCTATTCGCGTTCATCTCTCAGCTCAGCGGCAAAAGCCGGTCGAACTTCAACTCTTGCGGCGTAATTAAAGCCACGCTCTGATACGAACCTCTACTTCGCGGCTACTGCTTGTCTTTCGGCGATGAAGGTTTCTTTGCACTGCTTGATCGCTTTTGTCATCTCGGCTTTGAGGTTGTCATCGAGAATCTTCTTTTCCATGATGGCGCGTAGCAAGCCGGCATTGGTAGCGTCCACGAACTTGTACAGCTCTTGTTCAAAGTCGCGAACTTGCGCGATAGGCATGTCGTCCAGATGTCCACTAGTGCCGGCAAAGATAATCAGGATTTGTTTGGAGAACGGTAGTGGGGAGAACTGTCCCTGCTTCAGCAGTTCCACCAGCCGTTGCCCGCGATTCAGCTGGGCTTGCGTTGCTTTGTCCAGATCGCTGCCGAATTGGGCGAAGGCTGCCAGTTCGCGAAATTGTGCCAGCTCAAGTTTCATGCTGCCGGCCACTTGTCGCATGGCTTTGATCTGCGCACTGCCGCCTACGCGGCTTACGGAAAGGCCCACGTTTACCGCAGGGCGGACGCCCTGGTTGAACAAATCCGTTTCCAGATAAATCTGCCCGTCGGTAATAGAAATGACGTTGGTCGGAATGTAAGCGGAAACGTCTCCCGCCTGGGTCTCGATCACGGGAAGCGCTGTGAGCGAGCCGCCTCCGTTCTTGTCGCTCAGTTTCGCCGCGCGCTCCAGCAAGCGTGAGTGGAGATAAAACACGTCTCCGGGATACGCTTCGCGGCCGGGTGGACGGCGAAGCAGCAAGGAAATTTCCCGGTACGAGGCTGCGTGCTTGGAGAGATCGTCATAGATGCACAGCGCATGCCGCTTAGAGTCGCGGAAATATTCGCCAATGGCGCAGGCCGCGTAGGGAGCGATGTACTGCATCGGCGCGGGCTCCGATGCTGAAGCTGCGACCACGATGGTGTATTCCATCGCGCCGGCGTCTTCCAGAATCTTTACAACTTGCGCAATCGAAGAACGCTTTTGACCGATCGCGTTGTAAATACAGATCAGATCGTTGCCCTTGCTGTTGATGATGGTGTCAATGGCGACGGCGGTCTTTCCGGTTTGGCGGTCACCGATGATCAGCTCGCGTTGGCCTCGGCCGATGGGAATCATGCTGTCGATGGCTTTCAATCCCGTGGCCATGGGTTCCCGCACCGGCTGACGATCGATGACCCCGGGCGCGATACGTTCCAACTCAATAAACTTTTCGGTGGCGATGGGCCCTTTGTCGTCGATAGGCTGGCCCAGTGCGTTGACAACGCGGCCAATCATGTTCTCGCCGGCTGGGACGCTCATGATGCGGCCGGTACGCTTGACCTCGTCGCCTTCTTTGAGTTCGGTGTATTCGCCGAGGATCACGACACCGACCTGGTCTTCTTCCAGGTTCATTGCGATTCCGGCGATGTTGTGCGGGAAGGAGAGGAGTTCTCCGGCCATGACCTTGTCGAGGCCGTGGACGCGGGCGATTCCATCGCCCAGGGAAATGATCGTGCCAACTTCGTCGACGGCGATTTTGGATTCGTAGTTCTCGATTTGTTGGCGGATCAGTTGTGTGATCTCGTCTGCTTTGATTTGTGCCATAGTTAGCTCTTCGCTACTAGCTCCTAGCTCTCAGCTCTTGGCTTTAGAATTCAGCATGCAGCCCTATCCTGGAACGGTATGCAAATTCCAAAGGGTCGAATGCTCATTGCGAGTGCTAGTTGCTCCCTATTAACTGCCCCTTCATTCTCTCCAGCTGTCCCTTCACGGAGCCGTCGTAGATCGTGCTGCCGATCCGGACCACCGCGCCGCCCAGGATCGACGCATCCCGGGCATAGTTGGCGCGGACTTTTTTGCCGGTCAGCTTTTCGACTTCTGCTTCCAAGGTGCGGCGCTCCGCGTCGCTTAAATCGCGCGTGGTGGTTACTTCGGCCACGGCAAAGCCCATCCGCTGGTTCAGGTCCTGCTCGAATTGTTTCACGATTGCGGCGAGAAAATTCGTCCTCCGATGATCAATCAGGACGGCTACGAAATTCCGGACTTCTTTAGAGATCTTTTCTTTGGCAACAATCGAGTCCAACAATCTCCGTTTTTGCTCGGGCGGGATCGCGGGAGATTCCCACACCTCGCGCAGATCTCTGCTGGACGCGACCAAGGCGCCAATGGATTGCGCTTCAGCCAGAGTCTTGGTGGCATCCAGTTTGCGGTCCACTACGACATCCACCAAGGCGCGCGCATAGGTGTTGGTGACAGTTGCCATGGTTAGCGGCCATCCCTTCGCACAACGTCAGCGGCCAATCGTTGCGCAAAACCTTTTACCAGGGACTGGTCCGTTGCCGTGTCCACCTTGATCTGTTTTTCCGCCAGCGAAACGACCAGGTTGGCCGCGTATGCGCGCAGTTCGCGCTGGGCGCTCTTGCCGGCGGCGGAAATTTCCTGCTCGGCCGATTCGACAACCTTGTGAACGTCTTCCACTGCGGCGGCCTTGATACGCTCTTCTTCGGCCATCGCCTCCATGTCGGCTGCGCCACGCATTTCGGAAATTTCTCCATCCAGGCGTGCCAGCCTGGATTCAATTTCCGCCAGCCGGCGGTTGGCGTCCTCGCTGGCGGCGCGCGCCTCGGCCATTGCCTGCTGAATGGAAGCGGTACGGTTGCGGAATGTTGCTGGCAGGTTCTTTTTGGCCGCCCAGTAAATCACTCCAGCGACAATCGCAAAATTCAGCACGATACAGAGCCAATACGCATTGTCGAGGCTCAGGCCGGTTAACTTGGCAATAAACTTTACCGAGGCAGAATGCTTAAACGCAGCGGTTTCATCTTCCTCGGCTGACTTTTCGGGCGAGGATTTTTCTTCCGCTGAAGACGCACTCGTTCCTCGCCTTGGCTCATCCGCAGCGTTCACGGACCGGGACCATGCCACTGCTGCAATCAGGATTAGGGCGGCTGCAAGGACGCGCATTTTCGAGAACCGGCTCATCGTCCACCTGCCGCTGCCGGACTCAATACCGCACGAATGATTTCGGTCGCCAGCTTTCCGGCTTCCGCGGTCAAGGATGCCTGGGCTGCAGCCTTGTCTTTTTCAATGGCGGCACGGGCCTGCTGGATTTGCTTTTGCGCTTTAGCCCTGGCTTCGGTAACTGCGGCCGCACGGGTTTGCGAAGCCTGCTGACGGCGGGCTTCCTGCGCCTTGAATAGGGCGAACCTGGCTTCGCGCAAGCGCTGCTCGTACTCAGCGGTGCGGGCTTCGGCTGCGGACACGTCAGCCCGCGCTTTTTCTACGGCTCCCTCGGTCCGGTCCCGGCGCTCGGCCAGTACGCGCACCAGGGGCTTGTGTACCAGAACGCTGTACAGCCCGAAGAGAGTCAGCAGAAAGATCACTGTCGGAATGGCCCCGAGCAGTAATCCGCCTAGTTGTCTTAACGTCTCATCCATTGTGGTGAAGATTCAGCCGATTCTAAGAGGGCTATGAAAACTGTTAAAACTAACATTCTACGGGGTTAGTGTCAACGTTAACGAAAGGCGATTTTGACCTTGGTGAACGTGTCCGGATATGGGATTGCGGATTTTGTGAATATTCGCAAAGAACGCTTGACTTTGGTCCGAAGGGGTCTAGCATAAAGGTATCACCTCCGATCCAATTCAGGGTCGAATGGGCCGATAGCCAAGGAAAGTCACCGCTTCTTGGTTGCCGGCCCATTTTATTGTGTCTACGTTTGGCCCGTAGTCGACCTCGGACCTGGCTTTCCGTCCTGTCTCTCTATTGTTCTGGCCAACCGTCCGTTCATTGCGGAGAGTTCAGCAGATAGCGCAACAGCGCGACCTCCGACTTGATGCCAGCTCGCAGCGCTGGTTCCACGTCAGGAGCAAAGAGAGGGGAATGGTTCGACGGGAGCAGCGTTCCCGCTGCCCTGGCCTCCGCGAGCTTCTGTGGGTCCGCACCGCCCAAGGTGAAATACAGCGACGGTATGCCCTGCTCGATGAAGACCGAATAGTCTTCCGAGGGCGTGATGGGCTCGGTGGCGACCACGTTCTCCTTGCCCAACGCAGACTCAAGCGGTTTGCGAAGCCGTTCCGCCAATGCCGGGTCGTTATAGACCAGACTGGTTCCCTCATAGTGCTCAAGCGAGGGCTCTTGCGTGGCGCCAGCGGCCAAGGCTTCTGCCTTGACGATGCGGGCAATGGCGGCCAGCACCTGCTTCCGGACGTCCGCCTTGTAGGTGCGCACGGTCAGGCCGAGTTCTGCGGTGTCGGGAATGATATTGTTTTTTGTCCCAGCGCGGATATATCCCACCGTTACCACCACCATCTGTCCCGGCTTCACTTCGCGCGATGCGATGGTCTGCAACGCCAGAATGGTTCTCGCGGCAATCACGATCGGGTCAACTGTGGTGTCAGGCTGTGAGCCATGCCCACCCTTGCCGTGGATGGTGATACGGATGGAGTCGGCGTTGGTGTTGTAGATGCCGGGAGTAATCCCGATCTGGCCCGCAGGAAGGGCATTGCCAACATGAAGCGCGACTCCCACGGACGGTTTCGGGAAACGCCTGAACAGACCGTCGTCGACCATCCGCTGGGCGCCCGAAATGGTTTCTTCCGCGGGCTGGCCCACCAGCATCAGGGTGCCATTCCAGGTTGCCTTGCTGTGCGCCATGATCGCCGCCGTCGCAACCAGCGCGGCCATGTGGAGATCATGGCCACAAGCATGCATCACCGAAACGTCGTGTCCGGCATCGTCCTTGGCATGCTCCTTGCTTGCATAAGGAAGCCCGGTTTTTTCTTCCACGGGGAGCGCGTCGAGTTCCGTGCGCAACATGACCGTCGGCCCAGCTCCGTTCTTTAGAATAGCCACCACCCCTGTGCCGCCGACCCCTTCTGTCACTTCGTAGCCCAGGCTGCGCAACCGCCCCGCCAGCTTGGCAGCCGTATGCGTCTCATGCGAGGACAGTTCCGGGGCTTGATGCAAATCGAGATATAGCTCATGCGCCGCGGGGTAAACGGCGTCAACCTCTTTAGAGTTAGCGGTCTGGGCATAACCGGGCACGGCCAGGGCGAGAAGGAGAAACAGTTTTGCTTTCATGACCCACGCATCATATCCGCGAGTGGGGTATGACGGCAATTGTGTCGAGTTTCTTTGATTTACCTGCGGAAATCGGAATAATCTGCGCTTAGCGATTGCCATTGCATTGACTCCGCTTCCCAAAGACTTAATAATCGACGTTGACCATGGATCTCTACGAGGAAATCGTGCAACTTCGCCGCGATGGGCGGCGCGGGGCGCTGGCCACGATTGTAAGTGTGCACGGATCCATCCCCTCCTTTAAGACGGCGAAAATGCTGGTGCGGGACGATGGCTCCATCGTGGGAACCATCGGGGGCGGGTGTGTGGAGGCAGAAGTCTGGCAGGCAGCACGGGAAGTGATGGAGAGCGAGAAGCCCCGGACTTTGCAATTCAATCTCAATCAGAATCCGAAATATGATGCGGGCCTGATTTGCGGGGGCACGCTGGATATTTTTGTTGAGCCGGTATTACCCCCGGCGTTGCTCTACCTGTTCGGCGCTGGGCACGTCGCCGTGAACTTATGCAAGGTGGCAAGCAATGCCGGATTTGACCTGACGGTTGTGGACGACCGCGAAGCTTACGCCAATCGAGAGCGATTCCCCGCCGCCAAGGAGGTGATCGCGGATGACTTTGACAAGGTGACGACGCGTCTCTCGCCTCGCGAGTCCGCCTACATTGTGATTCTCACGCGCGGGCATCGCGACGATATGCGGATACTCCGCTGGGCGGTGCAGACTCCGGCGCACTATGTCGGCATGATCGGGTCGAAGCGGAAGACCATTGCGATTTTCCGGGAGCTCAAGGCAGAGGGAATCCCGGCAGAGCTTTTCAAGCGTGTGCACGCCCCTGTCGGATTGGATATTGGCGCGGTGACTCCAGAAGAAATTGCGGTAGCGATTACCGCGGAGTTGATCGCCCACCGGCGGCGGGCGGAGCGGGAAATGCCGCATATGAGTTGGTTTCATCGTGGTCAGAAAGATGAGGCCGAGGTTGAAGCAACGAAGGATGACCTCCAGCGCTAACGCGCCTCTATCTGGTATCTTCACCGCATGAGCTACAGCAGTTTTTGCGGAGTCATTCTCGCGGCGGGCGCTTCCAGCCGTATGGGGAAGGACAAAGCTCTCCTACCCTGGCCGCCCAACGGCAGCGGCGGTACGCTGCTCTCGGCGGCAATTCAAGCATTCTCTCCATTCGTTGACCTGGTCATTGTGGTAGCCGGCAAAAATGTTGCTGAACTTACACTGGCCATTGACGCGAATGCCGGCTTCGCAATCGTGAATCCAGAGCCCGAACGAGGACAATTCAGCTCTCTGCAATGCGGACTGCGGGAAGTCTTAAACCGTGGCCGGGACGCGGCGATCATCACCCTTGTGGACAAGCCTCCCGTGAAATCCTCCACCCTGAAAAAGCTGCGAGGGGAATTTGATTCGGCGGTGGCAGGCGGGAAGTGGGCGGTGGTGCCGGAGTTCGGAGAACGGCATGGACATCCGATTTTGATTGGGCGGGAGATGATGGAAGCCTTTCTGCGGGCCCCGGCCACCGCCAACGCCCGGGACATTCAACATCTCCACCAGGCACACATTCTTTATGTCCCGGTCGATGATCCCGATACGACGGTCAATCTTAATACGCCGGAAGACTACGCTGCTCAGGCGTCACAACCCACGTAAAAGCTCTTTCAGCGCGTCGATCGCCAGATGACTGGCGTGAGTCGAAGCCTGTGGCAAGCCACCGATCGCCGCAATCAAATCCTCACGGGTCAGATTGCGGGCCTCCGCCGGCGTTTTCTCTTTCACCAATTCGGTCAGCAATGATGCGCACGCCATGGCGGGAACGCATCCTTTGGCACGAAAGCGGATTTCGCTGATGCGGGCGCCTGACATGCGCAGAGTCAGCTTTAAAATGTCGCCGCAGGCGGGATTTTCGATCTGCACAGAGGCGTCCGAATTGGGAACGTCTCCCGCATTGCGCGGATTTTGAAAATGGTCGAGGACCTGAGCGGAGTACACGGTTTTTGTATTCTAATCCGGCCGGTTCCAGCTAGTTCGAGCGGCGACCACAACTTTGTTTTACAATGCCGCTCATGGCGCGTTCTGCGCCAGCCATCACTGTGGTCCCGAGGTGAAGCGATGATTCAGCTCAAGGTAAATGGGAAAAGCCAATCGTTCCAAGGCGACTCTGGCATGCCGCTGCTCTGGTATTTGCGGGATGTGCTGGGGCTGACCGGAACCAAGTTTGGATGTGGAGCTTCCCTGTGCGGGGCCTGCACCGTGCATCGAAATGGAAAAGCCATCCGCTCCTGCGTCACGCCCATGAGTTCTCTGGCGGGTTCCGAGATCACCACCATTGAAGGCATCGGGACGGGTGGACAGCTTCATCCCGTGCAAAAGGCATGGATCGAAGCCAACGTGCCCCAGTGCGGATATTGCCAGCCGGGCCAGATCATGCAAGCTATTTCGTTGCTGGCAAAGACTCCCAAACCGACTGACGAACAAATTGAGACTGGCATGCAGGGAAACATCTGCCGCTGCGGGACCTATCAGCGAATACGGGCGGCGATCAAAGCCGCTGCGGGGGTGCAATCATGAGCGTGATCACTAACGTCAGCCGCCGCGGGTTTATCACCGGGCTTGTGGGCGCGGGCGCCTTTGTTTTGAGCGCGCGCTATCTTCCGGAAGCGCTTTGGGCCGAAGACGCCGGCCTGATGAGCGCGCTGGGAAAATCTGTGCTGCATCCTGACATTTTTCTGGGAATTGAGGCGGACGGGACCGTGCACATCGTGGCGCACCGCTCGGAGATGGGAACGACAACCCGCACTTCCCTGCCCATGGTCGCGGCAGACTATCTGGATGCCGACTGGAAGCGAGTCAAACTTGAGCAGGCGATTGGGGATCCGAAATACGGAGATCAAAGCACCGACGGTTCGTATTCGATTCGGTCTTTCTATGGCGGTATGCGGCAGACGGGGGCCACCGCCCGGACGATGCTGATTCAGGCGGCCGCGCAACAGTGGAAGGTCCCGGCAACGGAGTGCTCCACTGATCTGCATGCGGTGGTGCATAAGGCCAGCGGACGGAAGCTTGGTTATGGGGAACTGGCCGCCGCCGCTTCTCAATTACCGGTGCCAAAGAAAGAGGAGTTACTGTTCAAGAAGAAGAGCGAATGGCGATACATCGGCAAGGGCACCAAGAGTTTTGACATCAAGGGCATCGTGAATGGATCCGCAGTGTTTGGTATGGATGCGACCATGCCCAGCATGGTCTATGCCTCCGTCGAGCATTCGCCCGTGATCGGGGGAACGCTTAAGTCCTACGACGACAAGGCTCCGCTTCAGGTGCCCGGAGTGCGGCAGACCGTCACCATCGATCCCTTCAAACCTCCGGCGGTGTTCAAGCCTCTAGGCGGAGTTGCCGTGATTGCCGACAACACCTGGGCGGCGTTTCAAGGACGCAAGAAGTTAAATGCAGTATGGGACAGCGGGCCCAATGCGTCGTTCAACTCCGATGATTACAAGAAAGAGCTTCAGCAGACGGCCCGGCAGGTGGGCAATGTCATTCGCAACGAGGGGGACGCCGAATCGGTCTTCGCTAAAGGCGGCGACATCTTTGAGGCTGATTATTATGTGCCCTTGCTGGCCCATGCTCCGATGGAGCCGTTGGTTGCCGTAGCCGAATTCAAGGATGGCAAATGCGCTACCTGGTGCCCGACGCAGAACCCGCAAGCCGTGCAGGAGACGCTGGCGCAGGAATTGGGGATTGCAAAAGAAGATGTGACCTGCCACGTCACCTTGCTGGGCGGGGCATTCGGCAGAAAATCGAAGCCTGATTATGTAGCCGAGGCTGCGGTGTTGTCCAAGAAACTGGGCAAGCCCGTCAAAGTAGTGTGGTCGCGCGAAGACGATATTCAGTTCGGCTACTACAACGCCGTGGCGGCCATGTACATGAAAGCTGCGATAGATGCGCAGGGCAAGCCAACGGCATGGCTACAACGGTCGGTGTTCCCTCCCATAGCCTCGACGTTCAATCCTGAAGCTGTGCACGGTGAGGCGGGCGACCTGCAACAAGGCTGGACTGATATTCCCTACTCCATTCCCAACCTGCGGGTGGAGAACGGAAATGCGAAAGCTCATGTGCGCATCGGCTGGCTGCGGTCGGTGGCGAACATTTATCACGGGTTCGCGGTCCAGAGCTTCAGCGACGAACTGGCGCATCGCGCCAAACGCGATCCGGTGGAGTATTTGCTCGAATTGCTTGGCCCCGCCCGCAAGGTGGACTTGAAAGCTTTCGGATACCCGAACTACGACGGATCGGCGGACGACTATCCGCTGGACACTGCCAGGCTGCGTAATGTGGTGGAACTGGTAGCGGAGAAATCCGGTTGGGGGAAAAGAAAACCGGGGTCGGGTTCGGGAATGGGGATCGCGGTGCACCGCAGCTTCCTGACTTACGTCGCCACGGTGGTTGAAGTCCATGTAAATGACAGTGGCGAAGTGAGCATCCCCAGGGTGGACACCGTGGTCGATGCCGGATTGGTGGTGAATCCCGAGGCCACGCGATCCCAATTCGAAGGGGCCGCCGTCTTTGGGACCAGCATTGTGCGCAGTGGAGAGATCACAGCCAGGAATGGCGCCATTGAGCAGTCAAACTTTGATGGCTACCCGGTGGCGCGTATCGACGAAGCTCCGCGTCAAACCAACGTTCACATCGTCGAAAACGACGCGCCGCCGGCCGGAGTGGGAGAGCCTGGAGTACCGCCGTTTGCGCCGGCGATGTGCAACGCAATCTTCGCCGCCACGGGAACACGTGTCCGGGAGCTGCCGCTCACACGGAATAAATTGGGAAAGGCGTAAAACGTTAGCCGCAGATTCACGCAGGTTTTCGCGGGTCTTTCCTCTGCGACAATTCGCGTAGATCTGCGGTTTGGTTTTTCTTACTTCGGCTGGGGAACGATCCGGATATATGGTTTCGGCGACTTCCAGCCGCTGGGATAGAGCTTGTTGGCTTCATCATTCGATACCGCTCCGCTGATGATCACATCTCCACCCGGCCTCCAGTTCACTGGCGTTGAAACCTTGTGCTTCATGGTGAGCTGAATGGAATCCAGCGCGCGCAGAATTTCGTCAAAATTGCGGCCCGTGCTCATGGGATAACTCAGCATCAGCTTGATCTTCTTGTCGGGGCCGACGATGAAAACCGTACGCACCGTCGCATTGTCATTGGCGGTGCGGCCTTCCGAAGTGGTTCCGCTGCCCGCCGGCAACATGTCGTAGAGCTGGGCAATTTTCAGCTCGGGATCGCCGATCATGGGGTAGTTCACTTTGTGGCCCTGGGTTTCTTCGATGTCCGCGGCCCACTGGCCATGGCTGGTGACCGGATCGACGCTCAGTCCGATGATCTTGGTATTGCGCTTGGCGAATTCCGGCTGAAGCCCAGCCATGTAGCCGAGCTCGGTGGTGCAGACCGGAGTGAAATCTTTGGGATGCGAAAACAGAATCGCGTAGCCGTCGCCAATCCATTTGTGAAAGTGGATGGGGCCTTGCGTGGTTTCAGCTGTGAAGTCGGGAGCAACGTCATTGATGCGTAAGGACACGGTTCAATCTCCTCTGAATCCTGGATCTCAAGAATATTGCTATGCGGTTGGCGCTGGGTGGGGAGTCGCGGCTCGCGCTACATGGACACCCGCGCCTGTCTACAACAACACAGGCAGCCGGGCGTAGAGCGCATCCGCATACTCTCCTGTAGAATACCTGCCTGCAATCCTCGAGTCAAACCCATGACCGGCAAGAGACGATATTCGTTCGTACAGCTGGATGTCTTTTCCTCGCAGCCTTTTGAGGGCAATTCTTTGGCAGTCTTTCCCGATGCCCGCGGGCTAGGCGATGCTGAGATGCAAGCCATCGCCAAGGAGATGAATCTTTCGGAGACGACCTTCGTCCTACCGCGCGATGCTACAACCGAACGCGAACGTGGAGTACGGGTGCGAATTTTTACCGTAGGCGAGGAGTTGCCGTTTGCAGGACATCCAACGCTGGGAACGGGGTTCGCGCTACGCGGCACGACCGGCGCAAAAGAAGTCGCCCTCGATTTGAATGTGGGCACAGTCCCAGTTCGCTTTGAGGATTCCCCCGGAGAGCCTACCTTTGGTGAAATGACGCAGAAAGATCCCGTCTTCGGCATGGAGCATGACCGCGAGGCTGTGTTACGAGCCACTGGCCTGCGCGATGGAGACATTGATCCGTCCCTTCCGGTGCTCACCGTCTCAACCGGCCTGCCTTACACCATGGTCCCGTTGCGTGGTTTGGAAGCCATTCGGAATTTGCACGTTGATGTGCGTGCCGCCACGGAATATCTGGCCAAGACGGACGGAAGATTTTTCTATTTTGTGACTCGAGAAACAGTGGATCCTGCCGCGCGCTTGCATGCCCGCATGATTTTCTATAACGGTGAAGACCCTGCAACTGGCTCGGCTGCGGGTTGCTGCTCCGCCTGGATGCTGGCTTGCGGCATCGCTAAGCCAGAGGAGCGGGTGTTGATCGAACAAGGGATGGAGATGAAGCGTCCGTCGCGGATTTTTGTCTGCGCGGGAAAAAACGATGACCGAGTGGTTAACGTCCGCGTCGGCGGCAATGCAGTGGAGATTTTGCGCGGTGAACTTTCCTGGTGAAGGAATGGTTTGCAGGTGTTGATACTACGCTGTTTCCCGCGCGGCAATTTTTCTTATGGCGCTTCCGCGCCATTGGCGTTCCTGTCACTTTACAGAGGATGCTGATTCCGGATAGGATGCAATTCGCTTTGGCATTCTCCCAGTAAGAAATATTTCGGCTTGCCACTTCGACCCGCATGAAACCGAAACGTACGATTCTTTGCGTTGATGATAACGAACAGTCGCTCTCGATCCGCAAGGTCCTGCTGCAAACCCGCGGCTACCGTGTAGCGGCGTGCAAGAACATTGAAGAAGCGTTGGAGCGATTTGGCGCAGGAGACATCGATCTGGTAGTGACTCGCCTCAGCATGCCGGGAGTTGACGGTAGTAAGCTGATTGAAGCGGTCAAGAATCTTTCTCCGCAGACACCCGCCATTTTGCTGGCCGACAAAGCGCGAACCTACGATCACGGCAGCCGGGCTGATGTTTTTCTGGCCAAAGGCATGTACGCTCCTGCTGACCTTCTGGAGCGCATACGACTGTTGCTGGTGCGCAAGCGCGGGCCGAAGAGGGCCCCGGCTCGTGCGGTGCAGCAACCTCCGCAAATCGGCGTGGCTTAGCCAGTTCTATGGCTTGCGCCTCTGACCGCAAAGAAATGCCGCAAAGAGCGGAGAGGAATTCAACGCAAGACATGACCGGATTTTTCGTCGCTTCGCAGGTCCCGCCAACTTTCGTGTAAGATCAATGACTTGGATGAGTCCGTTCATCGAAGCCATAGAACTGCGCAAAACCTACCGAGTCGGCAAGATTGACGTTCCCGCCTTGCGAGGCATCTCTTTCAGCGTACAGAAGGGTGAGTTCGTCAGTGTCGTGGGCCCATCGGGCAGCGGGAAGTCCACACTGTTCTACGTGTTGGGAGGTCTGACCCGGGCGGATTCCGGCCGCGTGGTCATTGATGGAGACGATTTCGCCAAGCTTTCCGACGCCCAGCGTACTCGAATGCGGCGCCGCAAGATTGGGTTCGTGTTTCAAAAATTCAATCTCCTTCCCACTCTCAGTGCGCGAGGCAATATCGATGTTGCCGTCGACATTGCTGGCATGAATGAGACCCACGATAAAGCTTATCTGGACAAGATCATGGGATTGTTGGGATTGGAAAAGCGCTTGAATCACCGTCCCTCGGAACTTTCGGGCGGCGAGCAGCAGCGGGTAGCGCTGGCGCGGGCACTCATCAACAAACCGGCCATGGTTCTGGCGGACGAACCCACCGGGAACCTGGACTCGAAAAATTCAGACATCGTGCTCGGCATGCTGCGCCATTCCAATCGCGAATTGGGGCAAACCATATTGATGATTACCCACAATCCCGCCGCGGCGGCCTATGGCGACCGAATCATTCACATGCGCGACGGAGAGATTGTGGAACCGGAAAAGGATCCGCAATGGACCGGGCATTAGATTTGCCGCGCTACCCGCACTTGTTTATAATTTGCTTTGAGCAGGCGGGAGTAACTCAGCGGTAGAGTGCGACCTTGCCAAGGTCGAAGTCGCGGGTTCAAATCCCGTCTCCCGCTCCAGAGACTTGAAAAGCCCCGTGGCCGCTTGGGGCTTTTCGCATTTTAGGGCGGAGTTGCGCTAGACTAATTCTCCGCAGGTGGTTAGTTTAGTCTTAGGGCGCGGTACCCAAGTGGTAAGGGAGAGGTCTGCAAAACCTTTATGCGTCGGTTCGATTCCGACCCGCGCCTCCAAATCCTCGCGGCGGCATACTAGCCAGACTCATGGCATTCCCACTGGACACCGCGAGTTCCCAACCCTCGACCGATTCAACATCGAAGAAGATTACGCCACGCCCCCTGATTGTAGCGATCATCGTTTTTGCCTGTCTCAATCTTGTAATTTTCCTTCTTCGCGCGGTCAGCGTACTTCGCTACGGGTCTTTGTTTGGCACAACCGGCGGCGAATGCCTGATGGTTTATTCGATATGGAAGAAGATGCACGGGCATGCGGTTTACGAATGGCCACTTAGTTGGCCGTTTAGTCTGTCTCTTTACAACTATTTTTTCTACTACGCTTATGCCGGAATTTTCAGAATGCTGGGTTGGTGGGATGCGCAGCTCCTGACCGTGGGCCGGATGCTGACGGCAGCCTTTGCGGCAGTTGGCGCGCTCGCCCAGTGGAAACTTGTAGAGCTGAAGGTATCTTCGCGCGTGCACAAATATTTGTGCCTTGCGCTGTGCATGGGGCTTTGGTTCAGCACGTCGACCATACGTTGGTGGGCACTTACCATTCGACCCGATGTCCCCGCGATTGCGCTGGCGGCAATCGCTCTTTTGTGTCTGGGTAGAATCAGCGGAGAAAAGGGCGTGGCGCTGGCTGCGGTCTTCTTTTACCTGGCTTGGACGTTCAAGCAATCGATTGCCCTCATTGCTGCGACAAGCGTTCTGTACTTGCTCATAACTCGGCGCCGCTCGGGTTGGGTGATGCTTGGGATCTTCGGAGGTGCAATCGCTGCCACCTACTGGCTGGGAACCGATGCCTACCGCTACAGCGTGTTCGTAGCCCCGCGGACCGTACCTTCGTTCACTTTTTCCAGCGCCTATAGTTCGCTGAAGCAGCCGCTCGTCACATACAGCTATTTTCTGCTCCCGCTTTTGATTTTCGTCGCGCGCCCGTGGAAACGAAGCTTCGAGATCATGGACTTGCTTCGGGCCGCGGCCTTTGTATCACTGGTTGGAGGATGCGTCGCCATGGGAAAAGCGGGGGCCGGCGACAACTATCTATTTGAGACCTTTGTCGCCGGAACCACACTATTGCTCATGGAACTGTTTAGTAACCCAGGCAGAACAATGGCGATAGGGTTCATCTTGCTGGGTTGCATTCAACCAGCGGCGCAACTGGCAGGCTGGTTGGGGAATCGCGAGACGTTCGGCATCATCGAAATTTCCAGTCAACAGGAATTTGAGCAGGCTCAAGCACTCCAGCAGCGAGTTGCCCAGTTGAAAAAGCCGCTGCTCACCACGGACGAAACTATGTCGCTGCCCTGGAACTCATCCGATAACTCCTATCCGGCGAATGTCTTTGACCTGGTCTTTGTCCGTGGAGGGGCCAATCACTATGCGGATGGAGGACCGATCGGGCTGATTGAACGTGGCGAAATCCCCAGCCTTATGCTAAGGACCAATGACACGGATCTTCGCCGCGCCGCCAAGGAGAAGTATTCTCGTGTCGGAGAAGAAATGCATCAGCACTTTCACTACGATCTGTATGCAGTCAACCCCGCTGGGAAGTAAAAGGGAAGAACTTTAGAAGGCGGAGGAGACCCCTCTACCCGGATACTGCAAGCGGCCCAACAGCACTCCCTGGCGAGTCATCTGTTCATACTGACTGACCAGTTCGCTCGACGACGCACGAATGCCGGGATAAATCATCAGCGTATAGATCTTGGCCTTCAGTTGAACGGTCTGCAACCGCAGTCGCAGGGCATTGTCCACGAGTCTCGTTCCTGCCTCTACCACGGATGGGGCGGGACTTCGTCGCGCTTGTTCCCCCATGCGAGTAAGCACTGTGGCATTCTTCGCGACGCAGGAAACATAGGCCAATGTCGCCTTTAAGCGCAACCTGCGGACTCTTCGATAAGCCGCGGCTGAGAGATGCGACTGTAGAAAATCCTCCTCGTGAGGGTCGGTGAGGTTGCGGAATGCTTCAATGTCCAATGCGCAGAGTTGCGCGCGCAAATCCTCGGGACCCTTGATCCTGGAAGCATCTCCTCTTGCCCGCCGCTTCACCAACAGCGCAACCGACAGGGCGAGCAGAACAACGATGAGAATCGCATTCATCGATTCAACAACCGATCCAATTCCTGGTTCCAGACTTCGACTTCGTCGTGCGCGGGAAGCTCGTGAACATCAGCTAACCGGACCCGCTCAGGCTTCAGCAGGTAATAGATCCAGATCACGACACTCCCGTGGTAAGCCGCCATGCCCACGTAATCGAGCAACTGAGCCCGCGCGAATCCAGTCTGGGTAAGTATGGCAGCTATGATCAGATCGGCGGTTGCATACACACCCAATCCCAGGGCGATGCCAAACACCTGGTTTCGCCATGACAAGGTCATGTACCGGGAAAACACAAAAAGGCCCGCCAGTAGTCCCGTCTGCAAAATCAATACCGTGCGATCCAACATATTCATGGCAAACCACGACAGATTTGTACGGTTCCCTCCGGCGAATACGGCCAACATCAAGGCGCCAACTAACAGCACGACGGCGGCCCAACGAAACATGGGTTTTAGTACCCGGTCCAACACGGGATAGCTAGAAGCTAGATGACGCAGGATTTCCATGAGGATGCCGAACCGAAGGATTGTACTCACACTATTCATGATCGAGTACAAACTAAAGTACGAGACCGTACCGATATGGAACTTGTCCGCGGTAAACAGCAATGCGAATTCGAAGACTTCAAAACAGGTGTAGGCGAAAAACCAGGGAAAAAGTCGCGCCAGCCCGCGCCGGAACATGATTACGGCAATACCGATCTGCAACAAATGGGGGGTAATCCAGAGGTAATACCGAAGCAGTTCCAAAACGGGCATGTAAGCCACCGCCCGAACTATAGCGTTTTTCGCGGTGGCCTACAAGCAGTTATAAGGCGAGCAGTTATGCGACGAGAGGGGGACACTGGCTCACTCGCTTAGTGACCACCCCCACCAGTGCCGCCACCAGACGTGCATGTGTTTCCGCCGCAGCGGGGGTTTCCATCTGCCATAACAGCAGTAGGAAGGGTAATGATGCTCAGCACGAACAAGATCGCGCTCCAAACGATGGTCTTTTTCACGGTGAAACCCCTTTTCTTGAGGTAAAATTCACCGTGATGATGTGCTGTTTTTAGTACGGCTCGCAGCTACCCGAAGTTTTTTTACCTCTCCCGGAACTGATACTCCATGACCCGCCACTCCGCCCAACAAGATCTACGTGATACAAGTCTAAAGTCGATTCGCGGGGGATTTAACAAGCTGCGATATCTGGCTGATTTGCGAGCGAGCCATGACGCCCCTTATTCTCACTGGGGACTGGCCCGCGTTTATGGAGAGGAGGCTGCAAATCAAGCCTTAGCGGACGAACACCGCCGCTTACTGGCCGCGGTATTAGCCTCGCCGATGGAAAAACTACTGCAAGATTTGCATGGCAGTAGTGAAGCCTGCCAGATCACGCCTGAATTGTTTATCGAACAGATGTGCGCGCGAAAGGTTTCTTCGTTGTTGCCGCCTGGAAGCAATGCTGCCACTGAGCAACACTTCAGTTCAGTGCTGACCGCTCTTTCTGAGTTGGTAAGGGCTCAAGCGGCCGCCACTCGCCGAGTCTGAGGGCAACGCCCACCACCTGCCCGATGACCTCCGCTTCCTGGGGAAAGCGGAGCACCCGTAGCGGGACTGGCGACAAGGGATGCGATTGCAGAATGATCGAGTCTCCGGTCAACGAACACCAGCAGCAGGTATAACCGGACCGGGTTTCGACAAAATAGACGGGCCGTTCATACTCTGTACGCCAGCCACCCTCGCAAACCTTGTTTCTCGACTCATCCACCTGAACGAAGCTTCCTGGAGGGATCAACGGGTACATGGTGAGGTCTTCGTTCCCGATGTACCCGTAAGTGAAATCACAATTGGCAAATTGTTCGAGATAGGAAAGTGGAACAAATCCCCATTGCTCGACCAGTCGTCCAATGTTGGAAGTTTTCCGCAAATCGAAACTCGGATCGAGGCGAACAGGTATCTTGACCGAGGACATGCTGGAGAGCGCTTCGGACAAATGGGAGTGGCGCGGAACCACCAAGTCGGTATCGCCGGCGGCCATATTAAAATCGATTCCATACCACGACAACAATTCACGCACGTCGCGGCGATAGATTACGGAGAGAGAGTAGAGACGGTAAATGCTGGGGACCACACCTTTCGTCTCGACGTCGGAGAGACGGCTGGGTGGAATTGAAAATTCGTCGTTACCATGCCGTTCCGCAATCTGCGCACTTGCGCCTTCCACGTCGCGCATGGTCAACCCTAACTGCTCGCGCAAGGCCCTAAGATTTTGTCCGCCTGAGAACATCTCCCCCCTCCGGCAGAAGGTTATGTCAATTCACCGGCTTGGATTCGAAACTCTGATCCAATCTCGGTGACCTCGGATACTAATTCCTGAAAACGTTATGTACAACCCTCTCCCACATCTTTGTTCGGAATTCGTAACAAAGGTGAGAAGTCGGGCTCATACTCACCGACCAGTGATCTTAGTCCGTATACCGGATCCGCGCAATGCGAACTTTTGCCTGAATCAGCCGAGAGGCGCCCTGGCGAGTGACCCTATGCCCATGGCCCGATATCCAAACTCGGTTCAGATCGGTCCCGAGTGTAGCCGCGATTCCGCAAAGCTGCAGAATTGGCAAAAAATCCTGTTCCAGTCCGTTGGGAACTCGGCAAAAATCCGAATTATTGACTATGATGGAATGTTTAGCATCCTCAGGTTGGAGAAAACATAGACGTGGCCGAAACCCAGACTACGAACGGATTGGAAGTACTGGAAACACGAGAGTGGATCGATTCGCTGGACTATGTGCTATCCAGCGGAGGCCCGGAGCGGGCGGGACGGCTGCTTCAACAACTCTCCCTGCATGCCCGGCGGGAAGCGGGCGTCAACCTGCCATTCACGGCCACGACGCCTTATCAGAATACAATCCCTTCGCGCCAACAGGCGCCCTTTCCGGGCAGCCAGGAAATGGAACGGCGGATCAAGAGTCTGGTCCGCTGGAACGCCATGGCCATGGTGGTCCGCGCCAACCGGGTGGAAAGTGGCATTGGCGGTCATATTTCTACGTTTGCATCTGCCGCCACCCTATATGAAGTTGCGCTCAACCACTTTCTGCGCGCCAGCACCGAAGATGGCGACCGGGACGTCGTCTATTTTCAGGGCCATGCCACACCCGGTATGTATTCCCGAGCTTATCTGGAAGGGCGGCTTTCCAAGCAGAAGCTGGAAAACTTCCGGCGCGAGTTAAAAGATGGCGGGGGGCTATCCTCGTACCCGCACCCTTGGCTGATGCCGGACTTCTGGGAATTCCCCACGGTTTCCATGGGACTGGGGCCGATCCAATCGATCTACCACGCGCGCTTCATCCGCTACCTGGAGAATCGCGGGCTGAAGGAATCGAGAAGCGGCAGAGTTTGGGCGTTCATGGGTGACGGCGAAATGGATGAGCCGGAATCCCTGGGCTCCATTACTCTCGCCTCCCGGGAAAGGCTCGACAACCTGATTTGGGTCATCAACTGCAATTTGCAGCGTCTCGATGGGCCGGTACGCGGAAATGGAAAAATTATCCAGGAACTGGAAGCGATTTTCCGTGGCGCAGGCTGGAACGTCATCAAGGTCATCTGGGGCACCGACTGGGACACCCTGATTCAGAACGATCGCGACGGCCTGCTGGTGCGGCGTTTGGGCGAAGTCACGGATGGCCAATATCAAAAATTCTTCGCGGAGAGCGGGGCTTATTTCCGCCAGAACCTGTTTGGCAGCGATCCGCGCTTGTTGAAAATGGTCGAGCATCTCTCCGACGATCAGCTCTCCCGCATGCGGCTGGGAGGACACGATCCCATCAAGGTGCATGCGGCTTACCGGGCGGCGTTTGATCATAAGGGCGGCCCCACCGTCATTCTCGCCAAGACCATTAAGGGCTACGGACTCGGTGAGGCGGGTGAAGGCAAGAACATTACCCACCAGCAGAAGAAACTGAATGATGAAGAATTGAGGATTTTCCGTTCGCGCTTCGGAATTCCTATCGCGGATGAAGAATTACATGAAGCGCCCTTCTACCGTCCGGCGGACGACAGTCCAGAAATTCGTTACTTGCAGGAACGTCGCCAGCAACTGGGCGGCTATATGCCCTCGCGCAAGCTCCGCGCCAAGCCGATTCAACCTGTGTCCGGAGCCCACTTCGAGGAGTTCCACAAGGGCACCGAAGGCCGCGAAGTTTCCACCACCATGGTCTTCGTGCGGTTGCTGGCCAAGCTGTTACGGGATCCGGAAATGGGCAAGCTGATTGTCCCCATTGTTCCCGACGAGGCGCGGACCTTCGGCATGGAAGCGTTGTTCCGCCAGGTCGGCATCTATTCCAGTGTCGGCCAGCTCTACGAGCCGGTCGATATGGACACTCTCCTTTATTACAAGGAGTCCAAGGATGGGCAAATTTTAGAAGAAGGCATCACCGAAGCGGGATCGATGTCATCTTTTATCGCTGCCGGAACCGCTTACTCCAATCACGGGATCAATACGATCCCGTTTTTTATTTACTACTCAATGTTCGGGTTCCAGCGGATTGGCGACCTGATCTGGGCTGCGGCGGACATGCGCTGCCATGGGTTCCTGGTTGGCGGCACGGCGGGACGGACCACGCTTGCGGGAGAAGGTTTGCAGCACCAGGACGGCCACAGTCACGTGCTGGCCCTGCCGGTTCCTAACTTGCTGGCCTACGACCCGGCATTCGCATACGAAATTGCCACCATCATTCAGGATGGCATCAAGCGCATGTACGTGGACCAGGAGTCGATCTTCTACTACCTCACCGTCTCCAATGAACCATTGCCCATGCCGGAAATGCCAGCGGGCGAAAATGTACGCGAAGGCATTTTGAAGGGCCTGTACCGCTTCAGAGAATCAGCCAAAAAGGATGCGAAACTTAAGGCGCAGCTTTTCGGCTCAGGAACGATCATGTTCGAAGTGCTCAAAGCCCAGGAGATTCTGGAACAGAAATATAACGTTGGGGCCGATGTCTGGAGTGTGACCAGCTACAAAGAACTTTACCGCAACGGCAATGACTGCGAGCGCTGGAACATGCTGCATCCGGGAGAGCCGCCTCAGGTTCCGTTTGTGGCGGAATCTCTGAAAAATGCACCGGGGGTTTTGGTGGCGGCATCGGATTATATGAAGGTCCTGCCGGAGTCGATTTCGCAGTGGATGCCGCGTCCGCTGGTGCCTTTGGGTACCGACGGCTTTGGCCGCAGCGAGGGCCGGGCTTCTTTGCGAGACTTCTTTGAAGTGGATAGCAAGCACATCGTGCTGGCCACGCTGAGTGCATTAGCAAAAGACAAGCAAATCGATTATTCGGTGGTGAAACAAGCTGTGACCGACCTGGGGATCAATCCAGAAAAACCCAATCCAGCGATTAGCTGATTTCACCGAGCGGGCGAGACGCCCCTGCGACAGCCGGCGGGGACGCCGGCGCTACTCGATAAGAGTGAAAGGGACTTAGGTGACCGAATTCAAACTACCGGAACTGGGCGAGAACATTGATCAGGGAGATCTCGTCCGGCTGATGATTTCCCCCGGCGCCAGCATTAGCCAAGGCCAGCCGGTCATGGAGTTGGAAACCGACAAGGCCGTGGTCGAAGTCCCATCTTCGGTAAGCGGTACGGTCAAGGAAATCCGCGTCAAAGAAGGGGAGAAGGTCAAGGTCGGGCAAGTGATTTTCACCCTGGAAAACGGGGCTGGCGCCAAAGTTGCGCATGCGGCAGCGGCCCCCGCACAACCGGGTTCCGCTTCGCCGCCTGCGGCAAGCAAGCCTGCGACACCGCCTCCACCTGCTGCTCCTGCGCAAGCCTCAGCTGGAGCCTCCGAATTTACGCTTCCGGAACTGGGCGAGAACGTTCACCAGGGAGACCTGGTCCGCCTGATGGTTTCACCGGGCAGCAAAGTGTCAGAAGGCCAGCCAGTAATGGAACTGGAAACTGACAAAGCAGTGGTCGAGGTTCCCTCTTCAGTCAGCGGAGTGGTCAAGGAGGTCAAGGTCAAAGAAGGAGAGAAGATCAAAGTCGGACAACTGATTTTCACCCTGGAAGGCGGAGCCTCCGTCGCGCCGGCAAAGGCGAAGCATGCTCCGGTCGAGCAGAGCTCTGAGCAACATGATGCCCGGCTCTCCCTCCATGCCGCGATCCGGGCGGAAGGCAAAACTGAAGAACAGGTGCTGCGGCCCGATCAGCCCCAGCCGGCACGGGAAAGCTTCAGTATGCCTTCGCAACTGGGAAAGACGGCCGGGACCGAACACCGCGGGCCGGTACCAGCCGCGCCACACGTTCGCCGCCTCGCGCGCGAATTGGGTGTCGATATTCACGAGGTGAAGGGGGCAGGTCCAGGCGGGCGTATCAGCGACGATGACGTCAAGGCCCATGCCAAGAGTCTGGTAACAGCAATTGCGGCCGGCGCCGGCCGCTCGACTGCGTTGGTTGAGCCCGTACTGCCCGATTTTGGCAAGTGGGGCAAAATCGAACGCGTCTCCATGCGCGGCGTGCGCCGCAAGACCGCGGAGCACCTGCGTGAAGCCTGGAACACGATCCCTCATGTCACGCAACAGGACCGGGCAGACATCACCGAACTGGAACAACTCCGCGCCCGCTTCGCGCCGCGAGCTCAGGAAGCTGGCGGCAAGATGACGGTGACCGCGATCGCTCTCAAAGTGGTCGCTTCCGCGCTCAAGGTTTTCCCTCAGTTCAACGCGAGCATTGATTTGGCCAAGGAAGAAATTGTCTACAAGCAGTACATCAATATTGGCGTGGCGGTGGATACCGATCGTGGATTGCTGGTTCCGGTGATTCGCGAAGTGGACAAGAAGAACATTGTGGAGCTCGCGGCAGAGCTGACGCAGATGTCCAAGAAAGCCCGGGAGAAGAAGCTCACCCCTTCCGACATGGAAGGCGGCACATTTACCATCACCAATCTGGGCGGAATCGGCGGCACTGGCTTTTCGCCCATCGTGAATCATCCGGAAGTAGCCATTCTTGGTTTGTCACGCTCAAGCACTGAACCGATCTGGATGAACAACAAATTCGAGCCGCGCCTGGTCCTGCCGCTTTCGCTTTCTTACGACCACCGGCTGATTGATGGCGCTGACGCTGCACGATTCCTGCGCTGGGTGGCTGAAGCTTTTGAGCAACCGTTCCTGTTGTCTGTTCAGGGATGAACCAGCTTCTGGCTCCTAGCTTTTAGCTCAACTGGCATGTTCATCGCCAGAAGCTGGCACTAGGAGCTTCCGAAAGAATCATGACTGAAAATTCCATCTTGCATATCGCAGTGATCGGCGCCGGCCCGGGGGGTTACGCGGCTGCTTTTCTTGCCGCGGACCTGGGAATGAAGGTCACGCTGGTCGACCCGGAGGCGAATCCGGGCGGAGTCTGTCTCTACCGCGGCTGCATTCCCTCGAAGGCTTTACTGCATGTGGCCAACCTGATTGAGGAATCCAGGCACGCCAGGAACTGGGGCGTGGAATTTGCCGAGCCAAAGATTGATATCGCTCGCCTGCGCAGTTTTAAAGAAAGCGTGGTCAACAAGCTGACCGGCGGCACCGGCCAAATCGCCAAACTGCGCAAGGTGGAATATATCCAGGGCCGGGCGGCATTTGAGAACTCAACCACCCTGCGGGTTACCAAAGCCGATGGTGGCGCGCAAAGCCTGCGCTTTGACAAGATTGTGATTGCTACCGGGTCCCGGCCCGCCGTTATTCCCTCGTTAAAACTCGATACACCGCGCATGATGGATTCTACGGGCGCATTGAACCTGGAAGATGTGCCGGCGACGTTGCTGGTGGTGGGCGGCGGATATATCGGGCTCGAATTGGGAACGGTCTACGCGGCTCTGGGCACCAGGGTCTCCGTGGTGGAAATGACCCCCGGGCTGTTGCCCGGCGCCGACCGGGACCTCGTCCTGCCTCTTTACAAGCGCATGGAGAAGATTTTTGACTCCATCCTGCTCAACACCACTGTGACAGGGGTAAAAGACCAAGGCAATGGTATTCGAGTCAGCTTCGACGGCCCGGAGGTCAAAGAGCGCGAGAAAGTCTTCGATAAAGTTTTGGTTTCGGTTGGGCGCAAGCCGAATTCTGAAATTGCCGGACTGGAAAATACTCGAGTCAAAGTCGGGCAGCGCGGATTCATCCAAGTCAACAAACAGCTGCAAACCGATGATCCGGCGATTTACGCAATCGGTGACGTGGTGGGTGAGCCGATGCTTGCCCACAAAGCCTCGCACGAGGGCCGCACCGCGGTGGAGGCGATCGCCGGGCATAAAGTTGCATTCGAACCCAATGCGATCCCAGCGGTCGTATTTACCGATCCTGAAATTGCCTGGGCCGGTCTCACTGAAACTCAGGCGCAGAAAGAAGGACGCACGGTGAAGGTCGCCAAGTTTCCCTGGGGCGCCTCCGGCCGGGCTGTGACTCTGGATCGAACCGAGGGCATGACCAAGCTAGTCCTTGATCCGGAAACGGAGCGGGTACTGGGGATGGGCATCGTGGGATCCGGCGCAGGAGAACTCATCTCCGAAGGCGTTCTCGCCATTGAAATGGCGGCTGTAGCGAAGGACATTGCCATGACCATTCATCCCCATCCGACGCTTTCGGAGACGGTAATGGAATCAGCGGAAGTCTTTTTTGGCACCAGCACCCACGTGTACCGCCCTCGACGCTGAAATCTCTGGCACGGTTTAAGCTGGCTGTTCTTCGTGCGCTTTCTTCGCGCACTTTGCAATTAGAGTCTCCAGGTTTTCCAGAAAATCAAACTGAGCCTGACACGTATCCGCGCCTCGATTATTAAGCGGCTCTAATATCCCGCTTCTCATCGCAGCCGTGCGCCGCCTCCCGCGAGCGTAAAGTTTCTGCCACTTTTTCCGATGTTTCGCAATGAATCATTCCTTTCCAACGGGCCACCAGCATGACACTGCAACGAAAGGCGGTCACCACTCTTTCAGTCACCATCCTCGGGCTGGTTGCGCTGCTCTATTCGATGGCCCAGGAACTGGCCGGAATTCGGCAGTTTCTAGCCGCGCTGTGCCTTCTGGGAATTGCATTCTCGGCGATTGCGTGGCTTCTCCTGCACTCTCGTGTGCTGTCGCGGTTGGAGCAACTTCGCGATCAGGTTTCACAGATCACCGCCCATCATTGGGCGGCGAAACACGTTGAGGTAAGCGGAAAGGACGAACTTTCACAGCTGGGCTCGACCATTAATTGCATGTTGGATATGCTGCGCAACACTGAAACCAAGCTCGACCTCCTGGCCAACAATATTCATCAGGTGTTCTGGGTGAAAGATGCGGCTACGCAGACGTTCTCTTATGTGAGTTCCAGCTATGAGAAACTCTGGGGTCAATCCTGTGAGAGTTTGTATTCCGACGCCTCATCATGGTTGCGGCCGCTTGTCCCGGAAGACCAGGCCATTGTGGAACAGGTTCTGGAAACCCAACGAAAAGGGGAACCGGGCGAAGTAGAGTTCCGCATCGTAATCGGTAGCGGTCGAACCCGATGGATATTGGATCGCTTCTTTCCCGTCCCAGATACCACCGGCACGGTTAAACAATACATAGGCATTTTGGAAGACATCACAGAATACAAAGACGCGGAACACACCCTGCTCAATTCTCAGGACCAACTCTGGAATGCAATGATCGAGCGCAAGAAGAAAGAGCGCGCCGAGGAAACTGCGGGCGACCGGAACCGCGAAACTGAGTCTCCGCTGAACCCCTCAAACCGTTAAGAGGATGCTCGATCAACAAGAAGAGCATCAGCATCCTGGGTGCCCAGCACTTGCACACCTTCACATCGTACTTGAGATAAGATGACGATCAATATGAATTCAGGCCAGAGTTGTAGCGGGAGAAAATGCCTTGCCTTCATCAGGGTGCTGGCAACACTGATCGCTATCACACTTACTCTGCCGTCCATTCAGTCCCAGGAGCATGCCATGTTCAGTTCGACGCAGCCGGTCGCGCAGCATACTACGCCGGCTTGGATGAACGCTTCCACCCAAAAGCTCGAGGTGGAATTAGTAGCCAAATGTGGAGAGGGTCAGCGGGTCCGCATCAAACGCGGCCTGTTGCAGGTTTCGGAATTCTGGCGGCCGGAGGATGGCGATGCGGCGGCGTTGGAGGAGTTCGTCCGCGCGAATTTTGCTGGGGACCAGACGACTCTGGACACTGTATTCAATCGCTTCGAATACTTGCTGGAGGAGCTTTCGGGACACATGCACGAAATCAACCGCGAGTTTCGCCAGCAGATGGACCTTGATCTGGGGCCGGTACTTGCTTTTGACCAGACTTTCGCGGGATACGATCCGGCGGCCCATGTGCTCGACGATTTTTTTGAGAACAAGTTGGCCTTTGTGGTCCTATTGAATTTTCCACTTACCACTCTTGATGAGCGGTTGAAAGATGGGCCAGGCTGGAGCCGCCGGCAATGGGCGGAAGCGCGACTGGCGCAAGGATTTTCCAAACGCATTCCAGCGCAGGTAAATTTGGCCATCAGCGGAGCTGAAGCCGAGGCGGCGCGCTATATCGACGAGTACAACATCTGGATGCATCACTTGGTGGATGCAGGCACGCATCGCTTGTTTCCTCCTAAGATGCGTTTGCTGAGCCACTGGAACCTGCGTGATGAAATCAAGGCTGACTATACCGACACACAAAATGGACTGCCCAAGCAACGCATGATTCAGCAGGTGATGGAGCGGATCGTCACCCAGACGATTCCTGAGGTCGTTATCGACAATCACGGGGTGGATTGGAATCCGTACACCAACGAGGTGAAAACATCTGCGGAAGTTGACTCCGAACCTGTTGCCATCAAGACGCGGAATGCCAATAGCACGCGCGAGCCAGACACCCGGTACGCCATGCTGCTGAAGACATTTCAGGCGGCGCGGAAAGCGGACCCTTATTCCCCCACTGCGCCCACCCTGATAGCGCGGCGCTTCGATGAGGACCGTGAGCTTCCGGAGGCCAGAGTCAAAGCCATGCTGGAGCAGGTTTTGACTTCTCCGCAGGCGGCGCAAACTGCCAAATTGATTGAGGCACGACTGGGACGACCTTTGGAACCTTTTGACATCTGGTATAGCGGTTTCAAGCCCAACCATAAGTACACGGAATCACAACTGGATGAAATGGTCGCCCAACGCTATCCGGATGCGCAGGCTTATAAGAAAGACATCCCAGACCTGCTGATCAAGCTCGGCTTCGCTCCGGAGCGGGCGAAATATCTTGCCGGCAACATTGTGGTCGACCCGGCGCGCGGCTCGGGTCACGCCATGGGTGCGCAAATGCGCAGCGAAAAGACCCACCTGCGGACTCGCATCGCGAAAGCCGGCATGAACTACAAGGGCTTCAACATCGCCGTCCATGAGATGGGACACAACGTTGAGCAGACCCTTTCCCTGAATGACGTGGACCATTCTCTACTGAGCGGCGTCCCCGGCACGGCATTCACCGAGGCACTGGCTTTTGTATTTCAGGGACATGATCTCGAGTTGCTGGGACTGGCGGCGCCGGATGCCAAAAGCGAAGCCCTGAAGACGCTGAGCGATTTTTGGGCGACCTACGAGATTTGCGGAGTGGCTTTGGTCGACATTGCTGTCTGGCACTGGATGTACGATCATCCCGATGCCACGCCCGAGCAATTGAAGAACGCCACCGTGCAAATTGCAAAAGATACTTGGAATCAGTACTACGCTCCTGTTTTTCACAAGCGCGATGTGATTCTGCTGGGCGTTTACTCCCACATGATTAATTACTTTCTTTATCTGCCGGACTATCCAATCGGACACCTGATCGCGCACCAGATCGAGGAACAGATGAAAAAAACGGGGAGCATTGGACCCGAATTTGAGCGTATGGCCAAGATGGGAAGGGTTGCGCCGGACCTTTGGATGGAACATGCGACAGGAAGGCCGGTCGCCGCAGATGCCTTGCTGGAAGCGACACAGAAGGCGATTAGTACCATACAGTAACCTGTCGAGATGCATGCTGAGCGCTCTCGATCAGCGAAAACCTTGTCGAATCAGCGCCCAGACGACCATTCATTAATTACCTGTAATTACGACAGTTACCCCACACGAGTAATCTCGTAATCCTCCCCTGAAAGAGTAACCATAGATGCACTCCGGGAGATGCGTACCGCTCCAACTCGCGCCAGGTTCTCGGTCCTGCTCAGGATCCTGTACACATGCATAGTTTCGTTTACGCTGGGTCGAGATGCACATTCTCTCGACCCGCAAAAGAGCGTAGCGCAATACGCCCACGACATCTGGAACACCAGGAACGGCTTACCGGAAGCCGACGTGATGGCCATTTTGCAGACCCATGATGGTTATCTGTGGGTCGGCACCGAAGAGGGTCTGGCCCGTTTCGACGGAACGCATTTCGTGGTGTTTGATCGCAAGACAGCTTCCCTGCCAAACAACCGGATCCAGGCGCTTGCCGAAACCTCCGATGGCAGTCTCTGGGTCGGCACGGAAAACGGCCTTAGCCGTTTCAAAGACCGCCGTTTCACCAACTACAGTACGAAGGATGGCCTGCCGGGCAACAATATTCGGGCCTTGTGGGCCGAGAGCAACGGGACGCTGTGGATTACCACCGCCGCAGGTGTGCGCTTTTGGGATGGCGGCGGTTTTGAGCATGCCCCATCGCTCGAACCGATTGCGCAGAATTCTCCTCGCCAGGTTTTGCGAACACAAAAGGGCGACCTGTGGGTTGCCAACGACACTGGCCTGGGTTTCCTTGGCGCTGGGAGCACGAAAATTTCATCTGGCCCTGCGACGCTTGAGGGCAGGCTGATCAGAACGATTATGATGGAATACCCCACCGGTGTCCTCTGGATTGGCACCAACCTGGGGCTTTATCGCCTGAGTCAAGGGCGGGTGCTGCCGTATCCATTGGGTTCTCACACTCATGCCGAAGTTACGGCCCTGCTTCAGGACCGTCACCATAATCTGTGGGTGGGAACTTTGGGAGATGGGCTGATTCGCGTAAACCAGAGAGGGATTTCGCACTATTCGGTGTCTGACGGTCTGTCGAGCGTCGAAGTGAAGAGCCTCCATGAGGATCGGTCGGGAAATCTCTGGGTCGGGACGTTTGGCGGTGGACTGGAAGTCTTCCGCGACACAATGTTCACGCCATATGGCAAGCCCGAAGGCGTATCTCAGGACGTGGTGTGGACGGTGATGGAGGCCCGCGATTCCAGCATTTGGATGGGTACGCAGGCAGGCGGTCTGAGCCGGCTGAAGAACAGTAGAGTTACCTCGTATCGCACGAGCACAGGCTTTTCAGACAATACCGTGGGTTCGTTGCTTGAGGGCCAGGATGGCACTTTGTGGCTGGGTAAGGACTCCGGGTTGGGCAGATTCAAGGACGGAAACGTGCTTCCGGTACCGGTGAAGCGCCGCGCATTCCACGAACAGGTACACGCCATATATCAGGATAGAAGTGGGACCATATGGGCGGGGACTCGAACCAGCGGATTGATGCTGCTGCGTGGGGCAGGTTATCGGCGGATCACCACCGAAGACGGGTTGGCCGGCAATAATGTTCAGACCATCATCCCTAGCAAGCAGGGTGGGGTCTGGATTGGAACTCTGGGCGGTCTGAGCTACTTATCGAACGATCATTTCACCAATTACACCACTAAGAATGGCCTTTCCGCGGACCCTGTGGTCTCGCTCTATGAGGATCCAGAAGGCACTTTGTGGATTGGAACTGACGGCTTGGCTCGTCTCAGAGACGGAAAGATAACCACCTACAGCGACCGGCAAGGTCTCTTCGATCAAAACGTATTGTCCATTCTCGAAGATGACAGCGGGTATCTATGGCTCTCCACCAATAAAGGAATCTTCCGAGTTTCCAAACAGCAGCTGAATGATCTCGCCGAGGCCAAGACCAAACAATTGACTCTCCTGCTGTTTGGCTCGGCGGACGGGATGAGGAGTTCGGAATGCAATGGAGGCAGCTCTCCGTCCGCCTGGAAGGACCGCAAGGGAAACCTCTGGTTCGCCACGGTCGCAGGCGCGCTCAAACTGGATCCGCGCTGGGTGGCTGCCAACCCACAACCTTTGCAGGTGCATGTCGAAGATATTTGGGCGGATCGAAAGTATGTGGCCCCCAGCGAGGGTCTCCGGCTGCCCCCTGGTGGGCATGAACTCGAATTGCATTACAGCGCACCCTACTTCGCGGGCGCAAACCGGGTTCGCTACAAATATAGGCTCGAAGGTTTCGACAAGGAATGGGTGGATGCCGGTAGCCGAACCGGCGCCTATTACACGAACTTGCCACCCGGGGAATATCGCTTTCGGGTAGCCGCATCGGCATTCAATGCCCAGCCGGGAGAAGCCGAGGCTGAACTAAGCTTTTCCTTGACGCCATATTTCTACCAGACGCCTGTGTTTTATACCCTAGCAGCTCTGGTCATATCGGGGTTGATCTTTCTGGTTTGGCTTTGGACAAACCGGGTCATGATCGCCCGCCAGAATGAGTTGAAACACCTGGTAAAGGCGCGCACTCTCGAACTGGAGGCGGAAAAGACGGAACTGCTCGAGGCCAAGGCTGCCCTAGCACTACAGGTGAGCCACGATCCGCTCACCGGACTGTTGAACCGGAGAGCAATCTTCCACGTGTTGGAACAGGACATGGACCGGGCCCAGCGGGAAAACACCAGTCTGGCAGTTCTGCTGCTGGACCTCGACCATTTCAAGCACGTGAACGACACCTATGGTCACCTTGTAGGGGACGAGGTGCTGCGCGCGTTCGCGCGTAATTTAGAGCGCAAACTTCGGCCTTACGATCATGCAGGGCGCTTCGGCGGGGAGGAATTCCTGATCGTCCTACCCGGACTCGACGAACGGCGCGAGGACCGAATCCATGAACTTCACCAGCAGCTCTGCCAGAAACACCTGGTATCGTCCGGAGTGGAGTTGTGCGTCAATTGCAGCGTTGGAGTTGCATGGTTCGATCCAGGGATTCGGAATATCGAATCATTGCTCCAGTTGGCAGACCAGGCGCTCTACCGCGCCAAAGCGAACGGGCGGAATTGCGTCGAAACGGCTGAAGGATTGCCCGCGACCTAAAACCTAACCCCACGCTTTCCATTTCCAGACCACCACTTTAGTACGAGGTGGGTTGGCCAATAGACAAACATCGGGACGATCAATAAGTACCCGGCCAGGTAGATGGTCGCTGGCAAAAAATGCTGCTCGTGCCCGAACGGCCCGCGCGCCCAGTTGATATCGTACTGTCCCCTCCAGAAATGGCAAAGGGGAACCACTACCCACGCCGTCAGCGTTTGATATTTCCACCCTCGACAGTCGTATCCCAGCCTCCAAATTGCCCACAGCAGAAACGGCGGAGTCACAAGGTGAAACAAACTCATGAAGCGTAAGAACAGGGGCAGGTGCATATCGAACATATACTCGGTGCCGCCCGTGACATGACTACCCACAAACAGCGCCCACACCAGATCCACCGCGTACAGGGATTGAAAGACCAACAAGCCCGTCGCTTGCCAGGAGAAGATGAGCGGGCTCTCCAGCCACAATCCGATGAGGACAAAAAAATTGGCCAGGTCGCAGAACCACAGAAAATTTTGCGCTCCGTAGTACTTCCAATACAAAGGCGCCCACACCATCACCCACAGCGTCCAGATCAGTTTCAGCCAGAGCGGCAAGCGCATGCGCCGCCCATTGTATCCATTTGGCGAGGATTAAGTTCCTCATCAGAACGATCATCGGTAATGCGAACGTTGCCCATTTCGCCCATAGATCAATCGTGGGAATCATTAAAAATGGGCCATTTCCCGAGTACCTCGGTAACTTGCTGGCAAATATGAAAGTAATAGGATGACAAGTTATGGGCTACCAGGCACTACTTTTCTGTCCCGACGAAACCGCCGCCGGGCTGGTGACGCAAGTCCTTGCCGAATTGGAATTTAGCGTCGAGCCAGCCAATGAGCCGTTCGCCGCGGTGAAGCGGCTTACTACCCAACACTTTGACGCAGTCGTGGTCGACTGCGAAAACGAGCAGAACGCATCGCTACTGTTCAAGAGCGCGCGCAACTCAGGCCCCAACAAGACTTCGCTGGCCGTCGCTGTAGTGGAAGGACAGGCGGGTATCGCAAAGGCCTTCCGCATTGGCGCGAACCTGGTGTTGACTAAGCCCATCAATATTGAGCAGTCCAAGGGAACTTTGCGCGTAGCCCGCGGGTTGTTGAAAAAGTCGGATGCTGGGAAAGCGGCGGCAGTTCCGCCGGCCCCTGCTGCGCCGGTGAAGGCAATTCCGGCGAATCCTACATTTGCGCGCCCCTTGACTCCAGGCACACCGCAAAGTCTCAAGCCGGTTGTTCCGCCAAGATCGATCACTTCGAGGCCAGCGCCCCCGGTGGTGCGGCCGGAAGCTCCTTCCCTGCTGGAACTGGAAGAAGAGCCTACGCCACAAACAGAATCAGCGGATGCGGCGTTACTTGAATCCATGCCTGCCCCAGTGACAGCGACCCCGGCGCCGAAGTTGCTCACACCCAAGCCTGCCTGGCCTCCGGCAGCTGGCAGCAAACCATTTCCAGGCACGCCGTCTGCGGGTGGAGCAGCCGGAGTCGCTCCAGCCCGCGAGTTTGCTCCGCGGCATCCTGAAACCCTGGAGTCGAAATCGCCCGTCGCGGCGCCGGCATTCACCCAACCCGTGAAGCCAGCTGCGCCCGCTCATCGTGCGGAAGCCATTTCATCCGCGCCGATTTTGAGCACGCCTCAACCGGCAAGCTCGGGTGCCATCACGTGGATCCTCATCGTAGCCGCCATCCTACTTGCCGCGGCTGGCGGGTACTTCGCGTCTACTAAGCTTCATTCTGGATCAGCCGTGTCGGTTAGCAATAGCGCTGCCCAGCCGGCGCCTGCGCCCAGCGCACCTGCTCAGGACATCACTCTTGGGGGAGCTACCACCACGGCCAGCTCAAAGCCAGCCCCTGCCGTTTCGCAGCCACAGGCTCGCCCCGCAAATGAGAATGCCGGGCAAGCAGAGTCTTCTACCGAAGGGGATGACTCCGGGAGAAAGTCCTCGTCAAAGCCTCAACCGGAACACGCAGATAAACCTGTCCAGGCCCTGGTGGTGAAGAATTCGTCTGCCAGGCCGGCAGCCAGCCAGTCGGAGGCGCCACAAGCGATCCCCGTGATGGGCATCGCTTCGAACTCGGGCGACAAAGCCCTGGCGGGAATCATGGACGCCAGACCGGCGACACCGGTCTTACGCACCCTGAAAGTTTCACAAGGCGTATCACAAGGCTTGATCTTAAAAAAGGTTCCGCCTGACTACCCGCTGCAAGCCCGTCAACTGCGCATCGAAGGGATTGTGCAGTTGCAAGCGACCATTGGGAAAGATGGCAACATTGAGAACGTCAGAGTGCTCGGTGGCCACCCGATTTTGGCCCGCGCGGCCACGGATGCGGTGAAGCGATGGAAGTACAGGCCATATTTACTAAACGGCGCACCGGTTGAGATTGAAACCGAAGTCTCGGTAAACTTCAAGCTTCCCTAAATTTCAGACCAGTAAAATTTGCGGCGCGAGGAAACTCCCACTCCTCGCGCTGTTTTGTTTTCCCAGGTTTATAATAAAAAGATTCCCTGGCGCCAAAATTCTGCTCTGTAGCCTCCAGGAAGGGAACGGTCGATCCCAGCAAGGTCTATCTATGGATTTTAAACTGGTCAGTGGGTACAAGCCCCGTGGAGATCAAGCCAAGGCCATTGAATCACTGGTGCGCGGAGTCTATGACCGTGAGCAGCACCAGGTCTTGCTTGGGGTAACTGGATCGGGCAAGACCTACACGATGGCGAAAGTGATTGAGCAGATCAATCGTCCTGCTCTGGTTCTGGCACACAACAAGACCCTTGCGGCACAGCTTTATCACGAGTTCAAGAATTTCTTTCCCCATAACGCGGTGGAATATTTCGTTTCCTACTACGACTACTACCAGCCGGAAGCCTACGTTCCCGCCGCCGACCTCTATATCGAGAAAGAATCCACCATCAATGATGAGCTGGACAAGCTACGGCTCTCCGCTACCCGGTCTCTGTTTGAACGACGCGACTGCGTGATTGTTTCATCGGTGAGCTGTATCTACGGCCTGGGTTCTCCCGAAGCTTATTACGACATGATGCTGTTCTTAGAGAAGGGCCAAAAGATCAAGCGCGAGGACGTCACTCGCAGGCTGGTAGAGATCCTCTATGAACGCACCGACGGAGATTTTCGCCGCGGTACGTTCCGAGTGCGCGGGGATGTGATCGAGGTCTTCCCGACTTACGACGACATGGCCTATCGCGTCGAACTCTTTGGCGACGAGGTAGACTCGCTCTCTCAGATTGACCCGCTGTTTGGCACCGTGAAGCAGAAATATGTGCGGCTGCCTGTCTACCCCAAAACGCACTATGTGATGAAGCCGGAGACGCGCAGCAAAGCGGTGAAATCGATACGCGAGGAACTGGCATGGTGGGAAGCGGAACTGGAGAAGCAGGGCCGGCTGGTGGAGTCGCAGCGCGTCCACCAGCGAACCATGTTCGATTTGGAGATGATCAAGGCCATGGGCTTCTGCCATGGCATTGAAAACTACTCCCGCCATTTCACCGGACGCATGCCGGGCGAGCCTCCTCCGACTTTGCTGGATTACTTTCCCCGCGACTACCTGATGTTTGTGGACGAATCGCACCAGACGGTTCCGCAGCTGCATGGCATGTACCATGGCGACCGCTCTCGGAAGGAAACCCTGGTGGAGTATGGGTTTCGTTTGCCTTCGGCATTGGACAACCGTCCGCTGACGTTTGAAGAGTTCGAGCATCGCATGAACCAGATGGTTTATGTATCGGCGACTCCGGGGCCGTGGGAGCTGACAAAATCCGCAGGAGTCGTCATTGAGCAGATCATTCGGCCTACTGGGCTGGTTGATCCGCCGGTGGAGATTCGTCCCGTCAAAGGACAGATTGATGATCTGCTGCATGAGATTCGCGACCGTGTGTCGCGGAATGAGCGCGTGCTGGTAACCACGCTGACTAAGCGCATGTCTGAGGATTTGGCGGAATATTACGCGGAAGTTGGCGTGAAGTGCCGCTACATGCACTCGGAGATTGAGACTCTTGAGCGGGTCAAAATCCTTCGCGACCTGCGTAAGGGCGAGTTCGACGTGCTCATTGGAATCAACTTGTTGCGCGAAGGGCTCGACTTACCCGAGGTCTCTCTGGTAGCCGTGCTGGATGCCGATAAAGAAGGCTTCCTGCGGTCCAGCGGCTCGCTCATTCAAACCATAGGCCGCTGCGCGCGCAACTTGAATGGACGCGCCGTGCTGTACGCCGATCGCATGACCGATTCCATGAAGAAAGCCATGGATGAGACCAACCGGCGGCGTGCCATCCAGGAAGCCTACAACGTGGCCAATGGAATTACGCCGGAATCGATTATTCGCCCACTCGAGATGTCTTTGGCCGGCGTTATTGATGCGGACTACACGGACCTGACTGCCGAGTCCGAAGGCATGCCGGAGTTCAAGTCGCAGCAGGAACTGGACGCCTACATCGTGCGCCTCGAAAGCGACATGCGCGAGGCTGCCAAACGGTTCGAGTTCGAAAAGGCCGCGAAGCTGCGGGATACGATTAAGGAGTTGCGGGTGAAGGAGTTTTTGTTCGCGTGACGAAGAGTTGGGAACCCAGAAGTTAGGAATACCATGGCACGGTTAACGGTCGGTAAAGAAGCGTATCCAAGCCTGGAGTATTTGTGCGACTGTTAAGCTCTGGCGCATCTGGTGATTGCGGGGTGCTTCGTGCGGGAGAGGATTACAAGAAATTTGTTTCTTCATTGCATCGAGAGGGTCGGGATTCCAATGATCGCTCTCAGGATTTGCTTCTGAAGAACTGGGATCATACGCAGTCTTCACCCTTGATTCACAAGAAGTACGCGAGAGTCGATAGCCGGCACTGAACTTGCCTGAACAGCAGGTGACGATGTAGGAACAATCTTGTTCCGGACACCTTCCGTCGTTCGCTTTTTAAGTGACTACTGAGAATAGTGTTTTCGTGTTACACTATTATAGTGTCTAATCGCTTGCGCAATGTTACCGTCACCCTCGAAGAAGACGTCGCCCAATGGGCCCGGATTGAAGCGGCGCGTAAGGACACAAGCGTGTCGCGTTTGCTGGGAGAGTTGCTGAAAGAACGGATGTCGATCCAGAACGGTTCGACCGCAGAGGTGGTGGAACGCCTGGCGGGTTTCGGTAAAACCCATCGCCTGTCTTTGCGCGGCCTCAAAATCAAAGATCTGATCAACGAAGGACGCCGGTGAGCCGGTTTGTCCTCGACGCATCGATCGTCCTTACGTGGTGTTTCCCCGATGAAAATTCTGTTTTAGCTCGGTACGTTGCCAGCATGTTCAAGCGCGGCGATACTGCCGTTGCCCCCTCATTTTGGCCGCATGAGGTGCTCAATGCTCTTCTTATCGGAGAGAAACGCAAGCGCATTTCCACGGAGATGACGCAAAGTTTTCTGGCCGATTTGGCATTGTTGCCGATCGTGTTGCAACCATTCTCTAGTGAAGTTGTCTTTGAAAGAGTCCAGTCGCTTGGCCGCCAACATGGCCTGACCGCCTACGATGCCGCCTACCTTGATCTGGCTCTGGACAGCGCCTTGGCGCTGGCTACTCTGGATGACGACCTGATCCGCGCCGGCAAAGACGCAGGTGCAGAACTGGTGCATCTATGACATTCGCTCCCTCATTTCTCCTCCACCGGCCCCTTCACAAACTCCGGCTCTTTCCCCTGGCTCCAGGGATCGTAGACCTGCGCATAATGCATCCGTTTGCGCGTGATGGGATGGTCCTGCGACCACCACTCAAAGAAGTCGCCTTCGGCGGGATACTCCAGCCAGTTTTCTCCCAGTTTTTGAAATGCAGAGGCCGCGACTGCCTGGGAATCTGGAACCAGCCCGTGGATTGCTTCCAGGCCGTAGGTGTCAGCCTGATGCTCGATATAGCGGCTAACTCCGTTTTGCAGTGGGCTGGAGACGAAAGAGAAAACTCCCAGGAGCAACGCGAGCAAAGGCACAGAAGCTAAGTCGGCGAAATCACGAATCTGCCACCCGGCGCCCCAGCGTCGCAGCGCCCAATCGGAGCAGAGATAGGCCAGATATAAAAGCACCAGCAGCAAAAATAATAGAGCGGCAATTCCCTTCACGATGTGATGCAGCACGTAGTGCCCCATCTCATGGCCGAAAACAAACATGATTTCGCCCGCGATCATGTGTTTCTGAGTTGTGTCCCAAACCACTACACGCTTGCTCGCGCCGAACCCGCTGACGTAGGCGTTGTCTCCAGTATATTTATCACTGGCATTCATGGAATAGATGCGGCTGCGCGGGATATCGAGTCCACCGCGTTTCACTACGCGTTCGATTCGCGTGACCAGTTCGGGGTTGGTTTGGTCAAGAGGAACAAATTTGAAGTAAAGCGGCTCGATCACGAGTGGTGCAATGAACACCACGAAGATGACAACGGGAATGCATAACAGCCATCCGTAGAACCACCACTTCCTGGGACTGCGGCGGATCATCCAGTACAAGAGCAACAACAGGAAGGTCTCGAGGAGAAGACCCAAACCCAAGGTCTTGGCCCAATCCGCCCACCATGAACCCCACCCTTGCACGGAGAGTCCGTACACCCGCCGGACATGCTGATGGTAAATATCACTGGGAATTGTGAGGACCGCCATCGTAAGGATGAACAACGGAAAAACGATCAGGCCCTGAAGCCATTTATGGTTTGACTTCTTTTCTGCAATGCTGCGAAAGCGAGCGGCAACCCCGAAGAAGAGCAGCGCCAGCAGAACCAGGAAACCATAAACGGTATCAATGATTTGGAACCTGACGACTTGAAGGTAAAGCGCATGAGCTTTCTCCAGTTTGTCGGGCGGGAGGCTGTATTCGATGATCTTGCGGGACTGGGGATTGTCCGCAGACTGCTGGAGTCTCTGAGAACTCGCTGGTTGGACCTGAGCGGGAAGCGGGGTTGCGCCGAATAGGCAAGCCAGCGCGGCGAGTATTGCCAGACGTATCATTGGGGCTCCTTGGCTTTGTCACTCCGACGGCTAGCGGAGCGACAAAGGTTTATGGCAGGTATCCTGCCCCACGCAGCACTCTTCCCGGCAGTTTTCCTGTCATCTTTCCGGCATCAATGACCGGCACACCATTCACCAGCACGTATTCCATGCCTTGCGAAAGCTGGTTGGGACTTTCGAATGTGGCCACATCCCGCACGGTGGAAGGATCGAAGACCACCACATCTGCCCACATTCCTGCTTTCAACACACCGCGGTCAGTCAATCGCATGCGTTGCGCCGGCAGGGATGAAAACTTCCGCACCGCATCCTCCAAGGTCAACTTCTTCTCTTCGCGAACATATTTACGCAGGATCCGGGGAAACGTCCCATAGGCTCGCGGATGCGGGTGCTCTTGCGCCAGGAGCCCTTCCGGGGAGGTCCCCGAAGAATCGTTATTGATCGCCACCCAGGGCTGCTGGAGGGCCAAGACGACATCCGACTCGGACATGCCGAAGACGGCGACGGAAGTATTGCCCTGATCTTCGATCAGCAAATCAAAAAGCGTGTCCAAGGGGTCTTTGTTCCAAAGTGTGGCAATTTCCGACAGGCGCTTGCCTTGCAGAGGCACAAGCTTGGGATTGTGGACGACTCCGATCAGGATTGCCTCGGGCCCTGGGATTTCCTGCCATTCGTTGTCCCACTCCGCCGAAGGCGTGAGCATTTCTTTGCGGATACGCTCGCGGGTGGCCGGGTCTTTCAGCCACTCGACCATTTTCGCCGTGCCTCCATCGTGCGCCCATTGCGGAATGAAAGCAGAAAAGTCGTTGAACCATGCAGGATATGCATAGGTATCGGCGGTGACGTCAACGCCTGCTTCGCGGGCCTGGTTTACCTTGGCGACTACTTGCGGCATTCGCCCCCAATTATCTTTGCCGGCAACCTTCAGATGCCAGATTTCTACCGGGACATGCGCCTCGCGGCCAATACGCACCGCTTCATCAATTGCCGGCAGAACGCCGTCGCTCTCATTGCGCATATGGGTTGCATAAATGCCTCCGAATGGCGCGGACACGGCCGCCAGCGCGATCAGTTCTTCCGTCTTGGCGTACGGCGCCGGGGCATATTCCAGTGAGGTTGACACTCCGACTGCGCCTTCATGCATCGCTTGCTTTACCAGTTCCTTCATTTGCTCAAGCTGTTGCGCAGTGGGCTGCACGTCAGCATCGCCTAAAATCATGCGGCGCACTTGGGTTGCGCCAACGTAAGTCGCCAGGTTGATTCCCATTCCCTGCTTTTGCAGGCGATCGAAATACTGCCGCAGCGTGCGCCAATCGGGGACGATGTGAAGATGATCGTAATAAGACTGATCCGCTTTGATGATGGCATCGTTCAAGGGAGCGGCTGATCCGCCTTCTCCAGTAATTTCCGTGGTGATGCCTTGATAGATCTTAGAGGGAAGGCGCGGATCGACCAGGATGGTCAGCTCCGACTGCCCAAGCATATCGATGAAGCCCGGCGCGACTACCTTGCCTAGAGCATCCAACGTTCGGGCACGCGCTTGGCCGCTCAGGTTCCCGATGCGAGCAATCTTTCCGCCGCGTATCCCAATGTCGCCTGAGTACCAGGGCGATCCGGTACCGTCCACAATACGGCCGTTGCTGATCACGATATCGAAAGGCTGCTGGGCGCTGGCACTCAGGACGAAAGCAAAGATGACTCCAGCCCAGATCTTCAAACAGACGGTTCCTCTCACATTTCCCTCCGCTTCAATCCATGACTGCCTGATGCCGTTTCCTTGGTCACGCGTGAGCCACGCATTATAACCTGTAGGAAGTCGTAGTTCGCTCTACGTGGCAAGCTCAGCCTCCACAGGGAGCATATGCTATGGTCTAATTTCGATTTCAGGAGGCGGATTATGCCCCGATACGAATATCGTCCATTGCGCCCAACCCCGGCGGCCGAAGATGCCTTCCTGCTATGGATCGAGCAACTCGACCAGGAGTTCACGAACCGCGATCCCGAACATCGCAGTGATGTGGTTCGCCATGCGCTGCATCAACTCTATCTGGATCGGCCTTATGCGGCACCTGATCCATCTGCTCCTCTGGCACAGCAGGCAATGCTGCACTCTTTCGACCCACGCAATGCAAGCTTGGAACCCGAATACTATGGCGACGTGGATGCCGCGAAATACGCCGAGCGCAAGCCGCTGATCTGGTTTTGGATGATGTTTGACCGCTCCCCAGCGGGTCTGAACCACTGGCTGGGATTTCGCGTGCGGGCCATGCTGGCCCGCCACATCTTCAAGCACTGCGGCAAGAACGTGAAAATCTTTCATGGCGTGGAGATATCGTTTGGATATAACTTGACCGTGGAGGACAACTGCACGATTCACAAGTATGTTCTTTTAGACGATCGTGGGGAAATTGTCATCCACGAAGGTAGCTCCGTTTCCGACTACGCTAACGTCTTTTCCCATGCGCATGACCTGAACGATGGCATGATTATTTCCAACCATAAAACTGAGATTGGCCCGCACGCGCGAATCACCTATCACGCTACGGTCCTGAGTGGAGTGAGGGTTGCGGAGCATGGCATGGTGGGATCGCTGGGCGTCGCTTCCAAAAACGTTGAGCCTTATCACGTGGTGGGCGGAATTCCCGCCAAACCGATCAAGGTCAAGTCCATTGCCCCGGAAGAATTGCAAAAACCCCTGTCTTGACCGGTCACGCCTGACAAAGATTTAGAATAGTTCCTGATGGCCGCGCCCGATGCTACCCAGCGCTTTTCCTCGCGCGTCGACAACTACGTCCGCTACCGTCCCAGCTATCCTCCCGAAGTGGTTAAACTGCTGAGGGAGAACTGTGGGCTTACCCCAGATTCAATCATTGCCGACGTCGCATCGGGCACCGGAATTTTCACCAAACTGCTGCTGGAGAGTGGAAGCCGCGTGTTCGGGGTGGAACCCAACCAAGAGATGCGCAGGGCCGGCGAGCAATTTCTGACTGAATATTCACAATTCACCAGCGTCGCCGGCACTGCGGAAGCCTCGAGCCTGCCCGACCACAGTGTTGACATCGTGACCGCCGCGCAGGCCGCTCACTGGTTTGACTTAAAAAAGGCCCGGCAAGAGTTTATGCGAATTGGCAAAGCTGAAGCATGGTCGGTTCTGCTCTGGAACGAACGCATGACAGACTCCACGCCATTCCTACGTGACTACGAGCAGTTGCTGCTCGACTATGGCACAGACTATAAAGACGTGCGTCACGAACGTACCACGGACAAGATCCACGAGTTTTTCGCGCCGGGTTCCTTCCAAACGCGAGAGTTCAAACTGGGCCAGGAAACCGGCTATGCGGGACTGGAAGGACGGCTTTTATCGTCATCCTATGCGCCTTCACGGGAACATCCCCGGTGCGCGCCGACGTTGGCCGGGCTGCGAAAGATATTCGACGCGCATCAATGGAACGGCAAGGTCATCCTGGAATACAACACGCGCGTCTTCTACGGACAACTTAGCTGAGATTCTGATTCAATGGGCCATCATTTGAGGAGCAATTGTGTCTAAACAGAAGAGCTTTCACATGACGCAGGAGGCATTCCGCCGCCACGGCTATGCGGTGGTTGACTGGATCGCCGACTATCATTCCCGCGTGGAGTCACTGCCGGTTCTTTCGCAGGTTGACCCGGGACAGATTCGCGCTTCGCTTCCTGCGCAGCCTCCGGCGAAGGGAGAACCGTTTGAGGACATGCTGCGCGATGTCGAGAAGCTGATTCTGCCCGGCATCACCCATTGGCAGTCGCCGAACTTTTTTGCTTACTTCTGTTCAAACAACTCTGGCCCATCGATACTGGGGGAACTGCTCTCCGCGGGCCTGGGAGTGCAAGGTATGTTGTGGGCCACCAGCCCGGCATGTACCGAACTGGAGACTCACGCCTTGGATTGGCTGGTGGACATGCTTGGGCTGCCGGACAAATTTCTCTCCACCCACGCGGGCGGCGGGGTGATTCAGGATACGGCTTCCAGCGCGTCGTTGTGTGCGGTGCTTGCGGCGCGCGAGCGGGCCACAAATTTTTCCAACAATCGGCGTGGCTGCGATGGGAAACTTGTGGCCTACACTTCGTCGCAGGCGCACTCTTCGATCGAGAAGGCGATTCAGGTAGCGGGAATCGGCAAACAGAACTTACGGCTGGTTGATGTGGACGATGAATTCGCTATGCGGCCCGATATTCTCGTCCGGCAGATTGAGCAGGATCGGGGCTCCGGACTGGTTCCCTTCTTCGTTTGCGCCACGGTTGGCACCACTTCGTCCAACGCGATGGATCCCATCCGCTCGATTGGCCAAATCTGCCGCGAGGAAAAGCTCTGGATGCACGTGGATGCAGCCATGTCCGGGACAGCGGCACTCTGCCCCGAGTTCCGCCATATTCAGGACGGGCTGGAGTTCGCCGACAGCTACTGCTTCAATCCGCACAAGTGGATGTTCACCAACTTTGACTGCGATTGTTTTTATGTGACCGATCGCAGGGTGCTGATCCAGACCTTGAGTGTGCTGCCTGAGTATCTGCGCAATCAAGCGACGGAATCGGGCGCCGTGATTGACTATCGCGATTGGCAGGTCCCGCTGGGACGCCGCTTTCGCGCCCTGAAGTTGTGGTTCGTGATCCGGCATTATGGCGTAGAGGGATTGCAGTATCATGTGCGCCGGCATGTGGAACTGGCACAGGAGTTCGCACAATGGGTAAGCAACGATAGCCGCTTTGAGTTAGCCGCGCCAGTTCCGCTGAACTTAGTTTGCTTTCGTCACAAGGCCGGGGATCCGGCAAATCAGTCGATTATGGAGCGGCTAAACCGCTCCGGAAATCTCTATTTGACGCATACACGGCTGAAGGACAAGCTCACGCTGCGTATTTGTATCGGGCAGACCCAAACCGAGAAACGCCACGTCGAACAAGCCTGGAAGAGAATTCAAGAGGAGGCCAACGCACTTACATAGAACGTATGGAGATGGGACTTGCCCGGTTCGCGACACCCTACTTCGTGGATCTTTGGGAGATGCTGCACTGCTTTCAAGCTAGATGGCGGAGGAACATCGGTTGTTCTCGATTCTCAGTCGCGACTTTTTGAATTTCTGAGCCGCCGGTCGCGCTCGGCATTGCGGATTTCGCGACGGCGCCCTGCGTCTTCGTAGCGGCGCTTTTCGTCTTCGCTTTCTGGAGTGACGGTTGGGACTTGCAAGCGGCCTCCAGCGCCATCTACAGCGACAAACGTGAGGTAGGCAGAACTGATGTGCCTGCGCGTGCCGTGCAGGTAATTTTCCATCCAGGCTTTCACTCCCACTTCCATAGAAGTGTGGAACACGCGGTTCACCGCCGAGCGCAGGATAACCAGATCACCCACGTGCACCGGCACCCAAAAATCCATGTGGTCGATGGACGCGGTCACCACATAGCTATGCGAATGGCGGTGGGCGGCGAGGGCGCCGGCCATGTCGATCCAGTGCATCAGGCGTCCGCCTAGCAGCGCGCCCAGCGGATTGGTGTCGTTGGGGAGGACGATTTCGTTCATCTCGGAGTAGGAATCGAGAACGGGACGCGGGGCCAGAGTTTGGGTCATGAAGTTTTTGTGCGGCGTTGCAGATAGGACTGGATGTAGCAATCGGCTTGTTTTTGTACGCGCGCATCGGGATGCGGTGCGGTCCACTGCATCTGCTCTGCGTCAAATTCCAGTTGCTTGTGCTCGATGGGTAGATGCGCGGATTCGCCTACATAGGAAACTAGCAGGCGCTGCTCGCGGTCGCTGGTAACGCAGAAACGCAGGGCGTCGAATTGCCGGTCTGCTGGCAAGCGCATGCATTGCTTGGCATAGCCCATATTGCAGAATTCACGAACTTCAGATTCTTCCGGTTGAGCTTGCTCGTGTCCTGGAGCGGAGCAGCGGCCTTGCCATCCCCCGCCCAGCGGCAGACGCGATGGGTGGATCCATCCACCGCTATCCCATTTTTCTGTGGGTACAAAATACGGACACGCCACTGGTTGCTCCTAGTCGAGATATTGTAACGCGGTATCGGCTGTGGAGATGTTACACGCTTCGCAGTGATGTAGTAGTCTGTTCCATCCGGAAACGGATTTCTCTATGGATCGAATTGCGATGTTGAGCGAGATTTTGGGGCAGAATCCGAACGACGCTTTTGCCCGCTATGGGCTGGCGATGGAGTATTCCAATCGCGGCGAGGTTGAGAGTGCTCTGGCGGAGTTTGGGAAGTTGCTGGCGGCCCATCCAGATTACACGGCTGGGTATTTTATGGCGGCTCAGACTTTGGCCAAGGCTTTGCGTGTCGATGAGGCGAAGAAGATGCTGGGAGATGGGATCGCTTCGGCGCAGCGGACTGGGAATGGGCACGCGCTTTCGGAGATGGAAGGGATGCTGGTGGAACTGGCATCGTCTTAGGAGCTCTTTTGTCTCAGCCGCAGTACGAGTAATTTCCCATGAGGCCTTTCAAGATATTCGTCACCACCACGGTTGTGCTAATCACACTCTCCGCATGCACGAAATGGACAGAACGGCCGCTGATTGGGAGTTACCACCTTCTCCATCCAACGCTGTCAGGAAGAGATTCAAGATTCCACATTAGTGATTCGGAAGGACGGCACTTTTGACCAGCATGTTCAGCTCAAAAGTGGTCGGATCGAAACCATCGAAAATGGAAATTGGACCTACAGCGAAACGGATCGGCAAATCAATTTCTCGAAGTTTCTCGTTTCTAACGAAACCTCATTTTCGGCCGACGCTAGTCATCCGGCGACGATCATGATCAATCGAGCCGCGGATTGTTGGTATCAGCACCCTAAGTGATCCATAGCACAACAATTATTGAAATCCCCAAACTCTGAAGCTAATTGGCTTGTCGTACCATCTTCAGCATCCCCCACTCCACAATTCCCGGAAACAGTTGATACAGCTTGATCACAGGGTGCATGTGCCAGGGCACGACCACTTCCCTTTTTTGTTTTAGATATCCCTGCAATGTGGCGCGGGCTACGCGCTCTGCACTGATGCCTCTGGTCTGTGTCGGACGCACGGTTTTGGCTTCGCTGCCGCGCACCAGATTTTTGCCGAAGTCGGTGCGGACGTAGCCGGGGCATACCGTGAGCACGTTGATTCCGGAACTTTTCAGTTCGATCCTCGCGGCTTTACCTATCGCATTCAAGGCAAATTTGGTTGCACTATACACTCCGTGAAATGGCAGTGGCATGTGTCCGGCTACGCTCGAAATATTGATGATCGTGCCGCTCCCTTGTTGCTTCATCACAGGAACTACCGCTTGCATCGACTCCAGCGCTCCAAAAAAATTCAGGCTGAACACGTCGCGGACGCTGGACATATCGGCTTGATCACTGGCGTCCATAATGCCTTTGCCCGCGTTGTTGACCCAAATATCGATGCGGTGGAACGAGTGCACGGTCAGGTTGATGACTTTGTCGATCTCCTCGCGGTTGCGGATATCGCAGGAAAGAGCGATGGTGCGCTCGGTTTGGCCGGCGCGGGCGCGCGCCGCTTCGGCGCGAGCGGTGTCGCGGGAGAGGAAAACTACGTGGGCGCCATGCTGCACAAACAGTTTGGCGATGGCTTCGCCGATGCCCATCGACGCGCCGGTTACGACCGCGACTTTTCCGGAAAGATCCATGTCGTGCTTGTATTCGGTTGCGCGATTCAAGTCAAGCTACGAGGGTACAATAAATGCATCGGAGGCGTTTTGAGCAAGCTGCTGCCGCTGTTTCCCCTGGATATTGTCCTGTTGCCGGGCGCGCCGTTGCCTCTGCATGTGTTTGAGCCGCGCTATAAGGAAATGATTGCCGAGTGCATGGCGGGAGACAAGCTGTTTGGCATTGTCCGCTCCAAAGAAGACGAGGGCGTGGCCGACATCGGCTGTACGGCGGAGATTTTGGATGTGACCAAGAAATATGCAGATGGGCGAATGGATATCGCTACCGCGGGGCGGCGGCGGTTCGAAGTGATGGAAGTGAATCAGGAGCGGACGTTCTTGCAGGCTGAGGTGCTTTATCTTGAGGATGAGCCTGGGGCGGCGACGAAACAGGAGATTGATGCCGCTGTAGACCTGCACAAACAGTTGCTGGAGATTGCGGGGGTTGAAGAGGAGGACGGCAGCTACAGCGATATTGCACAGCTTTCATATTATTTAGCCGGGTCGCTGCCGCTGGATTTGGACTTCAAGCAGAATTTGTTGACTATGAAGTCAGAAGCGGAGCGGATGCCGGCGCTGGTCTCCTATTTCGAAGCGATTTTGCCAACGCTAAAGCGGACAGCCATGGCGCGGAAGCTGGCGGGAGGCAATGGGCATGTACATTGATTTTGATTCCTGTTTGATTCGTATCAGGATATGCCTTCAGGTATATCGTTAGAGGTTCTTCTGATGTGTGGCGCCAACCCAACAACGGTATCGAATAACGGTGGGGCTGAAGCCACCACCCTGATACGAACCTAAATTCCGCGAGACTATAACCAATTTCGGCGGGGAGCCTATGTTGTATATCTTGCGTCAAGTCTCCATAAAACCTCTAAACTCCTGTCATCCTGAGCGGAGCGGCTGATTCGCGAAGCGAAGCAGCAGCGGAGTCGAAGGACCCCTGCAATATTGGCGGTACATGAGGCGTAACAAGGGATTTCTCACGATGCTTCTGGCTTGGCGACTTATCCAGAGCATCGTTAGAATGCCTTGACGCTGTGGTTAAAGATGTTTGGAATGTAGGGGTCCTTCGACTTCGTATCTGATGCGCTTTGCGCATCAGATACTTCGCTCAGGATGACATAGCGGGGGAATTACGGCGGGCTTTCTCACTCTTGGGTTTAAGAGCGGCTGCCCCCCATCCCTCTCCCGGTTTTATTTGCGCCGGATTTTTTACGGATCGGAAAGCGGTGAAAGCGGGTGGCTGGAACCGGTCTCCACGTAATCTCTAATGCTCAAGCCGCGAAGCGGCTACGTTGTAGGTCATGACGGTCGATGAGTATCCAAAACATTCCGGAATGAGCCTAGACGGCACCACACAAACCATTGAATCAGATGCAGGACAAGGAAAATAAAAAACACATTCGCAGCAACAATGAAATGAAGTATGAAATTTTCCGCGGTAACTACCATGCTAGGTCTGGAACTAAGTCCCAAAACATTAAATGCTGTTTGTAAACTTACGAAGAAAACGAAACCAAAGAGATAAAAAGTAGCTCCGATTGCCTGGCGTACGTTCGCAAAGCGATTGCTGAGCGCTTCCAGACTTCCTCTGGCTGTAGTCACGTCTCCACCCAGGCTTCTTATTGCTCGGAGGCCCAGCATTGTTCGAATTGCCAAGAACAAAGAATAAATGCTGACTCCACCAAGTATGAAAATGAATAGGCGGTAGGAATAGGCAAGCTCTCTCCAAATCGACCAAAGAGCATAGGGCTGGTGATCCATAACATGATTTGACACCAGCTATAGTATTGTTGCTCCACATTACAGTCTGAATTCCTTTAGCTTCTTCGATGTTGCGCCTGATCGGCGCGAACTCTCGGGGATATTCGAATGGCATGGCTGAAGCCGATGCCCTGACACGAATCTAAAAACAAAGGCCGCCTTTCGGCGGCCTTTTTGTACTTTGGTTTGCTTTAGCTTAGTCGCCCAACACCGGCTCAGCCGCTTCCGGCTTCGCAGCCGGTGCTCCGTTGCCGTTCGGCTTCACCAGCGCGCCTAGGGGAATGAATCCACCTTCGGACTGAACTGGCTTTTCCTTCAGCACCACCTCGCGATACATGGAGGCCATGCGCGCGTTGTAGGCTGCGTCGTCTTTCTTGGGGCCGCGTGCGGCTGCTTCGGCTTGTTTGGCATCACGCGCTCTGGTCTTTTCTTCGCGCGCTGTTTTGGCGATGCCCAGCTTGTCGAGGTCACGCTGCACTTCGTTAGTGAGGATTCCGTCTTTCACCACCAGGTTGTGGGTTTCGTTTTCCATCTTCACGTTTTTGCCACCCGCAAAGATTTCGTGGCGTCCGTGCTCTTCGTACCACTTGGTGAGGGTGGCCGTCATGTGCATCTTTTCGATGATGTTTCTCCAGCCCACGCCGGTGTTGTAGGCGCAGAAGGAGATTTCGCCTTCCTGGGTGGCGTAAGGGATGATGCACTGCTCGGTGCGGCGGAAGTCGTAATTGAACAGATCCTGGAACCACATTCCGGCGATGAACAGGAAGTTCCAGCGATCTTTGCGGCGCTTCATGACATCGTCAATGGTGCGGTCGGGACCAACTTTGCCGTAGTTCTTTCCGGTCGCGTTGAAGTTCTTGTCGAACTTCGCCAGCAGATCCATCATCTTGAAATGCTTGGGCGACTGGAAGGAATCGTAGTTCTTCATCAGGCAAAGCGCCATGCCGACCACCGTGAGGAACTTGCCACGGGCTGCGTCGTTGACCTTGGCAATATCTTTTGCCAGCTGGTCGCCTTTCAGGAACGCTGTGACCGGAACGGCTTCCTTGGTTTCCTTGTCGATCATGATCGCCATGCCGGTACCGCAGTTCGGGTGGCAGCCGCAGGAGAGTTGTCCCCAGTCGTTTTTCACATCGTTGACGTGCATGAGGTCAGCCCAATCGCTGAAGGTGCCCATAAAGCTGATGGGGAACCAGTCGCGGGTGGGTTCGCCCAAGCCGGTTTGATTTTTCACGTCATGCGCCAGGTGGGACAGCGTGTACCGCTGCGCCTGACGGCGTTCGTCGGTGACGGCTTCGTCGCGTCCGGTGAAGCTTACGGGCTGGAAGCTGAGAAAGCTGATCGTCTTCGGATTGTCTAAGGCGAACTGGATGATGCGGCCTACCTGCTCGTTGTTGATACCGTTCACGATGGTCACGACCGGAACGATTTCGACTCCGGCTTTATGCAGGTTCTCGATGGCCTTCAGTTTCACGTCGAACAAGTTGCCGACGGCGCGGTGCGAGTTGGCGGCGTTGCCGATTCCGTCGAACTGGAGATAGGCATAACGCAAGCCGGCTTCGGCAGCCTGTTTGGCGAACTCGAAATCTTTGGCGAATTCAATTCCGTTGGTGGCGGCCTGTACCGCGTTGTACCCCACTTTGCGGGAATAGCGGACTGCATCCAGGAAGTACGGCGACAGCGTCGGTTCACCACCGGAAAACTGCACGCTCATCTGACGACGCGGCTTGATGGTGATGGCGTTGTCCAGCATCTGCTTGATTTCTTCCCAGGTAAGTTCGTGAACGAAGCCGACCTGATTGGCGTCCATGAAGCAGGGATCGCACATCATGTTGCAGCGGTTGGTCAGATCGATGGTCAAAACCGATCCGCGGCCGTATTTCACCGTTGAACTGCCGTGGTGGTGGAGCTTTTCGTCGTTGTGCGCCTTGATGTCCCGGCCGGGGAATACTTCTTCCAGGTGGCGCGAGAACTCGGTGTCGATCGACATGACGTCCTCAAAGCGACCGTGCACCGGGCATTCTTTGACCATCATGATTTTGCCGTCGCGCTCGATGATGGTGGCTTTGATTTCGCCAACCTTTTCGTTCATCAGCACTTCGTAGGGAAGTTTTCCGTCGAGGATCTGCTGGCGGATTTCAGGAACACACCTGGGGCATAGCGAATCAGTCGAGCGCGGCCAGCCTAGCGGCGGCTTCGACTTTTCGTACGATTTCAGAAGAGGCTTGTCCGACCATTTCGGGGTCGGCGACGGATTGGGCTGGATGCGGTTCATGCGCTCGAAAACCGCCCACACACCTTTGGCTCCGATGGTGACTGCCTTCTCAACGTACTTGATCGGCTTATGCATTTGTTCTCGCTCTCCACTGAATAAGGTTCGACCTTCAGAGAAAATTCTCTTGGGACGAACCTGAGATTTTCCTGCCACGTGACCGCCACCGGGGAACGGCACACCAGTACCCCCGGATGGTTACTGAATGTATCTTATTGAAAAGGTTAGGATTCTCACAGGATAACCCAATGAGCGGGGAAAAACCGGGGTTCAATGGAGAAATGGGGCAGCGGATGGTAGGTAAGTGATTGAAAAAGAAGACGGAACAGCCCGAGCTGATAGAGTGATCCACCGGACTCGAGCCGCAATCGGAAAACCTAAGCTATGCTGCGTTGGTAGGCCGTGGAGGGTTGGTGCTGGTCGCTTGCATCTTCCGCAAGATGCCTATTTTCAACCTCTGTAGGCGGTCATTTTCGCTGTCGCGCTCCAGTCGGCGTTCCTGATTCTTAGCTTCGTGCTGCTTAGTCAGCAAAGGCTTGTACACTTCCATAAATCCCCCCGAAATTTTTCCCGGCAAGGATAGCGAATGGACCGGAGGAAAGTCAAAGGGGAAACCGGGGTATTTCAGGTAGTTCTAGGCAATTTGTCACAGATTTTCCACAGGTTGTTTCGTTTATATGCAGCTTTCGCGCAATCTCGGATTGCTTTATGGCGCCGCGTTCCTGCGCTCAGCCAGCATTGGGTTGCTGGGAGTGGTGCTGGCGGTTTACCTGTCGCGGACCGGGTTTAACGCGACCGCAATTGGCTTTGTGCTGGCCGCGGGGTTGGTGGGGAGTGCGGTTGGGACTTGGATTACCAGCCGGATTGGCGAGTCTTTTGGTCGCCGGCGGCTATTGATTTCGGCGGCAGCTCTATCGTCACTTGGCGGGATTGGCCTGGCTTTTGTGCATACGCCTGTGGCGCTGGTGCCGCTGTCCTTCCTATTCATGCTGAATGGAACGGGGACGGACCGGAGTGCAGCATTCTCGGTAGAGCAGGCCATCGTTCCGGGACTGGTGAGCGATCGCAGCCGGACTTGGGCGTTGTCGTGGTACAACGTCGTGTTGGATATGTCCGGAGCCTTGGGAGCACTTGGCGGCGGGTTGCCGGTGCTGATTGGGAATTGGATTCACGTTCCTCTGCTGGAAGCATATCGGCCGGTGTTTTTCCTCTATACCGGGATCAATCTTCTCAGCGCACTCCTGTATTTGTTTCTGGATTCACAAGTTGAAACCCCCGCACCGAAAGGAACCGCCGGCACACTGGTGGTCAGCGAGGAATCCAAACGGACCGTCCGAAAAATTGCTGCGCTGTTTGCCTTGGACGCCGGGGGTGGCGGGTTCCTGGCCGACGCTCTTCTGGCGTATTGGTTCTATGAACGCTTTGGGATTATTGAGGCTCGGCTGGGTGTGTTGTTTTTTATCGTGCGAATCTTGAATGGTGTCTCCCATCTGGGAGCGGCATGGTTGGCGGGCAAGATTGGATTGGTCCGCACGATGGTGTTCACCCATCTGCCATCAAGTTTGTTTCTCCTGATCGTTCCGTTTGCTCCGACCTTCAAACTCGCCGCAACCCTGTTGTTATTTCGTGAAGCGCTCGTCGAGATGGATGTCCCGACGCGCCAGTCTTATGTGGCCGCGGTGGTCCAGCCGCATGAGCGTTTGTATGCCAGCGGTGTCACCAATCTCACGCGCACCGGTGGATGGGCGGTCACCGCTTCTCTATCGGGAGTGTTGATGCAGAACGTCGCCTTTTCCGCGCCGCTGATTTTGGGAGGGAGCATGAAGGTACTTTATGACATTCTTTTGTACCGGTCTTTCCGGCATTTGACGCCGCCAGAAGAAGTCAAGAGCTGAGCCGCGGATTGCGCGCGGATGAACGCGGATTAGAATGCTAATACGTAGCCGCAGAAATCCGTGGCTGGTTTTGTCGCGTGGTATCTTTGAACTGTCGCCCGGAGGAATCATGGCAATCAAAATTACGATCCGACCGAATGGCCCTTATCGCGTAGAACCAGCTGAGGGAATCGAGTTGATCGGTGCAGACGGTAACAAATACGACTTGACCGGCAAGCCCGGATTTTCATTGTGCCGCTGCGGGGGATCGGTCAACAAGCCGTTTTGCGATGGCACCCACAGCAAGATCGGCTTCCAGGGGGCAGAGGCGGCGGTGAAAAAGGTGGACAATCCTACTTAGTTGCAGACCCGGTTCAGCGTCAGACGGCCATCCCTCGGCATATAATTTGTCAACCAGTCGGCTCGGCCGTTCCGGCGCGAGTTTGCCAGGATCTCTTCTTGCACAATTCCCGTGATCGACAGTTGGGTATGCACCGCCGCATCACGCGGCGGGATTTCCTGAATGGAGTTGCGCTGACTGCCGGGGCGGCAATGCTGCCTGAGTCGCTGCTTGCCTTTGACTCTGATCATCCGGCAAATTCCTTCTACCCTCCGGCATTGACCGGCATGCGCGGCAGCCATCCTGGTTCCTTTGACGCGGCCCACAGCCTGCGTGACGGAACGTTTTGGGACACCGCCGGAAAACCCGAAGACACCGGCGAGACCTATGACCTGGTGGTGGTCGGTGGAGGCATCAGTGGGCTCTCGGCTGCGCATTTCTATCGCAAGATCGCCGGGCCCAGGGCGCGCATTCTAATTCTGGACAATCATGACGACTTCGGCGGACACGCCAAGCGCAATGAATTTCTCATTGGAAACAGCTTCCGGCTTGGGTACGGCGGGACCTTTTCGATTGAAAGCCCCGCCCCGTACAGTGCGGTGGCAAAGTCCCTGGTCGAGGAGCTCGGTATCGATGTGCCTTCGTACTCCAAGTATGTTGCCAAAGATTTGTATCGCTCGTTGGGGCTCGCGCCGAAGATCTTTTTTGATAGAGAAACATTCGGAACTGACCAGCTGGTCATGAATCCCTTGCAGAATGGCGGTACCGAAACCAGCGACAAACCGGAGGGAGGTAAAGAGCTTTGGAAAAAGTTCGAAGCCGAGGCGCCGCTCTCGCAGGCGGCAAAACGTGACCTGGAACGATTGCTCCATGAAACCAGAGATTATCTCCCCGGCCTCAGTTCGGACGAAAAGAAAGCTCGCCTGGCGCGCACCAGCTACGCAAAGTTTCTGAGTGAGATCGTCAAGGTAAACCAGGAAGTCATCGAGTTCTTGCAGCCGTTTCCTCATCCATTGTTCGGAGTTGGGATCGACGCCGTTTCCGCGCAGGATGCCTGGGGGCTAGACATGCCGGGTTTGGCCGGGATGAATCTGGATCCAGCGCCCGGTAAAGGGATGAACCGGGATGCAATACCCAATGAAGAAGCCGATCAGTACTTTTTTCACTTTCCCGATGGAAATGCATCCATTGCGCGACTGCTGGTGCGGAAACTGATACCGGAAGCAATTCCGGGCAACTCAGCTCTGGACGTAGTCATGGCGCGAGCAAACTACGGGAAGCTGGATGAATCTTCCTCTCCAGTGCGCATTCGTTTGAACAGTACGGTAGTGCGCGTAAAGCACCTGGGAGATCCCGGCAAGGCGAAGCAAGTTGAAATTGCCTACGCTCGCGGCAGCAAGGCTTATACGGTGAAAGCCGCGCACTGCATCCTCGCGTGCTGGCACGTCGTGATTCCTTACATCTGCGATGAATTGCCGGTCAAACAAAAAGATGCCCTGGCTGACGCCGCGAAAGTGCCGCTGCTCTACACCAATGTTGCGATCCGGAATTGGACTGCATTTCAGAAGCTGGGAGTAAGTTCGGTGTACGCTCCCGGGAGTTACCACACGAATTTCACATTGGATATTCCGGTCAGCATCGGAGGCTACGAATGCGCGCGCAGGCCGGAAGAACCGATTGTCATTCACATGATGAAATCTCCTTGTCGCCCGGGACGTCCGGCCCGTGATCAGCATCGCAGCGGGCGGCAGGAATTGTTCATGACGCAATTTGAAACCATTGAGTTGAAGATTCGGGATCAACTGGGACGGGCGTTGGGACCGGGCGGGTTCGATCCGGCACGCGATATCTCGGCCATTACCGTCAACCGCTGGCCGCACGGCTACGCGTATGAGTACAACTCGCTGTGGGACAAGTTTTGGCTGGAAGGCGGCGAAACACCGTGTGAAGTGGCACGAAAACCGTTTGGTCGACTGGCAATCGCCAATGCTGACGCCGGGGCGTATGCGTATACCGACTGCGCCATTGACCAGGCGTGGCGAGCAGTGGCAGAAATCACTTAGGCCTGAAAATCCGCCAAGCTATTGAGAATTCAGCCAATTCTGGGGTATCTTGACTTACTACTAAAATGTAGTAATATGAGTTCATATTTGAAGTAGTCATGAATGCCGCCCTGGCAATCCCGGACCTCGGGCTGGATCTGAGGAAGATCCCGAATCTGGGTGATGCTGCGACTCGCAAGCGGTTGAGTCCTGCAGCGATTGCCGCTTTCTTGAAGATCATCGAGACGTGGGACGTCAACAATGATGACGCCATGCGGTTGCTGGGCGGTGTTTCCCATGGACGATTCTATAGCCTCAAGAAGACACATAGAGGCGCGCTCACGCAGGATGAGCTGACACGCATTTCTCTTCTCGTCGGCATCTTCAAGGCGCTGAACATTCTCTTTGCGCGCAAATTGGCAGACCACTGGATGTCGCTGGCCAACAGCAATCCGATGTTCAACGGCGCCTCGCCGCTCGCGTCGCTGATGGAAGGTGGCATGCCGGCGATGGTGCAGATTCGCCGCTTGCTCGATAGCCGTCGCGGCGGGAAGTAGTGCTCCCTCCCACAACCCAAATCGATCAGCGGGACACGCATCGCCTCATTCCCGCGCAGTATGCCGACGATGGCGCGTCGGTCCTCACGCGCCTGACCGACGACGGCGAGATCCTCGACGGTATCTTCGAACTGGACAATGCCACCAACGACCGGCTGCTCGCCGAGTCGGCGAAGTTGCCCGGAGTCGACGCACGCGAGCTGGTGTTCGGCATTCCTTCCTATCGCATTATCAATGCGGCGTTCTGCCATGCGGCCCCGGATGGTTCACGATTCAACTCGCCCGATCGCGGAGCGTGGTATGCGTC
>Ga0137366_10000004_pt1 | contig 113868 bp, 98 predicted proteins | sample SagtaG_8_FD_104938 | JGI IMG/M metagenome (GOLD analysis project Ga0137366, IMG submission 104938) | Vadose zone soil microbial communities from Sagehorn Ranch, Mendocino, California, USA - Sage1_L_60_16 metaG | ecosystem: Environmental > Terrestrial > Soil > Vadose zone | place: USA...
CCGGCAGCGTCGCGCCGGCGGATGGCGAAGGGGAACTCATGTTTGAGGCCGCTTTCCAATTCCTCATCCGAGTCGGCGAACTGGATCGCACAAATACCCTTGTCCGTGGCCGCGACTAACATACGGCCCAGAGGCGAGTCCGAGCACGTATAGCGAATGACCGCAGAGACGGCTCCCCGCCTGTATTTGTCCGGAGTCATCCCCAATTGCGAAGCAGTGCGCTCGTACAGGCGGCTGCTGGATCCGTATCCCGCGTCATACATCGCACGCGTAACTGAATGCCCGGCGCGGAGATTTTCCTTCAGCTGATCCATACGGACGGAGTCGGCGTAGGCGCGCGGAGTAATTCCCAGCACCGCCTTGAACGTGCGCTGGAGATGGAACGGGCTCTGGTGAAACTCGCGTGCCAGTTGCGACAACGTCACCGGTTCGTCGAGATGACGTTCGATGTAGCGGCACATCGCTTTGACCACGTTGGACTGTGCATTGCCAAGGGCTTTCGGCCGGCAGCGCAGGCAGGCCCGGTAGCCGGATTTCTCAGCATCTTCCGGCTTCGCGAAGAAGGCAACATTCTCCTGGCGAGGACGGCGGGCTGGACAGGACGGCCGGCAGTACACTCCGGTCGACGAAACGGCGAATACAAATTTGCCGTCCTGCGAGGAGTCGCGTTCCATGACCGCCTGCCATTGTTGAGTGTGGTTGTTTCTCGCCATATCTACCGCTTCTGCAAAGTTGAGTATCGCATTGGTTGTCATGGCCATAAAGTAGCTCCGGGCGAGAGCGTGGACTATCCGGATCTTGCCGTTAAAGCAAAAAACCTTGAAGAAATAGCTCTTTTTTCCTGGGGCGGAAAGAGTGTGTGTCCCCATCGAAACATCGTGTTCCCCAAACCACAGCGGCATCTACGATAAGCTCAATCAATTCATCAGCTTCCTGACGGCACCTGCCCTGCATATATCTCTACCGGCTGGCAGGACCCAGCAACGGAGGCAACAAAATGTCAAACTTTACCCAACTTAATCTGCAAGGCAATTCAAACGGCAAACCCATGCCGAATGCTCAGAAACCGGTTCCCGGAACAGGCAACAAGCCGGTATCCGGCAACGACCCAAACAAGAAGCAACCCAACAACAAACAAAACGGCTCAGCCCGAGTCGCAACTATCGCTGGAGGCATGGCCGTGGCAGCTGTGGTCGTGATCTTCGTGCTCATCCTGCACCACAATTCGCAACCACCCGTCAAAACGGCGGCCGCGTCGAGCCCGATCACAGCTCCTGTGCAAATGTCCAGCGTCTCAACCCCGTCTCCCGCCCCGGTAGCGAAGCCCGCCAAGAAGAGCGCGCGCCAGCACAAGCTGGCCACGTTCAAAAGCAAGGACTACGGACTCTCTTTCCGCTACCCGGTCCACTACGCTGTGAAGGAAGGTGAAGAGACCGATCCTCAGCTGACCAGTGCCCCATCCGCAGCCATGAACTTCGCGCAGCCTGGTGGCGTGACCCTGTCCACAATCGAGCTTCCGGAGAAGCTCTATGCCGGGACCGACTTTGCCTCCGGCTTCTTCACGGTGAATGTGAATTCGAAGATGACCGCCGACGAGTGCAACCAATTTGCCTTCCCGGAAAAGAGCGAACTGGACAACCTGTCGACGGGCCCGTCCACGGTCAACGTGGCCGGAACCGACTATACCGAAATGGATGATGTTGTAAGCGACGGCTCATTCCAAGCCAATGCTCACTACTATCATCTCTATCGGAACGACGTCTGCTACGAATTCGCGCTGGGATTGCAGACCGCCGCGGATGAAGCCAACCAAGACCTCAAGCCGGTCAACCGCGACAAGGTATTCGACAAACTGCAATGGATGCTGGCCACGGTGAAGATTAAGCCATTCACGACAAAAGCGGCTGTCAGCAACTCTGCTTCGGCGGCGACTTCGGAAACGGTTCCAGCTCCCACAACGGCAACTACGACGGCGGCAACCACTCCCGCTCCGGCCGTTGAACCTTCTATCCCGAACAATCAGTAATCTGGTTCGACCACAGAGCCACGCCGCCCCCGGCAGCGTGGCTCTTTTTTTTGCCTCCGAATTGTGCGTCCGATCACAGCCAAGTCTTGTGAAACAAGTGTATAAGTCCCGCCGAAAGCCAAGGAGAGACTATGGCCACAAACGCGTTTATCGGAAAACTGGAGAAGCCAACCGAAACCGAATTGGCGGCAACACTCGGAGCCAGCAAGCAACTTTGGGACACACTAATCGCCGACCTGTCCGAGGAACTCGAGTTAGATAGCCAGGAGTGGAAATCGTATTCCCCCAAGGCAGGCTGGTCTCTGCGCCTGAAGCGCAAAAAGCGCAACATCCTCTACTTGGCTCCCCTGCAAGGGTCATTTAGCATCGCGATCATTCTCGGCGATAAGGCAATCAAAACCGCCCGGCAAAATGGGCTGTCCAAGCTGGTGTTGAAGCTCATATCTGAAGCGACGCGCTATCCGGAAGGGACCGCCATCCGCATGCAGGTTTCGAATGAGAAGGACCTGGGAATCATCAAAAGTCTTGCAGCAATAAAAGTCCGGAGCTAGCTCGACGGAAGTAGCAGTTGAATTTGCAACTGCGATCCTTCCGTTATCATCTTTACCCTATGGAATTCCGACAACTGGGCAACTCTGGACTCAAGGTCCCCGTACTCAGCTTCGGCTGCGGCACCTTCGGCGGAAAGGGCGACTTTTTCGCCGCCTGGGGCAACACCGATGTAAAAGAGGCCACGCGCCTGGTGGATATCTGCCTGGACGCGGGCATCAACTTTTTTGACACCGCCAACGGTTATTCCAGCGGCGCATCCGAAGAAATCCTGGGCAAGGCGATTGCCGGACGCCGCGATAAAGTCCTGATCTCCACCAAAGCCGTCTTTCCCACCAGCGACGATCCCAACGATTCCGGATCCTCACGCTATCACATCATCAGGGCCTGTGAAGACAGCCTGCGCCGCCTGGGTATCGACCATATTGATGTCTATCACATGCACACGTTCGACGCCCTCACTCCCATCGAAGAGGCGCTAAACACGCTAAATAATCTGGTTCAGTCCGGGAAAGTCCGCTACATCGCGTGCTCGAACTTTTCCGGCTGGCATTTGATGAAGTCGCTAGCCACTTCTGATCGATACGGCTGGCCGCGCTACATCGCGCAGCAGTCGTACTACTCCCTGGTCGGACGGGACTTCGAATGGGAGCTCATGCCCCTGGGCATCGCCGAACGGGTAGGGACCATGGTTTGGAGCCCTCTCGGTTGGGGCCGCCTCACCGGGAAACTCCGACGCGGCCAACCCAAACCTGCGGTAAGCCGTCTGCCGGTGACATCCGACAAAGCCCCGCCGGTGGAGGATGAATATCTCTACAAGGTAGTGGATGCAATTGATGAAATTGCAAAAGAGACTGGCAAGACCGTTCCCCAGATTGCGTTGAACTGGTTGTTGCAGCGTCCAACAGTGGACAACGTAATTGTCGGCGCGCGCAACGAGGAGCAATTACGCCAAAACCTTGGCGCGGTGGGATGGAACTTAACCCCCCAACAGGTAGCACGGCTGGATGCCGCCAGCAAAACGAATCCGGCATATCCGTACTGGCATCAACGGGCGTTCCCTTTCGGACGCAATCCCGATCCCGTTTAAGGGCAGACACTCCCTTCGACCAAGCGCGCAGGGAGTGTCCGCTCTACAAGAACCTGCAACTAAAACTGGTTCCACAAGAACTGGTTGTAAACCTCGTGATGGAACTGTACTTCCGGTCCCTTGACCACAGTCCCCAGCAACTTCGGGCAGCGATCAGCCGAAGCTTGCTTCAGATCGGCATACCGCTGCTTCACATCCTCGCCCAGTAGCTCGGTACTCCACTTGGCGCCACGGAAATGGTCCAGCGCGGTGTAGATGTTGTCCGGCAAGTACCGCTGTGCCTGCCGCAGGTTCTTGATCTTCGAAGTGTCTCCATCCAATCCGGTCTTGAAGATCGAGTAAAGAACCATATAGGGATTCGCATCGGGTCCTACTGACCGTACTTCTACCCGCATGCTCTTGTCGTTCCCGATCGGCACTCGAACCATGGAGCCGCGGTCCACTGCCGAAGCCTTGATCTGGTTCGGAGCTTCAAAATGCGGATCCAGCCGGCGATACGCGTTCACGCTGGCGTTGAGCAGCAGGCAAAGGTCATTGCCATGAGTGAGGATGCGATCGATAAACGCCCACCCCAGCTTGCTGAGCTTCTCTTCGCCTTTGGCATCCCAGAACAGATTCTTTCCATCTTTGCTGATGGAAACGTTGGTGTGCATGCCCGATCCGTTCACACCCACTACGGGTTTGGGCAGGAATGAAGCCGTCATACCAAGCTTGGTGGCCACTTCCCGGCAGATCAGCTTGTAAAGCTGAATCTGATCCGCCGCTGCCACCACTTCGCCGTATCCATAGTTGATTTCGAACTGCGAAGGCGCAACTTCGGGATGGTCTTTTTCATTCTGGAAGCCCATGGCGCGCTGCACTTCGGCGGTGGTATCGATAAAGCCGCGCAGGGGGTCGCCTGGCAGAGAGTGATAGTAGCCGCCGGTATTTACATAATCAAACCGGCCGGTCTCGTGAAATTTCCTCTCGGCATCGGTGCCGGCGAATAGAAATCCTTCAATTTCATTGGCGGCATTGAGGGTATAACCCTGCTTTTTATGGAGCCCCTCGGCGTAGCCCTTCAGAATGCCGCGAATGTCGGCCGCGTACGGCCCGCCCTGCTTCTCAATCACATCGCCGAAGACCAAAACCTTGCCTGGTCCGAAGAAATCCGCCGGAGCCCAATAGAAAGCCGCCCAGTCAATTCCCAGGCGGAGGTCGCTCTCCCGCTGTGCCGTAAAACCGCGGATCGACGACCCGTCAAAGGTCAGGTTGTCCCAGCTCTTCAACAGGAATTTCTTGTCGTAATCCAGCATGTGCAAGCGGCCTTCAAGGTCGCTGAACAGGACGGTCACCGCCTTGATGCGCTTTTCATCCGTAAGGTACTTCAGACGCTGCTCGCGAACCGTGTCAATCGAGACACGCTTGTTGCGCTGCTCTTTTGCCTCCAGATTCAGGTCTTCCAGTTCGCCATACGACAAGGCCAGAAAATCTCGCAGTTCGGTGGGCATGTATCTCCTTGGGTGAGAGCCGACGCGGCGGCCCGTTTTTTGAGAACGGATAGACTACCGGAAACTGCCAAAACTGCCAATCGAAAGAGGTTATAGGCAGCATCAGGGATTTTTATCCCTCATCCCGCAAAACTATGCTATCTCGACCAGAGCCCCGAACGTAGAAACCCTGCCTGACCATTCCAGTTGGGGAAATCATACCGAACACTAAAGAGTACCCTAGCGCTCAAAAAAACGCTGGAAGCGGTTGCCGGCAATGATACAATTTCCCGACTTCGCAAGCCAATGATTTGCTAAGGCAGCAAACGCAAGGCTAAGGCGCCGTTTTCGAAGTGCTCATGACGCCCCCCGTGCGGCACCGCCGTACGTTGGAAGCAAATTCCAAAACCGTGGGGACTCATGAGAATTCTGCTTTACAACCCTGACAATGGCGTAACTCGCAACTTCATGCCTCACCTCTGGATGTTCCTGCTCCAGTCGTTGACTCCTCCTGGACACGAAGTCCTGCTGATCGATGGCAACGCCCAGCCGATGGATGAAGCAGGCATCGCGCAATTTGTGCGCGAGCAAAACATTGGACTAGTCGGCATCGGCGCCATGACCCGCATGGTCGCCAAGGCCTACCGCATGGCCGACGCCATTCGGGCCGTCGGTGTTCCAGTGGTGATGGGCGGTCCCCACGTTACTGAAGAAGCCGACGAAGCTCTGGGCCGCGATGGCGGTCCCCGCCACGCCGACGCTGTCGCACTCGGCGAAGCTGATGAAACCTGGCCGCGCATTGTGAACGATGCCGTCAACGGCCAGCTCAAAGATATCTATGCCCCGGTAGATGCGGAGGGTAAAGACAAGAAGCCCTCCCTCAAGGATTATCCGTCCATTCCCTGGGACTCCATCGACCTCAAGCAGTTCAACCTGCTTCCCGGGGCCGTCCGGCCACTGCTCAACCGCGTGGGCGAAGGCTGGGGAACATTCCGCATCGTCCCTGTCGAATCGGGACGTGGCTGCCCCTACGGCTGCGAGTTCTGCACTGTCACCGGATTTTTTGGCGATTCCATCCGCTTCCGGACTAACGAGAGCGTGGTCAACGAACTCCTGATGCTGAAAGCCCGCGCCCGCAAAGAGAAGGGCCAGATCGCGGTGTTCTTCATCGACGACAATTTCGCCATCAACATCAAGCGAACCAAGTCGCTACTGCGCGATATCATCGCCGCCAAAGCCCAGGTCCACTGGGTAGCGCAAATCAGCGCCAACCTGCTGCGCGACGAGGAACTGGTTGACCTCATTGCCGCCTCCGGGGGCAAGTGGATCTTCATCGGCATGGAGTCGATTGATCCCGCCAACCTCAAAGACGTAAACAAGGGATTCAACAAGCCTGGCGAATACGCCGCGGTTCTCGAGCGCCTGGCGCAGCGCAACGTCTATGCCATCACTTCGTTCATTTTTGGCATGGACAACGACACTGTAGGCGTAGCCGAGCGGACCCTTGAGCAAGTCCGCACCTGGCCGCCGGGCCTGCCCATCTTCGGCCTGCTGACTCCATTGCCGGCCACTCCCTTATATAAGCGGCTCGAAGCTGCCGGCCGCCTCACTCGTGTCAAGCACTGGAAGGAATTCATTCCTTTCGCCATGGCCCACACGCCGCTCAAAATGACCATCGAAGAGGCTCACAATGAAGTGAAATACGGATGGGCCCAGGCGTACAGCCCAGCCGCGATCGCGCAAGCCGTCGATTCACTGGACGACCAGCCGCTGGGTTACCGCGTCAACATCCTGCTGGCGCGCCTGTGCTTCCGCGGTATCTATTTCCCGATGATGAGAAAATTTGCATGGCTGGGGGTAGTCCGTGAGAATTGGGGAACCATCTCCAAACTGATTGGCGAAGCCATCTTCGGACGGCGTCGTCCGCACCGGCAGTCGCCGGCCGTGGGTGAGCCAGTGCCGCAAACGGAATAGAAACACATCCAGCATGTTGCGCGGACACTCCTATCCGCGCAACCGCCCAAAATAGCCGACTGCTTTACCAAAATGGAGTCTCCCGTGATCCGGAAAGATGAAGGCTGGGCAGCAGGTTCGTCTTTGGTCCAGGTCCCGTCACCACGAGGTGTGGTCAGGCGAGTACTTAATGTAGTCCTCTTTAACCCTTTTTGCTTCATCTGCCCGGCCAGTCCTCATCAGCGATCGGTACAGGCACGGACGCGCCATGTTCCAGTCGGGAGCGACGTCGAGAAGCGTGGTGAAAACGGGAATGGCCTGTGAGTACCTCCCGGCATTGCAAAGGACGGCCCCGTAACTCTGCAATAGCCGAGGATCATCGGGCGTTAGTTGGCGGCCCTTCTCAAAAGCCTCAATCGCGTCGTTCAAGCGCCCCGCTTTGTCGAGAGCAATTCCGAGGTTGTTATAGAACTTTCCCTCGTTAGGGAGGAGTTTTACTGCCTTCTCATAGGCTGCTATCGCGCTTTCCCAATTGCTCTGATCAACCCGGAGCACTCCGATGTCATAGTAAACGTGTGCATTGCTCGGATTGAGTCGGACAGCCTCATTGTATTCACGCAACGCGCCGCTAAAGTCTCCCTCGACCGACAGCCCTAGTCCGAGGAATTTATGGGCGTCGGAACTGGTCGGACGCAATTGCACCATGACGCGCGCTTCTGAAACTGCTCGCTCCCCGTCCTCCATTCGATAGTAAGCGTAAGAGAGTTGGCCGTGGGCATATGGAAAATCGGGAGAAAGCTGAACCACCCGGGTTAAGATCCAGGCCGAATGACCGAAGTCCTCAAGTTTATTGAGGACCCCACCGGCCGCAAATAAGATGTCCGCACTCGGGGCCCCGACTTGCAGCATCGGTTTCAGCGAACTGAGCGCGCCACGGTAGTCCGTCCTTTTTTCAGCTATTGCTGCTTTGAGCAAATGGTCAATCCTGTCGCTGTCTTCCTTTTGGGCTGCATCCAGATGTTGGGTCGCGGTTCGTAGTTCTTGTGCTATTGCAGGTCCGCTCACTGCGCCGATTTCTTTTAGATATGCTTCATCCGGTCCAAAGTTTACTCCAACTGTGCGCAACTCCCGGACCAAGTCGTCATCGGATATTCCGCCGACGACCAAGGCGAACAGCCGCAGTTTCGAGACCGGACCAGCAAATGCTTGCGATGCTGTTTGACTCGCAAGGTCGCCGCCTGAGGTATCGCCCTGCCGTGTCGTCGGGCTGGAAGGACTTTGTTTCTCGGATCGTAAACGTCGGGCAGCGTCACCGAGTGATTCCGACTGTTGGGCGGCGGAGAAGACTGTAAGGATGGCGACAAGAACTGCTGGACTGCAGCGCAGAGATGAACTTCTCATAACAGTGTTACACGCACCTTTAAAGTGAATGTACCTCGATAATGAGGGTCGCACGAGGTTACGAATGGCTTTGTACGATAGCACGCCCTGTTGGAGAATTCCGCAGCGGAACACAAAGATAGACGACGAGGGCGACACCTTCACTTCGCACCCAACTCCTTCACCTTCTTCTCGGCGCTCTCTCGAATCTCCTTGCGCCGTTCTTCAGAGTCCTTCGTGTCCGTTGCCAGCAATTCCAACGCCTTCTGCGCACTTTGCAAGGCCAATTCCTTCTGTCGGTCCGTCATATAGGCGTCCGACAAACTTTCGTATGCATTCGCCGAGTCCGGGGTGTGCGCTTACATTCAACTTGAAAATCTCCATCGCGCCCTTCGCATCACCGCCTTGCAAATGTTCATATCCGAGCAGATGTACAGTGTTTTCCGGCAGGTCGGGCCTGGTTGGCCGTGACGCTATCTCGCTTGCCCCTCCCGGCTGATCGATCTTCTTCAGGACTTCCACCACTGCGGGACTAAACCCAGTTGCATTTGTGTGCGGCAACTTCGAAGGTTGTTGAGTCAGTGCCGCCAGAAACCACTCCGACACCATGTCCATCGGTTCGGGATGCGCCCCAAACATCTCAGCACCGTGCCGTCCGTTCGGGTATCGTTGAAACCGGCTGGCAGAGTTTGCCGACAGGCATAGAGCCACTGCATATCCACTCAACAAACTTTACAAAATTTTAACCGTCCCTTAACCTACGCGCCGCAATTCTCTCCACAATGACTTAGTCGCAAATCTCCCAGGAGGAAATCCGTTCGTGAAAAAGCTACTCCTAGCTTTTGCTCTGATCACCGCTGTTGCCAACGCCCAAGTCACGCTTCTTGCGGTCGGCTCTCTCACAAAATCCCGCGCGGGATCCTACGCCGATCTGTCCGGGTTGCACAACACATTGGAAAATGGCGTGCCCGCCAACGCTCTTGGCGGACTTGGATCCGGCCTGGCCTATGCTTCCGGCAACACGTTCCTCGGCTTGCCTGATCGAGGGCCCAACGCGGTTCCCTATGATTCGGCGATTGACGACACCTCCAGCTATATCCCGCGCTTCCACACCATCACCATGGATCTGCAACCCAATACCAGTGGCACCGGGTTGCCGTTCACGCTCACCCCGACCCTTCAGCGTACAACGCTGCTCTGGAGCCTGACTCCGCCGGTCTACAGCACCGGCGACGGACTCGGCGTCGGCTCCGGCGTGCCTCCGCAAAACAACTTCTTCTTCCATTTCTTTTCGGGACGCTCCGACAATTTCGATCCTGACCAGAACTCTGGAAACCCGCACGACGCTCGCCTCGATCCCGAGGGCATCCGCGTCTCCAATGACGGTTTGAGCGTTTTCATTTCCGACGAGTACGGCCCCTACGTCTATCAGTTTGACCGGCTTCTCGGGGTCCGCCTCCGGGTGTTCAAACTGCCTGACAACTTGTTCTCTCCCAACCTGAGCCCGGTCGGAAGCACCGAAATCTCCGGCAACACCACCGGCCGTACAGCGAACAAAGGAATGGAGGGCCTGGCCATTACCCCGGACGGCAAAACTCTGGTCGGAGTGGTGCAAGCCGCTCTAATTCAGGACAACCTCCAAGGCGGCGCCGGGGCAAAGCTGCTCCGTATCGTGACTATCGACATCCGCACCGGCGTCACCCACGAATACGCCTACTCTTTGACTACCGGCTCGGGCGTGAGTGAGATCCTCGCCCTCAACAACCACGAGTTTTTGTTGGATGAACGCGACGGCAAAGGCCGCGGCGACAACGGCAGCAAAGCCAAGATCAAACAGATCTTCAAGGTTGATCTTGCCGGCGCGGTGGACATCACCGATATGGACGGCCTGACCGCAGCCACTCATGCCGTACCCAAGACCCTGTTCCTGGATGTCGTCAGCAAACTCACCGCGCCGCCTCTCAATCTGGACTCCACATTGATTCCCTCCAAGATTGAAGGCATGGCTTTTGGCACGGATGTCTTGCAGGGATCAACCAAGCTGCACACCCTCTGGGTCGCGAACGACAACGATTTCCTGGCGACAGTTCCCGACGCGAACGGCAACCCGGTGGACAATCCCAACCAGTTCTTCGTCTTCGGGTTCACCGATGCGGACCTGGCCGGCTCGACTCTGGCGCCACAACAGTTCAATCGTTTTCCAACCTTCTAGTGGTTTCACTCCCTAAGAAAGGGGCCACGTCTGATTCGACGTGGCCTTTCTTATTTACGCTGTTCTGATTTCTGTTTCTCGGCGAGGTAAAGTCGTTACCGAAAAGTGCAACTGTTTTCAGCCACGCCATCATCCCAAGGAAACTAGACTGCTCATTTCACGGAATTACTTCTTGGCAGGAAACTTGCAATGCAGCAAGCGGAAGAGCCCCTCGTTCTGGCCACGCATCGTCCTTCCACCAAATGATTGAATCTCCAGGAGGTAAGTATGTGGATGCGTTTTTTCGGAATCATCCTACTCGTATCAGTCTTAGGACAGCCAGCCAAGGCTGATCCGGTCTACGCCTATTCGTTGGGCGTATCTTTACAAAACGTATGCGTTCCAGGTTCGGTGGTCTCGGTTGATGGCGTCCTGCTCAATACAGGATCGGCCGCCATAGTCTTTGGCCCTGGCGCCGGTTCGCCGTTTGCCGGCGTGAGCGGCGATGGCCAGTGGAATGTCCTCAGCAACGAATTTTCGTTCGGAGACTTCTTCGGTCAGTTCCAGGGAATAAGCATCGCCCCCGGCCAGGGATTTCAGTTCTCGTTCGGAACTTTCCATGCGCCCTTGACCCAGCCAATGGGAACTTCCGCCACTCCTGGGGTAAACCTGGGCATCGATTTCACTAGCATGATCGAAGGGAATCTGCTGGGGATTTGCCCGGGAGCCTGCAACTACGACAACCAACCGACGATCACGTTCACCCTCGGCAATTCCGCGTCGAGCTCCGACCCAACCTTTTTTCAAGCGGTTGTGGTCGATCACACTCCGGTATCGGTGCCGGAACCATCGTTCCGCGAGATGGCCGGCTTCGCCATCATCGTGTCTTTGGTAGGGTGCCTTTGCTTCCAAAGGCGAGGGACGAACATCGCATAGAGCCATGCTGCCGCCCTCAATCGATTCATCCATCGTGATCTAGGGTGGAGAGTAGAGCCTTGCCGGTTTCGGCAAATGCTTCTGAAAGGATGGGAGAGGTAACTTTCAACCTCTTGAGGTTTTGACTTTAGGTTTGGCGGTTGCAGGGTGAGGCGAAAAGGAGAGAGAAACCTGCGCGATGCAACCAGCATGATTTTCTTTGAGTTGGGGAAAATCTCCACGCAAAAAGGAAGGGTTTGGTAGCGCTAACGGGAATCGAACCCGTGTTTGAAGATTGAGAATCTTCCGTCCTAACCCCTAGACGATAGCGCCGCCGGGATGCATGTGATTATAACAAGGCTGGCTTGCTAGGATATGTCTGTGGGCCGTGCAGAAAGTCTCAATCGTGAATGGGGTCAACTCGCCGCAGCGTGGATCAAAGAAGCGCGCGAGGGACGTAATGCCTCCCGCAAAGGGCTACTCGACGGGCCTCTGATTGACGCCTGTGGCGATGTGTCCGGGCTGAGAATTCTCGATTGCGGATGCGGCGAAGGCCGTTTTTGCAGAATCCTTGCCGATCGGGACGCAGCCTACGTATTGGGCGTCGACTTGTGCGAGCCAATGATCGTTGCCGCAAGGGAACGGCAGGGTGAACGCGACGCGTACGCTGTAGGAGATGTACAAAACCTGAATTTCCTCGAAGATGCATCCTTCGACTTGACCGTGTCGTACTTGAACCAGTGTGATCTTCCCGATTTCCGCAGCAACACGGACGAAGTCTTCCGGGTGCTGAAGCCAGGGGGCCGGTTTATCATCGTCAACATCCATCCGATGCACTCGGCTGATGGAGCTTGGTCCAAGGCTGCGGACGGGACGAAGCAGCATCTGGTCCTGGACCGGTACTTCGATCAAAGTGAGCGCAAATGGCAAACCATGGCGTATGAAGTCACCAACTTCCATCGCACGCTATCGACCTACACGCGCGCCTACCGTGAATCTGGTTTCGCGATTGAAGAATTGATTGAGCCGATGCCCGGGGATCGAGTATTGGACCTCTATCCAGAGCTTGAAGATGAACGTCGAGTGCCGAACTTTATCATTTTTGTCCTGAAAAAACCGCAGAGGAGCTGAATGCACTCTCGGCCTACGCCGGTCCTGACCGCGTCGTAACTATAGGTTAGGCAGATCTGGTATTGCTGCGGCGCTAAGCCTATGGTCGTTGGGCGTTTGAGCCGACGATTGCTAAATGCCCTGTTTTTAGCCTGTTAGCCCCTGCGCATCCGTTCTTGGCCCGCGGTAACTTTCGCCGTCTCCGCCTCCCCGGCAGAATTGTCGCTGGAGGATTTTCATGGCGACTCGGATAACCGTTGTAAAGAACCCGAACGGGCAGTTTAAAGGTTGGATGTGCAGGCACAGTGCTCATGTCACGCAGAACTCGGAATGCGATGGCCATGTAGTCCTCTGCGAACGGTGCGCTTCGGCAGTCAAGAATGGCGCGGAATTGCTGAATGACGAGAACCAGCAGCCGGTGGAGCCGATTAAGATTACGGCGGTCCCGGTGTTGAAGAAGAAGGCAGTGGCTGCTGTGGCGGGGCGATAAAAAGCTGGTACCCCAGTCGCTGAAGCGCGATCTCAAATTGGCTCAAGCGGCACGGCTGAAAAGCCGTGCCCTTCCCCGGTGGTTCGCCATATATCCAGGCGACATTTTGCGTGATCCGCTAATCGTGCCCGGGTGCGGTCAGAAAGTGCCACATACGCCAGAGCGCGAGCAGTCCCAACGCCACCAAGTTCGGGAACAACAGCGGGGCGAACGGCGGCGCGCCATAGACAAAATTGTCCCAGGCATGGACCGATGGCCCGGTGAGATTGGCCTTGGCGTGCAGCACGAATCCCCACACTCCCACTCCAGCCTCCAGAAGCAACATGGCTGCGCACAGGCTTAGGAATTTTCGCGAAACCGGGACCAGGAGTGGGGTTAGCAGAAATCCAACCGCCAGCGCGCTGGTGCCCACCGGGATCCACTCGACGGGATTAAAGAATCCGTTGGCAGCATGGTCGGTCAAACTGAGAACAAAGTTGCCTGCGTAGCCGCCCAGCGCGAGACACATGACCCACTGCGCCCACTCCAGGGAATCCGTGTCCACCATGCGATTCAGGACCAGCAGAAATCCGAGTCCGGCATAGGCCAGCGGAGCCGCGAAGGGAGCGGAGTAGGTCAGGCTCTTCAGGGTGCGTTCATCAAAGAAGGAGCTGTTCAGGTGCAGGATCACGCCGGTCAGGCCGATCATGATGGCGGACCATCCGACGATATGGCCGAGAACTTTCCACAGAATGCGACGCCGTTCGAGCGAGAATAATGCGAGCAGCAACAGCACCGGAGCGCAGGCTGAGAAGTAAAGCGGAATGTATTCAGCGCGCTCGCGGAACTCGTTGGTGGAGTGAGCGAGGTAGATATCCAGCGTGAGAAAGCCCAGGTTCATCAAGACAAAGATTTCCAACAAGAACCAGGGTTTCAGCCAGCGGCGGCTATTTGTGGCCATGCTGCTTCCTCAACTCATTCGCCATGTTCCGTAGTTCGACCGTCTTCTTCAGCATGGGATAGTTGCCGTGCCACTGCACAAAATCGGAGCCGCCCATGAACGAGCCGTGCTTCGCGGTGCGTCCGTCGTAATGCCAGAAATCGAAATAGACGAAATCAATGGGATTGGAAAACGGCGCCCCGGTCAGCGTGCCGTCGGCATGTAGCCCGTCCATGAGAGTCTTGGCGGCATTCACCTTGTCATTGGTGTTTTGCACTACCTGCTCGGCCTGAGCGTAAACCCGGTTGATCAGTTGCGGGGTGTGGCACTGGTTGCAGACCTGCTTCATCTTGGCTTGAGCCTGCGCATAGTTGGGGCGCTTGGCGGAAACTGCGTTGGCCAGAAAATAAGATAGGCGCTCGGAGGGATCGTGGGTCATGCCCAATCCGTTGATGCCGCTCATGTGGCAAGTGGCGCAGGTGGGAACGAACATGTCGCGAGTCGTAAGCTTCTTGGGATCGGCACTCAGGTTCATGAGTTTTTCCTGCGCCGAGAACATCACGCCATGCTTCGATTCCTCATAAATTTCGATCTGCGAATGGTCGGGGCCGAGGTGGCATTGCCCGCAGGTGCGAGGCTCGCGCGCCAAAGCCACTGAACTGGTGTGGCGAGTGTGGCAGGCGGTACAGGTCCCGATCGTGCCGTCTTCGTTGGGCTTGCCAATGCCGTGACACTGCTCGCATCCGCTGGTCATGGCAGAGGGGCCTTCGAGGGTAGTGAATGGATTCGGCGGCCGCTTGACGCCTCCGGGCTGGTAGGTCTCGGCAAAATTCACCTGCTCGGGAGTAAAGGGCTTGTCTCCGCGTATCGCGGCCCATGAAACTGCGGCGTGGCGGCTGTGCAGGAACTGTTGGTAGATATCCTCATGGCAGCGCCGGCAGTTGCCAGCGGTGAGGGTGCTAACGATGGTGAATCCGTTGTGCTCCTTGCCCTTCTGCCCTTCGCCCGGCTGATGGCAATCGAGGCAGTTGATACCCTTCTGGGCGTGCTTGCTCATTTCATATTCGTGAACAATGGAGTATTGGGTGCGGGCATGGCACTCGGCGCACTTTCCCGAGGCGCGCACAAACTCCGACCGGGGCTGCTCGACTTCAACTCTGGGGCGAGCACGGTTCACCAGAAACGCAGCCAGAACCAGGGCGAACGCAATCGAAACGGCAATGAAAACTGAACGAAACGACATGTTTTCTCCGTGGGACGGAAGCGCGCACCAGTGTACCCCATGGGCATGGCCGGTCCGCGAGCATAGCCGCGGCGAAGAGTTCTTTCGCGAACTGAGAACCGGGAACTGAGAACTTAGACTGAGTTAGTGGCGCTTGGTGCGCAGGAAGAACTCCAGTCCGAAGATCACACTCCGGCCGGGCATGACTACGCCGCTGATCTCCTCATATTGGGTGCCGCTGAGATTGGCCAAGGACAGGTGGGCGCGAACATTGCGGAATTCCCGTCCGACCGAGGCGTCCCAAAGCGCATAGGGATCGCGCTGGTAGCGATTGACCACGCCAACGCGGCTGCGGGCAATGAAATTTCGCGGCAGCAATCCTTGCCAGGAAATGATCGCGTCATGCGTGGGATAGTTGAATGTGTACTTAGTCTGCTGGCTGGCCAGAGGTTGCTGCGCGCCATACAAACCTGTGTAGGAAATCTGGATGGACTGCGTGCGAGGCAGCCTGATCCCAACCGAGGTTTCCACTCCTGTGAAGTTGAGGTTCTGAATATTTGCGGCGCGGTAAATTGGCGGAGCGCTCGAAGTGTCCAGTAAATAGTCGATCACATCACGGTCGCGGCGATGGAAAACCGTGAGTTCAGCTTTGTAGCCGCCATGGTTCCACTCTGCGCCTCCCTCGTAGTTCCAGGATTTTTCCGGGCGTAGAGTTGGGTTCCCCAGATTGCCCGGATCGTGGTAATAGAGATCGGTGTAGGTGGGCAGGCGAAAGGCGTGACTCGAGCTGGCTTTCAGTTTCCATCCGTCTTTCAGGTAGATCCCGGCAGAAACTGTGGGGCTGAATTCTGCTTGCCCGGCGCCGTAAAATTCCTCGCGGCCAGCGGCGGAGAAGGAAAAACGTCCAAACGCGCGGACGTCGTAGTCCACATAAATTGCTTCGCGGCTGCGCTGGTGGATGCCCAGGTTGGTGCTGTTTACGGCATCGTGGAAACCTTCCGCTCCATAAAAAAGGGTGGCGTTCTGTCCGAGCGGCTGCTTGCGGCGGAGCGCGGTTTGCCAGCTATCGGAAATATGGTCATTGGAAAACACTTGTGGCCGGTCGCGAAACAGTACAAAGAAGTCCGTGTGTCGCCGGTAGCCTAGATCGAACTCCGTGTTCTTGCCCAGTTCCTGCTCCAAGCCGGCAAACCAGGCCTTGGTCCGCTCCCACGAGTTGAAGTTTCCGTAAAACTGGTCGGCGCCGAAAAGCTTGTCGCCGTAGCCCAACATGACCAGCGTGTGACCAACAGAAGTTTGCAATCCCGTATGGGAGAAGACGGCGAAATTACGGTAGTCCCGGTCGGGGCGGAAGCCGCTGGAGAAATCTCGCTCTAAGCCAATCTGCTCATCAATGAGCCCATGCACGAAGGCGCCAGAGGCAGTTTGCTGGTTGATGCCGAAATTGCCGACCGCGGAGCCCGCGCGGAATTCAGAATATTTTGGCGGCCCCGTAATGAAGTTGATCGAGCCACCGACCGCGTCGGATCCATAGAAAGACGACCCAGCGCCGCGCAGGACCTCAATCCGCTCCAGAGAAGGAGTTGGGATAGGCTGGTCCATGTTGTGGTGGCCAGATTGAACGTCGTTGAGACGGAGTCCATTCAGCAGAACTAAGGTCTGTCCAAAGGTCGAGCCACGAATGGAGAGGTCCGCCTGAGTGTCATTGGGCCCGCGCTGGCGCAGATCAATCGAGGGATCGGTATGCAAGTAATCCACCCAATGGTCGTAGAGCAACGAATTCTCTCTTGCGTCGATGACGTCCAAAGAGCGGTCAATGTTTTCCACGGGTACAGGAGTGAAAGTTCCCGTGACCGCGATGACTTCCCTGTGCGGTTCAATCCTGGGAGTCACGCAATCGGAGGACGGGCTGTGACTATCAGGCAAGCAAGGGTTGGCTGATCGTGATTGCGCCTGCAATCCCAGCATCATGCTGGACATAAGAGCCGCGATTACGAACCAAGCCTTCAAGAGTCCTCCATAACCCGGGTTTATCGGGGTTAGAAATTGTATGCGAACGCCGTTACCAAATCGGGTTCAAAAAAGCGTTATGGGCAAGAAATTTTTTCCAGGAAGGGTTGATCCGCAGCGCAGGAGAGGTATGATCAGTATACGAGTTTGAGTATGCCTGTGCCGGGCACCGTGGAGGCGATCGCTTTCTGGTTCGGCACAGAAATAACTACGTAGTATTGACCTATAGATTTGAGGAGTGCAGAGAAATGGCACGAGTAAAAAACCCTGAAAACACCAAAACCGCGCGAGCGGGTAAAAAAGCGCAAGCCCCGACGCATGGAAATGGCCATGCCGTGGCTGGAAACGGCCACGTTGTTGCCGCAGACCTGGAGAGAGAAATTCGCGTCCGGGCCTATGAGATCTTTTCGCAACGGGGCCCGTCTCCCGGTTCGGAGATGGAAGACTGGATCCTGGCGGAGAAGGAAGTCAAGGCGAAGCGCGCGGTAGCGGGGGCGTAGTGTAAGCGTTGCTGACTGGCGCAGGGATGCAGGTGCAGGTTGCCTAAGGGCCTTCTGCGTGCCGAACGGAGTTGCTCCGGCCCTCCCTTTCTGAAAAGATAGCCGTGGTTCATTATGGCGGAGCTAGGCGATCTCTCGCTTCTCATCGCGTTGGTGCTGTGTGCGTACTCCTTTGTGGCCGGAACCTGGGCTCTGGTGTTTCCCAGCGAGGGTTCTGACCGGCTTTCGGAGACCGCGCGCCGTGCCGGCATAGCGGCATTTGCCGCGGTGCTGCTTGCATCCTCCATACTCGTGGTGTCGGCCTTTCAGGACGATTTTTCCATCGCTTACATTCGCGAGCACAGCAATCATGACCTGCCTGCGCCTTATAAGTTCGCCACCCTCTGGTCCGGGCAGGAAGGCTCGCTGCTGTTTTGGGCGCTTTTGCTCTCCAGCTACGGGCTGGTGCTGCGCCTGCGGCACAAAACCGATACCCGCCTGTTCGCCTATGCTTCCGTGGTAATTGCGGCGGTGCAGTTCTTCTTCTTGATGTTGGTAAACTTTGCCGCGAAACCCTTTGCCCTTACCCAGGGCGAGATCCCGGCCGACGGAAATGGGCTGAATCCTCTCCTGCAATATCCGGAGATGGTGATTCATCCGCCAATGCTCTACCTGGGCTACGTGGGATTCACCGTGCCATTTGCCTTCGCCTTGGGCGCGCTGATCATGAAGTATCCGGGCGAAAAGTGGATCCACATTACCCGCCGCTGGACCATGGTGACCTGGGGATTCCTCACCTGCGGAATTTTCCTGGGAGCCCATTGGGCCTATTCGGTTCTGGGCTGGGGCGGTTATTGGGGATGGGACCCGGTGGAGATTGCTTCCTTGCTTCCCTGGCTGACCGGGACCGCCTTCCTGCATTCCGTGATGATGCAGGAGAAGCGGGGCATGCTGAAGGTATGGAACATGTGGCTCATCTTCACTACCTTTTGGCTGGCGATTCTCGGGACTTTCCTGACCCGCAGCGGGATTATCAACTCGGTGCATGCCTTTGCCCAGTCCGACATCGGACTCTGGTTCGGAATATTTCTAGCGGTCAGTTTCGCCGCCTTTCTTTTCTTCTTTCTCTGGAACAAGTCTCACTTGCGCACCGAGCACCGGCTGGAATCGATCCTGTCGCGGGAGTCGAGCTTCCTTTTTAACAATGTGCTGTTCGTGATCGCCTGCTTCACCTTCGTATGGGGCACCTATTATCCGAAAATTACAGAACTACTCCGCGACGAAAAAGTGACGGTGGGCGCGCCTTTCTACAACAATGTTGCCGTTCCCGTCACCCTGTTGCTCTTGCTGCTGACAGCGGTCGGCCCCTTGCTCGCTTGGCGCAAGACATCACTGGACAGCCTGAAGCGCAACTTCCTGTGGCCTACATGCGGCGCGCTCGCGGTCGGTGTTCTGATGGTTTTGTTCGGGGTGCGTCCGTGGAAGGACCTGGCCTATTTCTATGCGCTGATGGCGGCCATGCTGGCTTCGCTGGTCATTCTCACCGTGGTTTGGGAATTCGTGCGCGGGGGCCGCGTGATCGCGCGGCATACCAGCCAGAATCTGTTTAGCTCGATGCTGCAACTGTTTCACCGAAACACGCGGCGCTACGGCGGATATGTGGTTCACTTCGGCGTCGCCATTGTCATCCTCGGAATTTTGGGAACGCCGTTTAACAAGGATGCGGAAAAGGAGATGGGCTACGGTGACAAGATGGACATCGGGCCCTATACCCTGGTCTGCCGCTCCTACACCCAGGAAGATAATCCGAACTATGGCAGTGAATGGGCGATCATTGACGTATATCGCGGCGGGCAGCAGATCACGACCATGTATCCCGAGCGGCGTTTCTACAAGGCGAGCCAGCAGCCGCAGACCATTCCGCGAATTTATCCGACCGTAAAACAAGACCTGTTCCTGGTGAAGGACCTCTATGTGGTGTATGAAGGTCTGAACCAGGACACCGGTCGCCCGATCATCAAAGTGCACCTCAACCCGATGGTGCCGTGGATCTGGGCCGGCTGGATCGTCATGGTTTTCGGCACCATTCTGTGCCTGGTTCCAAACACGATTCCGATGCGCGTAACGGCCCCGGCCCGGGTGGAGACGGCTCCAGTGGGAGCAGGGGATTGATCTGGAGATTCGGGAGGGGCACGCGTTCCTTGCCGGGAAATCGTCATGAATATATTTGCAGTTACGCGAAAATCGCGGCGGCCTAGACTCTCGATCGGGAGAATTGGGTTCCATGATGATCGAAGCCGCGCTCTCCCCACATCTCGCATTGCAAAGCTCGCGATTCTGGTAGTGGCGATCTTTGGTTTCCTCGGCGCAGGTGACGAAGCAGCGCGCTTTAACAATCTCGGCCACCGCCTGATGTGCATGTGCGGCTGCAATCAGGTTTTGCTGGAGTGCAACCACGTGGGCTGCACCTACTCGGATCGGATGCGGGCAGAACTGGTCGCGGCGATGGAGCGCGGAGACAACGATAGTCTCGCGAGTCAGGATTTTGTGCAGAAGTATGGAACCACCGTCCTGTTAGCTCCATCGACCACCGGCTTTGGCAGGATCGCGTGGATTATGCCTTACCTGGCTCTGTTTCTGGGAGTTGGCGCAGTAGTGCTTATTGTGCGCGGCTGGAATCATCGTCAGCCGATTGGCGCTGTCTCGCCGGGAAGCGCTTCGAACGATAGGCTGGATTCCTATCGCGACCAGGTACGTAAGGACACCGAACAGATATGATGCAATACTTTTTTCTCGCGCTCACGGCTGCCCTGGCGGTTGGCGCGCCGATTTACATGTTCTATCCCGCGCGTGTGGAACAGAGCGAGGTCAAGACCCGGCTGGCTTATCTGCGCGAACGCAAGGATGTCGTCTACGACAACCTGCGCGACCTGAACTTTGAGTACAAAGCAGGCAAGTTTTCGGAAATGGATTACGAGTCGCTAAAGAGCAATATGGAAGAGGAAGCCGCAGGCGTTTTGGCCGAGATGGCCGAACTGGAAAGGGACCCATCCACATCCCGTCTTTCCCCGACGAAAGGAGCGAGAGTTTGAAAACTCTGCTCAATCTCTGTTTCAGCATGCTCCTGCTCGCAAGCCTCTGCATGGCGCAGAATCTCACCGGAACCGTCAGCAATGGCACCACCAACAAGCCATCCGCCAGTGATGATGTCATTCTCATCAAGCTCAGCCAGGGCATGGATGAAGCCTCGCGGGTAAAATCAGATGCCAAGGGGAAGTTCAGTCTCAAGCTGGACGATGCCAGCGCTCCACACCTGGTACGCGTGGTCCATCAAGGCGTGACCTACCACCGCATGGCCCCTCCGGGAACCACGTCCGTCGAAGTACAAGTGTACGACGCCGCCAAGAAGGTGGAGAACGTCACTGTAACCGCCGACGTGATGCGCTTTCAGGCGCAAGGGAACGAATTGCTGGGCGTACGCCTGTTTGCTGTGGACAATAATTCCAAGCCCCCACGCACCCAGATGAATGACAGGAGCTTCGAGTTTTACCTGCCGGAGGGCGCAACTGTGGATTCCGGCGAAGCCCAAACCGCGGGCGGACAGCCGCTGAGTCTTGCCCCGGTTCCGCAGGATGAGAAGAACCGGTACGCATTTATTTTCCCGCTTCGTCCGGGACAAACGACCCTTCAAGTTACCTATCGTGTGCCTTACTCCGGAGAACTCAGCATCGACCCGCGGTTGCTCTATCCCGCGCAACATTTTGTTGTCTTATATGCCAAAACGATGCAGTTTGCGGGGGGGCCGGGTTCCTCGTTCAAGGACATGAAGAACCCTAAGGATCCCGATACTCATGTCGAGGTCGTCTCCAATGCCCAGGTTGGCGATCCCCTGGCATTCAAGATCTCCGGCACCGGATTGCTGTCGGATGCGGCTCCCGGCGGTGGCGGCGACGATTCCTCCGCAGGCCCCCAGGGGCAAGAGACCCGGCCGGGAGGAGGGCTGGGGCCGCCGATAGATGCGCCTCGTCCGCTGCAAAAATACATGTGGCCGATTCTGATCGTCTTCGCGGTAGCCCTCACCGCGGGCGCGATATTTACTGCCCGGCGCCCTTCGGCTGGAGTTCCTGGCGCAACCGTCACGAGCAATGTGAGCACTCCGCGGCCCGCGCCCGGTGGCTCCTCGATGCTCCTCGATGCTTTAAAGGAGGAGTTGTTCCAGCTGGAAATGGAACATAAACAGGGCGCTATCACCCAGCAGGAATACGAAAAGGCCAAGGCCGGGCTCGACCAGACCTTGGAGCGCGCCCTCAAACGGAAGGCCCAGGGCTGATCGGCCTATTGCATCCTGCAAGTCCCGCCTCCCATCTAACAGGGTGGAATACCTATGGGAAACACCTTTAAGACGGCTTTCTTATTGACTGCACTGACGCTCTTGCTCATGGCATTGGGCAGGGCTTTCGGCGGGCAGAATGGGATGTTGCTGGCCCTGGTGATTGCCGGGGTGATGAATTTTATCTCCTATTTCTTTTCCGACAAGATTGCGCTGGCCATGTATCGCGCGCAACCGGTTACGCGGGAGCAGCTGCCGCGGGCCTATGACGCGGTAGAGCGCCTGACTCAGAAAATCGGCATACCCATGCCGAAGCTGTATGTGATCCCCACCGATTCTCCCAACGCGTTTGCCACTGGACGAAATCCGCAGCACGCCTCAGTTGCGGTTACCCACGGCATTTTGAGCTTGCTGAACGATGAGGAACTGGAAGGCGTACTGGCGCACGAACTGGGACACGTCGGCAACCGCGACATTCTGATCGGTTCGATTGCCGCCACCATTGCGGGCGCCATCACCTGGATGGCCCACATCGGCCAATGGGGGATGATGTTCGGTGGATACGGAGGACGCGACGACCGGGACCGGGGCGGAGGGTTCGGCGCGCTCTTGATGTTAATCCTGGCACCGATTGCGGCGACTCTCATTCAACTGGCCGTCTCCCGCTCACGTGAATATCAGGCCGACGCGACAGGAGCTCATTACACGGGAAATCCATATGCTCTTGCCAGCGCTCTGGCCAAACTGGACGCGTATTCGCGCCGCGTGCCGATGGCAGCTACTCCTTCTACCGCGCACCTGTTTATCATCCAACCTTTGCTGGGGGTGAACTTTGGCAGTTTGTTTTCCACCCACCCGCCAATTGCCAAGCGGATCGAGCGTTTGACAGGGCGCCCGGCTGAGTTCACACAGTAACTGAGAACTGATATCAGGCTCAGCGGAGGTTCATCCGTTCTGCGTGTCCCGGTTGTCAGTTCTCAGCCTGGAACATCAGTAACTTTGTTTTCCTTCTCCTCATAGTAAAATCCGCATAGTGTCTCCCCAAGCAGCGATAGCTGCGTCACAACGCGCGGCGCAACTGGAAAGCTGTCTCCGCAAGGTCATTCGCGGTAAGGATGACGTTGTCCGCCTGGCATTGGTGTGTATTCTGGCCCGCGGGCATCTTCTGATTGAGGGCGTTCCCGGAGTCGGCAAAACCACGCTAGGGCAAGCCTTGGCGCGGGCGCTCGATTGCAGTTTTCAGCGGGTACAGTTCACCAGCGACATGCTGCCTTCTGATGTGCTGGGGATTTCCATTTACTCGGCGGTGGAGCAGGAATTCGAGTTCAAACGCGGCCCTATCTTCACTAATGTGCTGCTGGCCGACGAGATCAACCGCACTACTCCCAAAACCCAGTCAGCCCTGCTGGAGGCCATGAATGAAGGCCAGGTCACGGTCGATGCTCACTCCTATGCCCTGCCCAAGCCATTTCTGGTGATCGCTACGCAAAACCCAGTCGAGCATCATGGGACCTATCCGCTGCCGGAGTCGCAGCTCGACCGCTTTTTGATGCGGGTGCGCATGGGCTATCCCGACCGTAACGCCGAGCGAGAGATTCTGCGCGCCGAGGCTGGCGCCGTTCATCTCGACAGCATGCGGCCAGTGCTCACCGGCGGCGATGTGCTGGAGATGCAGAATGCGGTCACCCAGATACGGGTGGACGATTCCTTGGTCAACTATGCTCTGAACATCGTCGAGAAGACGCGCGAGTCCGGCGAGTTCACTCTTGGAGTCTCGCCGCGAGGCGCGTTGATGCTCTATCGAGCGGCGCAGGCTTCGGCTTTTCTCGAGGCCCGCAATTTTTGTGTGCCGGAGGATTTCAAACCCCTGGTGGTCCCGGTATTTGCGCACCGCGTGGTAGTGAACGGGGTCGGATCTTCAACCCTGAAAAAATCCGAGCAGGCCGAGCAGGCGATCCGGCAGATTATTGAAAGCGTTCAGGTGCCGGTTTAGGTATAGCCGTAAAAACCTTTTCCACTCTTTTTCCCCAGCCATCCCGCGTCCACCATTTTGATCAACAAAGGACAGGGCCGGTACTTGGGATCTCCCAGCCCGTCGTGCAGCACCCGCATGATGTCGAGGCAAACGTCGAGCCCAATAAAATCTGCAAGAGCCAGCGGGCCCATGGGGTGGGCCATCCCCAGTTTGAAGACTTCATCCACCGCCTCCGGCGTGGCGACGCCTTCCATGACCGCAAACATGGCCTCATTCAACAGCGGCATGAGGACCCGGTTGGATACAAAACCGGGAGCGTCATTGACTTCGACCGGGGTCTTTTCGAGTTTGATCGCCAAATCGCGTACGGTAGCGAAAGTCTCTTGTGATGTAGCCAGCCCACGGATCACTTCGACCAGCTTCATCACCGGCACAGGATTGAAAAAGTGCATGCCGATGACTTTGTCCGGACGTTTGGTCAGAGCGGCAAGTTTGGTGATGGAAATCGAAGATGTGTTGGACGCCAATACCACTTCCGGACGGCAGACTCGATCGAGATCGCGGAAGATGTCTGCCTTCACTTCGAGCTTCTCAGTTGCGGCTTCGACTACGAAATCACAAACAGCCAGCCGGGCGCGGTCCAGTGCAGGCTCGATGCGCTTGATCGTGGCTGCTTTTTCGCTGGGGCTGATTTTTCCTTTGGCAACTTCGCGCTCCAGGTTCCTGCCAATTGTTTCCAGACCTCGGTCCACGAAACGCTGCTCCACATCGCATAACACAACCTCAAATCCACCACGAGCAAAGACGTGGGCGATGCCGTTGCCCATCGTCCCCGCGCCAATTACCCCTACGCGATGGATCGCCATAGTTTGCCTCCTCTGCCCATAAGAACGGAAAAGTCTAACATCACCCCTGCAATCCGCAGATTTTCTGGATCTGCCGGGGTATTCCGCAAGCCGGCGAGCAATTCTACGAATTTTTAACCAAACTGAAACATTCCTGAAACCTGAACCGCCTAGCCTCGGCAGAAAGATTTCAATCTTGTACCCGGCGTTCTGCGCCAAAAAAAGGAGCTGTAAATGCGGAAGCTATTTCTTCTTGTCGTTTTTGTGGGCCTAGTGGGCTCGGCGGCATTCGCTTTGGATGACGATGGCCTGGGGATTGGGCCAGTCGTACACTCGGTTCCCAACGCCAACCAGCGCGTGGGGCATCCCGATACCGTTATTGCTTCCCCGTTTCTTCTGAAACGTCTCGCGCAGGGGAGCGATCCGCTGGAAAACCCATCTGGGGTCATCACCAATTTTGGTTTTCTAAGCGACGTCCCGCCGCAAACCGTGGAGGTCACCAAGACCGAACCGGACGAGAACACGTATGTGGTTCTTTTCAAGAATCCTGGCGGACCAACCCCAGGATACGATTACGGCCGGCACTTCCTCTTCCAGGGACATGAGGTTTTTGGCCAGAACCTGGGTTACGTCACCCGCATCAACCTGGATGTTAAGGACCCAGCCCACCGCATTACCTTGCTGACCCCAGTCGGCGACGACGGCAAGACGCACTTCAACTCGATCGATGGATCGACTTACGATCCTTTCACGAACACCCTGCTTTTCACGCAGGAAGCCGCCGCCCCAACTGGAGGCGTCATCCAAATCAGTGCCAGTTGGCCGCCCGTGGTCACGCGACTGGATGGCATTATGGGGTCTGGGGGCTACGAAGGAGTCCATCCTGACGATCGTGGCAATATCTTGCTGATCGAAGACATTGGCGGGACGTCGGTCAATGTGAACCCGGCCGATGCGACCAGCCCGAAGGCGGCCAAGCAGCCCAACTCATTTGTCTATCGTTTCGTGCCTTATGACAAAACCGACCTCACTATGGGCGGCAAGCTCCAAGCCCTTCAAGTCAGCATTGACGGCCAGCCGGTGGTATTCCACGCCAGCGATGCCGTCGGCGATGTATTTTCCATCAATCAGCTCAAACTGCATACGCCGGGCACATCCTATCCAGTCCGCTGGGTGACCATCCACGACACGGCTTTGGATGGAACCGACCCATTCAATGCCAACGCCGCGGCCAAGGCCGCGCTGGCCACCCCATTCAAGCGGCCGGAGAACGCCCAGTTCCTGCCAGGTTCGGGCTTCCGGACGTTCTTTTTCGATCCCACCGGCGACACCAACAGTCTGTCCGGCAGCGTTCCTGATCTAGCCGCCCGCGGCGCCTGGGGATCTATCTTCCGGGTTGATCTTAACCGCTCCCGCGATGCCGGATGGATTTCCATTGTCGTCCTGGGAGATGCGGTGCATTCCTCATTTGACAACCTTGCTTTCGCCGATCCCACCACATTGGTGGCGGCTGAGGACCGCGGGGACGGCTTGCACACGCAGCTTAATGCTATGGACTCGGTATGGGCTTTCTCAGTGAGAGGCAATCCAAGACCGCGCCGGTTCATTGCGCTGGGACGCGATCCGGCCTCCGAAACCGACGCCGGGCTGGCCGGAACACCGGGATTCCAGAACGACGGCGACAACGAGCCGACTGGCTTGCACGTTTCCAATGGCAATCCTTTCACTTTCGCTCTGCCGGGAACTTTCGGCAACCTGATCCATGCGCGAGGCTTCATCACCCGGCAACATGGTGAAAACGTGGTATGGGAGATACTGCGGAAAGATTTCGATAAGAGGTAAAAACCCAACTTAAAGCAACCTGGCCCGCTTGCAGTAAGGGAGCGGGCCAGATCGTTTTTTGATTCTCGGCTCTTATTCAGGCGACAGCGTTTCTTCCACTGCCATCTTGCTGCCTTTTTCCACTTTGATGACGCGTTGCACGCTCTTATACCCCGCGGCTGTGATATCCACGACGTAGGTTCCAGGGTTCAGGTAGAAATCTACGGGAGCGGTCTTGTCGAGGACGCGGCGGTTGATGGCCACCTGTGCCCCCTTAGGCTGAGTCTTAACGCTGACTATGGCAGTGCCATCCGGCGCTCCGCCGCCCATAAATTTTTTGATCTTGATTTCTGCCGTAGCTCCCAACTGGCGCAGCCCTGGCGCGAAGCGGTAGCTCTGGCCAGCTTGCAGGTTCAGGGTAGTAGTTTCGTCGAGGTAGCCGTCTTTGCGGACCAGAATGGTGTGATTGCCGGGCTTTTCGACGCTGATCTGAATGGGGGTTGGCTTGCCCATGTCCTTGCCGTCAATGTATACCGAGGCGCCGGCGGGCTCGCTGGTTACAGAAAGCGCCGCAGGCAGCATCGCCAGTTGCATGGTGAGGACGACTTTGCTGCGGGACGCGACGTCAATGGTGCGGGTTTCTGGAGCGTATCCGCCCTTACTGAGGGTGATTGTGTGGCGGCCCGGAGCTAATTCGGATAGAACCAGTGGCGTAACCCAACCGCCATTGGTTTGTCCGTCCAGTTGGATCTGCGCGCCGTCCGGATTGGAACTGACCGTGACCTCACCCGGCAGGATCGTGGGCGCTGCGGTTTTCACCTTCCGAGGCACGGGTTTCGACTGAATCGTAATTACGTCGGGCTCGGTGGTTACTGGCTCAGGAGCTACGACTTGAGCCGTTGCTGGTGCAGGCTGGGTTGCAGCCGGATGGGTCTCAGCGGCGATCGGCGGAGGCGATCCCTCGTCTCCGTTCTGCGAGTAGATGTGGTAAGCAATCCCCGCAATCACCAAAAGGATCAGGCCTGCCGCTCCGGCGATGGCATAGCCGAATAGCTTGGGCGGAGTCTTCTTGATCTCCTGCACCGCCTTCTTGGCCACGACCTTCGGCTGTATCCTTGGCTTCTCCTCGCGCGGTTTGAACGCGGGGCTTGCAAGCTGTGGCGTAGCCACGGGAACTTCCTCGACCGGCGCCGGGGGCGCTACGTAGACTTCCTTGAGCGGAGGCAGTTCATCCATCTCCGAGAAGCTCTTTCGGGCCGGAGACGCGGGGGCGGTGTCCTCAACCACGGCGGGGTCAGGCTTGAAAGATTCGAATTCGACCGGAGCTTCCTCCACCGCGGTTGACATCGCGGCCGGTTCGCTGGCTGGACTGCCCGTACCGGTGCCACCCCATCCGGCAGCGGCTGCCGCTGCTTGCTTGTGGGTGGCTTGGGCCGTGACCGGGGATGCGGCTGCTGGCTGGGTCTTCGCGGGGGCAGGGTGTGAACTGGCAGCCGGGGCCGCAGGTTTCGCAGCTACCGGTGCTGCTTTGTCCTTGCCCGGGATATTGATTCCCTTGGGTGGTTGTTGGGGCGCCTGCTTGGCTTTTTTGGCCGCGGCTACCGTTGTCGGCTCCTTATGGCCTTCGAGCGCGGTGACCAGTTCCTGACCGGAGCCGAAACGTTCGGCCGGCGCTTTGGACAGGGCCTTCATGATCACGGCACTGACATCCTGCGAAATCTTGTTGTTGATCTGGTGTGGCGCGACCGGGGTTCCCTCGAGGACCATTTGCTTGATTTCATCCTCGGTATCTCCATCGAATGCCATTTGTTCGGTCATCATTTCGTACAGGACCGCAGCCAGGCTGAATAAATTGGAGCGTGCCTCGACCGGCTGGCCGAGCCACTGTTCGGGTGACATGTAGTGCATGATTCTCGGCACCCGCCCATGCAACTTTGCCGAGGGAATGCTCATGGCGGACACGCCAAAACCCAGGATCTTGACCGTGCCATCCCAGCCCGACATGATTTTGTCGGGCTCCAGGCTGAAGTGGAAAACTTTGTGCGCTTGCGCATGATCCAGTGCTTGCGCGCTTTGCCGGGCTATATCTTTGATGTCCCAGATGGAGAAGCCTTCATTGCGCGCCAGCATGGTGGCTACGCTGTTGCCCTGCACGTACTCCAGGGCCGCGACAAATTTGCCTTCGATTTCGTCCACGCCAAGCAGTTGCGCGATATTGTGGCTGCTGAGCGAACCGGTGCCCTGCGACTCTTGCACCAGTCGTTGCACCATGTCCGTGACGTGGTCGCCCATCGACTCCAGGTTCAAGGTCTTCAAAGCGACCGTCTGGCTGTTCTCCGGATCATTCGCTTTGTAGACAAAGCCGATGGGAGACTTGCTGATCTCACTCAGAATTTCGAAGCGGCCGATCTTGTTCGACATAGTTCTTGTACAGCCTCAAAGTAGGGCCAATTTAAGCCTTTTCCATAGCCTGATCAGGCAAACTATGGTGAGGGAGTAACGCTAGGATAGCCCGTTCGTACATCGATGTTGAGTTACGAAGGTACTCAAGAATTGGCAGGGAGAGCGGCAGGCGCGTCGAGGCACGTACCGGCGGTGAGCCAGTCTTCTAACAGGCGGCGCACCCGCGCCCCTTCCGGCTGGCGGCGGACTGCATCCAGCACGGCAATGCTTGCAGATAAGCCGTGTCCGCGAAATCCGGCCCAATAGGGAATATAAATTTCGCCGGGAATAGGCGTCACGCGGATGGCCAAATTCCATACGCGGAAAAATCCGCTGGTGAACAACAGGCGTTGTACTTTTGTGATCAGTGACTGCTCCGCTTGATGCAGGGGAAGGGTTGGCAAGAGGCAATTGCGCGTCTCGCGGGTGAGCGAATCCTCTGTCCCCGGCACTTGCCCGAAATGGTAGGGATCGAGCGATCCGTTGACTGCATCGATCCCCCAAATTTGTTTTTGCTGCTCGCCGCGATTTGTGATGCACACATCAAAAACCAGAAAGGGGATATAGAAATCGGCCACCGACCGCAGCGGTCCGGAAACAAATTCCCGGGCAAAACCCAACGCTCCGCCGGTGAATTGCTCCACCGCCTGGCTCCGGCTCACGTTGGGTTTCAAGGTGCGGATGGTTGCCATAGTGTTCCTAGCGGAAATAAATCCACAACCCGACCACGGTCAAAAACAAAGCGGCGCTGAGCACGATGTTGATCTTGTGCTCCCGCGCCGTTTCCGCCGCCGGTTTATACGTGGCAGAAGGAGTTAGCGGAACGATGTCCATTTTTTCGCCCACCGTGGCAAAGGTCAGGCCTGCCAGTTTCTTCCGGTCAGGGGCTGGAGTGGCGAGACTCACTCCCACCAAGATGAGCGAGCAGATCACAAACATGAAGATCGCGTAGTGGAGAAAGTTCATGTCCACCAGCCACGACAGCGAAGGATCCAACGCGTGGCCAGCTTTGACACGAAGTTCCAAAACAAAGCGGACTGCCCCCAAGACGAATCCTGCCAGCAGCGAGGTAATGGCGCCGGAAGCGTTCATGCGCGTCCACAGGATTCCCAGCACAAAGCAAGACGCAATCGGCGGGCTGATATAGGCCTGCACGCTTTGTAGGTAGATGTAAAGCTGGCTGCTGATGAGGTGGATGAACGGTACCCAGAGCAGTCCCAGGAATACCATGCCGGCGGTGGCTACCCGTCCCATGTTGACCAGGTTGCTTTCGCTGGCGCTGGGATTGATCTTCTTATAAAAGTCCAGGGTAAACAGCGTAGACGCAGAATTGAAGACCGACGCCATGGCTCCCATCACGGCGGCCAGTAGCGCGGCGAGCACGACTCCGACCAGTCCGGTGGGAAGCAGGTTGAGAATCAGTGTGGGGTATGCGATGTCGCCATTGAGCACTTCGCCATGGGGGCCGAACTTGAAGAGATCACGAAACAGCGCCAAGGCAATAATTCCGGGAAGCACCAGCATGAATACGGGGAGAATCTTCAAGAATCCAGCGAAGACCGTGCCTGCCTTGGCATGTCCTTCGTCCTTGGCGGAGAGCACACGCTGCACGATCACCTGGTCGGTACACCAATACCAGATGCCAAGAATCGGAGCCCCGAAGAAAATGCCCGTCCAGGGAAAGTTGGGATCACTCGCGGGTTTCATCATATGGAAGTAACTCTCGGGCACGGCAGCCCGCAACGCGGCGAAGCCGCCAACCTCGTTCAGGCCGATGATGGTCAGCAGCACGGCGCCGATGATCAGGATCATGGTTTGCACCATGTCGGTATAGATCACGGCGGCCAACCCACCGGCAATGGTGTAAACGCCGGTGGCAATGACCAGCACTACGGCAGTCTTCCAGAGACTCCATCCCGCCACCCGCTCAAGCACGACGCTGGCAGCGTAGAGCTGGACGGAAATCTTGGTGAACACATAAGCAATGATCGAGATGCTGGCCAGGTAAACCGCGCAGGAGCGGCTGAAGCGGCGCTCCAGGAACTCGGGCATGGTAAACACGTTGGAACGCAGGTAGAAGGGGACGAATACCCATCCCAGGATCAGAAGAATCAGGCAGGCCCACCACTCGAAGTGGCCCACCGCCAGCCCGGAACTGGCCCCCGATCCTGACAAGCCAATGAAATGTTCAGTCGAGATGTTGGAAACGAACAACGAGGCGCCGATGGCAAACCATCCGACATTGCGGCTGGCCAGGAAATAGTCAGTCGAGGTGCGGCCCCGCCGGGCGAAGTAAAAGCCTATGGAAAAAATGACCAGGAAGTACACCGCGATGATCGCGATGTCGATTCCCGCCAGGGATTTATGAGTAATGTGAGCCGCAGCGATAGGGACCATAGTCCTCCAATAGGGCGTAGATGCGGTTAACAATAAACAGCCGCTCGGCAATCTATCTCATATGGCCGACTCCTGCAATGGGGCAAATCCAATTGGGGCAGGCCCGGTTGACTTTTCTTAGCGGCCTTTACCGATGTTCTTTGCGTTCTTTGCGGTACGCTTTTTGAAGTTTCTCAGCTAAATCAATCACTTCGGACTGCAAAAACGCGAACGAACAACACGCAAGGGTCGCAAAGACCCAAGAGGTGACATTTGTCACAAAACCGTAATGACGATCCCCACTGGATGCAAAGCCGGGTTTCTTTGATCATGCCATCAGTTTGGTGAAGGGAACGATCGATACCGGGATTGCGTACAAAAGGCAGAGTACATATCCACAGAAGGGGGCTCCTGCGGTTGTGTGGCCCGAAATGATGATTTATTCTTGGCGAGCCCTGTTTTCCAGCAGTGCAGCCCGCCGGAGCTTGAACTATGACCTTGACCACGTTTGTCCGTAAGAACAGTTTTCGCAACCTGCGGCGCAGCATCCTGACCGTCCTGAGCATTGGGTTCTCCCTCCTGCTGCTGACCTTGATGATGGCCATCTGGCGCAACTTTTATATGTCGAAGGGTACCCAGGAGTCGGCCCTGCGGCTGGTCACCCGGCACAAGGTTTCGCTGACGTTCTCTATGCCCAGCTACTACCGGGAAAAAATCCGGGCGATTCCGGGGGTAGCGGTCGTGGTCCCGCAGAATTGGTTTGGAGGAGTGTATAAGGACGACAAGTCCAAGAATTTCTTCGCGCAATTCGGGACCGACCCGGATGAGTTTTTCAAGGTCTATAAGGATTGGAAGATTCCCGAAGATCAGATCATCGCCTGGCAGCGCGATCGGGCCGGAGCAGTGGTCGACAGCAAGAAAGCCGAGGAGTTCGGCTGGAAGGTGGGGCAGAAGGTCATTATCACCGGCACCATCTTCCCTGTGAATCTCGAATTGACGATCCGGGGGATTTTCACGGCGCCAAGTCCTACCCAGTCTCTCTACTACAACCAGAAATACGTGGAAGAAGCTGTACCTTACATGAAGGGGCAGCAGGGGTTTTACACCATTCTGGCGAATTCGGTGGAAGACGTTCAAAAGATCGGACCTACGGTTGACGGCATGTTCCGCAACTCACCGCAGCCCACCAGAACTGAGACCGAGGCCGCATTTCAGCTCGGGTTCCTGGCCATGTTGGGCAACGTGAAGGCCTTTATTTTGAGTATCTGCGGAGCGGTGGTATTTGCGATTCTGTTGGTTTCTGCGAACACGATGGCTATGTCCATCCGTGAACGCACGCGCGAGGTCGCTGTGCTCAAGACCCTGGGCTTCACTCGCGGGACCGTGCTTAGTTTGTTCGTCGGTGAAGCTGTGGTCTTGTCGCTGGTAGGAGGGATTCTTGGTTCCCTGGTAGCTTTTCTTTTAGGAATTGGAGCAAGCCGGGCGGGCGGATTTGCCGGCGCTTTGCAGGTGAATGCAACCACCATGGTTGTAGCCTGGATCGTGGCAGCTCTGGTCGGTTTCATCAGCGCCATCATCCCTTCTTACAATGCGTCCAAGCTGGGAATTGTGGAGGGCCTGCGCCACATCGGCTAGCAAAAATCTATGGCGATCCCCATTAGCTACAACATCCGCAACATGAAACTGCGCAAGGGGCTGACGATCATGACGGCCCTGGGCATCGCGCTTACCGTTACCACGGCTATATTCATCATGGCTCTGTTGGCCGGATTGAACAAGGCGTTTGCCTCCAGCGGCAATCCCTTGAATGTGCTGGTGCTGCGTAAAGGTTCCACCAGTGAGTTGACGGGCCCATTCCCATCCGACAATCTTCAGATTCTGAAGACTTTGGACGGCATTGCCAAAGACAGCCACGGCGAACCTCTGGTTTCAGGAGAAATCACGGTTGTCATTGTTCTGCCGCGTAAAGACGGATCAGGGGAAGTGAATGTCACGATTCGCGGCATGATGCCGGATGGCCTCGAAATTCGTCCTGGGATCAAGCTGGCGCAGGGACGGTGGTTTACTCCGGGTCAGCGCGAGGTGGTGGTTAGCAAGAGCATCCACAAGCGTTTTACCCACGCCAATGTGGGAGACTCGATCGAGTTCGGCAAAGGGGCTTGGCAGGTGGTGGGAGTTTTCGATGCCGGCGGCACCGCCGCTGAATCGGAAATCTGGGGCGACGTGAACCAGATGACATCGGATTTCGACCGCCAGGGCGTCTACAGCTCCGCCTATCTGCGGGCTACAGATCCGGTTTCCGCCGAGGCCTTAAAACATCGCGTCGGCGATGATCAGCGCCTCAAGCTGGACAGCATGCTGGAACCGGAGTACTACGCGACCCAGACCAGTTCCGGCGCGGTCATCAAATTCATAGGCTGGCTGGTGGCGGCGATCATGGCCATCGGATCGAGCTTCGCTGCCATGAACACCATGTACGCGGCCGTGGCCTATCGCTCGCGTGAGATTGCTACCTTGCGGGTGATTGGGTTCTCGCGTCCCAGTATCCTGACCTCGTTTGTAATTGAGTCTCTCTTGCTGGCTTTGCTGGGCGCGCTGGCCGGAATTGTTTTGATGCTGCCGTTTAACGGCATGACTACCGGCACCCAGAACCAGGTGACGTTCAGCGAGGTAGTCTTTGGTTTACAGATGACGCCCGGGGTAGTCATCAGCGCGATCATCTTTGCCCTGGTCATGGGATTGTTCGGAGGAATTTTCCCCGCCTGGCACGCTTCACGGCGCGAGATACTAGCCGCTTTGCGGGATTAATGGCAACTGAGAATTATGGCGATTGACACCAAACACAGTGAACTACAGGGCCTGCGGATCGACCGCACCGACCGCGGCGAAGGTGGAGAGCCTTCTCCGTGGGCCAAGCGCTATATCATCATCGGAATCTGCATCGTGGCGTTGCTGAGCTTATCGGCCCTGGTGTACAGGCTTTTTGCCGGCGATGCGCCGGAGGTTGAAGTGGCGCGCGCGACCGCGGAAAGTGGCAACGATCCCTCGGCGGCTACGGTACTCTCCGCCACTGGCTACATCGTGGCCCACCATAAAATCGAAGCAAATTCCAAGGTCACCGGACGCGTAGCGTGGATCGGCGTTGAGAAAGGCGACAAGGTCAAAGAGGGCCAGGTACTGGTCCGCCTGGAAGACCAGGAATTCCGCGCCCAGTACGAACAAGCGCGGGGCGCCGCCGACAGTGCGCGGGCACAGCTGGAGGAACTCCAACATGGATCACGGCCCGAGGAAATTCAGCAGAGTGAGCACAATGTGAGTGAAGCTCGTGCCACCGCGGCCAATGACAAGCTTATTCTGGACCGCACTAAGAACCTGGTGGCGCAGGGCGTGCTCTCGCAACAGGCACTCGACGATGCCACCGCCAAGTATGAAGCCAGCCAGCAGCGCGCGCGGTCTCTGGAGCAGAGCTACCAGCTGGCGAAGCTGGGACCGCGTGCCGAGCAGATCGCACGCGCCAAAGGCGCACTGGCGCAAGCGGAAGGCCAGGCATCTTATGCGAGAGAACAGCTGAATGCCACGGTGATCCGCGCGCCCATCACCGGCACCATTCTGGACCGCAGCGTTGAGAAAGGCGAGTTGCTCACCGGGCAATTTGCCAGCGCGGCGCGCCCGGTATTCTCACTCGCCGATCTGAATGATCTGCAAGTAGAACTGGATATCGCACAGGATGATTTCGCGCGCCTGGGCGCGAAACAGAAAGCGATGGTCACGGTGGATGCGTTCCCTGACCGCAAATACAACGGGCAGATAGCGGAAGTTTCACCCGAAGCGAACCGGCAAAAAGCTACAGTCCAGGTGAAGGTGCAAGTCCTCAATCCGGATGAATATCTGCGCCCGGAGATGAACGCCACAGCCAGGTTCATTGCTGCCGACCCGGCGACGAAGGCCGCAGCTACGGGCCCGGTTGGAGTGTTCGTGCCGGCTACCGCGGTTCGCGATCGCGACGGCAAGAAAGTAGTCTTCATAGCTTTCAAAGGCAGGGTGCTGCAACGCGAGGTACACGTGACTGCGCAGCGCAGCGGCGGAGTGCTGGTACAAGGTCTGAATGGCGGCGAGGATGTGGTCACCGCCGGGCCAGCCGATCTCAAAGATGGAAACAGAATCAAAATTAAGGGGCAATCATGAGCACTGCTACGGTGAATAACGTCGCGACCCAAACCAAAGTTGTACAGGCCCGCAGCGTCAGCAAGATTTTCAAGCGCGATGCGTTTGAAGTGAAGGCGCTGGACGATGTCTCCATCGAAATTGCCGGCGGAGAATTTATGGCATTGATGGGACCTTCCGGTTCGGGAAAGACGACGCTGCTGAATATGATTGCCGCCATTGACCGGCCTACCAAGGGCGAGTTGCTGGTTCTGGGAGAAAATATCTTCAAGCTGAACGATGGCCAGTCTGCGCGCTGGCGCAATACGCACGTCGGCTATGTGTTCCAGACCTTTAACTTGATCCCCGTCCTGACCGCATTCGAAAACGTCGAGATGCCCTTGTTGCTGACCAAGCTCAACGCCAAACAGCGTCGTGATCACGTAATGACGGCCTTAAAGCTGGTTGGACTGGAAGAGCGCGTCCACCATCTGCCGAAGCAACTTTCCGGAGGGCAGGAGCAGCGCGTAGCTATCGCCCGCGCCATCGTGAGCGATCCAACCTTAATCCTGGCCGACGAGCCTACCGGCGATCTTGATAGCCAATCCGCGACCGACATCCTGGAAATCCTGAAGCGGCTGAATGAAGATTTCCACAAAACGGTTGTGATGGTGACGCACGATCCGCACGCAGCGTCCTATGCGCACGTGACGCGTCATTTGGAAAAAGGCATGCTGCTGCCGCAGTGATCGAGATATTGGCACTTCTGCATTGAACAGAAACGGTCTCACTGTCTGCGACAGGCCATTAGGTTTTAGGAGAACCGGGGTAAGCCAGCCGCAACAGGGTTCTCTCGGAGAAGGGCACATACAGAAGGGCTGCGATCGCGGCAAAGGCCGCACCAAAGCCAATTTTATGAGCCATCAGCAGGGGTGCAACCGCCCACAAAAGATCCAGTACGAGTATGCCCAGGAACATCTTGCGGAACTTCTCTCCCAGCCGGCGATAATCGAAAGCCGCGGCTGAAATCAGGTAACAGCGCAGGGGAATACCAATTCCCGCCGTCACCAACACCAGAGCTCCAATCGCGAACGACTCCCAGCCAGGGAGGAATGCGCCGGCGATGCGATCAATCTGGGACCAGTGAAACAGCGCCGCCAGGTAGAAGCTGAGATACATGACCTGGATCAGCACAAACAGGCCGCGCGTCAATGCACGATGCGGAAGCGGGACTTCCAGTTCCGGGTGTATTGCTGCCCCGCCACCAGGGACCGGCTTTGTAGTGAACTGTACCTGCTCCACGGAAGCAAGGAACCGGTAGCCACGGCGGGCCACAGTCTCCACAAAACGCGGGCCGGAAGCTGAGTCTCCCAGAGCTTCACGAAGCTTGTTGATGGCGGTGTTCAGGCTGTGGTCGAAATCAACGAAGGTGTCGTTCGACCAAAGTTTGTGCCGGAGGTCCTGCCGGGTCACTAACTCACCTGGACGTTCGAGCAAGAGCGCCAGAATCTGAAAGGGCTGCTCCTGAAGGCGGATTTTGATTCCGTTCTTGCGCAGCTCGCCGGCGGCGAGATCTGCTTCAAAGATCCCAAAGCGAAGAATTGGGCCAGCACGGCCGGTGGTCGGCGACGGCATAACTTAATGCCGCGTAGTTTAGCACCGGGAGGGCTACAATGATGGCGTGGCCGCAATTCATCGAATTCCGGAACGCCCGCACCATCATGGCTATGCAGCCGAGGCCGTGGGTTTGCTGATCATCGCCGCCATGGTCTTGATCCTCGCCGTGGTCCGTTATTGGCACCAGATTCCCTGGAGCCTGCGGTAAGGTGCCGCGGGAGCCGTTGCTGGTTGTCATCTTCGGCCCAACGGGAAGCGGCAAGACGGCTTTGTCGCTGGCATTGGCAGAACGTTTTGCCGGCGAGATCGTGAACTGCGATTCGGTGGCCATGTACCGGGAATTTGAAGTAGGCACCGCCAAGCCAAGCCCCGCAGAGCGACAGCGCGCTCCCCACCATCTGTTGGATTTCGTGGAACCGGCGGCTTACATCACCGCGGGAGAGTATGCGCGACGCGCCCGGGAAATGCTGGCGGAAATCAAAGCACGGGGAAGGCTTCCTATCGTCGTCGGAGGCACTGGGCTTTATCTTCGCGCGTTGCTGGAAGGGTTGTTTCCCGGCCCACAACGTTCGGAGAAACTACGCGAGCGACTGCGCGAGCGCGTCGAGCGCCGAGGCTCACTCTATCTACATAGAATTCTTCGCCGGCTGGATGCGGTCGCGGCGCGCCAAATTCACGCCAACGATATCCCCAAGCTGATTCGCGCCATCGAAGTGTGCCTGTCATCATCCGGGAAGATGAGCGAAATGTGGAAGCAGGGGAGCGAGCCACTCCATGGATTCGAGACCTTGCGCTTGGGATTGAATCCCGACCGGAATCAACTATACGAGCGCCTCAACTCACGCGCAGCTCACATGTTCGATGCCGGCTTGGTTGAAGAAACCCAGGCGTTGGTGAACAAGTACGGCGAGAGCGTTCGCCCTCTGGCCTCATTAGGCTATAAGCAAGCCCTCCAGCTTCTGCACGGCGAAATGACGCGTGAGGCTGCGATCCAGGCCACGCAGCAGGCCCACCGAAATTATGCCAAGCGGCAGGTAACCTGGTTTCGGCGCGAGGCGGATGTGTTTTGGCTCGACGGCTTCGGGGACGATAACGCAGTCGAGTTCCGGGCTGTCGCTTTGGTGGATCGCGCACTCTCGGCGCAGGCAGACAAGCAACCCCTTTAACTACAGCGGGCATGGAGTCACGCGGAGGTTTCCGCTGAGGCCGGCTGGTTACGGCTTTCGCTCGACCGCCGTGCTATCTTCTGGTCATGCTCCGCCGCGTTTTTGCTTTCTTTCTTCTGTTGACTTGCGCCTTCGCCAAAGATAAATTCCAGCACCCCGGCCCCATTCATCTGAACCGCGACGGCGAGAAATGGGCGGAGAAGACTCTCCGGAAAATGACTCTGGAAGAGAAGATCGGCCAACTCTTTATGATCTGGGTGCGGGCCCAGTTTCTCAACGTCAACAATCCCGACTACACCCAGCTTCGAGACACGATCAACAAATATCACGTCGGTTCCCTGGCGATGACCGTGCGCTACGAGCCGCCGTTTCTTTACCGCAATCAACCGTATGAAGCCGCTGCTCTGCTTAATCGGCTGCAACAGGATTCGAAACTTCCGTTACTGATTGCCGCTGACTTTGAGCGGGGACTCTCCATGCGCCTGTACGGCGCGACTGAATTTCCCCATGCGATGGCCTTCGGCGCCGTGGGAAAAGCAGAATCCGCCGAGGCGTTCGGCCGCATTACAGCGCAAGAGGCACGGGCCATCGGCGTCCATTGGAATTTCTTCCCGGATGCTGATGTGAATTCGAATCCGGCGAATCCCATCATCAACACCCGCTCTTTTGGAGAAGACCCACAAGCCGTCAGCGATCTGGTCAACGCGTACATTCGCGGCGCACATGCGGGAGGCATGCTGACCACAATTAAACACTTCCCTGGGCACGGCGACACTGCTACCGACTCACACTTGGGCGTCGCACAGGTGACCGGCGATCTCGCTCGCCTGCAATCTGTCGAGCTAGTGCCCTTCAAGAACGCGATCGCAGCGGGAACGGATTCGGTCATGGTTGCGCACGTGAGTATCCCCGCACTGGAGCCCGATGCAAACCGGGTCGCCACCACCTCACCCGCGATCGTCAACAACCTGCTGAAGCAGCAACTCGGATTCAAGGGAATTGTGGTCACCGATGCGCTGGATATGGGCGCACTCACGCGCCTCTATGCAGCTAATATCGGACGCGCGGCGGTCGATGCATTCGAAGCCGGCAATGATTTGCTCATCATTCCCGCCAATCTTGATGCTTCCTATCAGGCCATGCTCAAGGCAGCCAACAGCGGAGAGATCGCCGCGGGCCAAGTTGATGCTTCAGTCCTCAAGATATTGAAAGCAAAAGCTTCTGTGGGTCTTCATCAAGCTCGATTGGTCGATCTGGACCAGCTCAGCACAATCGTCGGAAAAACAGAGAACATCGCGGCAGGCCAGAAAGTCGCGGACGATGCCATCACCCTGGTCCGTGACAACGGCAAACTCCTTCCCCTGAAACGAGTGGGAACCGTCTCCGGAGGACTTCCGTATACACACATGGAGGAAGTGCGTGATCGCGTGATCGTGGTGATGCTGGCCGACGACGTACGCAACGAAACTGGCCGCACCCTGGAGCGCCAGATCAAGGCACGCCTTCCAGATGCGCATGTGTTTTATGTAGATCCGCGAATCGCCGCAGCTATGTCGAGCGATATCCTCAGCGCCGTGGATCGGGCGGAGACCGTGATCGCCGCTGCTTACGTAGTCCCGACTGCGGGACGGGCGAATACGGTTTCGCTCACCGACGCAAATGGCGATCTGTTGAAGCAAGTGCTGGCCCATGCCGGGGCAAGAATGATCGTGCTCGCTATGGGAAATCCATACCTGGCCACGGACTTTCCGGCAGTCGAGAACTACATCTGCTCTTTTTCCAACACTTCGGTTTCAGAAGTGGCGGTGGTCAAGGCGCTGTTTGGAGAAATTCCCATCCACGGACGTCTCCCGGTCACGATTCCTGGCATCGCCGCGCGTGGCGCAGGAATCGACCGGCCATCGAGTTCTGTTCCAGGAGGTATCCATGCCGTCCCATCGAGTCACTAATGTTCTGCTCACGAATCTAAGGATCGGTGCGATTTCCGTCATAGCGGCGTTATTGCTTCTGCCGGCGTGCAGTGTGAACGTGAAGAAGAACAAGAATGGCGATGAGAAGAACGTCGACATCCGCACTCCCATCGGCAATATCAAGGTAGATAACGATGCGGATGCCCGGGAAACCGGACTTCCCGTCTATCCCGGAGCGCGTCTCCGGGAAAACCAGAAGGATGGCGACCAGAGAAGAGCGAATGTCAATCTCTCTTTTGGCGACTACGGACTCAAGGTGGTTGCCGTCGAGTATGAATCCGACGACTCCCCGGAAAAACTGATCGCATTCTATCAAGCCCAGCTGAAGAGATATGGCACTGTTCTGGAATGCCATGTGCACAATCATGGCGACAATTTTGAAGTCAGAGAGAAGAACGGCCCTGATTCCGGATCCCTTAGTTGTGAAGACAGCGGAGGTTCAACCGTAGAACTCAAAGTTGGAACCAAGCAGAATCAGCATATCGTGTCAGTCAAACCTAAGGACAATAGTGGTTGCACGTTCGCGCTGGTGCGAGTGCAAACTCACGGCAAAGATACGATCTAGTGGACTCTAGCAGGGACTTTCGTTACTAGCCTTCGGGATCCTCAGGGGCTGCACCGCGTATTTACTAGCCCTGAGCGAGATGGCTGAAGCATTACCGGTCCTTGCCTCCGCTTCCTTGCCTACCAACGCACCCTGCGATACTTTGAAGTACGTGGAACAGACCTGCTACCGATGCCACGCTCCGGTCCCTCAAGGCAAAGTTTTCTGCCCGGAGTGCCAGGCCCCGTTGATTCGCGTCACATTACCTGAGGTCACGGCGCCGCAGATGCCAGCGCAAAATCTACCGTCGACCGAGGACTTCCCTTTCTCGCCTCCAGGCAGAAATCCGCAAGCCATCGATTGGTCGCATGGACTGCCAGCGATTGTTCTTGGAGGTGTGGTAAGCGCCGCGCTCATGATTTTCCCGCTGGGAGCTTTCGGCTTGGGGATGCTGGCGGCTGGCGGCCTGGCAGCGTTCTTTTACCATCACCGGGCGCCTGGTTCCGACATCACTTCCGGGATCGGGGGGAAGCTTGGCGCGCTGAGCGGACTCGTCGGCTTTGGCATCTTCACCGTCTTTGCCGCTGTCGTCACTTTGCTTTCAGGAACTGAGCGGCTGCGAGCCACCTTATTGGAGGCGGTAAATCAGTCCGCCTCCAGGACTGCCGATCCCAACGCGCTCCAGGCATTCGAATACTTCAAGACGCCTGCCGGGTTGGCCATCATTCTGATTTTGGGGTTGTTTTTCCTATTGGTAATGTTTCTGATATTTTCTACCGTGGGCGGCGTCTTGGGCGCGGCCTGGATCCGCCGCCGCAGACGATTTTGATCAACATTCCATCCTGGGAGATGTTCGCTGTATCCTCCTTATTTGGCGGCACTTAAGCACAAATAATCCAGGGTAGCCTTGCCCCATTCCCTTCCGCCCGCGTATGATGCAGCGTTCATGCCTCCCAAGCCATCGCAACGTAATGCCGCTGCGCGTGAGAAGGCGCAGATCATGTCTTCGTCGGAAATCGAACGCACGCTGGTCCGCCTGGCGCACGAAATCATGGAAAAAAACAATGGCGCGGACGACTTAGGCCTGGTCGGGATCCGCCAGCGTGGAGTCCCGCTGGCGCAGCGCCTGGCGGGAATCATCCGCCGGATTGAGAAGAAAAGTCCGGTGCCTGTGGGGACGCTGGACATCACGGCCCATCGCGACGACCTCTCGACGCTCGGCCCCATGGCCCTGGGGCAGAAGTCTGAAATCCCATTCGACATTAACGGCAAAGACATCATTCTGGTGGACGACGTTCTTTATACCGGGAGGACCGCGCGCGCCGCGATGGACGCTCTATTCACTCATGGCCGGCCGCGCAAGATTCAGCTTTGCGTGCTCGTCGATCGCGGCCACCGGGAATTGCCGATCGAAGCAACTTTTGTAGGACGAAGAGTTCCAACCGGCCAGTACGAGAATGTGCACGTCCAATTGCGGGAAGTGGACGAATCAGACAAGGTCCTGCTGGTAGAAAAGAGCGGATAGTCTCTCTGCGCTCTCCGCGGCGTCTCTAAGCTTGGCGGGCCGTGCGGTAAAGATTTTGATTGTCGAAGCCATGAACGAACCAAAAGCGGCACGCGGATCTTTACTTGGAATCGAACATCTGAAGGCCAAGGAGATCATGGATATTCTCCAACTGGCGCGCCGCATGAACCCGCGGAAAGCGCGGCCCCTGTTGCGGAACCGCCGTGTCCTGCTGCTTTTTTACGAAGCTTCCACGCGTACCCGCAGTTCGTTTGAGATTGCCGCGAAATCCATGGGAGCTACGACGACGCTGGTGCTCTCCAGTGGTTCCAGTATCGAAAAGGGCGAATCGCTGCTCGACACCGGGTATACGCTGAACGCCGTCGGCGCAGATGTGATCGTGATTCGCCATCCCAGCGCCGGAGCGCCGCAATTGATGGCGCAGCATCTCGAAATCCCCGTGGTCAATGCGGGCGACGGGATGCATGAGCATCCCACCCAGGCGCTGCTCGACGCGTATACGATTCTTCGCCATAAAAATGCTTTCAAGGGATTGCAGGTGGCCATCGTTGGAGATATCTATCACAGCCGCGTCGCTCGTTCCGCCGTGCACTTGCTGAGCAAGTTTGGGGCGAAGATTATCCTGTGCGGGCCGCAGGAATTTTTGCCCGACACGGCCGCCGCGCTGGCGCCAGGTTTGCACATCACTCGTACCGCCGAAGAGGCGGTGCACAGCGCCGACGTCATCATGGTGCTGCGCGTACAGAAAGAGCGGCTGGCGGGCACCAAAATCAGTTTGCAGGACTACATCGCGCGCTACCAGATCACAATGGCCCGGCTCAAGCTGGCGAAAAAAGATGCCATGCTGATGCATCCCGGTCCGATCATTCGTGGGCTGGAACTGACTTGGGAAGTGGCCGACTGTCCGCAATCTGCAATCGTGGAAGAAGTACGAAACGGAGTTCCAGTGCGCATGGCCGTACTGGCGAGAGCATTAGGGAAAGCGCGGCGATAGGTTCGCGGCAAACATATTCAAGATGACCAACAACAAATTCAAACCGTCATCCCTGTTGATCCGCAACGGCCGTGTCATCGATCCTGCCGCGAAAATCGATGCCGTGATGGACGTGCTGCTTCGCGACGGTCACGTTGCAGAGGTTGCTCCTCCGGGCAAAACCAAAGGAACCGCCCACGAGAAATTCGACGCCAAGGGGCTCATCGTAGCGCCCGGCTTCATGGATATTCATGTCCACCTGCGCGAACCCGGCCAAAGTTATAAGGAAACGATCGCGACCGGCACGGCGGCGGCGGCAGCTGGAGGTTTCACTTCCGTCTGCTGCATGCCCAACACTCATCCGGTGGTGGATTCCTCCGAGTGGGTTAGCTGGCTCCAGCATCCCAGCCGCGGCGCGGTCGTAAATGTATTCCCCATCGCTGCGGCGACCAAGGCAAGCAAAGGCGCGGTGCTTACCGACTTTCGCGGATTGCAGCGTGCGGGCGCAGTCGCAGTCACCGACGATGGCAAGCCCATCCTGGGGGATGAAATCATGCGTGAGACCCTGCGGCTGGGCGCCGAGCTCAATTTCCCTGTGATCCAGCACGCCGAAGACACACGCCTGACGGCGAACTGCTCGATGAACGATGGCTCAACGTCGTTTCGCCTGGGCCTGCGCGGCATGCCGGCGACGGCGGAAGCTTCCATCGTGGAGCGGGATATCCAACTGGCCCAGCAATTCAATGGAGCGCGCCTGCATGTGGCCCATCTGTCAACCTCCGACGCGCTCAAAGCCGTCCGCCGCGGCAAACGAACGAAGGCGCATGTGACGTGCGAAGTGACTCCACACCATTTCACTTTGACGGACCATGACATTCGCGACTACGACGCCAATTTCAAGATGAATCCGCCGCTGCGTTCACCTTCGGACCGCGAAGCGTTGATCGTAGCCCTGGGCGACGGAACCGTGGATGCAATCGCCACCGACCACGCGCCGCACGCGCCGCATGAAAAGGTGATCGAATTTGAGCGCGCGGCTTTTGGCATCACCGGCTTTGAAACTGCGCTAGGATTGGCGATTACCGGGCTTCACCTGGGCGCGAAAATCCCGCTGATGCGCATTGTGGAATTGTTTACCAGCGGGCCAGCGCGCGTCCTCTCACTAACCGGGCGCGGGACTTTGTCGCGTGGCGCACACGCGGATGTCACCATTTTCGACCCCAAGAAACGCTGGACGTTCGAAGCAACAAAATCCCGGTCCAAGTCACACAACACACCGTTTGATGGGTGGCCGATGACCGGGAAAGCAGTGGCAACGGTGGTAGCCGGGAAAATCGTGTACCGGGCGGACTAAAGATGGCCGCGGAGAGTTAACGGCGGCGCAGCATTTCCTGGGTTTGGGCCCAACCACTGGCGGCTTGCAGGTGTGCGCGGTCGCGCTCCAGGCGGGCCTTTTCGGCAGCGTAGCGGGCCTGCAATCTGGGCAGCATGGCATCGAGATGCTGCAAATGCGCGCGGTATTCCGCCAGCGAGCGCGTCAGAGCTTCATCGCCAGTGCCCAATGCGGCTGCACGCAATTGTTCCACCTTGCGAAGTTCCGACAACAGCTCAGCCAGCTCGGACGCCTGAATTTGCAGCGGACCGGACTCTTGCTGCTGGACCAGTTCCAGGAAGTGGGACAACCTGCGGTTGGTTTCTTGTACTTGTGGCAGCATGGAATCCGCCTAGATGCTCCAACGCATGGTCTTTTCAGCCGAGGGTTGCGGCATGGGGGAATTTGAGGTAGGTGGCTCAACCGTCCCCTGGGAAGAGCGTTCTACCTGTACCCATGCCTCGCGCAAGTCCAGTAGAATTTTAATTTGCTTGCGCAAAATTTCGGGAACAGCTCGAATCTGCGCCTGTAACAGGGCCACCCGCAAACTGTAGTAATAGTCGTCGAGGTTCTTGGCGACTTGGCCACCTTTCTGCATATCCAGAGTTCCTTGCAACTGGCCAACCACTGTCAGGGCGTGATCGAGCTCATTGGTGCGGCGGGCGACGTCGTTCTTCTCGATGGCGGCAACCGCGCGCTGCAAGTCCTTGACCAATTGTTCATAAAGCATGGTGACGAGCCGCACCGGGCTGGCGCTGTGTCCCTCGGTACAGCGGTAGACGGAGGACGCGTCTTGGGTCATTGGTTAAGTACCGCCAGCGCGCCCGCGATCTGGTTCTGAATGAGGGGAAGCTGTTCCAGGGCAGCGTTGATCTGACTGAACTTGAGAATGAGTTGCTGCTGAGTGATGGCCAGCCGGCCTTCAAAATCGTTGATGTGATTCACCAGCGCCGTATCCACCGCGGCGTTTTCGGTCAGCTCCAGATTCAGCAATCCTTGGGTCAGCGAGGTTTGACTGGAAAGAGCCGTGCCGAGATTTTGAGCAAACCCCAAGTTCGCCGAATCCAAAGATTGAAAGAAGTTTTGGAAGTCGGCGTTTTGTGCAATCGCGGTGTTGAGTTTCGTGGAATCCACGCTCAGGGTGCCGTCGTTGGCAAGTTTTATACCGAGCGAGGCCAGGTTCACGAAACCGTCGTTGCCGCTGATGGCGTAAGTGATGCCACCCAGCAGCGTCCCCTGTAATAAGCGAAGCGAGCCGTTGCCTTCGAGGGGAGGCGCGGTGCCATCGGACGAGACAGAAAATTGCGCGTTGATGGAGCCAATCAGTTGGTTGTAACTGGAGACAAAGGCATTGACTGCCTGGGTAGTTTGCTCGCTGTCCGGGGCCACATTCAGGTGGATTTCCTCCTGCGAGGCGTCCGTAAGCAGGTTGAGAGTGACGCCCGGGATTACACCGGCCACGGTGTTGCTGGTGCTATTGATGGGGATGCCGCGCTCGGCAGCAGAAGCGGGAGTGCTGCATCGGGTGGTTGCGCTCGCGAAGATCCCGGAACAGATCATGCAGATTACCCACTACAAGAAAGCCGCCCGGGCGTCGGGGGCGTAGGGACTAGCTTGGGTTTCTTGGCGACCATTGCATCGTTGTTGTTTCGGCGAGCTAAATTTGACCGGCAAGGATCGCTTCGCGAATTTTCTCTAACAGGGACACCACAGAGAAGGGTTTTGCCAAGTAAGTTGCGTGGTCCATGAGGGTTTCACGTCCGGCTGTGTTGCTCTGCGGATAGCCGGATATAAATATGGTTTTGAGACTTGGGTCGTCATGCTTCAGTTCTCGAACTACGTCACAGCCGCTTTTCCCTGGTAACACTACATCGACCAGCATGAGTTCGACTTCGCCTAGGTGCTGCCGAAACTGGCGAATTGCCTCAACCCCGCTGCGGGCGGTTAGAACCTGATACCCGGCTGCCTCGAGGATCTCCGCCGTCACTTCGCGCACAAAATTCTCGTCTTCGACCAAGAGAATACATCCGCGAAGAGGAGGCATGTCCGCGCCAAAGGGCAGAGTAGCTGTGGTCGTTGGAGCAGTTTGTGTGAATCACAGGGCACCTCGACAAAATGACGGGTGCACCTCTGCCGCCAATCGCAAGAGACATGCCCATCGAAGGTCCATAGGAGGCAAAGCTAGTGGTTAGCATGGGATGGACCTGATCCTAGCGATGTCATTGAAGCGAGAAACGAGTCTGTGTGACCGTTTTGGGAGCAGCCTGGGAGTTGTGTTCGGGAGTGGTACGCGAATTACTTTTCCCGGGTCAAAAGGGTGTGATTGGGATCAAGTACGACCTTTCGTGTACCAGCCGGCGCTGTGAGTCGAAAGTGGCTTTCCTCTTCGTCGACGAAGACTTGCCCGAGCAATACGTTCCTCCCCCCAACTACCGCGTAGATTGGCAGAAGCGTGACCAGGTTATCAGGGGCGTCTTTCTGTTTGATCTTGCCGCTTACTGTCACCGTTGCTCCGCTCTTACCTTCAAACTTGAGGTCGTTCAGTTCAAAATGGGGCATCGCGGTTCCACTCAGCCAGCTGTCGAAGAACCAGGTCAGCGATTTTTTCCCTTCGTACCACAACGGACGTGGCAGGTCCTCCTCAAACGCCTGCAACAACTCGCGAGTGTTGATCATGCGTCCTTCATAGCGATTCCTGACCTGATGCAGGGTACGCAGGAAAGGATCGCTGGACAGAGCGCCCCGACCTGATTTGCCCGTCCCAGGTTCCGCATCGAGCAGCATGTTATGCAGCATGTGCAGCAGCCAGACACCGCGCTCGTAGCTGATGACTTCATAGCCGTAAGGAAAATGTGAAGAAGATAAACGGCTGCCAAAGGTCACCGGGCCTGCCGTCATGAGCGGCTCGCCGTCCTTGTTTTTCTGCAGCAGATTGAGGCGATACTCTTCTAGAACGGCATGAAACCGAGCTGGATCTTGCGATTCCAGAAGCATGAGCGAGCTGTAGTCCGCCAGGGCTTCACTCAGCCATTGATCGCGATAACTATCCCAACCTACCAGGTCGCCCCACCACTGATGCGCAGTTTCATGGGCAATCACCGAATTGATCATGGTCCGCGTGACTCTCCCCATGTTGAGCTGCGACTTCTCTCCCTCATTTAGAAAAGAAAAACTGGACAGGAATGTGAGGCCTGGCCATCCCTGGCTGATCGCGCCTGGTTTTTGTGTCAGGGCAAGTGAACTGTAGGGATATGGGCCGTAGGCGCGGGAGAAGAAATCGATTGCCTGGGCCGCTTCATCGGCCACAGCCTGCGCATTGCGGGCCGGGGAAGGGGGCGGTAAGGCGATGACTTCAACGATCCGGGTTTCTTGATGGGCTCCCGGCACTCCAGAAACTGTGGTTACCATTTTAGTCTTCGCAGCGGGAAACGCAGTTTCTACCTGCTTCGATGCGTAAGTTTCGACTAGAACTTCTCCGGCATGGGCAACCGCGCGTTCATACCTGCCAAGATTGAATCCCGCCATGGGGATGGGGCGCTCTGAAACCCAACGAGTGACTTGCTCGTCTTCGGGATTATTGGTTTCCTCCTTGACGCGCTTTCCGGTTGCGATCAGGGTCCATGCGGCTGGGGAATGGAACTCCAAATCAAAATTCGACATCGCAGGGCGACGATTGGGGTACCACGAGCCGCGCGCGCCGACATACACAAGTCCCCCACCGGCATCGGAAAGGACGTCTCCTCCGTAGACGAAATGCAGAACGGCCTGCTTCCCGGAAGGCAAGGGACCAGAGAGAATCACGGCAACCTGGTCGTTTCCTAAGCGGGATAGCTCTGTCCCCTCAAGCGCCTGGTTGTGGATGAACTCGACCGGTTGCCCATCAACATCAACTTCTTTGACCTGCAAGTTGCGGGAAAGTTCAAACAACAGGGCGCGCGGACAGTCCTGCCCAGCGTTTAACTGGAGCCATGCTTCGGCACTCAACTGAGTTGGGGGAGTGATGGTGGCGCGAATCTTGTAATGTCGAATGTCGAAATTGCGCGCCTCGGATTTCCTGGCGCGTTCGGGCGATGTAAAGGATGTCCAGATATCAAAGAATGTAGTGCCTTCCAGGGTTTTGTTTTGGCCGGCCCAAATCTGTTCCTCGTCGCCCGAGTTGTAATAGAGATCGAATGTCCCCAGCTTGGTTCCCAGTATGCGGGCATGCCAGAGTATGTTGGCTTGATTCTTTTCCCTGGTGAAGGAGGGGCTCCCTTTGACTGGGAGAGAGCTGCTGAGGTCGGCGAATACTTGCAGGGCATCCATCGGCGCCAGATTGCGGGCGGTCTCTTCCCATTGCTGGATAAATTCTTCTGCGCCTTCAGCCTGTCTGAGCCATGGCTGTAACTCGGCAAAGGTGTTGTCATCAAAACGGAAGTAGGCGGTAAAGAATCTTTCTTCCAGAATCGCGGCCCCGGTGAACAGCGCCATGGAAGCCCGTTCTGCCCGGTCCGGTGGTGTCAGCAGCACCTCTGCATCACCTTCAAAGAAAGCGCCGGTAACATGTCCGGCGACATCCTGAGCAAAGGCGATGGTCCCATCGCCCAACGTTATGTGGATGGAGGATCGATCAATGGCGGCGTCGCGTACGTGGTACACGCGCGATTTATCGAGCCCTACACTGCGCAGTTGCAGATAGAGAGTCTCGGCCGGCTTTTGCGGTGAGGTATTCTCCTGTGCCCAGGCGCTGGAGACAGGAATAAGGTTGATTGCCAAATAGAGGGCAACCGGGAGCACAATTCTGGCGCGTGGGATTACCTTTGTCACCTACGTAGGCCCGCCGTTTCGTTGCTAGAATGCGCCATAATGCGTACGGTTGTCACGCTCTTCGTCTTCCTTTGGGCGCAGTCCGGAGTTCGCGCCTCGGCGGAGGTCATTCACCTTAAGAATGGCCGCAGCATCTGGGCCGACCATGTGCGGGAGGCAGGCGCGCGCGTGGAATATGACCGGGGCGACGATTCCTACGCGATTCCTAAATCTTCAGTCGAACGAATTGAAGCGGGCGGGGTTCCGCCGGAATATGCGTCGGCAGGATCGGTCTCCAAGCAGGATATGCCCGCCTTTGCCCCGCCCGGCACGGTAAGAAACGAGTCGGAAATTGCGGGCAAGATCATTCGCGATGGCCGGGTGGAGGTCGATGCTTTGGCGGCCCTGGAACAGCAGGGCGATGCCAAGACTTCTGGCGCTGGATATTTTCTTGCCGGAAAATTTGAATTTGACCGCGGCAATTTTCCCAAGGCCCGGAGTTACTTCGACACTGCGCTACGGTTCGACGGGCAAAATCCCACCATTCTGAACTTTTACGCTGCCTTGCTAGTGCGCACAGGGAATGCGGCAGAGGCCCTGCCTTATGCGCAACGAGCGGTCAACGCGGCCCCTGAGTCGGCCGATACTCTGGCTGTTTTGGGATATGCGCAATTTGCCGCCGACCGCACCAAGGATGCCATACGAACCTGGAAGCATTCCTTGCGGATTCGCCCTGACGCGAATATCCAGGCGTTACTGGCAAAAGCCGAGCGTGACGCGCAAGCCGAGGCGTCTTTCTCAGAAAAAGAGAGCAGCCATTTCACCTTGCGGTATGAAGGCGGCCAGACTTCGGAACCCCTCCGCCGCCAGTTGCTGGCCACCTTGGAATCAGAATATGAAGACCTGGAGCGCGAGCTCGGCAACACTCCGCGGGGAAGTATCCCTGTCATTCTCTATACCGGTCAGGCCTTCTTCGATGTGACGCAAGCGCCGTCGTGGAGCGGGGCCGTCAACGATGGGAAATTGCGCATCCCGATCGAGGGGCTGAATTCGGTCACGCCAGAGTTAGCACGGGTACTGAAGCACGAATTGGCTCATTCGTTCATTAATCAACTTTCGGCGGGGCGTTGTCCGCAGTGGTTGCATGAAGGGATCGCCCAGGCGATGGAACCCAAGCCACTGGGCTCGAACGGCCGGAGGCTGGCCCAGCTCTATGCCGTCCAAAAGGAAATTCCTTTCAACATGCTGGAAAGCAGCTTCATGCAGTTTACATCTGGAGAAGCGGTCCTGGCCTACGACGAATCTCTGGCGGCGGTGCTCTACATTGACGATACCCATGGCAGGGCTGATCTGAGGCGTATCTTGCAGCGATTGGCAGAGGGCAGTTCTACCGAGGCTGCATTGCGGTCCACGATCCATTCTGACTATGGCCAGCTGGAAATCGAATTGGCCAAGTATCTAGCGGACAAGTACGGCAAATAGGCGGTCACAAGACTGATTTGTCACTCCGGCCTATGCGCATTGGCACACAGCAGGAATCTGCTATGGGCCAGGAGCTCAGATTCCACAATATTGCTCCCGTGCCGAAATCACCAACAAAGGGTGGTCTTGGTCTGCGCGGAATTCCGTGGTACCTTCTGCCAATCGCTGAAATCCCATGCCCTCTCTTTTCCATGACGAGAGAAACGGCTCCAAGGCTTTGGAACCAATAGATGCGCACGTGCCGCAGCTGCGTGACGCGGAATTGGCGGCCCTGTACTATGGCGACCGGCAGGGAGGCGATTTTTATGATTTTGTCCGCGTCAGCCCCAACCGTGTGGTTTTTGGATTGCTCGATGTTGCCGGACGGTCGGAGGAGAACCGGGACATTGTTATGGCTGCCCAAAGGACATTCCGCGAGAAGTCGATCGAGCTATTGAGCGGCGAAGACGTAAATGAGGCGGATGCCATGGTTGAGCTTTGCCTGCGGCTCAACCACACCATTCTTGAAGGTGGCGTGCGTTCTTGCCCTGCGTTTGCGGGCTGTTACAACGAGAACCTGGGAATCTTGTGCTACTTCAATGCCGGGCATACGCCCGCGCTGCTCCGCGATGGCGCCGGCATTTCCGATTTGCCGGCAACCGGGTTGCCCCTGGGCTTGTTTTCTCATGCCACGTGCGATGCGCCGATGGCGGCCATTTCTCCGGCCGGAGCGTTGTTATTGGTGTCTCGCGGAGTGGTGGAAGGAAAACGCAAAGGACAAGAATTTGGGCTGGAACGAGCAAAGGAAACACTGCAACGGACGGCCGGTTCGGCTAAGGACCTGTGCCGCGCGGCGATTGAAGACGTGCGGAAATTCATGAGAACTCCCCCGACTCACAATGACATGACTGCCTTGGCGTTGGCTCGGAACCCTTTGCCGAGATAGCCAGCGGAATGTCCGGAAGTGACTCGTGCTATCTTCTTCGTCGGGTTGGAGAAGGAGCAGAGTCATTCTTGGCCAACGGCGCCAGCTCTTCCGCGGTTACGAAAACTGGCGCGATGTCGGTGGGAATCCCTTGCAACCTATCGAGAGCGCGGCGCAGTACCGGACGCACCACGCCTAGCTCGTCAAGCATCTTCTTCGCACCCGCATAATCGCCCAGAGCTTCGACTGTCAGCAGGTCGTGATCAAGGTCGGTCACCGCTTGGGCGATCTTCTGCATGTTGATGCTGAACCTGCCGGTCTTGTCTTCGACAATCGCTCTTTTGTCCATCAGATAGTTGAACTGGATCGCCATGCCCTTACCGTGTGCGTCGTTCAATCCGAAACGCAGGCTGCGGAATGCAGACGCCAGATACGTGTTGTAGAGCTGCCGCCGCGCGGCATCATCGGAAGCCAGCACCTTATTTAAGCCCATTTCTTTGGCATGGTCCATCATGTATTGCAGTGCAAACAGTCCGGTGACGTCGGCCTTCGCCTCTTCGATGGCGCTGTAAACATCCTTCAGTTCTTCCCGCGGAGTGGTGTCGCGTCCCTGCACGCTGATCTGGTGCGGTCCCAGGCCATGCATGAGCTCGTGGGCAAGGATGTGGGTAAAGAACAGGTCAAAGCTGACGTCCACCATGGCTTGCTGGGTGAGGGTGCGGCGGGCAATGGGCAGCAGCACACTGCGAAACTTCGCTTCCTGCACATTCTTCAGCATCACCCTCTTGCTGCCCTTCTGTTGAACGACCCGTTCGTCGTTGGGCAGGTTGTATGCGGCGGTCTGCACGCCGTGGGCGCCGTCGCCAGAACTAAGGATTTGGTCCACAACGCGAATCGGGGCAGCAGAGCCCAGCTTGGGATTGCGGTATTGCGAATCGATGGGAAGGTTGTTTTCGATCTCCTGCAAGTGCTGGGTGAAGGCAGATAACTTGGCGCTTTCCTCTTCATCCCGCAGATTGACATAGGCTTCAAATGCCGCCTTATAACCGAACAGTTCATCGTTATAGGTTTCGTAAGGGCCGATGGTGATGTCGAGAGGCGCGTCCAAGTCCATCCAGGCTATGTCGCTCTCGTAATAATCGTTGGAAACAAAGGCGTCAGCTCGTGTGGAAAGGAATGTCTTTAGAGACTCGTTATCCGTTAACGCGGCCGCTTCGCGAAGACGTCCGGCTGCCTTGGTGAGATCATCTTTGTATTCTTCGTTGTAGGGGACGATTTGAAGTTCCTTGTCTTTTCTGCGAATGACAGTGAAGAAACCCTTTGCCTGGGCTTGATCTTTCTCGGGCAGGGTGGAGATCCAGTGTTCAAATTCCTCCTTGCTCATGTCTTCCGGATAGAAATTGGCGCCCAAGGGCTTCTTGGGGGGAACGCCGGGCAGGAAGGCTTGATTGTCATCGAGCGATGACCAGGGTCCTTTATCGATCCAAAAATAGTTCAGGCGGGCTTTGCCCAAGGCGGTTCTGTCTTTTTGAAGCCTCGCATAAAGAGCGGTATTCCCACTCCAAAACTGCTGAAAGAAAACATCGTCGAGGATTCGCGCCGCCAGAATCAGCTTCACTAGGGCCTGCTGGTCTCCCGGAGAGAGCTTCGAGGTATCGATCCGTAATGGCGTGGGAGCGAAGCGGGCAGCCATTTTTTCCAACTGCGCCTCGTTGGGCAACGGTGTAGTTTTGATTTTTTTTGCTTCCGCCGGCATACGTAGGAGCCCCAGCAGCAACAGAACGATGCAACCGGCTGCAATCCTCATTCATCGATCTCCTGGAGGTGGAGTGGAGCCGCCCATAATAGCAGGGCAGATCACTGGAACAAGCCGCACTCCGGGGTTACAATCTCATGAAGGTATAGATGCTGCGGAGGCACCGGTCTCAGCTCCGCTTTTGTGGTGATTATGCGAAAACTTCCATTTGTCCTGCCTCTTGTCCTGGCGGCGGTTGCGGTCGACTTGCATGCCGGTAGCGTAGTCGAGGAAATCGTCGCGCGGGTCAACAATCAAATCATCACCCGCAGTGAATACGAACGGAGTAAGCAGCAGAGCCGTCAAGAAGCGGAGCAGCAAGACCCGGTCAATGGGGACAAGGCCTTTGCGGCGCACGAAAAGGATGTGTTGCGCGGCTTGATTGACCAGCAACTATTGCTGGAAAGAGGGAAAGACCTGGAAATCAATCCGGACACAGAAGTCGTAAAGCGCCTGGACGAAATGCGCAAGCAGATGAACCTGGGCAGCATGGAAGAACTGGAAGAAGAAGCGCGCAAGCAAGGCATCTCGTTTGAAGAGTACCGCCAAAACCTCAAGAACCAGATCATCACGCAGCAGGTCATTGGGCGGGAAATCGGCTCGCGCATGAACCTGACCAAAGAAGACGAGATGAAGTTCTACGAGACGCATAAGAGTGAACTGGCGCGGCCGGAGGAGATCCGGCTCAGCGAAATCCTGGTGGGAATCAAGGGCGAAGACCCTCAGGCCATCAGCGCAGCGCAAAGCACAGCGGAAGGGATGCTGGCCGAAATACGCAAGGGGACGAGTTACGAGGATGTTGCCAAAAAGAGCTCGGAAGGGCCGACTGCTAAGCGGGGTGGGGATCTGGGATATTTCGCGCGTGGCAAGCTGGCCAAGCAACTGGAAGACATAACCTTTGCCATGAAGCCGGGAGACGTTTCCGAGCCGATCCGCACCAAGCAAGGGTTTGTCCTGTTGAAGGTGGTCGAGCATCACCAGGCCGGCATACCAGCATTCAATGAAATTGAGGCGAAAGTACAGGACGCGCTTTATATGGAGCGCATGGAGCCAGCTTTGCGCGCGTACTTGACCCGCTTGCGAGAAAACGCCTATATCGATATCAAGCAGGGTTATGTGGATACGGGTGCAAGCCCCAACCAGTCCAAACCGGTGGAAACCGCCAGCAAAGAAGCCGGGGCGAAGACCTTGAAAAAGAAAAAGAAGTTCGGGTTGTTCTAGAAACCTGGCTGTGGAGCGCTGCGACGAATATGAAGGAATTTTTTCTTTGCGATTGCGCCCAGCACGAAAACCAGATCATCACCTCCACGTTTGTCGTCGTTTCCAAGCAGGTCAAACCCAAGAAATCCGGAGACCCATACCTCGCTCTCACTCTGGGCGACCGTGCCGGCCACATTGAAGCCAAGATGTGGGATAACGTGGAAGAAGCCATCGGAACCTTTGAGCAAGAAGACTTCATCAAGGTCAAGGGGCTGATCAACAAGTACAACCAGCGCTTCCAGATCACCATCCACAAAATCCGAAAGTTGCAGGATTCAGAAGTCGAATTTGGCGACTATCTCCCGAAGACCACCAAAGATATTGGCGAGCTCTGGCAAACCCTAGCCGGTTTTGTAGCCGGCTTTCGCGATCCGCACCTGAAGGCGTTGGTGGAGTCTTTCATGGCGGATCCCGAAATCGCCGAGGCGTACCGAACCGCTCCGGCGGCAAAGAGCCTGCACCACGCTTATATCGGCGGGCTTCTGGACCATGTGGTTTCGCTGTTCCGCTCCGCCGATCTGGTCTGCCGGAATTATCCCTCGATCAACCGTGATTTATTGCTGACGGGCGCATTCTTTCACGATATCGGGAAGATTCATGAACTGGGCTACAACCGGGCGTTTACTTATACGACGCGGGGTCAGTTGTTGGGGCACATGATCATCGAGTTGGAAATGCTGCAGGCCAAGGTTGCGCAAATCCCCGGCTTCCCTGATCCGTTGAAGACATTAGTGGAGCACATGATCATCAGTCACCACGGGCAATACGAATTTGGGTCACCCAAGCTTCCCATGTTTCCCGAGGCGCTCATGCTGCACTATCTCGATGATCTGGATTCGAAGATGGAAAGTATGCGGGCGCATTTCGAGCGGGAAATCGGATCGGAGGCGGCTTGGGCCGGTTACAATCCTTCACTGGGGAGGCCGCTTCTCAATTCTGCAAAATTCCTGGCCGGCAAACCGGTGGCCGGGAAGCAGGAAGGTAAAGAGGAAGAGCCATGTACTTCAGAGTCGGAAGTAGCGAATGAGAAACCTGACTCCAATCCCGTAACCGCTGATAATCTATCGAAGTCCTAAACCCTGGTAATTTTGTCGAGTCATTCTGTCAACGGAGAAAACCTATGAGATCACGCTTAGTAGCAGTGATTTTGAGCCTGTGTTTTGTGCTTTTCGGATGCAGCAATAAGTCGACCGAGTCCGGCAGCCAAGCCAACGACGCTACGGGGAGCAGCAGCCCCGGTGCCAGCAGTTCTGAGCCGGCGAAGAAAGCTGAGGCGCCAAAGAGCATCGTGGTGCCCGCAGGCACGATCCTTACGGTCAGGCTGGGACAGGCCGTGGGCTCGAAGATCAGTGAAACCGGACAGTCTTTTTCTGCAACCCTGGCTCAGCCAGTGATGGTTGGCGGCGAGGTTGCGCTCGCCAAGGGCGCAACGGCGTCGGGCACCGTAGTGGACGCGAAACCGCTGGGCCGGTTCAAGGGTGGCGCAGTGTTGCAACTGAGGCTAAATTCAGTCGCTGACCTGCCGGTGGAGACTTCCTCCGTGGTGCGCACCCAGAAGGGCAAAGGCAAGCGGACGGCAACCATGGTGGGCGGAGGAGCTGGCTTGGGAGCTCTCATTGGTGGTCTGGCAGGCGGGGGTAAAGGAGCTGCGATCGGCGCCATCGCCGGCGCGGGGGCCGGAACCGCTGGGACCGCCTACACCGGCAACAAGGATGTTGTGCTTCCGGCAGAATCTGCTGTCAGCTTCAAACTGGAAAAGGAGCTGGAGATCAAGAAATAGCCGGCTGTTGAAACACCCGCCCTCGGGGGGCGCGTTCTCCCGAGGGCTGATTGTTTTGAAGCATCATTGTTTCTATGGCTCTTCTCGATTTCAGCCGCTTCAAGATTTTAACTTTTGATTGCTATGGCACCCTCATTGATTGGGAGGCTGGGATCTTTTCCGCATTGCGTCCCATCCTGGCCGCGCATGGCAAATCAATTTCCGATACGCAACTACTGGAGCTGTATGGAGACCTGGAAGCTCAAGCAGAACAAGGCGAATTCCGCCCCTACCGCGAGGTTCTGCAACTGGTTGTGACTGGATTCGGAAAGCAGCTGGGCTTTGAGCCTTCGAAGCAAGAGAAAAGCTCGCTTCCGGAATCATTGCACAACTGGCTGCCTTTTGCAGATACGGTGCCAGCTCTGGAGCGGCTGAAATCCAAATTCAAGCTGGCCGTGATCTCCAACGTGGATGACGACTTGTTCGCGCCTTCCGCCCAAAAGCTGAAAGTTCACTTTGACCATGTGATCACGGCCCAGCAAGCTCGGTGCTACAAACCCGGCACGAAGATCTTCAATTTAGCTTTGCAGACAATCGGCCTTTCGCCGGATCAAATCCTGCATTGCGGACAGAGTATCTATCACGATGTGATTCCTGCACAAGCCCTGGGGATGTCAACCGTTTGGGTCCGCCGTCCTTCACCGCGAGCGGGAGTCGGCGCGGTCAAAGCGGCCTCCGGCCGTCCTGACATGGAAGTCCCAAACCTCGAAACATTGGCCAGTTTTGTCTGAGAACTGACATCCAAGAACTGGGAACCGATTCTTCCGCCCGCCGCGCGTATTAGACTGATTTCAAGGAAACGACCTATGACGACCGCAGCGCGCTCTAATCCCCTCTCCTATTTGAGTGATCAACTGGGCGATTTGAAAGCCAGGGGAACGTACTTCCACCTCCGCGTACTTGAAGATGAGCAAGAGCCGGTATGCACCTTCGATGGGAAAAAAGTCATCAACCTGGCATCCAACAACTACCTGGGGCTGACGACCCACCCGAAATTGCGAGAAGCGGCAATCGCGGCCACGCGCAAATATGGAGTTGGCTCAGGCGCGGTGCGCACGATTGCCGGCACCATGAAGCTCCACATGGAACTGGAGGAGAAGATCGCGCGTTTCAAGAATGTGGAAGCGTGCGTTGTTTTCCAATCGGGATTTGCCGCCAATGCGGGGACGGTTTCAGCAATCCTCGGGAAAGATGATTTCATTATCTCGGATCAGTTAAACCATGCTTCGATCATCGATGGCGCACGTTTGTCACGGGCGAAGATTCTGGTGTTTGAGCACAAAAACGCCGCTCATGCAGAGGAACAACTGGCCGGCGTGAAAGACCAGCCAGGAAAAAAGCTGCTGATCTCCGATGGCGTGTTTTCTATGGATGGAGACATTGGGCCTCTGCCCGCGCTATGTGATTTGGCGGAGAGGTATGTCGCCATCATGATGGTGGACGATGCCCACGCGTCCGGCGTGCTGGGCCGGAATGGTCGGGGGACGATCGATCACTTTCATGTCCACGGGCGCGTCGATGTTCAGGTGGGAACTTTATCAAAGGCGATTGGAGCGCTGGGCGGATATGTTTGCGGCTCCCGGGAGCTGATTGATTTTCTCTATCACCGGGCGCGGCCTTTTTTGTTTTCGACTTCGCATCCGCCGTCAGTAGCAGCGACGTGCATTGCGGCATTTGAGGTTTTGGAGCAAGAGCCCGAACGGATCGAGAAGCTGTGGGAGAACACGCGGTTCTGGAAAAAAGAACTCGGCCTGCTGGGATTCAATATCGGCGGAGTGAATACTCCCGCCAGTGAGACGCCGATCACGCCCATCATTATCGGCGACGGAAAATTGACCATGGATTTCTCCCGCGAATTGTTCGGCCAGGGAGTGATGGGAACCGGGATCGCGTTTCCCACGGTTCCGGAGGGGAAGGCGCGTATCCGAACCATTGTGACGGCGACACATAGCCAGGAGATGCTCGAGCAGGCTTTAGCGGTGCTGAAGGCGGTGGGGAAGAAGATGGCAATTTTGTAACTTACAAGACTTCAGCTAAATTGGCCCATTACCCGATCGGCTGCGTCCGGGACTGTTGCAAAAGATTCAGTACAGTGCCGCGCTGCTTTTCATCGAGCCCCTGGAGGCTTTTCTCCAGCAAAGGAACTGCCTGGAGGATTTTTCCCTCTCCATAGAGCAGGACACCGAGGTTCGCAGCGCTCTGGCTGTGGTTGACGTTCAGCTGTAGTGCGCGTTGATAGCCCTTCTTGGCTTCTTCCATGTGCCCGCCGGCCGCCTGCGCCGTTGCCCAGTCGTTCCACAGCTCGGAGTCCTCACGTTCCAGCAGGGCTTCGCTGAGCAGGTGAACGGCATTGTCGTAAGCGCCTTTTTTAAACTGCTCGAGCCCGATCTGATGCTTGCTTTCAATTTGCATATGGAGACCCTGCTACTTCAGAAAGTCAAACAGAGTAGTCTGGGAAACCCGCCCGATGGCGGCCAGGGTCGCGTTGCGCGCGTTCTCGCTATTGACGACCTGGCTGGCCGCAGCCGCAATGTCGGCTCCGGCGATGGCATTTTCCTGGCTGCTGAGCTGGGTCTTTTGCGTGTCCAGAAAAGTCTGCTGGGACTGGATCTGGTTCAACCCATTTCCGTAGAACACGCGCTGGGCAGTAACAAAATCAAACGCCTGCCGCACGCCGCTGACCGCGGTGTCAATCCCGCTATCGGAACTGACTGCGGTGATGAGGTTTTGAATCGATTGAAACATGTCCCCGCGGGTAGAACTGAACAGCTGCGACCCGGGAACATTGACTTGCAGTTGATATCCGTTGCCGATCGAGACGGTGTTTACGCCGTCATTTCCAATGTAGCGGACTCCCGAAGGCGCGGTCGTATCCGCAACGTAGGGCGCGGTTCCTTGTTCGGTTCCGGAAAAGATAAAACGGCCCTGGTAGGCGACGTTGGCCAGGCTCACCAGTTGGGTCTGTATGGCGCGCAATTCGTCGGCGATGGCGGCCCGGTTGGAGTCAGACAGAGTGCCCGAGTTTCCCCCTTGCACTCCCAACGTAATCGCCCGTTGCAGCGCCGTGACCACCGAACTCAGGGTAGAGTCCGCAGTTTGTTGCTGGCCGGTGATGCTGCTGGATGAACTTTGAAAGGAATCGATCTGGGTGCTGAGATCGTGGTTGACGACGACTTGGGCCGAAGCGGCGGGATCATCCGAGGGCCGATTGACACGGCGTCCAGTTGCCATTTGCTCTAAAGAAGCATCGCGCTGCTTCTGCGCGGTTTGCAAGGCGGCAAGAAGATCTGGCGTCTGGTTGGGATTGACTCGTAGCGTCATCAATATTGTCCAAGATGGATGGCCACATCCAACATTTCGTTGATCGTACTTACCATACGTCCGGCAGCATCAAAGGCCCGCTGAAACTGGATGAGGTTGGTGGCTTCTTCATCCAGAGAAACTCCGGAAACACTTCCCCGCTGGTCTTGCAGTTGACGCAGCACCAGTTGCGACGCATCCTGTTCGGCTGATCCGTTGGAAACATCGTTGCCCACGCTGAACACGAGGTTGGAGTAAAAGTCGGCAGGAGTCTGGCCGCCGGCTACAGCCTGATCGTGCACCGCAGCTAACGCCAGCACGTTGCCATTGCTGCCCGCACTGCCGTCCGAACTTGCCGCGATCAGGGCCGGGTCGGTAATCGCGACTTGCAGGGCGGCCGCAGCCCCGGCGCCACCCGCTGGCGGAGGAGCAAAGAAATCTCCACCTGCGGTCCCATCCAGATCGAAGCCCCCACGGTGCGCCGTATTTACAGCGGTGGCAAAGCCGGAAGCCAGACTATCCAGCTGCGAAATCAGTCCCGGAATCTTCTGGTCGCGCACCTGGATCAGCCCGGCGAGCTTCCCGCCGGTCAGCTTTCCGGTAATGTCATTGCCCTGAGAAAAGATGTGCTGCACGCCGGAAATATCCAGTTGGGTGGAAAAGTCAAAGCTCCGGGTGCCCGCCACCAACGCCGTGCCGTTGGAGGTCGTCAGGGTCAGCCCGTTATCGCTCTGAATGGCGGAAACATCCACGACATAGACATCCACGACGTTGGTGCAGGTATCAAAGGACAGATTCCACACATGCTCAATAATCATCGCCCTCGTAATTCGCCGCCCGGCATTGCGCATGAGGTACTCGAGCAAGGCGTACTCCTTGGAGGTAAGCTCAATCCTTTTGCCAGAGCGTTCGACTTTGCGTTCCACCCGGTCCAGTTTCAAATCATCCACCGCCAATACTGACTCGGCCGGTAGATGGCTCCGGCGCAGCAGCGCTCGAATGCGCGCGGAAAGCTCGGTGAACGAAAATGGCTTCACCAGGTAATCGTCTGCACCCAGGTCCAGGCACTGCACCCGGTCTTCGACTCGCGCGCGCCCGGTTAACACCAGCACCGGCACGCTGGGTTTTTTTGTGCGCAAGTAACGCAGCACCGCTACCCCGTCCAGGCGGGGCATGTTGAGGTCGAGCACCACCAGGTCATAGTCGAGTTCGGTCGCCATGGCCCGGGACTGTTCCCCATCGGCCGATACATCGGCGGCGTAGTGCTCGGCTTCCAAGCCCTTTTTAACAAAACTCGCTAAGGCGACGTCGTCTTCCGCAATCAGGATTCGCATAAGATCGCTCTAATGAACACTCCGATTGTTAGGCACCCGGCGCCGAAGAGCAAGATGGCAGCGGCTGCACGAAGGGCTATCGTTCCTATCCTGGGAAGGAGTTGGAAATCGGCACTACTGGCATCTGCAAGATCGCGGTTAGCTTGCCCTCACCCTACTCCATCCAGGGATTCGACGCGGGAACCCTGCCGGTCACTCAACACCGGCCCAGCCAGCGGAGATAATGGCTCATTCTCGCTTAAAAGTTGGGAGCCCTTACAGCGTGGAGATCTGGGACCGCAAAACGTTCAGGTCGCTTCTCATCCCGGGAGCGCTGATCCTTGCCGCCACGGCGCTCCTGTTGCGCAGCGGGCTGGTCCCCATTGCTCCCTCAGCCATCACTTTTTATTACTACGCAGTCTTTGGCGGAGGCATTCTGGTGGCCAGCCGCTTTCATTCCAGCCGGGTCCTGTTTGCCCTGCTGGCGCTTTTTCTAGGACAGCGCGCCATAGAATTTTTCGCCACTCCGGCGACTCCATACGGTCCAGGGCGCATCGCGGTTGAAGCCGTAGCCTTTCTCTGGCCAGTAAACTTCGCACTTTTTTCATTCGTTCGGGAACGCGGGCTGGCCCTCAACTCCATCACCTCACGTCTGGGGCTTCTCTTCGTGGAATCAGTTTTCGTCGCCGTAATCTGCCGGTCTGATGCGACGGCCCCGTTCTTCCTTCATCCAATCGTTTTCAGTCCTCACCTGTTTCAGTGGACAAAAATTCCGCAGTTTGCCTGGCTTCTATTTTTCCTGGTGGCAGCCATGTTGTTGGCAAGGTTTTTGCTCTATCGCAATCAAGTAGAAAGCGGGTTGTTCTGGGCATTGACCACCGCTTTTTTGGGACTGCAAGCGGGCGCCGTCGGCCCTATTCCACGCGCCTATGTGGCCAGCGCCGGATTAATTCTCATGGGTTCCATCATCGAGAACTCTTATGTCCTCGCCTACCACGATGAGCTCACCACCCTCCCGGCACGCCGTTCCTTTAACGACGCAATACTCAGGTTGCAGAATCCGTACACCATCGCAGTAGTCGACATCGATCACTTCAAAAGTTTTAACGACACTTACGGGCATGACATCGGAGATCAGGTTTTGTGCATGGTGGCTTCGCGGTTAGCCCACGTAACCGGGAGCGGCCAGGCCTACCGCGTCGGCGGGGAGGAATTTTGCATCTTGTTTCCCGGCAAGCCGGCCGGGGAAACCTTGAAGCATGTTGAACTCTTGCGGCTGACGATTGAGAATTCTTCGTTCCATGTGCGCCGTCCTGACGACCGGCGCAGTGTCCGCCAGGGCCCCGACCGACGCCGCTCACAGCGCAAGCGAATTTCTTTGCGGCGCTCGGAGCCACAGACATCCAGAGAAGTCGAACTCAGCGTAACCGTGAGTATCGGAGTGGCCGAGTCCTCCATTCACACCGACGACGCCAACACCGTAATCCGCTCCGCCGACCAGGCCCTGTACCGCGCCAAAGAATCAGGCCGCAACCGCGTGGAAGTGGCTACCCAAGTTCGGGCTCGAACCGCCAAACGCAGCGCCTAGCGGGAACAGGCGGGGCGTCGTGCGTCATCCGAGGGATGATAGACTGATATCTCCGACCGCGCGGAGAGGTGGCAGAGCGGCCGAATGCGGCGGTTTGCTAAACCGTTGTACGGGCTAAAACCTGTACCGAGGGTTCGAATCCCTCCCTCTCCGCCAGATTTCATTCCAAAGGACTTAAAGCGGCAAGATCAGCGGCTACATTTTCGCTGATTTTCCCTGCCGACTTGGTATTAGCCCATAGGGAGAAACCATGCGGCACATCCAGGCCAGCCTGTACGCGCGGGGGGCCGGCACACGGCGATACAAACCAGTCAAACGCAGTGCCAATTATCCAAGCGGCATCAGCTACGTCCTTTTCGTTATGGTTCGACTTGGGAAACACTTACTGTTGACAACCATTCCGACGCCACGGCGAAGCGCATCGAGCGTGAGCTTGAACTGCTCTGTGGATAGAACCCGCCGTTGTATTATTCGCCTTCGGCTTCGGAGTGTATGATCTGCTGTCACGCCGATGCCAGAAACTCTGGAGCCGAAGGTAAGGGAGACCCTACGGGCCTACGCTCGTGAGGTCAAGACGCTGCCCAATGAAGCGGCGAAGCGGTCTCGCTTCGCTGCCCTCATCGCCGAACTCTTCCCCGGCAGCAAGGCAGTGTCCGATTACTCCCGTGGGGTCGAAAAGCTCATCCGCATCGACCAAGCAGCCGGAGAAAAACAAAAGAGGGGACGAGCGGACGCCTACTACGGCAACGCCATCATCGAGTTCGAGAAGTCACTGTCCGCCACGTTGGAGGAAGCGAAGCGGCAGCTTTGCGAGTATGTGGCAGGCACGTGGCAAAAAGAAGACCGCAAATCTCTACGTCCTCTATTGGCGATTGCATCGGACGGCATTCGGTGGATTCGCTACCGACCGGTGTTGCCCGAAGGCGAGAAGCCGACGCCTGATGCCGTCGTGCTGGACGAGTTGAGCGACTTCCGGCTCACCGACGACACTCTTGGCGAGTTCTGGCTGTGGCTGACCAGCCTGTTTTTCCGACCGCAGCAAGTTGATGCGACAGCCGAGCAGTTTCGGTTTGAGTTCGGTAGCCAGAGCTATCAGTACCGTGAAGGAATGGCTGCGCTCAAGCGTGCGTGGGCGAAGGTGAGCGGCGGCTCCGAGGCGAAGCTGGCATTCGAGACATGGCAACGGTATCTCACTGTCACCTACGGTCGCCTGACGGAAGACACCACGGCGGTGAAGGATAGAGAGACCGCACAGGAAATCTCCGAACTTGAGAGCTTGTTCTTGCGCCATACGTATCTGGCAAGCATCGCACGGCTATTGATTTGGGCCGCACTCTCGCAGGGCAAGAATGCTAACGACCTTCGGCAAGTTGCCAAGGACGTGCTGTCCGGTCGGTACTTCGAGTCCAAGAGGCTTGCGAATCTCGTGGACGACGACTTCTTCCACTGGATTCGCAGCGACGATGCCGAGAGAATTCTCGCACCAATGTGGGAACGCATACTCTCGCACCTTATAGAGTATGACCTCTCGCACATCAAGGAAGATGTGCTCAAGGGTGTGTACCAGCAGCTGATCGACCCCAAAGATCGACACGACCTTGGCGAATACTACACACCCGACTGGCTGTGCGAACGCATCGTGCGGGAACTTCTTCCCAAGCACGGCTACAACACGGTACTCGACCCAAGCTGCGGGTCTGGCAGTTTTCTGCGTGCGGCGATCAACCACTTCTTGGAGCACAACACCACTGGTACGGAGAACGATAGGCTGCGGCTGATATTGAGCAACGTGCAGGGTATCGACATTCACCCGGTTGCGGTGACCATAGCCCGTGTTACCTACGTCCTTGCCCTTGGCAAGCTCGTCAACTTCGCACGTAGTCCCATCAACATCCCTGTGTTCTTGGCGGACTCACTATTCCTTCCCCGTGAGGTCGAGCAGAACCTCTATGAGAAGTTAAGCGGTGTGGAGATCACATTCGGCGGCAAGAAGAATGAGAAGCAGGTCGTCATACCGGATATGCTTATCCAGTCACCCGACCTGTTTGACGCAGCAATCTCCGCTTGTACGAAGGTCGCCGAAGAACACGCAAAAAGTAACCGAGATACCAAGAACTCTTTGGACAAATACCTTTCCGTCCACGTTTCCGACCTGCACAAGGTGCTTGAATACCCCGACATCCTCACCGCATTGTGGGGATTCACGGAGTCTCTAGCGGAGTTGATTCGACAGAAGAAGAATTCCATCTGGTCGTTCATCATCCGAAACAGCTACCGTCCTGCGATGCTCAGGCAGCAGTTCGATTTCATCATCGGCAATCCGCCGTGGCTGTCGTACCGCTTCATTAGTGACCCCGACTACCAAGACGAAATCAAGCGGCGTGCCTTGGACAAGTACAGGATCGCCCCGAAGTCTCAGAAACTCTTTACACAGATGGAACTGGCTACCGTGTTCTTGGCGCACAGCATGGCGACCTTTGCCAAGAAGGAAGCAAGCCTTGCATTCGTCATGCCCAGAGGCGTCCTGAACGCAGACCAACACCAGAACCTCATCCTGAGAAGGTATTCGACGGAAGCGAAGCTGAAGCTCACAGGCTATTGGGACTTGTGGGATGTGACGCCGCTTTTCAACGTTCCTGCGTGTGTACTCTTTGCCACTCGTTATCCGCTCATCGGAAGTCCGAAGGACGTGCTGCCTGTTCTTGAATGGAGCGGAACGCTTCCGTCTCGTGACGTGAACTGGGAAGTAGCGAAGACTCGACTCACTACGGCGAAGAAGGAAGGACGAGTCATTTACCTTGGCAGTCGAGCAGCACTCTCCACCGCTCCCGGTGCGACCGCACCGTCAAAGCCAAGCAAGTATCAGGACGTATTCAAGCAAGGGGCGACCATCGTTCCAAGAAGCGTCTACTTCGTGGAAGTCACCGATCTGAACGGAAAAGCAGACCCGGACACGACGTATTGGGCGCAAACCGAACCGGAGCAGGCGGCACAGGCGAAAAAGCCTTACGACGACGTGAAGATGAGCGGACTCGTGGAGGGCAAGTTTAATACAGCACCGCCGTGTCACGGCACCTAGTCCCCTACTCTCTGGTTAGTACGGTCAACGTCGTGCTTCCATTAGAGGAAGAACACGGAACGCTGCATGTCGTTACCGCTGACGAATTAACGAAGAAGGGATACCGCAACGTTGGCAAGTGGATGCAAGAAGCCGAGACGCTTTGGAACACGAAGCGGAAGGACAAAGCCGACAGGCAAAATCTGTACGAGCGGCTGGATTATCAGAAGGAACTCACGCGGCAACATTTCAAGCAGAGGTACTTGGTTCTGTACAACCACTCTGGAATGAACGTAGCGGCTGCCTTCTACGATCGGGGCACGGCGAAGGTTCCGTTCATTGTGGATGTGAAGCTGTACTGGGCCGCTTTCAACACCCGTGAAGAAGGAGATTACGTCGCCGCCATCCTGAATTCCGAGACTGTGAATGCCGCCATCAAGCCGTTCCAATCGGTAGGTCTTCTTGGCGAACGAGACATCCACAAGAAACTGCTTGAACTTCCGATCCCTACATACAACCACGAAGACAAGAAGCATGTAAAGATTTCCGAACTCGGAGCCAAGGCGAGAGAAGCGGCAGCAGAAGCAGTAAAGTCAGGCGAGTTCCCAATAGACGCATCCATTGCCAAGCAGCGTGGGTTCATCCGCACCCATCTGGAAATCGAGATGGAAGAGATTGATGAACTCGTCGCCAAGCTGTTGAGCAAATAGACCATCACCGACTGTAGCCGCAGATGCAGATGCGGTCGGCTCTCCCCGTAGGCGAACCCTGGTATTTTTCTCGCTGCTATACACTTTCGAGCCTTGTTTTTTGCCATGAAAAATGGAACTATTGCTGGGTACGAATTTGGCTACTACCAAAGTTCTTTAGAATGAGCGGCGAGTCGAATCCCTCCCTCTCCGCCAGATTTTTACATCGCGATCCATCCTTCACCTGTTTGAGTCCTGGCTTGTGGTACACCTTATCTTTGCATCCAGCGCACGCCATCTTCTTATTTGCCGCGGCCACCGTCGCCGGCGGGCTCAATGCCATAGCTGGTGGAGGCAGCTTCATCAGTTTCCCTGCGCTGGTATTTGCCGGAGTTCCGGAAATCCCCGCTAACGCCACCAACAACATTGGGGCGTGGGCCGGATTGATGGCCAGCACAGGTGCGTACCGCAATCATCTGAACGTGCCACGGCGAGTCATTGTTCCGTTGTTGCTGGTCGCAGTTTCTGGGGGGACCTTAGGTGCGTTATTGCTGCTCAAAACTCCAGCCCACACGTTTCGGCATCTGATTCCCTGGCTGATGCTGGCGGCGACCCTGCTTTTCATCTTTGGGAAGAAGCTGATTGGAAAACGCGAATCAAGCGTGCGGCATGATGCGAAAGCGAGCACACTGGCTGCGGCATCCTTCTTCCTGTTTCTGGCTTCGGTTTACGGTGGCTACTTTGGGGGAGGCCTGGGGATTGTGCTTCTGGCCCTGCTGGCCGCGCTGGGAATGACCGACATGCACGCCATGAACGCATTCAAGACCGTGCTCAGTGCATCCATCAACGGGCCGCCGATATTGGTTTTTGTGATTGCCAGAGTCATTTATTGGCCGCAGGCGGTCCTGATGATGGCCGGATTCATTACCGGAGGATATCTTGGCGGACACTATGGGCAGAGGCTTCCCCAATCATGGGTGCGGGGATTTGTCATGCTGGTAGCAATAGGAATGACGATCTACTTCTTTGCCAAGACTTATGGATAGGCTCGTTCACCGAAAATCCGTGTGAATCCGTGGCCAAGCTTTACTGCGCTGGCACCGATGTGTGTTCATGCACGATAAGCCACTTGCCGTCGGGCTGCTTCTGAAAAAGGACCGTCCAGCGGAATGTACCCATCTCGTGCTTATCGCTTGCGGTCACCGCCTCTTCTTTGATGGTGGCGACAGCCCAGGTAAGGCCGGCTTCATGGTGAATCTGGGCGTCATCGTTCAGAGTCATCTTGAGGCTCTTGTAACTTTTTAAGAGGTCGGTGGCGCCAGCTTCATATTCCGTCCAATTGCTGTATTTGACGGGAGCAATGTCGAAGAAAAGGTGGTCGCTTTGAACGTAGTATTGCTTCATCTCCGACGGTTTGAGCGCGCTCCAACCGTCGAGAATCTTTTGCAAGTAGGCTTGGTCGGGCGCCGAGCCGGCAGTCTTTTTGGATTCAGCAACACTGACAAGGCTGAGTACGAGGCTGCAGAGCAGTAACCACAAAATGCGGTTGCGCATTAGTTCTCCCTTCCTACGATGGCGGGGAATTGTCGCATAGTTTACCCAGGATTCACAGAATCAAAATTGCATTGCTCCCAACCACTTTACTGGCAAGTACGCGGCTAGCGCATTCGCCAGGCGCTCATCCGCAGTAATCATTTCCGTCGACGTTTCGCGGGCCAACGCCACATATAAGCTGTCGTAAATGGTGCGGCCGTATTGTATTGCTAAGTCTAGTGCTCGCGGCACCAAGCTGTTTGAAGCGACGGTTGGGATTTCCAAGCTATTGAGCTTTGCCAGCGAGGAGGTCGCCGCTTCCGGGGAGAGCTGATTGCGCCGCGAAAGCTTCCAAAGCGCATTTCCAATTTCTATCCAGAACAGGTCTGGGACCAGGAAATCAATCTCTTCACGGATGAATCGATCTAACAATGCACTGGCGTGTGGAATGAACTGCTCGGCTGCTTGTGGCAGGCACCACTTCAGTCCGACACTTGCGTCCACCACTAATACGGTCAACGTTCGCGGTCCTCGCGAATCAACTCCTCCGCGCTGGGGAAAGGACCGGGCGCGAGCGGCGGCGTATTGCGCAGACGCGCCAGTTCCTTGACGGCGCGGCGACGTTTCTTGCGCACTTCTTCTGTGGATACATGCAGTTTGAGCAGGCTCAGCACTTCCGCGGCGATTGACTTCTGATGCTGCTTGGCCCGTCTGCGCAGGCCCTGATAGAGGTCGTCAGGGATATTTTCCACATAGAGCGTCGCCATAGTGTTACCCTAGGTATAGAATAGCATAACCCAATGCACCTATTTAGATTCTCATTCTTGACACTCTGTACCTAAGGCTTTTATCCTAACTTCAGCTCCCTGGAGAACTTACGCCTTACGCGCGTGCTCCGCGGCCGTCGCGGTATCTTTCATCAGAGTGGGGGGCGGCGGAGGTTCCCGATGCGATTCGAAATTCAGGAATTAGAACGCCACCCCGTTGATTTCAAAGAGGAGTTCGCCCCTCGTGCGATTGATATGGGGGAAGAATTGCGCCAGATCTCGGCCCTGGATGCGGTGGGGCGGGCGCAGCTGGTTGAGGAGCATCACGGCAAGCATCAGATAATCCAAGACATAAGGATCAAGGGTGATCTGACCACCAGGCTGGAGTGGGCCTGTGCGCGGTGTCTGGAACCGGTGATACTGGACGTAAAGCGAAGCTTCGATCTGTTGTATCGTCCGTTGGGGGCTGACGCGGGTCGAGCCGAGCTCTCAGTCACTGCGGCGGAGGCGGAAGTTAGCTACTATGAGGGCGAAGGGCTGCTTCTGGAAGATGTTGTTCGGGAGCAGGTTTTGTTGGCAGTGCCGCTGAAGGCTCTTTGCCGAGAGGACTGCCGAGGCCTGTGCCCGCATTGCGGCAAGAATCTGAACAGCGGGGAATGTTCCTGTGCCGAGCCGGTTGAAGACCGGCGCTGGAACCCTTTAAAGGAAATTCGCGGTAAACTGGAAGGCTGAAAGAAACGTGTCGTGGCGGCCGCCCTCGGCTGCCTCTGGAGCTTTAGCCTCCGACCAAGAAACAGCGAGCTGAAGCTCGCGCCCAGCCGAGGGCGGCTGGGCCACATCGAATTTCAAGAGGAACCAATGCCTAACCCGAAACGGCGACACTCCAAGCAGCGCACTTCCACGCGACGTGCCCATGATGCCTTGAAAGGGCACTCGCTCTCCGAGTGTCCGAATTGCCACGAGCGCAAGATGCCGCACCGAGCCTGCCCCAAATGCGGTTACTACAAGGGCCGCGAAGTTCTGGAAGTCAAAGAAGCCAGCTAGCCATCCTTCATGCCAAGCGTCATAGCTCTGGACGCGATGGGTTCGGATCGGGCTCCCAAGCCTGAGATCGAGGGCGCTATTCAGGCGGCACGGCATCATGATGTGCGCGTCGTGCTGGTTGGGCCAGAGCCTGTGCTGACTGCGGAGTTGCAGCGCCATCCGTCCGCAGGCGAACTGCCGATTGAGATCGTCCACGCCAGCGAAGTCATTACCATGGACGACAAGGCTGCTCAGGCGGTACGGAGCAAGCGCGATTCAACCCTGCGCGTGGGATTGCGGCTGGTGCGCGAAGGCCGCGCGGTGGGATTTGTGAGTGCGGGAAACACTGGTGCGGCCATGGCCACGGCCAAACTGGTGCTGGGGATGCTTCCGGGCGTCGACCGTCCGGCGCTAGCTGCCGTTTTCCCCACCGCCATGGGAACGGTCGCTTGCCTGCTGGATGTCGGCGCTAACGTGGACAGCAATCCTGAGAATCTGGTCCAGTACGCCGTAATGGGCGAGATTTATTTTCGCAGCATGTTTGGCACCCGGAGACCGCGCGTGGGCTTGCTTTCCATTGGAGAGGAAGAAACCAAGGGGAACGAGTTGACGAGGGACGCTTTTCAACTGCTCAAGCAATTGCCCCTTAATTTTGCAGGCAATGTCGAGGGCCGGGATTTGTATAACGGAAAGATCGACGTGATCGTGGCCGATGGATTCGTAGGCAACGTGGCTCTGAAGATCTCCGAAGGCGTCGCCAACCTGGTCCGTTACACATTGAAGGAAACTTTGAGGGCGACCATTACCCGGCAGGTTGGATACCTGCTTTCGCGCAGCGCGTTCGCGGATTTCAAGAAGCGTTTGGACCACACCGAGTATGGCGGGGCTCCGTTGCTTGGGGTCAAAGGCGTCTGTTTTATCACGCATGGTTCTTCCAATGCGAATGCGATCAAGAATGCGGTTCGCGTCGCGGCGGAGTTTGCGGAGCGGAAAATCAATAACAAGATTGAGAAGGAATTGGCTGCAGTACGGCCCAATGTCCACGTGGTTCCGGCGGCCTCAGCCGGGAGTGAGCTTTAGCTCACTCGGACTGAAGTCCTGACAGCCGAAGGAGGCTGTGACCACACGGCCGTGTTTGCTTACAACATCATGACTACTCCGATTGCATTCCTGTTTCCCGGTCAAGGCTCCCAGGCTGTCGGCATGGGCAAGGAACTGTTTGACAAATATCCAGTCGCGCGCCAAACCTTCGAAGAAGCCGACGACGCCCTGGGTTACAAACTCTCACAGCTTTGCTTCGAAGGGCCGGAAAGCCAGCTGCGGCTTACCGAAATAACCCAGCCTGCAATTTTGACCGCTTCGATCGCCGCATGGCGGGTACTCGACGAAAAGGGTATCAAGCCAGCTTTTGTCGCCGGGCACAGCCTGGGCGAATATTCGGCTCACGTGGCTGCTGGGACGCTCTCGTTCCGCGATGCGGTCACTACGGTTCGCAATCGCGGGAAGTACATGCAGGAGGCCGTTCCGGTTGGAGAAGGTGGCATGGCTGCGATCCTCGGTATGAATGCGGAAACGGTTGCGGCAGTTTGTGGCGATGTCGCCAACGGCGAAGTATGTGAACCTGCGAACATTAACTCGCCCGAGCAGATCGTAATCTCCGGGCACAAAACCGCGGTAGAGCGGGCGGCCAAAGTTGCGAGTGAACGGGGGGCAAAGAAGGCTGTGATTCTTCCGGTCAGCGCGCCTTTTCATTGCTCACTGATGAAACCGGCGCAGGATCGGCTCGCCGCCGATCTGGCGGCATTGTTCTTCAACACGCCAGGCTGCCCGCTGGTCTGCAACGTCGATGCGGCTCCCGTAGATGACGGTGACCAAAGCCGCGATGCTTTGATCCGTCAGGTTACGGGTTCCGTGAAATGGAACCAATCCATCCGCGTCCTGGTTGAGAAAGGCGTGGAGAATTTCCTTGAGGTCGGACCGGGGAAGGTCCTATTTGGACTGATGCGGCAAATCGATCGAGCAAAGAAATGCATCCCTGTCGGGGATGAAGCTTCCTTACAGAAGGCGCTGCAATAGAGTCTTGCATCCGCAAGCGATTTCGTCTGCGATGACTCTTCTTTACAAAGACACTGTCCGCAGTTATCGCCTCGCCGGGTTAATATTTGATCACGTTTCGGGCTCGATCATTCTCTCATCGAGGCATTTGAATGGGTTTTCGCGGTTTTGTCTCTGCCTGGCTGACGCTATTTCTGTTCTTGGTTGCGCCACTGCAATCGCAACCGGCCGGCGAAGATCCAGCCATCGCTACTTTCAAATCCAAAGTGCGTGTCGTGCTTGTGGATGTCGTTGTGACGAATGGCAGAGGCGACCTGGTGCCGGACCTGCACAACGAGGATTTCGAAGTCTTAGAAGAAGGCCAGCCGCAGAAGATCGCATCCTTCGAAGAACATAAAGGTGCTGCACCGACATTTGTGAAGTTGCCTCCTATGGCCCCGAACGACTTCACCAATCTCCCTTCCACTGCGACGGCTGATTCCGCAAATGTGATTTTGTTGGACGCGCTGAATACTAGCTACGCCGACCAGACCTTTGTCCGATCACAAATGATCCGGTATCTCAAGGACATGAAACCCGGTCCACGGCTGGCAATTTTCACGCTAGGCTCGAGATTGCGCATGCTCCAGGGGTTTACGGCGGATTCTTCGGCGTTGCTGGACGCCCTCGAGGCCCGAAAAAACAGACCTGAAATCTCGCAACTGCTTAAGACCGGAGATGAGGCGCAGGCGGAAAGGGATTTCGTCAACTGGTTGGAAACAGAAAGCCGGGTACAGGAAGCCATCGACGCCATGAAGCAGTTCCAGTCGGAGTCCTCGGCCTTTCAAACCGATTCCCGCGTCCGAATTACGTTGGAGGCGTTGCAGCAACTAGGGCGTTATCTTTCCGCGATACCAGGCCGGAAGAATTTGATGTGGTTCTCAAGTTCGTTTCCCATCAGTATTTTTCCAGACAGCGACACTCCCGATCAGATGAATGGAGTGAGGCAGTACGGACAGGAACTGCAAAAGACCGCCGATCTGTTGACCAGCGCCCAGGTGGCTGTCTATCCGCTGGGAGCCGAGGGATTGTCTACCAGTTCTCTGGAAGCTTCGACGCAAACCCGCTTCACCGTAGATGAGGTACTCATGACACGCGAGCAAGAGCGTGACCGGCAAAACAGGTTGCACGAGCGAGCAGCGAGTCACAATACTATGGAACTGCTGGCGAAAGACACCGGCGGCGAAGCCATCTACGATACCAATGGACTCAATAGCGCTTTAGCCAGGATGATCGATCATGGCACGCGCTATTACACCCTGACCTACACACCAAACGATCCGAAAACGGACGGCAGTTTCCGGCGCATTCAGGTCAGGCTGGAGAAAGCGAACTACAAGCTTGCCTACCGTCGCGGCTACTATGCCGAGAAAGGGGAAGCCGCAACGCCCACCGAAGAAAAGCCGGCTAGTTCGCTTCTGCCGCTGATGGTGCGCGGACTGCCTGATTTCACTGAAATTGTTTATAAAGCGCACGTAGCGCGATTAGAGCCACAGCCGAAATCAGATGCCCCAATCGCCGGGGGTAATTCCTCGTTGAAACATCCCACTACGCGCTACGCGGTGGATTTTGCGGTCGCGGTGCAGGACCTGAAACTTGACCCTACCGCTGATGGTTCGCGCCACGGCACGCTGGAGGTTGCCCTCGTAGCTTACGATCCGGAGGGGATACCCGCCAACTGGGTGATCCGGAGGTTCCCACTTTCCATAAAGCCCGACGCTTACGCTGAAATGCTAAAGTTCGGCCTGCAAACGCACCAGGAGATCGACGTCACCGAGGGAGATTTCTTTCTGCGCACCGGCATTCATGATTCAGGATCCGGGAAAGTCGGAACGCTGGGAATTCCCCTCACACAGGTCAACGCATTGACCAAGGCAAGGAAGGGGAAGTAGCAACGCAAGCCTAGCGGACTTCGATATCGCACGGAACATAACCCAGAGATTTATCGTCCTTACTCACATAAACTTGTGCGTGCTGCGCACGTTGATTGACTATGACATCCACAACAATGCCGCTTCCTGGCCTAGGACAGTTTCCCGCCCAAAAAATCTTGTAGCTATTGATCTTTCCCCACTCCCCGCCCAGGCCCCAGTCGGTATAGAACTCCGAATAGGGATAGCGCGAGTAGCGGTCCTGGTGCTCTTTCCATTGTGGATCGTGCATCCAGATTGCATACGCGGTCTCATAGTCTTGTCTCTGGACCGCGGCGAAGAACTTGTCGGCCACATGCTGTTCCGGCCAATAACGGAAATACCAGCCGAGTCCCATCAGCACCAGAACTACGATGATGCCGCCGATAATAAGGACCGTGCGGCGGCGATCGCGGGCAGGGTCGTATTGCGGGGCGTCGAGCAGGGTCATGTCGTCCTTAAGCATAATGGATAATAGACACCGCAGGAAAGTTTCCGGAATCCAGGTTGCAGCTTAAGTCTTCTTCTTTGCGGCCTTTGCGGAAGTTCTTCGCGCTTTTTGCGGAGAGCCTTTGACTCTCAGAGCCAAATCATCACCTCTGACCGCAAAGGAAGGACACGCAAAGTTCGCCTAGGAGAATCGAGCTGAGCTCACAGTGCGTTTTTCAGCAGCTTGTTAGAGCGTCCGCTTGAACAATGGGATGGCGACTCCTAGTGTTACCACCGCAAAAATGGAGAGGTAAAGCACATCCGGCCCGATGGCCGCCAGCCCGGTTTCCTTGAGCAGCAGCGCTTTGAATCCGTGGACGGCATAGGTGAATGGGTCCACCCGCGCGATGGCGCGCAACCACCAGGGAAAAGCCTGTATGGGATAGATCGACCCGCTGGGGAAAAATAGCAGCGTATTAAGGATGCCGAACATGGCCCGTGGGACCAGGGGATCTTCAACTCGCACCATGAGCAGGAACATCATGGTGTTAAATCCAATCGAAGTCAGCGCGATCATGATGATCAGGCCGAAAGCAATCGCGGGATTGAAAAGTGTTCCCACTCCGGCCATGAGCGAGCCGATTACAGTGATGATCACCCCGGTCATCACCGCCTTGATGGCTCCCGCCCCGTTCAACCCGAAAACCAGCTCGGCCTTGGTGATGGGGGTCACCAGGTAGCCTTCGTGCACTCCGCGCGCCTTGTCATCGATGTACAGCATGCCGCCGCCGATCATAACCGAGACAAACATGGCCAGCACAATCGACCCTGGCAGCAGGTACTTCATGTACTCGATGTAAGGGTAGAGCTCCACAGTCTCAAGCGCAGTCTTCTGCAATAGGCGAGGCTCGACGGTGGGCTCGTTCAGCGCCTGGGTCAGCTCGGTCATCTTCTGTTCCAAAGTCGAGCTCATGAAGTTGTCGCTGTTGTCCACGATGAGTGCGATCTGCGGATGGTTCTGCTCATAGACCCGGCGCGAATACTGCGGAGGAATGATGACCGCTCCCTGTATCTTGCCGTTGCGCACATCTTCCATGGCCTGGCGCTCGTTATCGTAAGGGACAGTCTCAAAGGTTTTTACGGTCGCCCGCACCGAGTCAAAGGCCTCGCGGATCTTGAGGGCCTGCGTACCTCCGTCCTGGTCCACGAAGCCCATCTTCGCATCCACAATTTTTCCCCCGAAAGCGTTGCCCAAAATAATGAGCTGCACCAGGGGAAAAATCATAGCTACCATCATGAGCGCAGGGGAGCGGAAGAACTTGCGCAGTTCGCGTTCGATAATGGCCATCATCCGGTTCATGGCTGCATTCCCGGTCTGGGCGGCATGACGAAGGCATGGGCTTTTACCAGCTCGTCGCGCAACTGCCGCCCGGTATAGTGGACAAAAACGTCGTCCAGAGTTGTGTTCTGCACAGAGAGGGATTTCACGTCCACCCCAGCCTGTACCGCCATTTCCACCAATTGAGTCGTAGTACGCGATCCGTGGCCGGTCAGCACGCGATACATGTTGGCCGCTTCATGTTTTACCGAGGTGACATCACTGAGCTGTTTCAGTTGCTGTTCCCACTCAGCGGGGACTTTGCCAAACTGCACTTCGATTACGTTGGATCCAGGGACACTGGCCTTTAAGGCTTCGGGAGTATCGAGCGCCACCAGCTTGCCATGGTCCACGATGGCGATTCGATCACACAGCCGGTCGGCCTCATCCATGTAGTGGGTGGTGATCAAAATTGTCAGCTTGCGGTTGCTCTTGATCTTGGTGAGCATCTCCCAGACGGCAACGCGGGAGACGGGATCAAGCCCAGTGGTCGGCTCATCCAGAAAGAAAATGCTGGGACTATGGACCAGGCCGCGTGCGATCTCCAGCCTGCGCCGCATCCCGCCGGAAAGGGTTTTGGTCTGCGCGTTTCGCCATTTGGTTAGGTCAACCGTCTCCAGCAATTCATCGATAGCAGTCTTGCGCTGCTTGGCGGGAACGTCATAGAGTTTGGCGTAGATATTGAGGTTCTCCTCAACCGTCAAATCGATATCGCTGGTCATGGCTTGGGGAATCACGCCAATCGCCTGGCGGGCGGCGTTGGCCTCCTTGCAGACGTCGTGACCCGCAATCAAGGCTTTCCCGCCGCTGATCGGGATGAGGGTCGTCATCATGCGGATCAGCGTGGATTTGCCGGCGCCATTCGGCCCCAGCAAACCGAAAATTTCTCCTTCCTTCACGGCGAACGAGACATCATCCACGGCGGTGAAGTCACCGAATTTTTTGACGATGTGCTGGACTTCGATGGCATTCGGCGCCGGCGCATGGCCGCCAAAGGAAGCCGAGCCCCCAGTTGCGCTGCCGCGGGTTTCGAGATCGGTGATCACTGTTGCCCCGCATTGGCGCTTGCGCTCTCGGCTTTCCCACTGAGCTGGTCTTGCGAAATCAGCACATTGGCAGTAAGGCCGGGCACGTACGCTCCCTTGGGATTGGCCAGACGTACTTTCAGCACGATGGTCTTGATGTCGCGCTTGCGGCGGCTGACATCCCGTTGAGTGGCAAAATCGGCTTCGGCAGCTTTGAAAAACACCTTGCCGGATGTGATGGTGCCTCCGGGGAGCTGTATACGCAACGTGTCTCCCAGGCCAATGTGGTCGGCGTTGGTCTCCGGAACCGCGGCGCGCACCCAAGTGTCGCCGAGATCCACTACGGTCACGATCGGCTGCCCGGCATTTAATACTTCGCCTTCGCGGGCCGCCCGCACCGAGACCGTCCCGCTCACCGGCGCATAGATCTTCGTGTAGCCAAGTCGTACTTCCGCTTGCTTCAGCTGGGCTTCGGCGTTGGCGAGTTGACCTTGCATAGACCGGACTGTGCTCTCGGCAGCGTGGGCCTGATGAGTGTTGGCAATGGAGGTGTTCAAATCAGCCTCGGCGGCTGTGACCTGGTCTTTGAGCGCCTGCACCGTCGCCTGTTGCGCTTTCAGATTGCTTTCTGCCTGCACTCGTTCCTGGTCGGAGGCAACCCGCGCCTCAGCCAGGTCAATCATGCGCTGGCTATCACTTTGCACTCGAACCAAAGTTGCTTCTGCCTGCGCCAACTGCGAACGGGCCGATTGCAGGCGCGCCTGTGAATTGGCCACGTTGCTGGAAGTCGAGCCTTGGGTGGCTGTTCTAGTCGACTGCGACGCAGTCACCTGCGAGCGCAGGCTATCAATCATCGCGGCGGCGGCCCGCGCCTGAGCTTCCAACTCGGCTGGATCGATGAGCGCGATCAGGTCTCCTTGCTTGACCTGCGTCCCTTCATCCACCAGAAGTTTGGCAATGCGTCCCGATATCTGCGGGCTAACGATGACCTGGTTGGAATCCACCGTGCCAATCAGGACCAGGTCCTTGGAGCTGGGAGTAAAGAAAAGATAGTAGCCCAGCGCTATGGCAAAAATCACGCCCAGAAAGATGGTGACTTTGTTGCGTACACTCACGGCTGTGCTCCCTTGGAATCAGGTATTGGACGGAGGAAGAGGGCTGCCGAAATGAAATCCAGAACCGCGGCGCGCCGCGCCGCCAGCGGTTCCGAAGACAATGGATCGATGCCAGTCATCAGGCGCATCACCGGCGCATTAATGAAATAAAACACGATCGCGGAAATCATGGTGGGGACAAACTGCATCGGGTCAACAGGACGAAAGTCTCCGCTGTCGACGCCCTGTTGGATCACGGCGGCAATCTTGCCCATCAAGGGACGGAAATATTGCTCGACGATGCGCTCGATATGAAGGCTCCGGCGGCGACGCAGGTTCATCATCTCCCCTTGTACGATGGGGGGATATTGAGGATGACGGGCAATGTAATCAAAGTGCGCGCCGGCATAGGCGATGATTTTTTCCCGAGGCGGCAGGTCGCGCGCAAGAACGGGGTAAACGCTGTCGATAAGCCCACCGAAAACTAAATCGAGGACGGCTCCGTAGAGTGCGTCTTTGTCTTTAAAGTAGTAGTAAAGCAGCGCCTTGTTGACGCGGGCGGCGCGAGCGATGGCATCGGTGCGTGCACCACCCAGCCCTTCGCGGGAAAATTCCGCGATCGCCGCCTTGAGGATAGCGGCCCGGCTCTCTTCGGGACGCCCACGGCTGCCCAAGCGGGGTTTGGCGAAGGTGGTCTTGGTCGGGCTCATATTAATTAACCAGTTAGTTAGATGATAGCAGGCCGGGTGGCGATGCACAACTCCTGGTTTGTCATGCCGCTCGAACGAGCGCTCCTCGCGACCGTAGTAAACTGCCTCCACCTTCGGCCATGTTGATGGGCTGCCATCCAGAAGTGGAGGACGAATGACGGGTACTTTTATTTTGGGTTTGGTTTTGCTTTTGCCGGCTGCTTTGACCGCCCAGCTTTTGCCATCGTCGGATACGGCTGAACCTGGTTCGGCGGAGGCCATCGCCAAATTCACGACCGATCCTCATTACAGTTCGCCATGGGTGTCGTACCTCCCGGAGTCGAAGACGGTACCGTCGCCCATGAAGTTCTATGGCCGCATCATGGGAGCGGCGGGAGAATTTGTGGACAGCGCCAAGGCATATGCCTACTGCAAAGCTTTGGCGGCCGCGTCTCCCCGAGTGCGGGTGTTCACCATCGGCCGCAGTGAAGAACGGCGCGACATCCTCATGCTGGCGATTGCGGATGAAGCCGGCATCCGCGATCTCGACCGCCTCAAAGCCGCCACCGCAGCCCTCGCCGATCCGCGGCAAACGAACCAGGTCGCGGCAGACAAACTGATTGCTACGGCCCGGCCGATGTACTACTTCAACGCCGGGCTGCATTCCGATGAGACCGGCTCGGTTGAAGCCATGTTGGAGATGGCTTATCGCTTGGCGACTTCCGAACAGCCGGCCATCCACCGCATTCGCGAACAGTTGGTGGTATTGATCAATCCGGTATCGAATCCCGATGGCCGCGACAAGGTTGTGGAATGGTTTTATCGCTACCTCAAAAGCAAAACCGACTTCGGATCTCTTCCCCGTCAATCCCCGCCGTACTGGTCCAAATACGCGTTTGTGGATATCAACCGCGACGCGCACCAACTGACTCACGAAACCACGAAAGCCGTTAGCCGCATGTTTTTCGAGTGGCATCCGGTGGTGGTGCACGATCTGCATGAGGGCATGCCGATGCTGATGAGTTGGAACGGCACCGGTCCTTACAACCCGAACGTCGATCCCATTACCTACAGTGAATTTCTCACTCTGAGTTTTCAGGAAGTGCAGGACATGACCGCGATGGGCATGCCTGGGGTCGCGACCTGGAATTTCGGCGAGGCCTTCAGCCTGCTTTACCAGGACTCGGTGGCCATGAACCACAACGCAACCGGCCGGGGATATGAAACCTGGGGAAACGGTTCTGCCGAAACCATGATGCGGGACATCTCTCCGTCAGAACGAACACGAGAATGGTGGCGCCCGCTGCCTCCGGAACAGAAGCAGGTTTTGTGGTCTGCGCGTGACAACGTCAACTATCAGGAAACAGCGGCGCTGATCTCTCTCGACTACGTGGCGCAAAACTCCAAGCTCTATTTGCGGAGCTTCTATGAGAAGGGAGTTCATTCCTACCGCAAGGGACTGGAGGAGCCGCCCTATGCCTTCCTGATTCCAGCCGAGCAAGGAGATCGCTTGCGCGTGGCGCAGATGGTGTCGCTGCTGATGCGGCAGCATATTGAGGTGTCACGGGCGAAGTCGCCAATTCGGCTGAAAGAAGGCGAATTTCCTGCGGGAACTTTTGTGGTGCGGCTCGATCAGCCATACCGCAATTATGCCGCGGACCTGCTGATGCCGCAGCAGTATCCGAAAGATAGCAACCAGCCTTATGACGATGTTTCCTGGGAACTGCCGGCGAACTACAGGTTGCAGGCGCTTCCCATCGCGGATGCCGCAATCCGCTCCGCGGATTTGGAAGCTTTGCGGGATGTGCCAATTCCCAGAGGGAATCCCGGTGGCGCTGGGCCAGTCTTCTTGCTGAAGGACAGTGGGCAGGAATCGTTGCTTGCGGTTCGCTATCGCCTGGAAAAATTCAACCTGCAGATTGCCGAGCACGAATTCGAGGCGAATGGCGAGAAATTCCCCGCAGGCTCGTGGGTTGTTCCCGCACAAGCGGGATTGGCGGATGCGCTGGGCGCGGTGTCGAAGGATTTCGGACTGGATTTCGTGAGTGTCTCAACCGCGCCAGAAGCTGCAAAACATGACGCCCAGCCCCCGCGCATTGGGGTGTGGGTGCCGTGGGCTGACACCGATTCCATCGCCTGGCTTCGCTACTCCCTCGACCAGCGGCAAGTTCCCTACACCTATATTCGCGATGAGGATATTCGCGCCGGGAATCTGCACGACAAAATTGATGTGCTGCTCTACGGCCATGTGGACCTGGAACTCGCGGAGCAGATTGTCGGACTGCCCAAAGCCTGGGGGCCGATGGCATATAAGAAGACGCCGCAGACGCCAAGCTTCGGAACTCCGGCAGAGACCGACGACATCACCGGAGGCATCGGCTACGAAGGCTTAGCGCAAATTCAGAAATTTGTGGATGACGGTGGGTTGATGGTCACGCTAGGCAGCGGCTCAATGTTGGCGCTGGAAGGCGGCATCGTACGCGGCGTTCGCCGCTCCTCCGGCGGAGTGCCGCGCAGCACGCAAGGCGGAGGTGGAGATTCCGCCGCAGCCGCGCAGAGTGCGGAAACACGCACTCCCGGCGCGCATGTCCGTGTGACCTTTGACCGGCCTGATCATCCGATTGCCTACGGTTATCCAACCGAAACCTTTGTCTTCCGGCAAAACTTCCCGCTTTACGACATGCCTAAGAAATGGCTGCGCATGGCGTACTGCACAACTTGTCTCGACGGCCCCGAAGACCGCAGCGGCATGGTGATGGAGTGGGGCAGCAATGACGGGTCGCCCTTCGTTGTCAGCGGCCAGGCTTGGGGAGAAAAGAACCTGATCGGGCGACCGGCCATTCTCGACATGCCGGTAGGCAAGGGACACGTGGTCTCATTTAACTTCAATCCCATGCACCGCGACATGAATCGTGGGGACCAGCGGCTGTTGTGGAATGCGTTGTTGAATTGGAAAGCGATTTTGAATGCCAGTCCGTAGGCCCATCAGGCCGGAGCTGCCGCGCGCGCACCTGTGGACTCACGCTGTGATGGCTGATTTGCAGAAAACGATACGCCAGGTAGTCCGGCAGCGTGCTGAAGGAAAAAAAGGAAGTTGAATCAGCTATGAACCGCCAGCTATCGACGGCACCAGCAACACTTCGTCGCCATCCTTGAACGCATATCCATTCCCTCCCAGGAAGCGAATGTCCTCTTCATTCACATAGATATTCAGGAAGCGACGGATTTGACCGGCCTCATCGCGGAGGTGCGGCTTCAGCGCGGGAAATTTCTGGTCCAGCTGAGAGAAGAGATCATTCAGATTGGCTGCCGCACAGCTGAACTTGGCAGTGTTCTCGGTGTGCTTGCGTAGTGCGGAAGGAATTTGAACAGTGATCGTCATGGTATTTAGATGGCCTCTGTGTCTTTCCTCTGTGTGACTCTGTGCTCTCTGTGGTTCAAGCTTTTTAAAACTCCAACCACAGAGAACACAGAGTTACACAGAGGAAAAGCCACAGAGAAAACCTAGACTGCTACCGCCTCCGGCAGGGCCAATGTCCTATTTAGATACGCTTCAAACTCGGCCAGCTTCGGCGCAATTGGCGCTTCGCTCTCGTATTTGTCTGCCAGCACGTCGGTGGTCTTCAAGCCGTTACCCGTGATGCAAAGCACGGTGGTCTCTTCCGGCCTGATGCGTCCGTCGCGCAGCAGTTTGCGAGCACAGCCGACGGTCACACCGCCCGCGGTCTCGGTAAAGATGCCTTCCTGCTCTGCCAGCAACTGCATGGCCTCGACCACTTCGGCGTCGGAGACATCTTCCGACCAGCCTCCGCTTCCCGTGATGGTTTTGATGGCGTAATGCCCATCCGCGGGATTCCCAATCGCCAGAGACCGGGCAATGGTCGAAGGCTTCTGCGGATCAATCTCGCGCTTGCCACTCTTCACCGCGGTCGAAATCGGAGAGCATCCGGTGGCCTGAGCACCGAAAAACTTCACCGGCCTGGGTTCAACCAACCCTAACGTGATCAGCTCTTCAAAGGCTTTTTTCACCTTGGTGATCAACGACCCGCCCGCCATGGGAACCACCACATTGTCAGGCAGACGCCAGCCAAGCTGCTCGGCGATTTCGTATCCCACCGTCTTTGAGCCTTCCGCATAATACGGACGCAGGTTCACGTTGACGAATCCCCAGTGGCGCTCGTCCGCAATCTGCGAACAGAGGCGGTTGACCTGATCATAGTTTCCGGAAATGCGTACCAACTTTGCGCCGTACACTTGCGTGCCGACAACCTTCGCCGGCTCGAGGTCCGAAGGAATAAAAATCCAAGCCTGGAATCCGTTGCGGGCGGCGTGGGCCGCAACCGCATTCGCCAGATTGCCCGTAGAAGAGCACGAAACTACGTCAAATCCAAACGCCCGGGCCTGGGCCAGGGCAACTGATACGACGCGGTCTTTAAAGCTTAGGGAGGGCATACAGACCGCGTCGTTTTTCAGGTACAAATTCTTCGCGCCGAGCACGCCGCCCAAACGCGGCGCGTTCAGCAGCGGCGTAAAGCCAGTGGGGAGGGCGGGCTCGTAACCATCGGGCAACGGCAACAGATCGGAGTAGCGCCACATGCTGGCCGGACCTTGCGCAATGCGCTCGCGAGTGAACCTGGGACGGATGGAATCGTAATCGTAGAAAACTTCCAGCGGCGAGAAACACTCGTGACAAATCGACTGCGGAATGTTCCCATAAGACTTGCCGCACTCGCGACAGCGCAATTCAAAAGCGGACATATTGGCGTACTCTCCGTGAGTTCCTCTGTGGAACTCTGTGCTCTCTGTGGTTCAAGCTTCTGGTTTTCAGCAGGCGGGACGAGGACAAATCAGCCCTAAAACACGAAACCTCTTTTCCCAGGTTCTGGAAAAGAGGATACGAGATGCTAGCACTCTGCACCCCGAATCTCATGTTCCCCAATACCGGGAGAGAGTTGACACCGGTCGACAAGAAGTTACCTTCAAGTCCGGTTGTCGTGGCTTCTCAGGGCTCGTCCCTCAGCCACTCTGCATGAAATCCAAGGCCCGCCGGTTAGGGCGGACTGAAACAATCGTAGCGAGTGGAAAGGGAAACGTCAAGGGGTTTAGAAGCTCCAGCTAGCTTGCCTCACTCTCCACGATCACCGGCCCCGAAGGCAGCAGCTCTTCCGAAGCGCCAATCTCAGCCGGATAGCGAGGCAGCAACAGGCTGAGCGCGGCGCCTAGGACGCAGGTCATGGCAAGGCCAACGATCAATCGCGGTTCATAGGCCCCAAACCGATCGTAAAAACGGCCGACCACGATAGGTCCCGTCGCTCCGCCAACGGCATAAGCCGTCCAGGTAAGGCCATAGAGCGCGGCAAAATGCTTTCTGCCGAAGTAACGGGCAATCAGATAAGGAACCACATCCGCTTCGCTGCCCAGGCCGTAGCCGATTAGCGCGGTTCCGATTATCGAAGGCGTGGCGGTGGCGGCAGTGGTCAAAACAAAGATGCCAGAGGCGGCGACCGCCAGCATGAACATGGATACGTATGGCGCGAAGTAACGATCCAGCAACAGTCCGGTTGTCAGGCGGCCGAGAATTCCGGTTGCGCCCATGACGGAAAGGGCCAGAGCCGCGGTTTCTCCGGAGACTCCGCGCTCGGTAAGCATTGCGGCCAGATGGGAGAGCAGACCATTCGATCCAAACGCTTCCAGCATAATCAGGGTGGCCATGATCCAGAAGATGACGCCGCGTAAAGCCGTGCCGACGGAAACTCCCGTGCTGAAGGATTTATCGGCATGTGCGCCGCCTACCGGGCGGTTCCGTACAAAGAACGCGGTCAAGGGAAAACCAAGCAGCGCAATACATCCGAGCACGATGTAAGCATTACGCCAGCCGTAATGATGAATGATTGCCTGGGTTACCAGTGGAATCACGATGGAGCCTGTGCCGCTTCCGGTGAGCACGATGGCCAAGGCGAACCCGCGATGTTCTTTAAACCAGGTGAGAACCGCGCGGGTGTAGGAAAGTTGCGCCGTCCCGTTTCCTACGACTCCCAGCACGAAGTACGTCAGGTAAAAGCGGGAGATGTTGGGCGTCAGCATGCTCAATGACATGTACGCCACGGCAAAAATCACGATACTGGGCAGAATGATCCGGCGCGGGGGAAAGCGATCCAGCAGTATTCCAATGCCGGGAGAGAATACTGCCACCGTGATTGCGGCAATGCCAAAAGCACTGGAAATAGCTTCGCGCTGCCAACCGAAGGTCTTGAACAACGGTTCAATAAATAAGCTGAACGTATACGGCATGATGGCCGCAAAGCTGACCATCACGCCGACAAACGCAGCCAGACAGATTCGCCAACCTGGATAGTGAATCGAAGTCTCGGTGGTCCTGTTTGTTTCCATCACGACCCGCTTTGTTCGTAACCTAAAACAGGAATTTCAGCGCGAACTGCACCAAGCGGGGCGGTTCGGCTTTCAAAATCTGGTTGAAAGTCGGAGAACTGATATCGCTGTTAGGCAAATGAAAATTGGTATGGTTCAAGAAATTGAATAGCTCCGCCCGGAACTGAAGGTTCTTAGATTCGGCGAGCCGGATGGTTTTCGAAGCGGCAAAGTCCCAGTTGGAGAAGCGTGGCCCCAACCCAATGTTTCGTCCCGCCGTGCCAAATTGCTGTACCGGCGAGTTTGGATCGGGTGTGATTCGCGCAAAGGCATTGGCATTGAGCCATGCGCCGATTTCACGCGGCCCGGAGTTTGGATTCTGCCCGGCCACCAGGTTCGGCCGGTTGGCCGAGAACCCGGTAATTTCTGGGGCTCCTCCTTGGTCTGACACATCATTCGAATCAAAGACGGTGAACGGTGTCCCGCTCATAGCAGTTACGATTCCGTTGAGCTGCCATCCCCCCAGAACATGTTGATACCAGCCTTGCTGATGTTGCCAGAAGGGCAGACTCCATTGATAGCTGAACACTAAACGGTGACGCGCGTCGAACAGTGACGGTCCACGCTCCGCAGCCAGGTTGTTGGGATTCTGCGCCAGATCATTCTCGCCGGCTACTTGGATTGAGCCGGAACCCGAGATGTTAAACGAAGAAACATCGTCAATCGCCTTCGAATAGGTATACGAAGCCAGGAAGGAGAGGCCATGGCTGAAGCGCTTCCTCAGGCTGGCTTCCATCGCGTTATAGGAAGAGTTGGCAATGCCCGAGATCAAACCAGTTGAGGAAAACTGGCAGGGGGTGTTGGGAGGGTCCGTCAGCGTGCATCCGGAATGAATACGCCGCTGGTCGGCATTGTCCGGGGAAGACTGTCCTGGAATGTAAACCGTGGGGTTCCCCTCGACGAAGCGCGGGAGCTTGGTTCCTTTGGTCGCGACATAGCCAATCTCAAACAGGAAATCCTTACCGAGAGATCTCTGTATGTTCAGGTCCCAATCTTGCGCGTAAGGCAAGGAGAGGTTGGGTGCCAGCGTCAAGTTAGTCAGAGGAGTGGCGAACGTGCCCGCGGGCGGAGGAGGGCCATTGTAAGGATCAGAGAAATTCAGAGGTTGAGTAGGAGTGAGAGCGATCTGCTCGGTCTGCAAATAGGGCGGCGCACTGATCGGCGATTGCAACGGCCCACCTTGGCCCGTGTAGTACGGCTCGTAGAAGATTCCGTAAGCAGCCGTGACCAGCCAGTTCCTGCTGCCGGCCGGATCCCAGGCCACGCCAACCCGTGGCGCAAAGGCTTTCTTGAAAGTTGGAATCAGTCCCGCGGGCACGCCTTCGTCCCCCGGATAAAGCATCCCTGGAGGAGCGCTTGGCACTACCGTTGATTGCCGGCCGGGAATCCAGAGCGTCTGGCGGTTTTTGATTTCCGTATACGGAGATGGCAGGTCGTAGCGCAGTCCCAGATTCAGGGTCAGGCGCGATGTCGCCTTGTAAGTATCTTGCACGTAGCCATTCAGCGATTTGCCGTTGATTCCCCGATTGAAATCGCCCCGGCCCTGGAGGAAGAAAACCGGTTGCCCAATCATGAAGCTGGCGAACGCATCCGACATTGGAAATGGAGCGACGACAAAGAACCCATTCGTCGCAATACCTTGCAGTGCGTTGACGTGCAGGTGCTGAAAGCCGCCGCCGAATTTCAGTTCGTGGTTGCCGCGGACCCAGCTTAACGAACCGTTGTAGTCGTAAGCGTTTTCATAACTATTCCGTGGACCAGTAATAGGATCGCCAACCGTGGTGTATCCATTGACCTGAATGAACGGAGGTCCCGTGGCCACATCCAGACTGGAGTCATAGTTAAAGCCGAGATCCGAAGGTGAAGTATGGTTGGTACGCTCGCCGAACAGAAATTTATTTCGCAGGAACGAGAAACGAAAAACGCCGACCATGGACGGAGAAAAAGTATGCGTCTCCTGGGCCACGAAATCCTGCGACCGGTGATTTTCTCCGATCGGAAACCCCGGCACGCTCGCGCCCGCGGGTGAGAGCGGGTCAAAGCGTGTGCCATCGTTAATCATGTAGCGGAAGTTAAGATTGTCGTGAGCCGTAAGGTAGTGGTCGATACGAACGCCGCCTTCGTTGGAATCGTCCTGCTTAGTCTCGGTCGAAGTGAAGGTGAAGAGGCCATTGTTGGGCTTTGGAAAGAGGCTCAAGAGGCTCTGAGAAAAAGAGCTGATAAAGGGCGGCGGCAATTGGTTGAATTGCATCGGAGTCGGCGGATTGGTCACCAGAAGATAGAGCTGGTGCTTTGGGTTGCTGCACAGGCCAGCGCCGTTGAACGACTCTCCTTTGGTCGGATCACACATCTCGGAGAAGTCGCCGGTCCGTTGTTTCAAGGAGGGCACGGTGGTACCCGCCGTCTCACCCAGGCGGATGTGGGAACCTTCATAAAAGGCAAAGAAGAAGGTCTTGTCTTTCCGGATCGGACCACCAAAGGTGGCGCCGAATTGATTGCGTTTTAGTGGCTCAGTCGACTTGGCGAAGTAGTTGGTTGCATCGAACGCGTCGTTGCGCAAGAACTCCCACACTGCGCCGTGAAACCTGTTGGTGCCGCCCCTGGTAATGATATTGGTGGTCGAGCCCAGGCTATTGCCGAATTCGGCAGTGGAGTTGTGAGTCAAGATCCTGAATTCGGTGATCGCATCCACCGGCGGTTTGAGTACAAAGCCGCCATCCACGCCATTAAAGTTATTGGCGCCATCGATCAGAAACTTGTTCGATTCCGGGCGCTGGCCGTTCACCGCGTATCCCTGGTTCTCACGTAGTGAAGACCCCGCCTCTTTTAACCCGGGGGTCAGGGGCACTACGCCGGGCTGCAATATGCCGAGCTGTGAGAAATCGCGCCCGTTCAGCGGAAGATCCAGAATCTCGCGTTCCTGGACGACCTTGCCCAGGCTGGTCACGGTATCCTGGATGAGCGACGCATCTGCTGTTACCTGAATCTGCTGGGTCGCCAAGCCGACTACCAGATGAACCGGGATGGTGGCGGTTTCGTTCACGTTCAGGGTGATTCCGTCCTGAAGATATTTCTGGAAATTTTTGGCGTCGATTTGCAGCTGATAGTGTCCGACCGGTAGTTCCAACAAAACATAAGCGCCGCTGCGGTCTGTGATTGTGGTTCGCGCCAACTCGGTTTCCGCTTGCTTGGCGCTTACCGATGCTCCCTGTATCACTGCGCCGCTGGGATCAACCACTGTGCCACGAATGCTCCCTGTAATCTGCTGCGCGTATGCGGTCGCGCCCACCAGCAGCGTAACCAGCAGGCATAGAATGTTCCTCAAACTCGACATAGGTTTCCTCACCATTTTCGTTACGAGAAGTTGCTTATTTGCCCGCGAAAGTATTTCGAGGCTGGCATACATCCCCCGAAAGCCGGCGCATCCCAACGCCGAACCAAAAGTGGAAGGATTATTAGAGTTTCGAGCGGGCGGAACAATCGTATGAAAGTACTAGGATGAAACGGCGGCTACTGGTTTTCTACTATTGCGGCACATCTTCTTCGCGCGTAACTTGGCAAATCAACGTGCCGGGATTGGTGTGCATCGAAGGCGAGGGAAGCGGCATTTGGCAAACACCAAAATCAAAATCATCGAGGACTCCGAAGCCAGCGGCGATGTCGCCGAAGCCTACGAGTACTGGCGCGCCAGCTCCGGACGCCAACAAATGCCTGGAATTCTCAAATCACTAAGCGCGCGCCCGGATTTTCTGAAACAGGCGGTAGATTTTTCCAATACCATCCAGTTCTCGGATGGGCATCTCTCGCGCCGCCACAAAGAGATGATCGGCAGCTACGCCTCTTATTTAAACAACTGTGCCTATTGCCTCGACAGCCATGCCTTTTTCCTCAAAATGCAAGGCGCCAGCGAGCAAACCGTAGCAGCATTCATGGAAGGCAATTTGGAGAAAGCCGATCTCACCCCAGCTGAACGTGCGTTAATGAAATACGTTGAGCTTGTGACCAAGGCCGCGTATCGCACCACTCCAGAAGATGTGCAGGCCCTTCGTGATGCAGGCTGGCAGGAACAACAGATTGCCGAAGCGGTTTACATCATCGCTCTCTTTGCCATGTTTAACCGGATTGCAAACGCGTTCGGAGTCCCGGTACAAAACTACCTGGACATGGGGAGGTTGACTCCTTGAGCGAGCAAAACCAAGATCAGAGACTATTGATGCCTGGCTACATTCAAGACGTGGCGAAGGCGGGATTGAAGATCAGGCAGATACAGGATGAGGATGCCACGGGGGATACCGCCGCGGCCTATGACGAGTGGCGTGCAGCGTCAGGACGTACCAAGATGCCCGGCATCCTGAAGTGTTTTGGCCAGCGGCCCGATTTTCTGCGCCAAGTCATGCAGTTTTCGAACACTGTCCACTTCTCCGAGGGACATCTCTCCCGCCGTTACAAGGAGATGATCGCAAGCTACGTCTCGTTCCTGAACCGCTGTCCGTATTGACTGGACTCCCACGCCCACTTCCTGCGTGCTCAGGGAGCCACTGATGAAAATATGATTGCGGTCCTGGAAGGGCGATTGGATGCAGGAGGCCTGACAGTGGCAGAGCGCGCCCTGATGGATTACGTGAAGCTCATTACCGAAGCCTCGCATTGTTCCACCGCCGAGGATGTGCAGAAACTGCGGGATGTTGGCTGGACCGAAAATCAGATTGCCGAAGCTGTCTACATCACCGCCATGTTTGCTTTCTTTAACCGGGTAGCGGACGCTTTTGGCATCCCTCCACAAAACTATCTGGAAACCGGGATGCTCACCCCGTAGCACATTGATCTGCAACAATACGGAGGGGCCCACCCACGATATTTCGTGGATAGGCCCAGCAAACCTACTGACACCGCAAACTCACCGACCTGCTATCTCCGGCTGGGATCGTCGTTAGGATTGACATAGTTGAACTGCAATGGAGATTTGCCGTGTACCTGCACGATCACTTCACCGCAGGCCATCGCATAGTGATGCATATCAGGATCGAGATAAGCAAAACTGCCTTCAGTGAAAGCTGCCATTTTTCTGGCATCAAATTCATCTCCCATGCCCACCTTGAACGTCCCGGAAATCACGGTGACGTTCTCCCGCAGCGGATGCCAGTGCGGCGAAATCCTGTATCCGTCCGGCATCTTCAAACGCACCGTGTAATCGCCGCTTGACGCGGTTGGGTCGCCTTCGATCACAGCGAGCTGCGCGCCTGGTCGAATGAAGGGTGGCGCCGGACCCCAGGGAATTGTGGCCGGTGTAAAAGCATTTTGTGGATGAGTCCCATTGTGTGCCGCTACCGTGAACAGTTGACCCACTGCGCACAAAAGTGCAATCAATGCGAGCACGATGTACAAAGTCCGTTTCATATTCTGCCTCCGTCGGGGGTTGTCGAGCGATGGCATCTTCGCGTGCGTGGGCGGGTATTCCAATTGAGAGCAGATAATTTTTGCCTGTCTTTTATATATCGGCACAACCTATTGTTATTTAACGGATAATAAGGGTTGTCCGCTATGGCAAGGACCAGATCAACAGCCGGCGATATCGAACTTGACTTGGGCCGCTATGAACTTCGGCGCTTCGGCAGAAGAGTCAAGCTCGAGAAAAAGCCTATGGAGTTGCTTATCTTCCTGGTCTCACGACGGGAGCAACTGGTTTCTCGCAAGGACATTGTCACGAAACTCTGGCGCTCGGATCTATTTATCGATACCGAGCCCAACATTAACAATATCGTTCGCAAAATCCGCACGGCGCTGGGCGACAACTCGGCCAAACCGCGCTTCTTGGAAACGGTAGTAGGAAAAGGATATCGCTTTGTTGGGCCGGTGCGGGTGATCGACCCTGTTCACCCACACTCTGATTCTGCATTGTCTCAGCCGCAAGGCGTGAGCCTTGAACACGCGGGGGTATGGAAGGGACGCCCATCGCTCGCGGTCCTGCCGCTATTTCTGGTTGGGCACTTCCCCGACGATCACGGCATCTCGCTCGGTTTTGCCGACGCCCTGGTCTCGCGTTTGGGAAATTTGCCGGGGGTGGATGTTCTGCCTACCTCTGCAGTGCTAAATGTGCCAGTAGATACGACACCCACAGACGCCGCCACCCGTCTGGGGGTGCGTTTCGTAGTGCACGGGGCCATTCGAGTATTGAAAGGACAGTGGCAACTCTTGGTGGAGTTATTCGACATACATGCCCCAAGCACGCTCTTCACCAAAAAGCATTATCTAAATCTGGAACGCCTGGACGATCTCGAAGATGAAATTGCTAAGCAAATCGCCGCTGCGTTGAACCGCCCGCTTCAGCTCACATCCGGCCAAAGCCGCTCGCGTTACAGCAAAGATCCCATGGCGTATGCGGAGTTCATGCGTGGCTATCGCTTGAGTTCCTCGGGAGACGCCGTTCTGCTGGACCAGGCCAGCCAACATCTAACCAACGCAGTCATTCGCGACCCAAATTTTTCGCTGGCCCATGCCACGCTTTCACAAGTGTACGCAATCCGTCACTTTGAATGGGACCCGGCAAGGACCTGGCTGGAGAAAGCAGAGTTTCACTGCCAGCGGGCACTGGATCAGGACCCTCATTTGGCGGAAGGGCACGTTGCCAACGCTTTTTTGCTGTGGGGGCCATCGAAAAACTTCCAGCATCTGGAAGCGATTGCCGAACTCAAACGCGCGCTGGCCCTGCAGAATAATCTGCCCCATGCCTACAACCGCCTGGGCACGATTCTCGCTCACGTGGGGCTTTTGGAACACGCACGCGAAATGTATGAGAAGGGCCGATCCTTCCATCCCAAGAAGGCACTCAGCAACAGCATCCTCCAGGTTTACATCTGGAACCAGGAATACGAACACGCACGAGAGGAAATTAAAGTCTGGCGTAGGGAGAGTCCAGGCAACAAATATCCACTGTATTTTGCGCCGCAGCTAGCCATGATGATCGGGAATTGGGATGAAGCAAAGGCTCTATTGGACGGAGCACTGCAACTCTTGCCCGAAGACCCAATGGTAGTCAGCCTGCAGGGTCTTTTTTATGCTTTGACCGGCAATGCTGATCGAGCGTTCGAATGCTTAAACAAAGCCTGCGCAAGTCCAAAATCATTTGGACACGTACACCACAGCTACTATCAAGCGGCCTGCATCCTTGCTGTGTTAGGGCAGCTCGAATCAGCTTTTGAGTGGCTGGAACGAAGCGTGACCACTGGCTTTGCGTGTTGGCCCTTTTTTCTCAAAGATACATGTTTGCAAAATCTGCGCGGCCTTCCTCAATTTGAGGTGCTGGTGAGTTCTTTGCAGGCCAAATATCCAGATCATCTGGGGTTGCTCTGAGCAATTCTGGGCGACGTTTATGCGGCCCGCAAAGTCAGCAGTGTGATCTCCGGCTGCACGCCAAGGCGTACTGGCACTCCAAAAGTCCCCAGTCCGCGGTTCACGTACAACGCCGCCTTCTTGCCAGTTTCTCCCATGGGGAGGTGGTAAGGACCGGCCACGAAATCGGTGATCAGCCGCGCCGGGCTGAACGAGTGATCGACGATTTCGAACTTCACCTGGCCTCCGTGGGTGTGACCGGCAAGGCTGAGTTCGATTCCCATTTCCGCCGCGCGGCGAAAAGAGTTGGGATTGTGCGAGAGCAGAATGTTGGGGTACTCGCGGCTGATCAGTGACTCGATGCCTTGCAGCATCGGGCGGGCGGCACCGCGGGTCATGTGGTCACGCTGATAATCGACGCCGATCAGATTCAGCTTTTTGCCGCGCCAGTCCAGTTGAACATTTTCCTGGCGCAGCAACTTCATACCGTGCTGCTGAAACAGCTGCTGAGCGGCGCTTTCGACATCGGCATAAATTTCGTGGTTGCCGTTGCATCCCCAGGTGCCGAGCGGAGCCCTTAACCGGGCCAGTTCTGCGATGCAGTCTGCTAACGGGTCGAACTGGTTGCTGATGAAGTCTCCGGTGACAACCGCCAGATCAGCTTTGAGGTCATTGGCGAGATCTACGGCACGGCGGACTTCATCTCGCGGCATGAAATCGCCAATATGGATGTCGCTCAATTGCGCGATCTTGAATCCGTCGAGTTCTTTGGGCAGGTTAGCGATCGGGATTTCTACCTGCTCCACCCGATACTTAAATCGCCCGGCGGCAAATCCGTAGGCCGCGGCCACAACCGGAATGCTGCCCGCAAGATAGCTGGCGTAGCGGAAAAAATCGCGCCGCGATTCATTCAGGGGCGCAGACGGTCGCGATGCGATTCGGCCGTAGACCCAGCCCACCCCGTGAACCAGTTGGAAACCCAGAAACGAAAAAATGGACGCCGCCAACCACAGACGGGCAGCCCCAATGATCCATTTGCCGCCCCCAACTTTGGAGAGCGGGTGGCCGAGAAGGGGATCAAAAAACGCCAGCACGAACACAATCAGCGCGCACACCCAGGTGATCTGTAACCCGCTCCGGACAATCGGGTGGGTAATCTGCCCAATTGCGCGCCACGCACGCATGAACCAGAAGCGCTGCGTCAGGAAAAGTAAAGCGAGAAAGCTTAAGAAGACGCCGATGCGCAGAAAGATCATAAACTTCTAACAGTAAACAACAACTTAGATGAGTCCATTCGCCGAATTGACACTAACAATTCTTCGCCGGCAAGAAACCCCAAGGATCGTTCGGACGGGCAGCCTCGAAGCACGGCAGATCGATGTTCCCTCAACTGATTTTAGCCCTTTCGTTTTTTACATTCCGTTTACTTACCCTTGACCACTCTTTTACTTCTGGTTGACCGGGGCTTGACATTGTCAATCTTCCAGGCGGATAGGCTAGTTGTGCCGTAGTCTTTGCCGAGGCATTGACGCGGGAATCTGCTCAGACGTCCGGAGGATGAAAATGGCAAAAGAAGATCTCCCAGCGATCGCTCCACCTGCAACCACGGGCCAACCAACCGAAACCGCTTCTTTACCCCCGCGCACCGATCATCGGCGTTCATTTCTGAAAGGCTTAGGAGTTGTGGGCGCGGCCCTATCTGTGGGATCACTGCTGAAGACCGACGCCGAGGCGGATGATGATGATCATCATCATCGCCGCTTCATCCCGCGAGGCGATGTGGCCATTCTGCGCTTTCTAGCCGCCGCTGAAATTCTGGAGACCGATCTTTGGCAGCAATACAACGAACTGGCGGGAGTTCAAGATGATGAAGTTCCAGGCGGAAGCGGGAACGCCGCATACGCCGAAGCCGTGAATGCGCTCGATGAGGACATGAGCCAGTACATCCACGACAACACTGAAGATGAGCTGACGCATGAACTGTTCATCAACGCCTACCTGGTTTCCAAAGGCGCCGAGCCGGTCAGTCTGGACAAATTCCGGAACCTGCCGAGCAGCAAAGCCACTGGAGCCCAGCAAATCGGCAGGCTCACTAACCTGATGCAACTCACGGTGGATACCACCTGGTTTACGCGCTACCGCAGCCGCAGCCAAAATCCTGACTTCGGCGACATGCTGCCGCAGGCGATTCCCAGCCTGGCAGTGGGACAACATCCGGCCATTCCGCGGACCGACGCCGACGTGCAGGAAGGCAATTTTCTCCAGGCGATTGGCAACACCGCGGGATTTCACTTTGCCACCATTGAACAAGGCGGGACAAGCCTCTACCCACAGCTAGCCCAGAGAGTGACGAACCTGGAAGTCTTGCGGATCCTGCTCAGCATCGGAGGGACCGAGATCATGCACTTCCAGACCTGGTCGGACAAGGCTGGGAATGCGCCCCCAGTCTCCGCCACCGATCCGGTGACAGGCGTATCAGTCACGTTCCCCGACCTGAACTCTCCTCCACTCGGCGGCGAGGATTTTCAAACCAACCTGATCATGCCGGAACCAACCATCTTCTTGAACAAGAAGTTCCCGGCATGTTCCATCATTCGTCCAACCAAGACCATGGGAGCAGCAAAGGCAGCGCTGGATGCCCTGACCGCGGATGGACTCTTTATTGGCCAGTCAAAAGAGTTTTTCAGGTTCATGCATACGCTCGCGTTTGAAGCGGATTTGGCACGCCGGGAAGATTTTTAGTCAGCAATGAATGCAAAAGCTCCGCTCTTGCAGAGTGCAGGGGCGGAGCCTGCATCCATGCAAGCACTAATCGTTACTCTGTTCAGATGGCATCAGATTAAAGCGCTTACTGAAAACCGACGCAAAACTGAAGCCCGCTACCTGCCAGAACCAGACACTGGTAAATAGAAACCCAACTCCGGCGGCGAGCAACCCTAAGAATGACAGCAAAAGCGCGGTCAGCGCGATTGCCCAGGCTTTCCAGTAAGCACTTCCTCCTTCGAAGACACGCCGCAATGCGCGAAATGGATTGAAGATTTCTCGCGCGTCGAAGTCATGGCAATAGTGGGTCATATATCCTGGGATCGCGATGGTGGCCGCTATCAGCAAAAGAACTGCGACAACGTTAAGTACTTGCAGGTGGCTCGTCATTGCTAACCAGCCAACGAAAATTCCCGGCGCATAGTAGTAAGCCATGCCAAGAAATGTCACCGTGCCTGCCTTCAGAGTCTCGGATAGTTGTGCGAGGATGGCCAAGCGTCACGGCCATGGTGCATATTGTGCACCATCTCGATACGGTGTCCCATATTCAGAAGCCAGCCGACTATCGGGAGAAGTACGAGAATGGCTCCCCACACTAGCTCCTTGCGAGCGAGTCTATTTTGAATTGGATAGCGAAACGAGTTTCGGAAACTCAGCTCGGTATGGAGATCGATCTCCACAACGGGGCACTATATCACTCACAGGAAGGTCCCCGTTACCCTGCTAAAATCAGTACAGATTTTGGGATGCCGGCCTTCACCGAACAATTCGATGTAGTCGTCGTCGGCGCCGGACATGCTGGATGCGAGGCCGCCATGGCTTCCGCTCGCATGGGTTTAAAGACTGCCCTCTACACGCTGAATGTCGATCTGATCGCGCAGATGAGTTGCAACCCCGCGGTTGGTGGCATTGCCAAGGGGCATTTGGTGCGCGAAGTGGATGCCATGGGCGGCATCATGGGCGAGGTCACCGATGCGGTCGGCATTCAATTCCGCCTCCTTAATACTTCACGCGGCCCGGCCGTATGGTCTCCGCGAGCGCAGTGCGACAAGCAGGCCTATCGGCTGAAGATGAAAGAAGTTCTTGAGTCCCAGCCGAATCTGAAGATCAAGCAGGCTGAAGTTGCTGACCTAATCATAGAAGATTCGCACGTGGAGACGACCACCGCTTCGGCAAGCTCAGGGCCGGCTCTCCGCGGTCCTGCGGAGCAAGGCGCCGCAGTCCCGGTCATCGGTGAAGCGGAAAGCCAAAATCGCAGCCGCACGGTCCGGGGACTTCGCCTCCGCGACGGCCGTACCGTTGGCGCATCCGCGGTCATCATCACCACCGGCACTTTCCTCAACGGGCTGATCCACTGTGGCGAGCAACAATATCCCGCCGGCCGCTCCGGCGAACCCAACGCAGTTCTTCTCGGCGAGACGCTGAAGACACTTGGGCTGCGGGGCTGCCGCCTGAAAACCGGGACTCCGCCCCGTCTCGATGGCCGCACCATAGACTGGTCACGCTTGCAGGAGCAGCCCGGCGATCCCGATCCAACGCCCTTCAGTTTCCGCACCAAGCGGGTCGCGCATCACGACAAGCAGGTCCCCTGCTACATCGTCTGGACTACGGAGGAGACTCGCCGCATCATCCGCGAGAACGTTCACCGCTCGCCCATGTATAGCGGACAGATCCAAGCCATCGGCCCCCGGTATTGCCCTTCGATCGAAGACAAGATCGTTAAGTTCCCCGACAAAGAAAAGCACCAGCTCTTTCTCGAGCCAGAAGGATTGAACACCCACGAGATTTATGTCAATGGCATGAGCACATCGCTGCCGGTCGAAGTGCAGCTGGCGGTATTGAAGTCGATCCCGGGACTCGAGAGCGCCGACATGCTACGCCCGGGATATGCCATTGAGTACGACTCGATTGATCCCACGGAACTCGAACGAAGTTTAGAAACAAAGAAGATCGGCGGACTCTTCCTCGCCGGCCAAATCAACGGAACCAGCGGATACGAAGAGGCTGCGTGCCAGGGAATCATGGCGGGGATCAATGCGGCGCTGAAAGTGAAGCGGGAAGCGCCACTCATTCTGGATCGTACGGAAGCTTACACCGCCATTCTGATTGACGATCTGATCTCCAAAGGCACGAATGAACCCTACCGCATGTTCACTTCGCGGGCCGAGTTTCGCCTGCATTTGCGTATCGATAATGCCGATCGCAGATTAACGCCGCATGGCCGTCGCGTGGGGCTGATCTCCGACCCGGCCTGGGCCGAATTTCAGGCTAAGCAGCAGCGTCATGTGGCAATGGCAAAGCTATTGGAAAAGACGAAATTCACGGCTGCGCTGGCGGAACGGGTCGGCGATTCCGAGCTTGTTCCCTTGCTAGGACAGTCCCTCGCTCAAATGCTGAAACGCCCGGAAATCATCATCGAGCGGCTGGTCCCCGCCCTTAGACATCTAGCGCCGGAATTCTTCGCGCAAAACGAAATTCGCGAAGATCCGCGTGAATCCGCGGCCAGCCTTCCGGTGCAGGTCCGCAACGAGCTGAAGTCCATTGAAACCGAAATCAAGTATGAGGGCTACCTGCGCCAGCAGGACAAAGCCATCGAGCGCCTGAAAAAGTCTGAACAGCGGAACATCCCCGACTGGTTCGACTACCGCTCGGTCAGCGGACTTTCCCGCGAGATGCAGGAGAAGCTGACCAGGATCAAACCGCGCACCATCGGACAAGCGTCGCGGATTCCGGGCGTGACTCCCGCAGCGGTTTCTCTGGTGAACGTATTCATAGAAATTCAGGGCAAGCGACACTCGCCACCTGATCCGGCTTTCGCTTAAAGTGCAAAACTTTGAGCCGCGGATTTGCGCGGATTCATACGGATCAGGCTGTTTTCCACAGGATTGACCACATCTTCACACTTTCGCATTTTGCATACTCGCGATATTGTTACTGCCAGTTAAAAGCGTAATGCTTTCTCAACACCAGCTAGTTCCGAAGCAAACTGTGGGTTGCCGTCTTCTAGCGCCGGGGGAACGTGTCCATGGAGTGTTTTGTCTGCATTCATTGTCATTTTTATCAGCCGCCACGCGAAAACCCATGGTTGGAGGCGGTCGAGGCCCAGGACTCCGCCAAGCCTTACCACGACTGGAATGAACGCATTACCGCGGAGTGCTACCGGCCTAACGGCGCTTCGCGGATTTTGGATGGGCAGGGCCGGATCGCGCAAATCGTCAACAACTATGCGCGCATCAGTTTCAACTTTGGCCCGACATTGCTGTCCTGGCTCGAGTGGCAGGCTCCCCAGACCTACGAGCGAATCCTGAAGGCTGACCGCGAAAGCCAGCAGCGGTTCTCCGGACATGGCTCAGCATTAGCGCAGGCCTACAACCACATCATTCTTCCGCTGGCGAACCCGCGGGATAAACATACGCAGGTTGTCTGGGGCATGAAGGATTTTCAGCATCGCTTCGGGCGCGATCCGGAAGGCATGTGGCTGCCTGAAACTGCCGCGGACGTGGACACGCTGGAGGCCCTGAGTTCCGAGGGCATCAAGTTCACCATCTTGTCGCCGTATCAGGCGGGCAAGTTTCGCGGCGATTCCAAGTCGGCATGGGTGAATCTTCACGGGCAAGGCATCGACTCCAAACGTCCTTATGTATGCCGGTTGCCTTCCGGGCGGAGCATTGGGATTTTCTTCTATGACGGCGTAGTGGCGCGTGCCGTGGCTTTCGACAAATTGTTGTTCGACGGCGCGAACCTGGCGCGGCGGCTGGCCGGACGGTTCGACCATCAGGGAGATTCGGTTCAGCTCGTGCACATTGCCACCGATGGCGAAACCTACGGCCATCATCACTCGCATGGCGACATGGCGCTGGCTTACGCGCTGGATTATGTAGAGCGGCATAAGCTCGCCCGCATCACGAACTATGGGGAGTATTTCGCGGCGCACCCTCCAACCCACGAAGTAGAGATTCTGGAGAAGACTGCCTGGAGCTGCGCCCACGGTGTGGACCGCTGGCAAAGCAACTGTGGATGCAACTCGGCCGTCAACAGCCAGTGGAGCCAGGAGTGGCGGCGTCCGCTACGCGAGGCTTTGGACTGGTTGCGCGACGACCTCGCCGGACGCTATGAATTCGATGCAAAAAACTTTTTGCGCGATCCCTGGGCCGCCCGCAATGGGTACATTCAGGCGGTGATGGATCGGTCTCAGGACAATGTTCGAAGCTTTCTCCAAGAGCATGCTCTACGCGTGTTGTCGGGCGAAGAAGAAATGCGGGTACTGCGGCTGCTGGAAATGCAGCGCCACCTCATGCTGATGTACACCAGTTGTGGCTGGTTCTTCGACGAACCGACCGGACCGGAAACGGTGCAGGTGCTGCAATACGCCGGCCGGGCCGCGCAATTGAGCGACGGTCTTTTCGGCGCGAACCATGAAGAACAGTTTCTGCGGCGGCTGGAAAAAATACAGAGCAACATCGCTGAATTTGGCAATGGGCGGATGATTTTCGAGCGCTTCGTGCGACCCGCGATGCTGGATTTGTTCGGGGCGGCGGCGCATTACATTATCAGTTCTTTGTTCGACGGATATCTGAAGCGAGAGTCGATGTATTGTTACGCCGCCGATCTGCGTGACGGACAGGTTTTCGCCGAAGGCAAAAAGAAACTGGCCATCGGGCGTGCCGGGATCACATCCCGCATTACCCTTGCGCAGTTGGACTTCAATTTTGCAGTGCTTTACCGCGGAGACCACCAGCTGATCGCCGGGATCGGCCCCGGGGGGGATGAGAGTTCGTTTCAGGCCTTCACCGATCAGGCCAGCGCGGCCTTTTCCCAGGACGATCTGGCCCATTGTTCTCACTTGATTGAACACTATTTTGGCAGGTGGACCTATTCGTTCAAATCGCTATTCCACGATGAGCGGCAGCGCATCATCGCGCAACTGGTCGATGAGTCTCTCGCCGACATCGACGAGCTTTACCAGAGGGTGCACGAGCAGCACGCTCCACAGATCAGTTTTCTCACAGAATTGAAAATGCCGTTGCCTACGATCTTGCAGGCCATGGGACAATTCGTGGTGGGAAACGCCATCCGGCGCAGCCTGGCAGAGGAGAAGCCCAATTTCGAGCAGATACGCAAGCTGCTGGAGACAGCCATGAAGGACGGTATCGGCCTTCCGGATGCTGCCCTGAATCCGGCCCTGCGTCGGCGGCTGGATACCCTGTTACATCGCTGGCAACGCAAACCAGCCGACCTCCCAACCTTGCAGACCCTTGAATCCCTGGTGCAACTGGCGCAGGTCCCTCCCTTTAAGGTGGACTTGTGGGAGGCGCAGAACCAATACTACGAACTACTCCAGACCATCTCATCGAATAGTCATCATTATGTCGACCGCAACTGGCTCGGCCACTTCCACAAGTTGGGACATGAACTGGGAGTTGCGGCCTCACCGTCTTTCGCCGCGATTATGGCCTACCAGGTAAAAGAATCAGCGGGCTCCAAGAGCGCGGAACCGCCGCGAATGACTACCCGCGCTGATCGCCTCTCGAGGACCCAGGAGCCACAGTTGCCGGTCTAAGGCAGGTTACACTCGCCTCTGACGTATGCTTGATCAGGCCGAATGAAAAAACAGAATTGCCAGGTTAGCGCTGGGTGTCCGATCTTGGTCGCGTGGTTTGCCACCCGGGTGGGAGTTTTGACTCTGGTGGGTGCAACTCTGCTTGCCGCGCTGTCCTGCGCTCCGCCTCGTTCCAATCTCATCGTAATCGGCACCAAGAACTTCACCGAGCAACTCATCCTGGGTGAGCTCCTAGCCCAGCAAATCGAAAATAGAACTCACCTGAAGGTCGAGCGCCGTTTCTACCTGGCGGGCACCTACATTTGCCAACAGGCCATCCTCTCTGGACGCATCGACATCTACCCCGAATACACCGGCACCGCGCTCACCGCAATCCTCAAACAGAATCCCAAGGGCGACAGAGAAGCGGTCTATGAAACAGTGAAGGCCGCCTACGCCAAACAATTCAACCTCGCGATCGGCAAACCATTCGGATTCAATGACACCTTTGCCATGCAAATTCGCGGAGAAGACGCCCGCAGGCTCAAGCTCCAAACGCTCTCTCAGGCCGCGCAATACGCTCCGCTCTGGCACGCCGGCTTTGGCTACGAATTCATGGAGCGCCCCGACGGCTACAAAGGACTGGCCTCAACCTACGGCCTGCACTTCGCCGAGGAGCCGCGCATCATGGACTTGGGACTGCTGGCCCGCTCGCTCAAAGACAAGCAGGTGGATATCACCGCGGGCAACAGCACCGACGGCCTGATCTGGGCCTTCGACTTTTACGTACTGGAAGACGACCGGCACTACTTCCCGCCCTACGAGGCGGTACCAGTGATCCGCGAAGAAACGTTGTCGAAACATCCAGAAGTAAGAACAGCCTTGGACGAACTGGCGGGAAAGGTGACCGAAGACGACATGCGGCAGCTCAACTATGCCATCGACGGCCAGCACCGCGAACCTGCGAATACAGTGCGCGAATTCCTCCACAAGAAAGGCCTATAAGGTTTTGTCGGCCATCAGCAAACCATGGCGCGCTCCACTCTGCATTTTCTGTGCGCAACTTGTGGAAATAAAATCGCGCAAGCTCTTCGCCGCGAATTTGATCGCGCTGGGAACCGCGCGCAACGCCCACACCCAAGTCATCTTTCAAGGATTGCGTCATCCGTTCGGAACGCTGAAGAATCCATGGCCAATTTTTCTCAGTGCACCACAAATGTGTAATTGACCGCGAACTTTTCTGCGCGTAGATTCGTCCTCACGCGAAATGAAAATCCAGCCTGGAGCAGTGACAGAATTTGTCAGATCTATTCAGTCAGCGTCGGAATCTTTCCAAGGTGGCCGCAAGTGAAGAACGAGAATGACTGGACTACATATCGAACCCGTTTCCTAATCAAGGCAAAACAGCTGACCAAGCCGCTCAAGTTTGTGGACGCACTCGGGCGCGAACACGCGGGCAAAAAGGGAGACTACTTGATGGAGTGGTGTGACGGCCTCCGCCGGATTGCCCCCAGAGAATTCTTCGAAGACGTCTACGTTCCCCTGGACTCCGAGCTGCCCGACGAGGTAATCGCTCGAGCTTCCTTAACTAAACTCCCAGCCATGGCAACCATGGGTCGAGCCAAACCCACGCGTCGCCAGCAGACCGCATAACTACAAGGTGCTTGTGAATTTCTTGTGGAATTTGAGCGGCCCAATGGCTCTTTTGGGCCGTCTCTACTGGGTATACAATAGGTTGTGATATTCCCTTGACAGCCACAACAGGCGGGAGTACTTTTACCACCCACAGGGGTTAAAAAAGCGCCGTCAGTAGACGGCGAAATTGATAAGACTCGTGAACGCTTTGGCCAGAGGTGACCGCGCGCCCACGACAGATCACAAAGACTCCGACCCTATGAGAGTGGGAGCTTTGGCATTGCGGTGACTGTTTCCTTGATCCCAAGATCCGCACCGTCGGACCTCCCCCAAGGAAGCAATCGGGTTTTTGACAAACAAAGAGTCTGTGGAAAATGACCCTTCGCCCGAGGGAGTGGGTAGTGTCGTCAAAAAAACAGACAAGAATAGAAGTGAGGAGCCCCCATGGAAGCTTTGGCCCAACTAGTAGACGATTCGCTGGCAAGGAACGGGATTGATCCCTCGCTGGATCATCGCCGTCTGGCGTGGTCGAAGTGGTTCCGCTTCGACAACAGCGTAAGCGCGCTGCTGGTTCCCGCCAAGCCTGGGATCTTTGCCTTGGGAGAAGAAATCGTCTCTTCGGGAGAGAGCGCCAGCGAAGGCAAGCGTAGGCTGGCGCTGTTCCAGATCTCCCAAGCCGACGACTTAGGTCTGTCCCTGGGAAGTATGTTCCTTCCCGGCAACATGCTGCGCGAGCGCCTTCAAAAGGGCGTTTGTTTTGCGCGCTACACGGTAATCGAAGATGCCCAACAGCGCCAAAGCGCCCTAGCAGCATTACACCAGTGGATGCAATCGGCCGAGGTGGCTCCGGCGGCATAAGAATCTACGGGAGGCGTTGACTGTTTTTTCGTTTAATTCGTTTAAGAGGATGTAAAGCAATGCGATAGCCGCGAAGCGGCGAAAGATTGCAGCCCAGGGCGAAGGGCTGGTTTTTCGCCCTCGCCCCGGGTAAGAAGAAAAATGAAGAAAGCCCCGAAGGGGCGAAAGAAAACTAAACTTGGCGAATACAGCAACACCCTAATAACGGATCCCTAGAATCCGAGCGAAAATATAAAGGGAGAAACAGATGTCCGAGGTAAGCACAAAAGGAGCCCCCCAAACCGCCGAGACCAGCGCCTCGACGACTGCCGCCACCCCGTCTACCCAGGTTCAAGCAAACCAGGCTCAAGCCACGAAGAAGGCCACTGGCCTGACCTTCCGGCGCTTCTTTACCAAGCCCGGAGTCAACCCTTACGACGAAATCGAATGGGAACTCCGCGACGCCACTATTACTGACTCGAAGGGAGGAATCATCTTCGAGCAGAAAAATGTCGAGGTTCCCAAAGACTGGTCGATGACCGCGACCAACATTGTGGCCAGCAAATATCTCCATGGCACGCTAGGTACTGAGGAGCGTGAAAAAGGCGTCCGCCAATTGATCAGCCGCGTCGCCGAAACTATCCGTGATTGGGGGCTAGCCCAAGGCTATTTCCATACACCGGAAGACGGCGCCACCTTCCATGACGAACTGACCCACATCCTGGTCCGCCAGTACGCTGCCTTCAACTCGCCCGTCTGGTTCAACGTAGGCTGTGATCGCATCGAGCCCAACTCCGACGGACGCAACTGGCACTGGAACGCGACCACGCAGAATGTCGAGTTCGGCATCACCGGCTACACCAAGCCGCAGTGCTCTGCGTGTTTCATCAACTCAGTACATGATTCGCTGGACTCCATCCTCACCCTCGCCAAGACCGAAGGCATGCTGTTCAAGTGGGGATCCGGCACGGGAACCAATCTCTCCACTTTGCGTTCCTCCACGGAAAACCTGAGCGGAGGCGGCACAGCCAGCGGCCCGCTTAGTTTCATGAAAGGCTTCGACGCTTTCGCCGGCGTCATCAAGTCCGGCGGCAAAACCCGCCGCGCCGCCAAGATGGTCATCCTTAACATCGACCATCCCGACATCGAGGAATTCATCCTCTGCAAACAAAAAGAAGAGGCCAAGGCGCACGCGCTGGTCGCGCAAGGCTACGACGGCTCCTCGCCCGACTCGGACGCCTATAGCTCGATCTTTTTCCAGAATGCCAACAACTCGGTCCGCGTGACCGATGACTTCATGTACAACGTGGTTCGCGATAACGGCTTTACCACGCACGCCATCAAAGACGGGCGGCCCATTAAGAACTACAAAGCCAAAGAGCTGATGCGCATGATTGGCGACGCCACCTGGCACTGCGGCGATCCCGGAATGCAGTACGACACCACCATCAACCGCTGGCATACCAGCAAGAACACAGCAAGAATCAATGCCTCGAATCCGTGCTCGGAGTACATGTTCCTCGACGATTCCGCCTGCAACCTGGCCAGCCTGAACCTGATCAGGTTCGCGCCCAACGGGACCTTCGATATCGAAGCCTACCGCCATGCGGTGGACGTTCTGATCACCGCGCAGGAAATCATCGTCGACAACGCGGGCTATCCGACGGAACAGATCATGCGCAACTCGCACGACTACCGGCCGCTAGGCTTGGGCTACGCAAACCTGGGCGCGCTGCTGATGGCGGCGGGGCTACCCTATGACTCCGACGCCGGCCGCGACTACGCCGCCTGCGTTACCGCAATCATGTGCGGCGAAGCTTATTTGCAGTCGTCAAGAATCGCCGAACTCTGCGAGCCATTAGCTCCAGCCACTGAACCAACCAAGAAAGGTTTGAGCGAAACCAACCTGGGCGCAAACCTGATGCCTGGTTCCGCCTGCCCCGGCTGGTACATCAATCGCGAACCGTTCCTGGATGTAATCAGGATGCACCGCGCGTCGGTCAATAACATCAACCGGGGGAACGTTCCCTCATCGCTCTACGAATCCAGCAAAGCCTGCTGGGACGAAGCCCTGGCCCACGGCGAAAGACACGGCTACCGCAATTCCCAGGTCACGGTTCTGGCTCCCACAGGCACGATCGGGTTCATGATGGATTGTGATACGACCGGCATCGAGCCTGATCTGGCGCTGGTGAAGTACAAGAAGCTTGTCGGTGGCGGGATGATTAAAATCGTCAACAACACCGTCCCCACTGCGCTGTTCAAGCTGGGCTACTCGCACGATCAGACCGACGCTATCGTTTCTTACATTGACGCCACCGGAACCATCGAGGGCGCCCCGCAAATCAAAGACGAGCACCTGGCGGTATTTGATTGCTCGTTCAAGCCGGCCAAGGGGACTCGATCCATCCACTACATGGGTCATCTGAAGATGATGGCGGCAGCCCAGCCGTTCATCTCGGGAGCGATTTCGAAGACGGTGAACCTGCCGGAAAATGCATCGGTTGAGGACATCATGGAGGCTTATCTCCAGGCCTGGAAGCTGGGTCTGAAGGCGGTGGCAGTGTATCGCGATGGCTGCAAGAAGTCGCAGCCGCTGAGCGCCGCTGGAACCAAGACTTCTTCGGACAGCCAGGCGGGCGAGGGCGGCCGGCCTACGCTCGCTTCGCTTGAGCAGGACCTCAACGCGCCGCCGCGCGCGGTGCGGCACCGGCTGCCGGAAGAGCGCATGTCAGTCACGCACAAGTTCGACGTCGGCGGACACGAGGGCTACATCACTGTCGGCCTCTATCCCGACGGCGAGCCGGGCGAACTGTTCGTCAAGATGGCGAAAGAAGGTTCGACGGTCAGCGGCCTGATGGACAGTTTTGCGCTGGCGGTCTCGATGGCGCTGCAACACGGCGTGCCGCTCAAGCTGCTGTGCGAAAAGTTCGCGCACACCCGCTTCGAGCCCAGCGGCTGGAGCAAGAATCCCGAGATCGGCTTTGCCAAGTCGATCATGGACTACATCTTCCGCTGGCTCCAGTTGCGCTTCCTCACCGGACAGCAGCAGCTGCTGTTCGAGAACCTGCGTCCGCGGTTGAATGGCGTGCACGCGGAAGGCGTAGGAGAACTGAATGGCTCGGCGGACTTCCGGCCAGCGGCCAACGACCAGCGGCAAGGCACGGGTCACGTAGCCGACGCGCTGGCCAGCATGATCGACATGGGAGATGCGCCCAGCTGCCATGTCTGCGGCTCGATCATGGTGCGGAATGGGAGTTGCTATAAGTGCATGAGCTGCGGGAGTACGAGCGGGTGCAGCTAGGGAGGGTTTGGGAAGGGCCCGGCTTAGAGCCGGGCCGCCCATGAGGATGTATCTCGACGGCTTCAGCCGCTGAGGACCTCAGGGGCTAAAGCCTTCTTTTTTTGGCTCGTTTCCGGCACGACTATAAGTCGTGCCCTTCCCATGGCGACTGGGGCGGGGTTTGGAGGGGTTATTGCTTTACACACCCCCATGTGTGACAATTTACACATGGCGACCAATCTCGCGCTGGATGACAAGCTGATCGAAGAGGCGCAGCGGGCGGGAAAGCACAAGACCAAGAAAGAAGCGGTCACGGCGGCGCTGGCGGAGTACGTCAAGCGGCGCAAGCAACTGCGAATTCTGGATGCGTTTGGCAGCTTTGAGTTTGATCCGGGATATGACTACAAGACCGAGCGGCGTAGCCGGCGCTCATGATGGTGCTGGTGGACACTCCGGTGTGGTCGCTAGCCCTGCGGCGCAAACCGGGTGATTTGAATGCGCGCGAGCAGGCCCTGACCCGGGCGCTGGCGGAACTGGTTCGGGAAGGCCGGGCGCAGATCGTCGGCGTAGTCCGGCAGGAACTGCTCTCGGGCATACGGGACGGGGAGCGGTTCGACAAGCTGCGCGATTATTTGCGGGCATTTGACGAGCCGAGACTTGATGTCCGTGACTATGAAGAAGCGGCCCAGATGCACAACCGGTGCCGCACTAAAGGAATCGCAGGTTCAGCGATTGATTTTCTAATCTGCGCGGTAGCCCAGCGGCGAAACTGGCAGGTATTCACCACCGATCGGGATTTTGAGCACTACGAAAAGGTGTTGGCAGTGGGGCTGTATTCGGCGGTTTGAGGCGCGCTGTGAGACGCGCCCAGCTGCCACGTGAGAATCGCGGGCGAGGGCGCCCGCGCCACACTCTGAAAACAAGTGGCTTGTCGAGTGATCCGAAACGGGGCCGGGCGCGCTTCGTGCTCTGCGTGCTGAGCGCCGGCCAAAGTCTACCGGCTGCTGAGCGATGAGCAGGCCGCAAAGCATCGTCTGGTGCGGGTGGTGGATGAGTCGGAGAAGACTACCTGTATCCGGAAGGATATTCCGATCAAGTACCGGAAAGGTGGGGCACCAGGCCGAACAGAAAAGTTCAAATCACATTTGAAGCGTACACGATAACCTGTATCACCTGAAAACACGATCTGCAAAAAACTTCGCATCTCGCCTTGACTCGCCCGGGCGGTCATGTTCTATTATCGGGAAAGAAGACAATACTCCTCCCTATATAGGAAGGGGACAATCCTAACGAACGAACCTGCCAAAAATTAGGAGGAAGTCCCCATGAAATTAAACGACACGATCACGACCTATGATGTTGCCGAAGCTCTGCAAGGCGAGACCGGCAAGTTTGAAGTAACCAGCCCCAACGGGGAGCGCTATTTCGTTACCTGTCAACCGGGGCACTCGATTGCCAGCCTGGAGTGGGCTGGAAACGAACCAAATCTCCAGCCTTTCGTGGTCCGCAAGGTGGCACAGCCTGTCGCCGTGGAGGGTCGTAGCAAGAGGTCCGTGGCCGCCTAGGAATTGTTGGTGGCACAAAGCCAAGCCCGGCTGGGAACAGCTGGGCTTTTGATTTTGGCGGTTCGGCTGTCCGGAAGTTTCTCTTCTAGTCCCGACATATCTCACACTGTTCATCAGGGTGTTGCTTTCGTTGCGCCTTGGTTGTTGCTTCTCACACCAACCGCAGCTTACTTCGAAAGGGGCGCCCTTTTATAATGCGTGCCCCGCATCTCGCGGTTTTCGAGATGTGGGGCCCGGACGGCGAAACGAAAACCAGACTCCAGAGACCCGAACTTTCATCTTCAATACTTCCCAACGGTTGATCTTCACCAGGTCGACTTCTCCGTAGGCATAAGAGCGGAAGCTGCTCCAGCGCCATTGATCGGGTTTGGCAACCAATCCGCGAGTCACCGGGTTGCGGTGCATGTAACGGAGTTTCTCGATCCGTTTACGTTCGGTCCGGACATTGAAATCGTAGAAGCGGTGCTGCCAGACGTGTGCCGGGAAACCTCCGGACCACAGGGTGGGTTGACGACGCCGGAGCGCGGCCAGGACGGCGTAGGAAAACCGGGACTAACGGAACGTTCACCGCTATTTGCCTGTGCGCAGCTTGCCGGGAATCGAAGGTCAAAGCTCCGCCCTCGCAAAGTACGCGATTTCAAAAACAATCCAGCTCCCAGCCCCCTGCTTAACCACAACTTCCTGAAGTGATAAATTGGCCTTAGCATTCCTTACAAAGGAAGGTTGTTATGGCAATTGCAATCTCTGATGAAATCCGCGCACTGCTCGATGCACCCAACTTCGCCCATCTTGCTACTCTTATGCCTGACGGTTCGCCCCAGAGTGTGCCGGTTTGGGTGGGGCGGGAGGATGACCGCATTCTGATATGTACCGGGGAAGGCTCGCTGAAAGCCAAGAACATGCTAGGTGATCCACGAGTCGCTCTCTCGCTGGTCAATTTCCACAATCCGTATGAGGAGGCGCAGCTTCGTGGCCGCGTGGTGGAGCGGCGTCCCGATCGCGAATTCCGGTACATGGATCCGATCTCCCACAAGTACACTGGCAAGCCCTTCCCCTTCCGGAATCCCGAGGGGAGAGTGACCCTGGTGATTGAGATTGATAAGGCACGCTACACCAAGCTTCCGTTTGAAAATACGCCAGGCAAGTAGGAGCGCTCTTCTGCAAAATAGGGTCATGCATTTTTACAAACATCGCAAGCTACAGTGTCAAAGTACGGGCGCATCCACGAAGGTCTGTATTGTGCGTGATCTTGACTCACGTTATTAAACCATTGCGCAACATCCACCTAATGGCCGCTACTTCGGGGAGGGAGGACGGCACTGGGTTGGACGCGCTACTGGGCGGCCTGTGAACTCGAGCGCCGGCCGCCGTTCGATTCCCCTTGAAGTTGAGGCAAGCCACCGGGAGAAGTTTTCCAGATGATTGGCGGAGCATGGGGCGGTTGGCCCCCTCTGATGCGGACCAGGAAACTCAGCTCAAAATTGTCTGCAAGGAATTCCTCACTTCCACGAACTTGAAGGGATACCCAGTTTGCTTCAACTTCATGGGTTCCACGCGCTGACTGGCCAGGAGCAATTCGTCCGCCATCTGCCCGAATGCCAACCTCGCCGCGAAAGCGGGCATGGGAAAGATCGTCGGCTTCGAGAGCACAGACCCCAGCGCTTTGGTGAACTCGGCGTTGGTTACCGGATTCGGCGCGACCACATTCATCGGTCCCTGGATGTTTGTTTTCATGGCATGCAGGATCGCGCCCACCACATCCTGCATGTCCACCCAGCTCCACCATTGGCGTCCGCTGCCGACACGCCCTCCGAGCCCAAGCCGAAATGGCAGAAGCATTGGCTTCAGAGCTCCGCCCTGTTTGCTCAACACAATTCCAAACCGCGCGTGTACCGTCCTGATTCCCGCGTGGGCGGCGGGTTTGGCTGCCGCTTCCCAATCACGGCAGATGCCTGACAGGAAATCATTACCCGATGCGCTGTCTTCGGTAAGGACTTCATCGCCCCGACTGCCGTAGTAGCCGATCGCCGAAGCGCATACGAAGACCTGCGGGCGGGGAGATGCTTTTGCCAACGCTTCAGCCAGGTTCCGCGTACCTGACACCCGGCTCTGGCGTATGCGGCGCTTTTTGGTTTCAGTCCAGCGGCCGGCAATGGTTTCCCCGGCAAGGTGAACCACCGCGTCAAATCCTGAGACCGCATCCGGAGCGAGGGGCTGATCAGGGTCCCAGTGCATGGTTCCTGAACCGGACTGGGGATTTCGAGAAAGCCGAACCGATTCATATCCTGCGGCTGACAGCGCGGGCAACAAAGCGCCACCAATCAATCCCGACGCCCCGCTCACCAAGACTCGAGAGGAGTTCATAGTTAGCAAGCCCAAATCTAGCAGAAGACAGGCAGGTTCTGGAGAAACACATCCTTTGAAGATATTGGCGGATTCGAAAATGGAAATGCTCGCCGCGGGCGTTCCCTGCTTACGCCGGACGCTATAATCAAATCACGGCCCCGCACCGGTTCCCTCCTGCAATCTAGCGGGTCAATTCAGCATGACGACGCTGCGCGAACAGATCGCGACCACTGCCCTCACCGTCACCAAGTTTCGTGACTTGATGAAGACGATGCGGGAGAACCGTCCCGCCGATGACCTGGAGATCGTCAAGAAAGCGTACGAATTCTCGCAGCTTCACCACGCGGGGCAGACCCGGGCGTCCGGGGAACCATATCTCGCGCATCCGCTGCAAGTGGCGCAGGTTCTGGCGGAAATGAAAATGGACGCAGTCGCGGTCGCCGCCGGCCTGCTGCACGACTCCGTGGAAGACACTTCGGTCACCATCGTCGACATCCGCAAAGAATTCGGCGAGCAGGTGGCGCACATCGTCGAAGGCGTCACCAAGATCAGCCAGATCGATTTCGCTACTCGCGAAGAGCAGCAGGCGGAAAATCTGCGCAAGATGATGCTCGCCATGATCGACGACATCCGCGTGGTGTTGATCAAGCTGGCCGACCGCCTGCACAACATGCGGACCCTGGAGCACCTGGCGCCGGAACGGCAACAGAAAATCGCCAAAGAAACGCTGGAAATTTATGGCCCCATCGCACATCGCCTGGGCATGGGCAAAATCCGCGGAGAGTTAGAAGACCTGGGGTTCCGCTACCAGGACCCGATCGGCTACCAGCAGCTCCACGATGCCGTCGAAGCCCGCCGCAAAAAGGGCGAAGCGTTCCTGGAAAAAGTCGAAGAGGTCCTGCGCGACAAACTGAAAGAGGCAGGCATCACCGCCAAAGTCGAGAGCCGTATCAAGCGGCTGTTCAGCATCCACCGCAAGCTGATCAAGCAGGGCATCAACGTAGACCAGGTGTATGACATGTTCGCCATGCGGGTCATAACGCGGTCGATTCAGGACTGTTACGCCGTTCTGGGCATCGTGCACAACGCATGGCGGCCGGTGCCCGGGCGAATCAAAGATTTCATCGCCATGCCCCGCCCGAACTTGTATCAGTCGTTGCACACCTCAGTCATCACCGAAGACGGCACCCCGTTCGAAATTCAAATCCGCACCGAGGAAATGCACAAGATGGCGGAGGAAGGCATCGCCGCCCATTGGAAGTACAAAGACGGGGCGGTCTCCCCGCAGGACGAACAACGCCTGGCCTGGTTGCGGCAGGTGGTTGAGTGGCAGCGCGATGTATCCGACCCCAACGAATTTCTCTCCACTTTAAAGATCGACCTCTACCCCGAAGAAGTTTACGTGTTCACGCCCAAGGGCAAAGTCGTGGTCCTGCCGCGTGAAGCCACACCCATTGATTTTGCCTATACGGTTCACACCGAGGTCGGGCACAACTGCGTGGGGGCCAAGGTCAACGGACGCATGGTGCCGCTTCGCCACAAGCTGCATAGTGGGGATATTGTTGAAATCCTGACTCAGCCCGGCCACAAGCCCAGCCGCGACTGGTTAAGCGTGGTCAAATCCTCGCGCGCGCGCAACAAGATCAAACACTGGCTCAACATTCATCAGCGCGAGCGCGCCATTGAAATCGGCAAGAAGCTGATCGAGAAAGAGGCCCGCAAATACCGCATCGCCCTGAAAGACATTAAGGACGAAGACCTGCGCCGGGTCGCCTCAGACTATGGCCTGGGACAGATTGACGATCTGATGTCTGCGATCGGCTTCGGAAAATACTCCGCCCGCCAAGTCCTGGGAAGGCTGGCGCCTCCGGGGACGCATCCTGTTGGCGAAGAAGAAAAGGCCGGCCTGGGAAGCGTCATGCGCCGCGTTTTCGGAGGCGATCAGAACGCGATCCATGTGGTCGGGCAGGGCGATTTATTGGTTTACCGCGCCAAGTGCTGCAACCCGATCCGCGGCGAATCGATCATCGGATATGTCACGCGCGGCAAGGGCGTGGCAGTTCACGCTATCAACTGTCCCAATGTTCTGAACCTAATGTATGAACCGGAGCGACGGATCGACGTTGAATGGGCGCGGGATGAAAAGACTCCGACCTCATATCCGGTGAAAATTACCGTGGCCTGCGACGACCGCTTCGGCATGTTGAAACAAATCACGGCCGTGATTAGCGACAGCAAAACCAACATTCGCAACATCGAAGCCCGCACCGGGAGCGGGCAGGCAAGTGTAGATGTCATCATGGATATCGCGGATTTGAAGCACCTGGAAAATATCATCACTGGAGTGCGGAAAATTCCCGGCGTGCATGAGGTGCAGCGGCTGCAAAAGATCTGAGAACTGAGAACTTATTGAGCCGCAGTGAAACTAACTCTGGAGGCGCAATGCGCGAGGTGATAGCAACCAATGAAGGTCCCAAAGCCATCGGGCCATATTCCCAGGCCATCAAGGCCAACGGTTTTGTGTTCGTGTCGGGACAGGTGGCCATCGATCCCGCTACCCAGCAGGTGATCCACGGCGATGTGGCGGCACAAACGGATCGGGTCATGAAGAACCTGGCGGGTATTCTCAAAGCAGCGGGCAGCGGCCTGGAGAAGGTGGTCCGCTCAACCGTCTTTCTCAAAAATATGGGAGACTTCACCGCCATGAACGAGGTCTACGGGAAGTACTTCACATCCGAGCCGCCCGCCCGGGCAACGGTAGAAGTGGCCCGTCTCCCCAAAGACGTATTGGTCGAAATTGATGTGATCGCCGTGTCATGACCGGAAGTCGACAACCAAAAGGAGATCATCCATGCGAGCTCTCTTGCCCTTGATTGTTATGGCGCTCCTCCCCACGATGGCTTGGGGGCAAAGCAAGACCGGGAAACAAACCAGGCCAGCTGCTGCGGCCAGCAAGCCGACGCCGGTTACCGGTGATCCGGTTCGCACCGCTACCGGCCTGGAGTATTGGGACATCAAGGCCGGAGACGGCGCTCTCGCCGACCGCGGCAAGATCGTCTTCGTGCACTACACCGGCTGGCTCATCAATGGTAAGAAGTTCGACAGCTCCATTGGAGCCAAGCCCTTCAGGTTTCACCTGGGCAACAGCGAGGTCATCAAGGGCTGGGACCAGGGTGTCGCGGGCATGAGAGTCGGAGGCAAGCGCCAGCTCCGCATTCCCCCGGGGCTGGCCTACGGAAACAGCGGCTACCCCGGCCTCATCCCTCCCGGCGCCACCCTGATTTTTGACGTGGAATTAATGGGCG
>Ga0137366_10000005_pt1 | contig 104904 bp, 78 predicted proteins | sample SagtaG_8_FD_104938 | JGI IMG/M metagenome (GOLD analysis project Ga0137366, IMG submission 104938) | Vadose zone soil microbial communities from Sagehorn Ranch, Mendocino, California, USA - Sage1_L_60_16 metaG | ecosystem: Environmental > Terrestrial > Soil > Vadose zone | place: USA...
CGAAAGCCCCTCGTTTGAATAAGTTGCAGAGACTTTGCCCGGCGAACACGGCTATAGCATTGCAGTTGGTGACGGTTGACAAAGTGCCGTCGATCTTTTCCAGTATGCAATCTATGCGACATGTTTCCCGATTAATTTTGCTGGCTGCCGGCGGTTCGCTGTTACTCCTCGCCGGGTGCGAAACAGGACGGGTGGCCACCGGAGGCCCTTATCACGTGACGGCTTATCGGCCGCATGATCCTTCGGCCGTGCGCGTAAAAGTTTCGCTTTCCAAGCAAAATGTCTACGTGATGGAACGCGACCGATGCTTGATGGCGGCCGCCATTTCGGTTGGCACACCGGCGAAGCCAACGCCGAAAGGTAATTTCACGATTTATTCGAAGCAGGAGCACAAGCGCTCGGGATCGTACGGATTTAGCGTGCAGGGCGGCCGCGTTGTTCCTTCCACCGGAGGCGGAGCAGGTCGGTATGTCGGGTACCCGATGGGTTACTGGTGTGAGTTCGCTCCGGCCTATGGTTTTCACCAGGGCTTTGTTCATCCTACTCCCCGCACGCATGGCTGCATCCGATTGAAGGGCGAAGCGGCGCCGAAATTTTTCGCGCTCGTCCGGATTGGCACTCCGGTGAACATCGCCACTGCGCAGCCAGAAGATGAAACAGTCGGACCGAAAGTGCAGCGCGTGGACGATTCCAAAGCGCCTGATCCCGACCCGCGGTTGATGATCACCGAGGCTGCGTTCGAAAAGCCGAACGGACCGCTGCTCCAGTAAGAGCACGCGGCGAAAGAGCCGCGCAATTTCATGAGTACGAATCTGATTTCCAGCAGCACCACGGCGCGGGAGAAAATTAATTTGCGCACGCCGGACGTGATGGCCGCAGTGCAGCAACAGGTGGAGTCGCACTACCGCAGCGACATTGTCGACAAAGTGCGTCGGGCGGGTGGAACCATTTCCGTGGGCGACACCACGGTGCGGCTGGCGAAACAGTTTGGGTTTTGTTACGGTGTCGAGCGCGCAATTGATCTCGCCTATGCCGCACGCAAGGTGTTCAAAGATCGCCGCCTTTTTATTGTCGGCGAAATCATTCACAACCCCGAGGTCAATCATCAGATCGCCTCGTTAGGCATAAAAAATCTTACCGGCAAGAACAAGGAAGCCGACATTTCCGACCTTGGACCTGAAGACGTAGTGATCGTGCCGGCGTTTGGAACGGAATTGTCTATTCAGCAGCAGATCAAGGACCGCGGCTGTCAGGTTGTCGACACCACCTGTGGCGACGTAATGAGCGTTTGGAAGCGCGTTCGTAAATACGCAAGCGAATCGGCTACCTCAATCATTCACGGCAAAGCCGAACACGAAGAGACGAAAGCGACCAGCTCGCGCGCGCTCGGCGACGGAAAGGGTCATTACCTCGTCGTCCTGACCCTCGCGGACACCGACTACGTTTGCGAATATATCCGGCACGGCGGCGACAAGCAGGCGTTCCTAGAAAAGTTTAAGGGAGCGCATTCGCTCGGGTTCGATCCCGACGTGCATCTGCGGACCGTGGGCGTCGCGAATCAAACCACCATGCTGCGCGGGGAAACCGAAGAGGTACAGCGAAGAATTCAACGCGCCATTATCGATCGGGATGGACCTGAATTAGCTGAAAAAAATTTCCGGTTCTTTGACACCATCTGCGGCGCAACCCAGGAACGCCAGGATGCGTTGCGCGAGCTCCTCAACGTCAAAATGGATCTTTTGCTTGTTGTCGGCGGTTACAACAGTTCGAACACATCGCATCTCGCTGAGATGGGTGAGGAAAAGCTGCCCACCTATTTCGTGCTTAACGCTTCCCGGCTGGTTTCCGCGACCGAGATCAAGCATTACAATTTGCACGAGAAACGCGAAGTTGTTTCACACTTTTGGCTGCCGCACGGACCCGCCGTCATCGGAATCACCGCTGGCGCCTCGTGTCCGAATAATTTGATCGAGGAAACTTTGATCCGCCTTTTCGAGTTACGCGGTATTTCCCGTCACGAACTGGGACTCGCTGCGTAGGAGCCTTTGGAGTGCGCGGACATGTCTGCGCTTTGAAAACGGCGACGTGTCGCCGCGCTCCAAAATCGCCAGCAGAGCGCCCTATCGGTCCCGCATGATCGGCATCTGCCGTAGCCGCGTCTGCGAGCGCCGAAAAATAAGGATGACCTGATCGCCCGGGCGATGGGCAACCACTGCTCCTCGGTCTTCCGCCGTTATCAGCCTGCGTCGAGCGACCGGGCGACAAGTAGACCGCCGCTTCAGCCGCGACATGCGAAATAATTGCGTATGGCGCGCGCAATCTGGAAAGGCAGCATCAGTTTTGGTCTCGTCAATATTCCCATTGCTCTTTATCCCGCTACACGGCGCGAGGAGTTCAAGTTTCGTCTGCTGCGCAAAAGCGATTTGAGTCCCGTCAATTACAAGCGCGTCGCCGAAAAGGACGGCAAAGAAGTTCCCTGGGACCAGATCGTGAAGGGCTACGAGTACGAAAAAGGAAAATACATCGTGCTCAAGGACGAAGATTTTGAGCGCGTCGATTTGGAAGCGACACAGACAGTCGATATTCAGGACTTCGTCAATGTCGATGAAATCGATCCCATGTTTTTTTATAAGCCCTACTATTTGGAACCTCAAAAGGGCGGGGACAAAGCTTACGCGCTCTTGCGTGATGCTCTCGAAGACAGCAAGAAGGTTGGCATCGCGAAGGTTGTGATCAAGACGCGTCAATATCTCGCTGGTGTAAAACCGCAAGACGGCGCGCTTGTTCTCGAGTTAATGCACTTCGCTGATGAGCTGGCAGACCCGGGGAAATTGCATGTCCCAAAAAAGGTGGAAGTCGGAAAACGCGAGATGAACATGGCCAAGTCCCTGATCGACAGCATGAGCTCGAAATGGAATCCGGAAAAATATCGCGATGATTATCGCGAAGCGCTCATGGAAGTGATCGAAGAGAAAGTCGAAGCCGGTGGAAAAGAGATTGAAGAGAAACCGAAGAAAGCGCCCAAGCCGACCAAAGTAATCGATCTGGTTTCCGTCTTGCAAAAGAGTCTGGAGCAAACGGGCGCGAAGAAAAGATCGACAGCGAAATCGCGAGCGAAACAGAAGCAGCCTGCAAAGAAAGCAGCGTAGTTGTAGCCGGGGTCGGTGACCCCCGGCCTTGTCGCTGGTCCTTCGGTAAGCAATGTCTCGGAGACGGCCCACAGGTCCGTGGCTACAAAGCTGCTACAGGCTTGACACGCAACATCGACATCGTTCAGCCTGACGGCCATGAACTCTCTCAATCGATTTGCGGATCCGTTTTACTGCCTTACGCGGCTGATCGTCGGTTTAATGTTTGCCTCTCATGGCGGGCAATTAGTGCTGGGCATGTTCGGCGGGATGCCCGGTTCAGACAGCATGATGATGCAGGTCGGCGGTTGGATTCAACTTGTCGGCGGCTTGCTTATTGCATTTGGATTACTCACGCGGTTGGCTGCCTTCATTTGCAGTGGCGAGATGGCAGTGGCTTATTTCATGATACACGTGGCCAACGCGCCAACTCCGATGGCTAAGTTTTTTCCGATTTCGAGCGCCGGACCGCAAGTATCGAACAAAGGCGAACTGGCTATCTTCTATAGCTGGTTTTTCTTGTTCGTCGTGTTTTATGGTGCCGGACGCTGGAGCATTGACGCGTTGATCGGGAAGGGGAAAGCCGCAGCGACGACGTAGCTGCACCGTAGTTATCGCTAAGATCGACAATCACATTCAATGGAACAACGACGCGCGGGAGGAAGATTTCTCATCGCGACATTGGTCGCGATAATCATGTGCGATCCTCTGTGTAACACGCAGGCTCAGGATTGGGCAAAAGAACGGCTCAACAAATCGCCGCGTCACGGCGAATGGGTCGATCTGAAATCCGGTGATCGCACGATCAAAGCCTTTGTAGTTTATCCGGAGCGAAAAGAAAAAACGCCTGTCGTCCTGGTCGTTCACGAAATTTTCGGTCTGACCGATTGGGTACGTGGCATCTGCGACCAGCTCGCCGAGAATGGCGTCATCGCAATCGCGCCCGATCTTTTGTCCGGTCAAACTTATTCGGATGCCGATGGAGCGCGCAAAGCGATCTCTGCATTGACACCGGAGCAGATCAAAGCGGATCTCGACACAGCCGCCGGTTACGCCTTAAAAATTCCCGCAAGCAATGGAACTCTTGCAGTCTGTGGATTTTGTTGGGGCGGGGGAGTGACCTTTGCTTACGCGATTGAAAATCCAAAATTGCAGGCGGCCTATTCATTTTACGGAACCCCGGTCGACAACGCGGCGGACGCCGCCAAGATCGCGTGTCCGGTTTACGGCTTTTACGCCGAGAAGGATGAGCGCGTGAACGCGGGCATCCCGAAAGCGGAAGAATTAATGAAAGCGGCCGGCAAAAAATATGAGCCGGTAATTTACAAAGGCGCCACGCACGGATTCATGCGCGAAGGTGAATCACCTACCGCCTCTCCAGAAAACAAAAAGGCGCGCGACGACGCCTGGGCGCGCTGGAAAACGCTGCTGAAACAATTGTAGGGCGTTTCTGTGAAACGCCATCTCGTTACTGGCGTCTGACACAACCGCCCTGCAATTCATTTGTTCCCCACTTCAAGTTCGTCCACGAGCGATTGCGCGTCATAAACCCTGCGCAGCGCTTCGGTGATGGCGGCGGAATCGACGGAGACAGCCCGCGCTTGCGTGTCGGTATAAATACAGTCGAGAACCAGCGATTGAATGTTGCCATCGAAAATGATTCCGACAAATTCGCCCGCTTTATTTACTACGGGGCTGCCACTGTTGCCACCGATGATGTCTGCATCAGAGACGAAATTGAATTGCGTCGCCAAATTCAAATTCGACTTCTTGTCGATCCAACGCCGCGGGAGATCGAACGGCGTTTTGTTGTCGTGCTCGGCGGAACGCTGGTATAAACCGGCAAAATCGGTGAACGCGGGAATTTGATTCCCGTCCTGCGCATAGCCGCGGACGGTTCCATAGGAAAGCCGAAGCGTGAAGGTCGCATCCGGATAGTTACTGGTGCCTTCAATGGCAAAACGCGCTTTCGCGATTTCTGAGTACGCCTGTATTTTTATCTCTTCCTGTGCGTCGTAGGTCTTCCGAGCTTCTCTCGCCGGGGCGTCCACAAGGCGCGCGAGATCAAGCATCGGATCGTGCGCAGCTTGCAGTGCACTTGCATCTTTGCTGTAAAGATCTTTCCGCGTTGCGACATCCTTCAGTTTAGAGCTGGAGACCAGTTCAACGGCGCGTGCATGTGGCGATTTCCCCGCGAGGACTTTCTGCAGCAACGGATGATCGGCTCTAAACTGGGAGGTGAAATCGGTCAGGGAATCGGTCAGGCGCAATATTTCATAATCATCGTAAATCGGTTCCGTCGAAAAAAGCTCGATTTCAAGCGATTCGCGGGCGCTGTCGCGAAATTCGGGGATCCGTACGCCGTTGGGTTTGGAGCGCTGATCAGCCGCGCGAATGAGCAAGCGCGCGTATTTGAAAAGATTGCCGGGGAATGCGCGCGGCGGCCGATAAGACGTGAACTTGGGACGTTCCATCTCCAGGTAATTGTAGAGAGGAGCGATTTTGGCGATCTCAGCCTGAGCACCCTTGATCTGATCGTAAGCGTCACCACTCGATTTTAGTTTGGGATCGTGGGCAATCGCGTCGCGCAGTTTTTGTTCGCGCGACTTGAGGGCTGACCAGATCTGCGGATCAAGCAGGCCGGCGAGGTAACCGTCGTAGCGTTTTCGATTGTTTTGATCGCCAAAGAGATCATCGCGCGCCTTTCTTGCATTTTCGATTGAGCGCTCGCTGTAAGCCATTTCCAGCACTTCGCGCCGGTTGAACATGCGCAGGAGGTAAGGCAGGAAACGATTGCGCGTATCGGCAAGCGCATCCGAGGTGAGTTGCCGATCTGTTTTTGCCGGACTGCCGCTCACGAAGGTCAGCTCGCCATCGCTCGGTCCACGGGAATTCCATTTCAGGAAATTATCGATCTTTGCTGGCTGGCCGTTTTCGTAAACGCGAAAGACGCAGATATCGAGATCGAACCGCGGATACTCAAAATTATCCGGGTCGCCTCCAAAAAAAGCCATCTGTTGTTCCGGCGCGAAAACCAGGCGGATGTCGTCGTAACGCTTGTAGCGATAAAGATGATACGTGCCGCCCTGGTACAACGTGACTACATCGGAGCGAAGTCCGGTCTTGTCTTTGCTTTCTTGTTCGATCGCGGCGATGGCCGAGTTGCGCGCATTGGAAGCTTGCTCAGTCGTCATTCCCGGTTTCACCGCGCCGTTCACGCGCGCCGTCACGTCCTCGATCGACATCAGAACATTGAGTTCAAGATCGGCCGATTTGATCTCATCCGCTTGCGTGCTCGCATAGAAACCGTCTCGCAGATAATTGTGCTTCTCATCACTGATCTTCTGCAGGGTATCGGCCCCCACATGATGGTTCGTGATTACGAGGCCGTTTGCCGAAACGAATGACCCGCTGCCGCCGGAATTGAAACGGACACTGGCCTTTTGCAGATGGTCGAGCCACTGCGGCGTTGGCTCGAACTGATATTTTTCCTTTATCTGTTTGAGCGGCGGCGCACTAAAGAGCCACATGCCCTCATCAGCTCTCGTCGCCGTGGCGACGCTAATTAGGCAAGCGATAACGACTGAGACCAACTTTAGCGAATTCGAAAAAGGAGCAGACATCGGTCAGCTTAAAATGCAGCTGGGCGCGCGACAACTTCACGGCAATTGATTATAGAGTGTGACGATGTTTCAGGCGAAGCGACGCAAAATCGAGCGGCTCGATTTCATTCTGGCCGGCGCACAAAAATCGGGAACAACGGCGCTGCACTATTTCCTGGCAAAACATCCGAACATCACGATGGGCGACCAGCAGGAGATTCATTTCTTCGATGACGAAGCGATGTTCGTTGCCCAAGTCGATTACGAACAATTACATAAACATTATCCGTTGCTCGCCTCATCAACCATCGCCGGTGATTGCACGCCGAGTTACATTTATCACCAGTCAGCTTCCGAACGGATTTGGAATTACAATCCAAAAATCAAGTTGCTCGTTCTCCTGCGTAATCCAGTCGAGCGCGCATTTGCGCACTGGAATATGCAAAGATTCAAGGGCCGCGAACCGTTGGATTTTTTCGATGCCGTGAAAGAAGAAAAAACGCGCATCGCCAGTGCGCAACCGGATGAAGCACGCCGATTTGCTTACGTGGATCGGGGGTTTTATGCAGAGCAACTGGAGCGTCTCTTCCAATTCTTCCCGCGCGAGCAAGTCAAGATCGTGAAATTTGAAGAATTCAGAGAGAAGCAACGCGAGACGCTCGCTTCCATTTTTTCGTTTCTCGAGCTCGATCCGTTGCGCTCAGTCCGCAGCAGAGACAGAAATGTCGTGCCATACGAGCGCGCAATGAACTGGGAGGAGAAAGTCTTCCTCTACAATCTTTTCGCCACAGACATCGCGAAGCTTGAACAGATGCTGGGATGGAATTGCTCAGATTGGAAGTTGTAGCAACCGCTACACTGCCGACCTTCGTGGGGGCAGCTTTGTTAACGGCCAGCCTCGAGGTGGATCTCAACCTGAATGAGACCGGTCGCGCCCTCGCGGGTCATGTATCCGCTGCCCCATCCGTTGGCCGGGTAAAAGTATTGCTCGTAGCGCCAAAGCATTTCCAGTCTCGCGCCGGACGGTTTTTTCCACCGCACCCGGTAATAGAGATGTCGTTTCCATGAGGGCGACTGCCCTGTCATCAAGTTCAAATCAAAGGGCGTGGGCCAGCTGAACGCGCTGCGTCGCGTTTCAAAGATGGCATCATCGCCTGCCTGCGGCACAGTAGCGAGATCGTAGCCGGCATTTTCCGCGTTAGACGCCAGCGGGCCGAAGGCAAAAACCTTGCCGCCGCTCGCCAAGGCAAATTGATTGTCTTTCGTCGAACCGATACTCAGCGAGATTTTCGGACTTACGTCGTTCAGGCTTAATCGAAGGTCGTTGACCGTGAGGATGCCGGCAGTTCCGCCGCCTTCGTAGGCGATGGAGTTTATTCGGCTGGAAGCGGTCTCAATCGTCTTGTATCGATCGATAAATAACGAGAGCTGACGCCCGCCAAATATCCAGGCGGCTACTATTGCGACGCCACACGTTACAAGAATGCCAAGCGTAACGAGGAGTTTGCGCATTTGTATTACCCACGAATCACGCGAATCGACGCGAATGGTCAGGAGCAATATTAGAAGTCATCTAAATGATTTGATCTGTTGCAGCAGGTCGAGGGCGACCTGGCTCGATCGGCGCGCTTCGACCCTCGCGCCCGTTTTGTGCGGGCCAATATGGATGTAGCAGACGCGCTTCGCCATCCACGAACTATAGTCTGGAACGCCTGCTGCGGCGAGGGAGCGATCTTCGAATGAAAGGGACCGCTCGCACGCTGTGGAAAATCAGCTATAAGCCACACAATGAGCAGTCTGCCAGAGCACATTGATAAACCGGAGCCGCGCGGACAGGCGTTGCTCGCATTTCTAGCGATCTGCGCAATTTATCTGGCGCTGCCACGCAATCTCATTGTCGGCCCGATTTGGTTGTTGCCGACGTTGATTGTTGTTCTGCTCGTGCCAACGGTGGTAAGCCATCGCGTTGGGAAACACTCACTTAATCGCGCCCTCGGAGTCATTATTAATGGAATCACAACGTTGGCGCTGATCGGGTCGGTAATCCTACTGGTGCGAACGCTGCCTTCACACCGGCAGACGCCGTTCGAGCTGCTGCGCTCGGGCGGATTACTCTGGCTGACGAATGTGATCGTCTTCGCGCTTTGGTATTGGCGGCTGGACGGCGGTGGACCGACCTTGCGTCACAGGCAAAACAAATTCGGCAGCACAAGCTTTCTTTTTCCACAGATGCAGATCCCACATGACGAGCGCGCCCAATTTGAGTGTACGCGCTGGCGGCCACGCTTCATCGATTATCTGTTCGTCGCCTTCACGCAGAGTTCTACATTTGGTCCGACGGACGCGCCGCTGCTTGCGCGCTGGGCGAAAGTCCTCGCGATGATCCAGGTTTTTATTTCGCTTAGTATCATCGTTTTGCTGATCTCGCGTGCAGTCGGCGTTCTCTAACTGTTCCGCCGCCGGGCGCTATTTGCCGATGAGAATTAGAATGCCGGCGACTATCGCGAGGATCGCTGGGATGATGCCGAGACTGAGCCCTGCGAGGCCAACCAAGCCGACGCAGATAAGATAAATTGCGAGGACGAGCATTCCGAGGTTTCTGGTGATATTCATGCGTCTTTCTTGAGGCAAACCCAGCCCGTTTGCACGTTAAAAAAAACATTCCGCATGATCACCGGCTGAGGCGCAGTGTTACAGTGTTACAGTGTTACTTAGAAGCGGAACATAAAAGTTTCGTTGCCGGCGGTGTAGCGAACCGATCGGTCTTGCGAGTGAATGAGTTTGTCTCGCAAGCCGAGCCACGCGCGCAGCGGCTTGGGCGCTTGTTCGACTGGACCAGACCAGCCGCCTTTCGCGAATGGTCCCTTGACCTCGGCAAAGCTGGCATCCTGTCGCAAAGTCAGCAACGGCACCGGCCCTTTGGACAGCAATAATTCGAAATCGCCGCTCTTTGAGAAACGGACAAGGACATCGCCCATTAGCGTCGTTTGGTCCGTTCGATACATGAGCTGTCCGCTTTTGGTCTGCCAATTAGCTGTCGGTCCATAAAAGCTATGATGCGAAATTGTTGCACAACTTGTTACGCAAAATAAAGCGATCGCTGGGAACCTAAACAGGCAGAGGCGCCTCACTTTAATCGCCTTGAATTTTCCCGTCACGGCATCGCGCCAATTGTTTCGACTGCTGGCGATTCTTTTTTCTGCGGCATGAGAGTGCGCCTGGGAACGATCGGATAATGTCGTTGCACCCAGACGAGAAAATAAAACACCCACATCCGCCATTTTATCGCAAATTCATTACCGACATTGCCACCAAGCACTGCGTTTACGGCGGGCGGCAGATTTAACACGGGCCGCGGCGACGAGAAAATTTCGATGAATTCTTTCGTGTACCATGCGTTGACAAAGCGTAAATAAACATCCATCGCCCGGTTTACTTTCTTTTCGTAGCGTGGAAACAATCGTCTTGCTTTGCGCGGTTGATCGAGCACTTCGTGAAGCGCATCAGCAGCAAGCTCGCCGCTGAACACTGCCAAGAAAACACCGCTGCTGAAAATCGGATCGATAAATCCAGCGGCATCCCCCGCCATCAACCAGTGATCACCGTAAAGTTTTGTGGTCCGATAGGAAAAGTCCGCGGCCACGTGCACCCTGGTAACGCGCCGCGCATCGCGCATGCGCCGCATGATCACTGGTTGTTCGAGGAGCGCGTGTTCGAGAAAATCCTCCGGTTTCTGCTTCGAACTTCGAAACGTTTCGCTATCCAGCACCACGCCAATGCTTGTCCGTTCGGCCGTGAGCGGAATGATCCAAAACCATCGGTCAATCCCCCGAATCAGCACAGTCAAAGTAGCGTCGATCCCTTGAGGGCGCCAAACTCCCTCGTAGTGCGCGAAGATCGACAGTTTCTTCAGATGCTCGTACGTCTTCTTGATATTGAACTTCGTGCCAAGGACGGAATTGCAGCCGCTTGCGTCGATTACGTAACGTGCCCGGATGCTTTTGCCGCTTGTGATTGCAAGATCGACATGTTCGTTTGCGAACTCAACCGACTTGACGCCCGTGCTTTCATGCACTTCAGCTCCGCTCTCGGCGGCGTGATCGAGCAGTAATTTGTCGAAATCTGCCCGGGTGACCTGATACGAATGATCGGTCTGCGAGCGATAAGCGTCTTTGAAGTAAAACTTGGTTCCTTCGCTGGAGCAGGCGCTGAAAAATTCGCCGCCGAATTTTTTGATGAAACCGGCGCGCCGAAACTTTTCATGGAGACCCAGGCGGGTAAACGCCTTCATGCTGAACGGCAGCAGCGATTCGCCAATGTGAAAGCGCGGGAATTTCTCGCGTTCGAAGACGATCACACGTCGCCCGGCGCGCGCCAGCAGAGCGGCTGCGGTGCTGCCCGCCGGTCCTCCACCGATGATGGCGACATCGTAAATCGCGTCAGGCATGCCGCGATCAATTTACCGAGCTTGCGCCGGAAGCAAACTCTGGAGGCGCGCTAACGCCAAACCGCCAAAGGATAGAGGCCGCGGGGTGCTCCGGGCTGCCCCATCACACATCACTGGTTGGAAATGGTCGCCGTGGATCCGTCGATCTTGCTCAGATTGACGGTGAACTTCTCGGCATAGGTCGCCGCTCTATCCTGCAACATGCTGATGGCCACCGCCTCTCCCAGTTGAATAGATGAGGACGTGTCAGTGCGCCAGTGAATGCCGGCGAGAATTCCGTGACCGAACGAGACGTTATTCGCGAGCTTGTTCAGTTCACCATTGACCGTGAGCTGACCAGCATCCCCGCCCGTGTACGGCACGAGCGACAGCCCGTCGTTGGTTGGGACCAGCGGATTCGGGACGACGAAATTGCCATCGAAGAAGAATTTCAGGACGGTAATGCAAGCGCCGGCGACTGCGCCGTGCCCGGTCGGGTAAGCCGGATGGGTAGGCGAACCTTCGGGGAAGGGCTGCGAAAGGAAATAATCTCCGTATTTGCTGAAGCTGCCCTGCATGGCCTGCGAATTGAGGACGTTATTGTTAGGGTGTCCCTGAATGGTATTGCCGGCGCCCGTTAGAATCTGGCGCACGATCGCGCCGCCCGACTCGGGGCGGTGCCGCAGATGAATTCACCATTTCTGATACCAGACGCTGTTCAGTGCATGGCGGCCGGCGGCAGTAAGGGTGGCCGCAAAATCCGGCCCACCGAACGTCCCGAAGCCATTTTGTTTCTGAGAGCCCACATACGGGTTGCCCGGGTTCCGCGGCGTCCCCATCGTCCCGAGCACCAGGTAAGCCACGAAATAAGCTTGGAAGAGCACGTCGACGTGGGTGAACGAGCAGAGCCCGCGGCCGTCATGGAGATAGCGGACCTGCGGATCAAACTGGAGCGACACTCCGGTATCGATGCCATTCTGGACTTGTTGGTAAGTCGTCGCGTCGGTCATGTAATCGACGTCCGGCAGAAAGGTGACCATCTGTTGGTCGATCGGCTGCGTTCCCATGAAGGTGGGTTGGAGATGGAACTGGGAAAGGTAAGGCCCAAGGGTGTCGCCCGGATAGGTTCCCGCGGAAAAGGAGATCAGGCGTGACATTGCCCGACCCATCCCTGGGTCCCAAATGGGCCGGCATGCTCGAAAGCTCAGCCGCGGCCTGTTGCGCCGTTGGATTTGAAGCGTAATCGGTGAATGCGACATCGCGCAGCAGCGAAGCCCAGTACATCTCGACCAACTCGGTTCCATAGGCTTCGCTGGCGAGGGCGGGTGCGGGCGGGACGACGACTTGGTTTATCTGATTGGCCGGGGAGGTTGCGTTGCCAAACTGGACGGGGTCGCTCCCTTCGAGCGCAAAGGCGCGGCCGCCGAGCGGCCCATTTTGAGTTCGTGGTCCGCCGGTAATGACGCTCTCGAAGGCTGCAAACGTACCAGTGTTGATCGCGTTTCTGAAGGTCTGGAAAGCGGCCAGGTTCACCAGGCCAATCCCGTCCTGCAGAATCCCCTTCGAGTAGGTGCCGGACTTGTCGGAATAAAGCTGCTCATCGCCGTTCGTGGTGTGCGGTGGAACCGGGATTTGCGATTCCACGGTGGCCGCAGTGGTGCGGATGGATAGGGCTTGCTTTATTCGCGGGTCCTTCGGAGGCGGCTTGGCGGGCGATAGAATGCTGTCGCGGATCGCTGGATTGTAGTCTTGTCCTGAAGCGATCGCGGCCTTACCAAGAACAGCGCCGCCAGCCAAGGCGACGCCGACCTGTCCCAGAAACTTACAGCGACTGGTTCCGTTGTTGGTTGTTGTGTTACTCTTGGGGAGGCCTTTCCCGGGCTGTGCTAATTCAGCGGAAACCGTGTCATTTTGATTCATATGGATTCTCTCCCCAAATACTCTTGAGTGGTTGTATTTCGATGAGAATTCGTGTGTCAATAATTAATTTTATGAATTTTTAAGAAGCATGGTTCTCTTAGCGATTTTCAGAAATTCTGGGCGACCGATCGCGCTCGAATTCGTCTTTCGTTTGCCTAACAAACGGGGCATTCGCGCTACCAAGCTGCGTAACCGCGTCGAAGATTCGATAAACTATTGACAATCCGCGCCGCGAGCGGGATGGGAACGGCGCCTCGGAAAACCCTGACCATGAAGCTAATCGATCGGTTTCTCAGCCGCGAATTGCTGGTGAACATCGCGTTCGCCATCGCCGTGCTGAGTCTGGTTCTCGTTGTTGGAAATATCTTCCGCAAACTTCTTCCCTTGCTGGTCAATCACGATGTTCCGATGGAATACCTAATCACGTTCATCGCCTACGTGCTGCCGTTCTCACTCATCTTCACCATTCCGTGGGGATTGTTGACTGCGATCCTGCTGGTTTTCGGACGACTGTCCGCGGACAACGAATTGATTGCGTTGCGCGCCAACGGCGTGAGCGTCACGCGCGTTTCGGTTCCGCTTGCTGGCATCGCGCTCGGTTGCACGGCGATTTGTCTCTGGCTCAATGTGCAGGTCGCGCCCGCCGCGCAGGAGAGATTGCGCAGCACCATTTTCGACCTCGCTACCCGCAATCCGATGGCGCTCTTTGGCAGCGATCAGGTGATCGATCAATTTCCAGGACGCAAGATCTACGTTGGGAAAAAAGAAGGCAACAAGCTCGAGAACATCACTGTCTTCGAAATGAACGACAAATCGCTCCCGATAAGAGTTACTTACGCGCGGACCGGCATGCTCGAGGCCGATTTGGCAAACAAGCAAATTCTAATGCACCTGTATGGGGCGCGTTATCAAGAGCGCGATCAAACCGATCCGTCCGATCTGCGAAAAATTCGCGACGGAATCAACGCCGTGGAAGGAACGTTGCCGATCAGTCTTGAGGAGCTGTATGAGAAGGAAAAGAAACGGCCGAGCCGTTCTGCGTTGTCCATCGAGCAACTGCTCGACCAACTAAAGAGTGAAGACCGAAGGGAGCGCAGCGCCAGCCGGACGGAAATAAACAAACGCTTTTCCTTCCCGTTCGCCTGCATTGCCTTCGCGATTATTGGGGTGCCGCTTGGTGTCACAGCGCATCGTCGCGAGACGTCGATTGGTTTTGCGATGGGATTGATTATTGCCGTGAGTTATTTTCTCTTCGTAATTATCGGCGACACGTTGCGCGGAAACCCTAACGTCCATCCGGAATTGCTCGTCTGGTTTCCAAATGTTCTGTTTATCGTGCTCGGTGCATTCTTATTCCGGCGGCTGGCCCGGCAATAGGAGATGGAGGATGGCAAAGAAAGATCCGCGCGTTGATGATTACATCGAGAACTCGGCCGACTTTGCGCGGCCGATCCTGAAACATTTGCGTAAAGTCGTCCACCTGGGTTGCCCGCAGGTCAAAGAGACGATCAAGTAGAGCTTCCCGCACTTCGATTACAAAGGGATCCTGTGCAGCATGGCCGCGTTCAAGCATCACTGCGCCTTCGGGTTTTGGAAAGCGGAGCTGGTTTTTGCTGGCGACAAACGTGCAAAGAAAGAAGCAATGGGACATTTTGGGCGGATCACATCCCTGGCCGATTTGCCACCGGAAAAGACTTTGACCGGTTATGTGCAAAAAGGTGCCAATCTCAACGGCGCCGGCGTTAAATCACCAGTTCGCGCAAAACCCAAAAAAAAACCGCCAACAGAGATTCCGGCTTATTTTACTGCCGCATTGAACAAAAATCCCAAAGCCAGAAAGACGTTCGACAACTTTAGCCCAACGAATCAGCGAGAATACGTGCAGTGGGTGACCGAAGCCAAACGCGACCAAACGCGTCAGGAACGATTGAAGACGTCGATCTCGTGGTTGGCGGAAGGCAAACCAAGAAACTGGAAGTACATGCCGGAATGGCATTGAAACATCAACAGCACCGAACGGCTATCGCTTCGTCGATTCCGAAGTGGTCGGATCGATGACGGCACGCACTTCGGAAATTCGATTCGCGGGGAAACCGCCTTGCTGCGCGTGCATCCGGACGATCTCTTCGTTTGCCGCAATGTAAACGCAATAAATCTTGTTATCCGTGACGTAACTTTCGATCCATTGAATCTCCGGCCCAAGGTTGCGCAGCACCGAGCAAGATTTTTGGGACATCGCCTGGAGCTGCTCTGGCGACATTTTCCCGGCATCAGGGACTTCTCTTTCGATCACATACTTGGGCATGACGATTCGTGCTTAAGCTCGCCGGATGGGTAAGTCAATTCGTTCCAAAAGAATCCGCTGGGCGTGCCGGGGACGAATCCGGAATTTCTGATGAAAACCGATACGTTCAGCGGTCCTGTGAAGCGTCAGTTAGCTTTGACTTCTTCAGGCGCCGGTCCGAGTGACAAAGCAGGCATTTCATCGGCGCGGGATTGTCTCGGTCGTGGCTGGAATACGGGAACACGCGTTGAAAGCGTCTCCCACAGACAGACCACCACGCAAACCAGCAAAAGACCGGCGGCATATGGCCGCACGTTGTGAAGCACATCGACAACGCGGAGCGTGGTCTCGAGTTTTTTGTCGATCAACATCACGTGGACGATCATGGCCGTGCTCATCGCGGAAATGATGAAGTGGATCAGGCCCAATCTCAGGCTGACACCGAGCGCTACAGCGCTCACCACCGCGCCCCACATCAGGTAACGCTCGTGCATTTGACCGAGCAAGGCGAACATCAAAAGCCAAGGAGTCACAATCGCAATCAAGAGCCGGGGATCGCGGTTGCGTGAATGTCGGGCGGCGCCAAGCGAGCAGAGAGCGAGTCCTCCCAGATAAAGCAGGCGCAACATCCATTGTGGCGTCGCGGCGATGTATCGCGAGCCAAATTCCCACGACCACAGCGACTCTTTTAACGACCAACCGAGACAGTCGAGAAGGAATGGCAGGTTGTAACACGAGCTAATGAACAGATATGGATAATGCTCGCTGCCGTAAAGAAAACCAATTTGCAGCCATGCAAAGCTGCCGCCGGCAAACGCTCCGGCGACGAACGCTCCCACAGCAATCGTACCAGCCACCCATGCCCAGGCATGCCGAAACTTTCGGCCAACAAAGAATCCAGCACTGGCGCTGCCAGCAAACGCGACCACAACCAACGCCATTGGAGTACGCAAAAGCCACGGCGAAACCAGCAGGGCCGTCGTCGAAGCAAACCCCGCGAGCAATCGCAATGCGCGTGTCCACCTTTTTTGCCACAATGGCCAGAGGAGAAAAAAGGGGGCGACCAGCAGTAATTGTCCTTTGAGCATTGCACCTGCCGCCAGAAGGCAACCACACAAAAACCAGCGCTTGGTTGAAGCGGCGAGGGCCGCAGACAGATAAAACGGCAAAATCCAAACGTCCCATTGGGGCCAGCCGTGCGCGTCGAGAATCATGGAGGGCTCGAGCCATACGGCGCTCGCCGCGGCGAGGCCGCAAATCCACGCACGACTTTCTGCCGGGATGCGGTGCAAAAAACGCGATCCGGTTGCGCCCGATGCCCGATGCACCCAGAACCGTACCAGCAGAAAAATCACGACCGCCGAAATCAATTCGCAGAAAAGATTGGCGTTCAGCAGCGGTTTGACGTGTCTTGGGTGTTCGTCATCGACTTCCGGGAAGTCATTCCGCACCTGTCTCGCCCAAAGCGACATCACCAGAAGTCGCAATGGTGGATAATCCAGGCGGTAATCATGGTCGTATGCCTTGTGCTTCACCCGGTCATAGAGCGCGAGATAGCCCCGGCAGAATCCTGTCCATGAATTAGCAGAAGCCTCATCGGGTGATAATCGACGCGCTTCCGCCAATGTTTCGTTTCCCCAGTAAAAGGCGTTAACGATATCGTGCTGGTAACGAACGTGCCTCGTTTCGTCCCAAGTCCATCGGCGCAGTTGAACACCGCCGAGGAAAAGCACGACGATCAAGACCGCAAGCAGAATGCGCCTGGCAGATCGGTTGGCGAACAATGGTTGAAACAATGCGCGGAACACCATGAGCTGAATTTAGAAACGAGCAGGAATCGTTTTATTCAAAAACTATTGCTCTATTCGCTCCAGCCGGGCGACTTGGCTGGAGATAGTGTGTGATCTCATCTAACTGCGCTGAATTGAGTAATCAAGAGTTGGTGTTTAAATTTATACTGTGCTGCTTGCCTGGCGCGCGTGAGTAGGCAAGATGTATCCAGCCAATTTTCGGGGCTAAACGATCCAGCGTAGCTCAGTGGTAGAGCGGTCGGCTGTTAACCGATTGGTCGTAGGTTCGAATCCTACCGCTGGAGCCAAATTTTAAACTGCTCACAACGAGCCGTTTCTCCAGCTGGCAGGACCGGTTTACCGAGAAATGCCAGCAGATTTGCCAGCAGAGCGGCGAGCGAATGAACAATTCGCACCAACTCTGCCGCAACTCCGCCACTACTCGCTAACGGAAAAAATTCGGCGCGTTTATTCTCCTCAACGTGGAGAAAAACGTGCAACTCAAATACCGACTGTACCGCCGGCGGAACGACGTTTTTTACTGGCAGGAGAACAACTCGAAAAAGCAGGGGACACTTCGCACAACCGACAGACGCGAAGCCGAACAGTTGCTAAATGCGATGAACGAATCGCACCGGCAGCCGACATTAAATCTCAACCTTGCTCGCGCTTACCTCGCCGCGCACGACCCGAAAATGTCGCAGCGCACCTGGCAAGCAGTGATGGACGAAATGGCAACACATGGAATTCCGTCTACTCAAGCCCGCTGTGCACGAGGTTTTCGCAGCAAAGCGTACGATTCCATTCGCATTAGGCCGCTCGTGCAAACTACGGGCGAAGACCTGCTCACGATCATCCACGCGAACGGAAACTGTGTTGCCCACTATTTGCGACGACTTCACAACCTGGCGCTCGATCTCGGGTGGCTCCCGTGGCCCATCCTCGCAAAACGAGCATGGCCCAAAATCCGCAGCCAAAGCAAAAGAGCAATCACGGCCGAAGAACATGGAGCCGTCATCGCTTCAGAAAGAAATCCCGAGCGCCGCGCCTACTATGAATTGCTTTACGAGACCGGCGCCGCGCAGACCGACGCAGCAAATCTGACCGTTGAAAACATTGATTGGCACAACGGCGTTCTTGTTTATCGCCGCCAAAAGCTCGGACCGTTTAGCGAGCCCTGCCGCCTAACGATCGGCAAGAAACTCCGGGCTTTGCTCAACGTTCTTCCTTCATCGGGCGATTTGTTTCCCAACATTAAGCGAACTTCAGCAAATCACCGCTCTGCTGAGTTTCGCCGGCGCTGCCGTGTCGCTGGAATCGGCGGTGTAAGCCTCCATTCATATCGCCATACGTGGGCGCAGCGTGCAAAGGTTTGTGGCTATCCGCAGCGATTCGCCCAAGAAGCACTGGGTCACAACAGTCGCGCTGTCCACGAAGCCTACGCAAAAGGGGCATTCGTCGTTTGCCCTGCTTTGGATGAATACCAAGCAACAGCAGCTCAGAAAATCATTAACATGCCCAGATTAGCTGCTCGCTAATGCACGTGCGTTGTACTACGGACTCGGGCGAGGCGTCGGAGTTGGGCGAGACCGCGGAAGCGGCGTAGGTCGCACTGTTGGTGAAGCCGTCTGGGTCGGAGTAAAGGTAGCCGTTGGCGTAGCTGTGGCTGTCGGCGTCGGGGTCGCGCCTGATTGCGCGCAGCCCCGTCTATTGCGAGCTTTTTTGTTACGCTTTTACCGCTTCTAAACCGGTAAATTGAACAGCCAATCTAGCGTGCGCTGACTTTCGCTGATTCTTTCGAAGCCAGTGTCTCGCCAGCTGTTTCGTAGCATTCGACAGCCATTCAGAGTCCGATGCCCGCTCTGCGATTTGCACTGCTGCGAAATACTTTGGAGCGTTTGGCGCGGGTTTTCCCAATGGCACCAGCAATTTTGCCGAAATCAACGGCGCAATGTCGTGCTCTTGAAATCCAAGCAGCAATGCTGCTTCTGATGTGTTGAGACGGCCCGGCAATCGTCGACAATTAAGCAACGCAAATTTTTCCTGTGCCGTTGCACTCGATCGACTCGCTAGCATGCTGGCTCCTCCAGGTCTTGTGCCAACGGATGCGCCGACGACCACTGATGATATGAATCAAACAGGCCAGCAAAGCGCGCCTTCTGGCAAATTTGCTGCCGCTCTAAATGCTCGGGATCGAAACTGAGCAGATATGCGATCTCCGCTTTTGCCAATGCCCGCCGAAAATTCGCTGCTGTTCGCCAGTGTTTCGCTGTCCGAATTCCCGAGTCGATTCCCTTCAGTTCGTCTCCAACGGACGGTTTCCCCATGATGCGGCGCAAGAGCCGAACTTGCGGTGTGTCCACAACAACATCCCTGACTCGCGTCCGCTCAATTTTGCCGAATGCCGACCACAATCGTGCTCGTTTCAAACAAGCCACCCGGAATTTTGATGAAATTGTGCCAATTGCGGCTATAGCGCTGCTCCTTTCCTGGTGTCCTCCGAGTCTTTTCGAAGAGCGAAGGCAATTCAGTAATATCACTACGACATCACCAAGCCTTGTGGGTGATTGATGACCGACGAGCACCGCGTACTTAGCCAAGCATCAGTGATTTCTTCGTTCTTCATGCGGATGTGTCGATCAAACTTCGAAAAATTAGTCAACGTATATTTTCGTTGTTCTTTGGACGGTTCCATGCCCGTGCTAGCATTGCATAACCCTGGCCCTAAAAAGAGCGGTCAGCGCGATGCATAGAAAGCTCAGCTCTGTTTCCGTAGAAGCAGCTCGTCGGCCACTTTCTCTCTACCGTTCCGCTACCGTCTGGTACGCGCTTCGTACCGTGTACTCTTCGCCTGCTCGGCTCGTTCAGCTTCCGGAACCAAAGTAACTTTGCGATTTGGTCGTAAATTCGGTGCTAGCTATCGTAGCCACCATTTCGCAATGCTTGGGATGTTAGTGGCGGATGAAGCTTTTGGGAAAAGTAATCATCGCGTCAGGATACTTGATGAATCCAAAACCTTCGTCGCTAAGCTCCTTTTCAAAACCCGAATCCGGCGAAACCGCATACAACGGCACTTTCGAATATGCCCGATAAGCTTTCAATTGCCGGACCAGTTCGCCCAGGGAGCGAATTGTGGTTTTCGCTTCGAAAGCGAAGCTTCTAAAATCACTCCAATGGGCATTCCAATCAGCGTACCTCCTGGCGTCGACACCAAGGTACGGTCTTCCATAATCATCCGAAGGAGCGATTCCTGCAGTGAGTCGTAACGCGCGCACAAACAGCACGACGTCGACGTATCCCACGATATCAGTTGCTTCGTATGGCCTACGTAGAATCGGTCGTTCGAGCTCGCAGCAAACGTCTAATTTTGGTGCCGGAGGCTCACCGAGGCCATTCCACGAGTTCAGAAAGGTTAGCTCCGCTTCCATGTCTTTGATTCGCTGCGCCAAATCTTGATCGATGCAAAAACAACGTTCGCCGCCATTAATTCTTTCAAGCGTTAGTTTGTTTTTTGCGAGTGATTCCGGCAGGAGATTCACACGCTCTGCCACCGTTGCGGCGGCACGTTTCCTGTTAGATTCAATCAGGTGCGGATCCCAAGTTTCCGTCCAGCCAATCAATTGACGACAGATATCCCCAGCATTCCTCTTCAGCCACAAGACTATTTCGTCATGCAGGGAAGTCTTTAAATCCTCATCAGGAAAACCGAAGACGTGCTGTCGCACGTCTATTTTTCGCTTGTTCATGCAGTCATCAACTTTTTATGGCCGCGGCACCGGAGTTGCGTGCAGCGGCAAAATCTTATTCGTCGCCGCTACTGCCTTCCAGGTCCGGCAGACGGCGAACTATGGGGCCGGGACTGCCGGTGGCCGTAGCGTTGAATCCATTTCCACGCTTCAGCGCGGCGCGCTGCTTCGACGTCAGGATCGTAGAGCTGTCCGCTGTGAGGATCTATCCAGACGTGACCACCGTCGTCCATGTAATGGCCAATCGCCGCTACCGCTTCGCGGTTGCGCTCGGCCTCTTCTCGCTTCTGTTTCTCCGCCGCTTCCCGATCGCGGCGCGCCTGCTCCGCCTTAGCCTGTTCCGCGAGCCAAACTTGCGCTTTGGCGGGGTCGTAGCCGAATTTCTTCTGTAGATCTGCGGGAAGATCGGCAAGGGATACTCTGGCGACGCCGGTGGCGTGAACGATGGTGGCGGTCGCCGGCGTAACTTCGGTTACGTGTGCTTTTTCGAACCGTTTGCCATCTACTGTGATGATGGTCTGCCGGTCCGCGCGCGATATCGCAGCGAAAAACATCGCTCCGAGGATTAATAAAGTTACTTTTAAAGTTACTTTTGCGCCACGATTGAGGTTCTTGGCTAGGTTGAGTCTGTGCGACTTGGACAGGGTTCTGAGTTTATCGTTTTCGATGATACGAATCAACTGTCCGAGCGCGCTGAAAATGTTGTGGGGCATGGAAAACCTACGATGGCGTATCAACGTGACGCGAAGCGTCGAGTGCGGCTTTGATTTCCGATCCCGAAATGTTCAGGATCTTCCCGAGACGGCGGATGTGTTCGCCGTTGACTGATTTCGGATCCGGAAACCCGTTGACATTATGCAACCAGATCCAGAGCGTTGACTGGGACACGCCGATTTTCTCTGCGAGCTGGCGTCCAGAAAGGCCATAGCGTTTACGCTTTGAATCTATGAGCTTTTGAAAGGGCGAGTGTCGCTCCTGATACTCAATGAGGCCACCGTCGGGCGGGATGTTGTTCTCATTCGTAACAAGTCTGTTCAGCGATTCCAAAACGCCGCAACACTACCGATAGAGGGGTGTTTCTGTAAAGAACAAAAGCAAATGCTTGCGGTGTGGCAAGCGAAACGCTGGCGGTCGTGTTAAAGCGATTGCGCGAACTGCGTCGGAGGCACGGGTTAACCCAAGAGGCGTTCGCCGAGCGCGCCGGAATGTCATACAAATATTACCAGGCGGTCGAGGCGGGACGAAAACCCAACGTGCGCTTGTCTACGCTCGAAAAACTTGCCGCGGCGTACGGATTAGAAGTGTGGCAATTGCTTTCACCGTCAGTCCCGAAGAAAACAGTAGTCGCAAGCAAACACGGGCGCTCTAGGTAAGAACCTAATCGATCCCAAGTGATCCTTTGTATAGTAATAGTCCGCCGTGCCAACCCGCATGCCTTGCGGGTAGAATTGTTTTGTGGCTAGCCGCGCCGACCGTTGTGCGATTTTATTTTTCTAGGAAAATCGATTTTGGTTGACTCTTCGAACGAAGACTTATGTTCTCTGCGGCGTCTGCACTAACTAGATGCAACGCGCCGATAAACATAGTGGCGAAAATAAGCGGTGCTCCGCATGCCAGAGAGCGAACGGTTGCCTGTCGCCTGATCGCGTGCCCGATGGCGTGGTCCGTGACAAACAGCTTCGGGTCGTGAATATCGCAGCCACGTTGTTCAAATGGAACAACGGGATGGCAGTAAACCTAAAGGAACTTGCTGTCCTGACGGGATACGACTACGCCACGGTGCGACGCTGGGGCGTGCTGCTTTTTGAACGCAAGATTACCAAGCTCGAATTTAACGAGTGGAAGCGCGAACAGGGCAAAATCGAGATCAAAGAGAGGAAGCAGCCGATCGCGCCACGTGCAGATCAATCACCAAGTCCCGCCACAGCGGCACGTCAGCGCCGGTTAGCCGCCGATAAATTCGGTGGATCTCGTCCTTCGCACTGTCCACCAACTTCATCTCGATATCGGCTGGGATCGACGGAGGCTGCCGTAGTATCAAGTGATAAAAGTTGCACGCCCGCGCACTGGGATGGCCATTCCTTATCGCCGACTCGTAAGGGCGGCAATTGCATGACATGAGCCTCGATCCATCCATTTGGCCAATCGCGTTCCACCGTCTTCCGCTCCCGCGGCTCATGACGATGGTTGGCGATGGCGCGTTCACGAAAAAGAAATCATCATGTCCATTCTGCGATGCGAAAGGCGGTAAGTGGGCCGTATTCGAGAAAAACGGACGCCACTTGTTCAAATGCCAGAAGCCAGGCTGCGTCGCGAACGATCCACCACCCGACGTCGGCCATGGCGAGATCGGCTACCTCATCCTTCGGAAAAATCTCAGTCCGCACGACGCCAAACTTGAGTTTCTCCGACGGGCGGTTCCGGAGATCCTCGAGCAAAACGAGCGCGAACAGAAGAAGCCTCAACGCGCCGCGGCCACTGCGGCTCCGGTCGAAGTCGAAGAACCGGCGACTAAACCTTCCCCCGTCGAGCCGCCACCGGTCAAGCCACCGCAAGCTCCGCCGCCGCCGGAAAATCAGCCTGCTAATCCTTGGCAATCATTATGGGAAAAGCTCGTTCTCACCCCGCAGGACAAGACCAAGCTCATGCAACAGCGCGGGTTCTCCGAGGAAACAATTAATAAGCTCGGCTTCAAATCGAACAATCAATCAAACCAGACACACCTCGAATCTCTCGCCCAGGAATTTCCGCTCGATACACTCCTTTCCCTTGGCATTTTTAAGAATTACCGCGGCGGCCCGCGACCCAACCCACAACTTCTCGGCTGGGGATTGAAACGTAAATCGCACAAGGAAGGCGAGGAAGACGAATGGGGCTGGACTAAGCCCATTCTCATCCCATATCTCGATAAGGATGGCGCCTGTGTTTATTTGCGGCCACACAAAGGCGCCATCTCACCAACACGCCATGAAGATGACGATGACGACGAAGAAAAATGTTCGTCGCACGTTTATTGCCCTTACCTGCTAGCGACTTGCCTCGCCACAATCGAAGGCACAGCCGTTCTTTGCGAGGGCGAATTCAAAGCCGCCGCGCTTTTCCAATGCGGTATACCCGCGCAGGCAATTCCAGGCATTAGCTTCGTGCGTAACCAGGCGTTTCGCGCGGAACTGCTTGACCAGCTTAAGCAATTCGCAATCACTGATCTCGTTATCGTTTTCGATAACGAAATAAAAGACGACCCCGCCTTCCACGACCGTTACAAGCCCAATCCGGCCGACCGGTATGACGCGCAAATGTGGGCCGAATACATCGCGATTGATCTCACACGCGAATATTTTGGGCCAAACAAAGGACGCGTCCGCATCGGTATGTTACCTGACAACCTTCGCGAGAACGGCAAGGCCGATTTCGATTCTGCGCTCTCTTATTTTGTTCGCCAGCAACGCGACGTCGCCCGAGGAACGCAGGCCGCTCACAAAATATTCTCGAAAGTTCTGTACGACGCCCGCCCTCATCGAGAGGCGCGAGAGCTTTTCCCAAACGAATCGCGCCGCATCATCGAGTGGAAACTGCAACGCCTTTTTTACAAACCGCTCGTTCCGTCAGGCGGCGATAAAGAGCGACGTTGGGCTGACCGCTTTCATTCGGTCGGAGAAACGGAAGTCGCTAAGGCTTACCGCTCCATCGTCGGGTGTTATTTCCACCGCACTAAACTGGAAAAAGACGAGCGCAAATTTCGCACCGAACAAGCCAACGCCGCTAGTCGCGCAGTCGAGCGCGCCGCTGCGGCCGGCGTCAACGGCAGCGAAATCCGGATGCTTAAATTGAAAGCCAAGGCCGCCTGGGAATACGTCAAAGGTTTACCCGAGCCGGTTTCAGATTTCACGTTCACGTGCGATTACAAGCTGCACACCAGCGACGGCAAAGCGATTCGCCTCGTCCGCATCCGGAACCGGAACGACTCAGGCAAATCGGATACTCAGCTTCTCCGGCTCACCGGCGCTCAGATGTCGCGCGGTCCTGAGTTTATGTGTTTCTGTTACGACACCGGACGCGCCTGCTGGAAGGGTGGACACCGGCTGCTCTCCCACCTGTGCGAGGACATGGATCATCAGTCCTACATGCGCGACATTTTCCAGATCAATTACTATGGTTACCACGCCGAATCAGGGATGTGGTTCTTTGGCGATTGCGCATTCGGCCCAAAAGGCAATCTCATCGAAGCCGACAAGCATAACATTTTCTGGAATGAAGGCGTCGGTTATCAAGTTGACGCTTCTATCGACGAACGTGGTAGCAGTTTCGAGCAGGGCGCGCCACTCATGCTCGCGCCACACGGCGGCACCGCTCCGGATAACAAGGTCGATCTCGGAACACTCTTCCACGAACTCTGCCAGGATATGTTTTACACAATCGGCATGCTCGGCTTGATCTTTGCTTACGCCGGCGCGCCGGAGCTTTTCACTCGTTTCGGCGGACACCCGAGCATTTGGCTGGCAGGAATCACGTCAGAAGGCAAGACCACGATTGCACGCTGGCTCATGCGCATTTGGGGATTCAAACATTTACCCGGGATTCGCATTAACAAGGGCACTACTCACGTCGCAATGAACCGGAACCTGGCCCAATACTCATGCTTGCCAGTTTGGTTCGACGAATACCGCAAGATCGAGATAGATCCGGATAAAGAAGCGGTCCTGCGCGGTGCGTTCGATCGCAATTCAGCCTCAAAAGGGCTTATGGACCATAGTAACCGCACCCGGAGCGCGCGTTTGTTTACCACTCCCATTGTCAGCGGCGAATCCAGCTCGAGTGATGGCGCGACCCGATCGCGCTACGCTAATATCGTTGTCTCCAAGCATCGCCGAATCGGTGACGGTGCCGCGCGATTGCACAAAATCCTGGACGACTCGCAGCATTACTACCTCATCGGCCGGCGCCTGATGGAATCGCGGCCGCAATTTATTGAACAAATGGCAGAGCAGATCAACAAGTTCATGACCGACCCGAGTGTAGTCAAGGAAGTGCCTAACGATCGGATGCGATTGGTTTACGCCGCGGGTTACGCAGCATTCCGTTGCGCATCGGATCTGATTAAAGGCGGTGGACACGAGGAACGCAACAGCATGCTGCTAGATTTTCACGCATCCTTACTCCAACACGCCGTCCAAGCCCTACAGGACGTCACCAGCGAAACGTTCCTCAATCATTTTTGGAGCGATGTGCTCTCAGGTTTACAACGCGGCAAAGCCAAGCGCCAGTTTTTCGATATCCGTTTTATTCAGCGACAAGAAGAAGGATTACTTGAAGAAGTCAACGAGGGTGATCCTAAGTCGGAAAAAGTTTGCTATATGGTGCCAAAATCGGTGTTCGACGATTACGCTCAGGATTTACGCGCCCGTGGCGAGTCGCCTTCGCTCGATCTCGGTGATCTCCGGCGTCAAATGGCAAAAGAGAAGTACTGGGTGCCGGCGCCGAAGGTTGAGCCGCGCGCACACCGCATGCGCATTAACGGCTCGCAACAAACCTGCTGGGTGTTAAGCATGGAACGCAACGGAACCGGACATTACGTTTTTCCATTCGTCGAAGATCTCGAGGAAATTCTCGAACCTAATAAGCCGGAGACCGATTCAAAGGTCAGCGCCGCGACCAACGAAGACAAGATCAACACTGAGCTTTCCGGGCACTCAAAATAGGCCATTAGTTCCACCTGGAACTTTTCCGCGACCCACTCCCAATTTTCCAAAATCTTCTCAGAACGTTCCACGTGGGACAAGCGTCTCGCGGCTGAGTAGCAAAACTGCTACTCAGCTACTCATTTGCTACTTACGTAACTGTCTCGCGTTCATTAGATTAATCATCTTGAGTAGCTGAGTAGCACCGGACGTGACAGCCTCTCTTTATTCAGTGGCCGACTTGCTCGAATTGACGGAGCAACCCACGCTCGGACCGACCCTTCTGTGATGCATACGTGTCATGTTTTTTGCTACTCTGCTACTCATTTCTATTATTTATTGGATAAAGTATTCTTAATAAGATAAATAAGAGTGAGTAGCAGCGTCGCTGAAGTGAGTAGCATGCTACTCGGCAGGCGCAATCAAATCGATCCGACGTTACATATGGAACTGTCTGCTTGCCTTGCTCAGAAAACCACCGATGATTGGCTTCTGATGCCGCGGTTAATCGTTCATCGGTCCGGACGCCGCAAGATTCCGCCTTGTGGCGCTTGATCGAGTACAAAGAGCCCCATTCCCCTTTTCAAAAGCTGATCGACGCCCAGCGCCGGCGTTACGGCTTCTCCGGCCGCGAGCTCTCGAAGCGAATCAACGTCTCTCAATCAACGCTCTGGATCTGGCTGCATAACCTGAACGGCTACCCACACCCAAAATCGTTCAATTATCGGCATGTCAAGAGCATGAGCCGAGTCCTGAAGGTTCCCGAAACTAGAATCAGGACCGCGCTTGACGCCTCACGCCACATATTCACGCCCACCGAGAACCCCACGCCCCATGAAGCATTCGACGCGCTCGGGCGCCTCATCGAAATCCTCGAAAACGACCGACGCCACACAATTTCGCGCAATTATGTCCTGAACATCGCCAAGAACTTGTACCGTGGCTCTAAAAAGTAACTTTACCGCCCTTCTCATCCTGGTCGCGGCCGGACTCCACGCCGAAACCATCGTCACGAAAAACGGCGAGCGCTTCGAGGACGCTCGAGTAACAGCCGTAACGCCGGCAACAATCACGATCTTTCATCGAGTCGGCGTTGCAACGATCGCACTGGCGGACCTTCCAGCGGATCTTCAAAAAACGATACGCCTACGATTCGGTCAAAGCGCAAGCCTGGCTCAACCAACAGGCGATCGCAGCCGAAAAACAAAGAGAGCAAGCTAATTCGGCTGCCTATAAGGCCAAACAAGACCGCAAACAAAACGAAATCAGGATTCAGGAGCAGATGGCCGGGATGCAATCGTTGGTCAATGCCGTCTACGATTCATCGACGCGGCGATGGTACGCTTCACCGGAAGCCGCTGCAGCAGCGTGAGAGCAAGCCTTGAAGGCAGCTCTCGAAGCAAAGAGAGACCAAAGGCCGCTAAGACCCCCACGCCCCTTATTCCGGTCATCCTCACTCCGGCCAGAGCATTCCCGGGATCGATCGGAAGGGGAATGTTGATTTTCTTGTCCGCAAATGATGCAGCAAAAATAAACATCCGATTCGGGAGTTATTTTCGCATCTTCGCCTCCCGAAGGCCGAATTTCTCTCGGCTGATCGCCGCGCGGAAACCATATCCCCCAGCTAAACAACCCAAAGGTTGTTTCCAGCGCGCGCTTCTTCGCCAGTTTTGGGACTTACGACCTCTCTCGCGCGCGCGTTAAAGAGAAAAAAGCTCGCACCACCGGGCGGCTCGCCCCAGCGCAGCAGATCTAGGTGCAATCGCGATGCTTTGTCGTGGCGGCAAGCGGGAATGGTAGCTGAGAAGGACAACACCAAATGGAAAGTGAAACATTTGAAAATCAGGGGCACGGGGACGAGGGCAAACCGTGCCAGCGATTTGCGACAGTGGCGAATCATCGCAGAGCGCGAGCCGGAAAACGTCCTCCACATCGGTTCGCCCAAACAGGTCACGCGCGCGCGTTATGTCACCATAAGAAAGCCCAAGAAAAACCTACACTTCTGGCTGAAGCAAGTTTCTCACGACACCACTTTCATCGCAAAAACCGCTGACGATCAAACCTCTCGACGAGGAAGTGTCATTTGACGCGGCTGTTTGCGGCGAAAGATCATGCCAGCGGTTACGTTTCCAGCTCACGAATTTGTTCTTTGCGAGTTGTTGGTCACGTTTGAGAATCCGCTAGTTCGTCCCAAAATTTGCAGCTCCATCTTCTGCAATGTTACTGGAAGCGTTCGTGCCGGTCCCCTAGTCATAGCCCCGCTTATCTCGCGAATCTCAATCATGTCGAGGCGTTTCTCGACGACAGGACCCGGCGCGACACCACCCTTGCTGGCTGTATTGTTCGTGAAGAGAACCTTATAGGTCGAGCCGACAGGATTCAAAGAAAAATCCACGATCACCTCGCCCGTGAAGCCGGACTCCGTGTTCGAATTCGCAACGACCACAAGCTCTTGGTCATTCAGGATACGCGAGAATGCCAGCACGCCCGCTGGAAAATTCGAAACGCCGAAGTGGAAACCATCGCCAGAGAGCGGGCGGAAGTATTGTCGTCCGTAGCGCAGTGCCGGTTCATCACGACGAACGCCGGCAAGCCGTTGCACAGTCCTGTAGAGTAGTTGCTGAGGATCGAAGACGTTCGGCTTGCCCCACAAGGCTTCACGCACTGCCATATCCTGATTTCCAGTGCCATGCAGCCCTTGTTCGGTTCCGTAGTACAAACACGGGATGCCCTGCAATGTGAACAAGCAACCAACGCCCAATGTAAGCTGGTCTTCAAATCGGATCGGCGCTTCGGATGTGCTAAAGAAGAACCGTTGGTGTTGGTCGTGATTGTCGAGAAATGTAACAAAGAACCGGCTGGCCTCGCCGTGCGAACTAATGATTCCGCGCTCGACATCTTTGCGATGCTCGAACATTTGGATGACTTCAGCAGGCGGGATCAATCCTTTCGCTACGCCGGGCAGCCTGAAAAAAAGCGGAAAGTCCAGAGCCGCGTCCACGCCCACCAAATCGGTCCGCTCGGTCGCTTGGCGGCCAATGAAACGTGCGATTTGCTCCTCGTCATCATACACCTCGCCGAAAGTGAAGAAGTTCTTTTTGCCGATAGTAAGGGCGAATTCGCGCATCGAGTTGCCAAACACCTGTGCAAAATCCGGCTCGATGAACTTCAGTGTGTCGATGCGAAATCCGTCCACGTCGAACTTGGCAATTAGATATTGGTAGCTGCGGATCAAAATGTTGTGCAGCGGAAAGTGCACGCCATCGGCGGCGCCGACTTGACGGAAATCGGTGACTAATTCCTTCAGCGAGGCGAAGTCGCCGCCTTCCTCGCCTCCTTTACCTTTGCGGCGAAAGAACGAGTCGGCACGCAGCTCGGTGGGCCAGACTGCTGCGTCAGCATGGGGATTGGCCGGGGCTTGCGTCCAGTCGGGTCGGCCGTGACCGTTTTCGTCACGCCAGTTGATCGTGTACTCCGTCTCGCGCCAGTTCGCCTCTGCACTGCGCCGACCATCATCGAAAACATATTCAAATACATCGCCCGCGTGATTGAGCACGATGTCGAATATGACGTACATCCCGCGTGCATGCGCTTCGTCCACCAAGGCGCGCAACTCGTTCTCGGCCAATTGCGGATTAACTTTCGCCGCCTCAAGATCGGACGCGAAGCGTGGATCGATCTCTAGAAAGTTCTGAATCCCATAGCCGTGATAACTGAACGGATTGTACTGGCAATTTTTCAGCACTGGCGACAGCCAGATCGCCCCGACGCCGAGCCCTTTGAGATAATCCAATTGCTCGCGCACACCATTGAACGAGCCACCCCGAAACTCGCCAACCAAACCATCGAACGGCACCGATGTCGGCCGAGGTGGGACCTGCGGATTATTAAACCGATCCACCATGAGGAAATAAATCCACTGATCCCGCCAATCCTCCGGTGATGGAAACGGGGTGGGAATATCTATAGGATCGCCATCGACCAAAACGCGCCTCGTTTGCGGCGCTCGCGCCGCCTCAAAGACCGCGCGAACCTCAGCGTCGTTTATAGATGTTGGCATATGCTACCGTACGGCGTACTCGATTACGCTTCTCGGGCCAAATTTTACTTTATATTTCGTCACGACACACCGGTTCGACATACGCCGAGGAGTTTCAAATCAGGCAACTGTTTCTCAACTGTTTCTGTTCATTCTGATGAGTTTAAAAGCACAAAATGATAATCAAGAGGCAAGGAGTTAGAAACCTTCATCATTTCCATGCAGCCGGAGGAAAATACATCCCGGGTTCCTCACAAAATGGTGGGATGGTACGATCCTCTTCAGCTGTTACAAACGGCTCAGCAGGTTGCCGTCTCCTCCATTTTTGGACAGTATTCGGATCATCGCCTTGTTGAAGTTCTAGCTGTCCACAAGAAACCAGTTGATTATCACGATTACACAAAGGAGGAGGACGGCCGTGAACGCGAAGAGATTTGGATAGACTACGTTTCGGACACCGGAGATGGCTGGGACTCGACTTATGCGATTGCCTATTACGCAAGTCAGCCATCGCTATCCGTCACAGAAACTGATGGGCAAGCTTATCACACGCGGCCTGGCAGCATACTGATTTTAGGGGGCGACGAAGTCTATCCGACGCCCAGCCGAAAGGAGTACAATGCCCGGCTGGTTTGTCCATATGAAATCGCACAAAAGACGACGTCGCCTCCACATCCACACGTCTTCGCGATTCCAGGCAATCACGACTGGTACGATGGCTTGGTTGCGTTGACGCGTTTGTTCCTATCCAAAGATTGGTTCGCCGGTTGGAAATGCCCGCAGCAGCGCATTATTTTGCATTGAGACTTCCGCATGATTGGTGGCTCATGGGTACCGACGTTCAGCTTGGATCAGACATAGATGAACCGCAGGTCGAGTATTTCAAGAAGGCTGCTGCGGCGATGGGTCCTCACGATCGCATCATCCTGTGCAACGCCGAACCACATTGGATCTATGAACACATCTATAGTGAGTACGATCATGAGGTGTTCAACGAAAGTAATCTCAAGTTTCTTGAGTCTGAGGTATTCCATCGAGAAATCGACGTTTTCCTTGCCGGCGATCTCCATCGTTACCGTCGTCACGAGTCAATCAAAGATGGAGTGAGAAAACAGAAGATTACTGCAGGTGGAGACGGCGCCTTTCTTCATCCCACGCACGGGCCCGACGTCTCATCCCTGGCAGACGGCTATGAACTCAAAAAGAGTTTCCCCGAACCAAATATTTCCGCACGACTGTGCTGGCGGAACTTGGCTTTCCCGCTCTTCAATAAGTATTTTGGAGCGCTCACGGGTGGATTCTATCTCCTGACCGCTTGGATGGTCTTGGCTCCGATAGCGAATTTGGGTCTGAAAGAGGGTCGGGCAGCAGTCCGAATCACATTCGAAACGATTATTCGCGATCCCGTCATCGCGTTGTGGATCGTTCTCGTTTTTGCGGGTATCTGGTTGTTTACAGATACCCATTCACGGAAGTATCGTTTCCTTGCAGGAACCGTTCACGGTCTGGCTCATCTGCTGGCAATTTTTGGTCTTGGCTGGTCCGCTGGATACCTGAGTTCGGAGGTTTTGGGATTTAGAGGCTTTTGGTCCTTCCCGATCGCAGGTGTAATCATTTTTGCTGGTGGTTGGATAATCGGCTCCTGCCTATTGGGCTTGTACCTGGCCATATCGCTGAATCTCTTTCACAGGCATCAGAATGAAGCATTTTCATCACTTGGTTCGCCAGATTGGAAAAACTTCTTGAGGCTAAAGATCAATCGCGACGGACTAACATTATTTCCCATCGGAATTCGGAGGGTTCCGCGTAGATGGAAACCTTGTACCGGCATCGTTTCCAAAATGGAACCGAATGATAGATCAGCCTCAGAACCCGAATTAATTGAGCCGCCTATCGAAATATGAGAGCCATGCAGGCATGCGTCGCGCTCGCGCATTCGAGAGCAAACACCCGATCAGGCAGCAGGTCTAGACTAGAATGTTTTTAGATATTCGATCAGGGCGTATTTGTCTTGATCGGGCAAATTACAGCCAAACTCATGACCACGATCTTCAATGAAATCCGGACATTTGCTCGCTTTGATGAGGTCGGGAACGAGATTTGCGAATACTTTCTTTGCGGCTTCATCATCCAAGTTTCGATTGTGGATCGTGTACAGGTCCGCTTTGATTTTTGGAACGAGCGTCAGTAGATCCCCAAAGCCTAGTTCAAGATTGGCGATAAGATTGATTGGTGTTCCTGCGGGGATCGGACCTACGTTTAGGTATCCATCTTTGTCGCAGCGCAAGCGCAACACCCACGGAAGGTAGTCCTTGGAAATACGGATCCAGCAGTGGTCGTTGGTGCGCCATATCGAGCTTTTCCCTGCGCGGTTCTCCGGCCACAGTAATTTCGCCACCGCATCATCGAACGCTTGCATGCGGCCCGCCACCGATGGATCACCAGTAAACTTGCCCAGCATGTTGTTGTGCAGGAACGGCGCCGAACTCCACAGACTGACGAGTGATGGAACGCGATAATAGCCGGGTCCGGCATTTTTGTCTTTCGGCTTGAATTTTATCGGACGGGTCTCATCGAACGGGTTGAAGAATTCGAGCTGATCTGCGCGTAAGAGTCCTTTATAAGTCTGCGAGGAAAAGTTATCCCACACGTGACCAGCGTTCGCATTCGTTGCAAACGCACGTGCGGAATTGGTTCCGATTTTGCTTATCGGATACCGCTTATCGTTCGAGAGGAAATTGTCTTTCAAAAAATCCGGTGCCATTACGGCCGCGCGAAACCAGGCTTTTCCGTCTTGCGAAGTGGGATCGATATTCGGCGGCGGCTGTTTGCTAGAGTGACATGACGCACAGCTCTCCGCGAACACCTGTTTTCCGTGCGTCATCACTGCTTCATTCTTCGTGAGATACGCTTGGCCGCCGGGAGCATCCGCAAGATGAAAAGATCTTAATTTGCGGAAAAACGCCGCGATATTTGGGGTACGCTCCTCAGTCGCGCGCCAGAAAACCGAATGGTCGCGGGCGTACGGAATTTCGAACGGCTTTTGCGGAGTCAGGCCGATCAACGCGTTGTGGCGCGTCAGCCAGTACTCGGAAAACACGCCGATGTTGACGTAAACGCGGAGGATTGCCCCTGGCACACCAACAGAGTCCGCGCCGTCCTTCAAAACGTGCGGCACGCGCATTTCCTGTTTTTCGCACGGCAAGGCGAGCGTTCCGTCAGCCATTTTTTCTGACGCGGCGATGCGTTCGCGCTCAGCAAGTAAGAAGATTGCATTGATCGCGTTTGGGTTGTTGATGTGATCAGTCGCTATCCGAGAAGTGTCGGAGGTGCCGCGCGGTTGTGCGGCTAATTCCTCGTAAAAGAACCCACCTTTCTCGACATTGCAGGCGAAGACTTTTCCCTCGTTTATGTACTGATTGCCTATCGCGGACGCGAGATTCTCCCAACCTGGGTTTTCCGGGTCGGCTGGGGGATTACCGGGATAAGGCGCGATGTGGCAGGCGACGCAGGCAACACCAACGCGGTACGGACGAATAAGCTTACTGTCTTTGTAGTAAGTAGGGTCATTCATGAAACGATTGCCGTTCCATTTCTTGCGCGCCTCGTCGTTGAACGCAGGATTCGGAAACAGTCGGTATCCGAGAACTCCGGACGGTTTGCCGTACAGCTTTTCAGCAATTCCGGCTGGCTCGGGCTCGATTTGTTCATCGAGCCACAAGCCAAATTCATCAGGCTTAGTAGCAGGGCGAAACCCCGGCTCGTTCACGACCCCCAAGGTTTTGAACCGCTCACCCCGTGGATACTTGCGATTATCAAGCATCTTCAAAAGATCCACGATTCCGAAGCTCTCCTGCGCTGCGAGATTCCAGAAGCGTTGGTTACCTCCGCTCCAGAGATTCCACGTGTTGCGCCCCATGATTTCCTCGGGTAAAAGATGGATTCCGCCATCCATCAGTTTAAAAATGTCGGCGGTGATCTGCGGAAAATCGGCAGTCGTTAACCCAGCCGCCTTCGCTTCGTCGATTGGCTCGTTTTTCTTGCAAGTGACAAGAAGGAGAGATACGCATGCGACCAAGCAGCTGCCGACTCGGGCGAGACAGACGATTTCGTCTCCAGTTGGTAGCGATGCCTTCACGCTGTGACTATGCTATTTAACTTGTTACACGAGCTGCAAGGCAATTCCAAGCAAAGCTAGTCAGCAGGTTGTTTCACTATCGTTTTCATTTTCGCTAGCAGTAACGCGAATTTTCGCGCTTTCCGCTCAGAGCTGCGCATTTACCGCACGTCGTAGGCCTGTCCAAAGCAGGAACGCAATTTTCGACTGCGTAGCGCAATCCATATATGAAATTTTTTGCGAGTTGATCTTGCGTAATTCCGGTTGCAAGCTTTCGGCTTGATAAGAGCTGGCCGTATTTGATAGCCTCCGTGCAAGATGTCAGCTGACGACAGATGACATCTACTCCGTAACTGTTCCGCAACTGTTTCATTTGCGGGGAAGCTACGATTTTCGATTGAATTGCGCGCCTAAAGCTTCGGCCCATTGTTCCCACGAGCAGTCGAGAATTACGAAATGCGCAAATCCCTTCTGCAATTGCTACCGACGCCGGCTGAAGGTCGTATCCGACAATCGTCTTCGCGGCGTGGTAACTTGCTCGCGCTCATTTCTCTCGGAGCGGTGCTGACAGGTTGCGTTGCGAACCGCGCTTATCGGGATCGTGATTCGCGGCCTTGGATCCATGAAGCTTCGCCTGACCAGTTCGTTAACGGCTTTCAACTAGATCAATACGAACCTTTCGGGGGGGAGCGCCATCGTTACGATTTCAGTTACATTGAGTTTGACGAAAAAGGCGATTTCTGGGATCGGCGGCAGTTGGGGTGGACAGTTCAGGAAATCAAGCGCGCCGCGCAAACAAACGATCTGGTGCTCGTCGTTTACATCCACGGCTGGCAAAATGACGCCAGCACTTTGCGCGGCCACGATGTCTCGAAAATTCATTGTTTGCTTGAGCATCTCGCGGATGCCGATGGTGGGAGGCACCGGTTCTTTGGTGTCTATCTAGGATGGCGCGGGAAATCTGTGCCCGGTGGTGATGGGGTTTTCCCGGACGACTCGATTCCGGATTTAGTTTCGAAGGCGATTCTATTCGTGCCGCACGAACTCTCCCTATACAGCAGAAAAAACGCGGCGACGCGGATCGCAGGCATGCCCGTAACGGAAGCGATTTTTCAATCGGTAGCGGCGGCGCGGAACGAAGCGAAGCGGCACGGTCATGGCGCCCGAAGCATCCTCGTCGGCCATTCCCTTGGCGCGCTAGTGCTCGAGAAAGCGATGGCACAGGCATTGGCGGCGAAAGTGATTTCAGAGGGCGAAACATTCACCGCGCCGGCAGATTTGGTGGTGCTGCTGAATTCAGCCGCGGAATCGATTTACGCCAAAGAGATGATAGACATGTTGCGTCGGCGAAACAGTGCTCCGTCGAATAATCCGAATACGAATCAAGTCAGTGCCGACCACCCATTGCTGGTGTCAATCACGTCCAAAGCTGATTCTGCGACGGGAATGCTTTTCCCGATTGGGACGAGTTTATCCAACGCGTTTGGCCTATTTCGGAAGTATGAATGGGATACCAAATTCGGAGAAAGTAGTCATAACGTGTCCCAGCGCGATTATTTCACGCACACACCCGGTCACAACGATCTATTAATCAGTCATGATGCGAAACCGATCTCTGGTGTCGCGACAAAACCGACCTATCAAGAGACCGATCAGTGCAACGATGAGATGCTGAACGCGTTCCAGCGAAATCTGAACGAGACACTGACAGGCGCGCAAGGAGAAATCCAGTTTGTCACGATCGGTGAGGGAGGTGAGGAGACGAAGTGGCAGGTGACCCCTCGGATTTCCAACCCTCGGCTAAACACGCCGTATTGGATTGTAAGTGTACCAAAGGAGATTGTTCGCGAGCACAGCGACATTTTTAACGAAAACGCTCTTGCCATGATGGCCCGCATTTTTCGGATTTCGAATCCTGATATGGCGAAACCCGGGATCACCACAACCATCGCGCCCCGAACCATGCGCCTCATTGATCCTGGCGGCAAAATGCCACCTTCCGGCTGACAAGTGGCGACGAATTAAAGTCGCGGCGTTCGGTTTTCGCCGGTCAGACAAAATTACGGTCACAGCCAAGTCACCGCAGAGCCGCCACAAGATATACAAAACCTGCCAAGCAAATCGCGGTCGATCCAACTCGCGATATCCAGTGCAAAATCAGTTCCGGATCCGGCGCGCGACTTTGCCACAAACGCGCAATTCTCAACACTCCAAAAAGTGGCAATGCGACGATTTGATGCCCGATCTCGACCCCAAGGCTAAACGCAGCGATCGCGGTGACAATCGCCACTCCGGCCATGCCCTCCATCGCCGAGAGCAGTCCGCCAGCGAAACCAAGACCGTGAAAAAGTCCGAAACCGAATGCGACTCCAAGCCTTGTCCACCCGCGAGTGTGGGTAGGCCAGAGGACATTTTGCAGGGCGACAAAGACGATACTGCCGGCGATCATCGGCTCCACAATACGATTGGAGACTCGCACTAAATCGAGTACGGCGAGCGTCAAAGTGAGCGTGTGCGCAACCGTGAATGCCGTCACCACCTTCAACAGATCAAAAATGCTGACCACTGCGAGCACGAGCCCCGCAACAAAGAGTAGATGGTCATATCCTCCAAGAATATGCCGAATGCCGTGTCGTAAGAACGCGCCAGCCATGGCGCGCTCATCCAAATGTGAAGGGGGAGCGGTTCCGACACCGGACGAGGTCCAGCTACAACTGAAGACGAGTGGTTCGCGCGCCGTTAGAAGCAGTCCTTCCCGCGCTGGGCGATCTCGCTGTGAAATGCGGACGAGATAGCTTGTTTCCCACCGATTGCCAGGCGCGAAGATGAATTCGTTGAGCGCATTTTGCCGCAAAACAATCACGCCAGGATATTGTCGTCCTGCGGGAAGATCAAATCTTAACTCATAATTAACGTGGGACACGGTCTTCGCCGGCGGGGTAATGCCGCGGACCTGTCCTGCGAGTGGAACGCCATCTGCCGTGGGCTGAAGATGCGCGAGCAAGTATTCTCCGTGCCGACGCCACATATCGTCGAGACTTCCTTTCGCATCCGCTTTCCCGCCAAAAGCTTCGGCAACGAATACTTCCTCGGTAGAGACATGGGCGTGGATGTCAATGCAATCGGCACTTACCACAATATCCAATGCGCCTTGTGCAACGGGATGTGCCACCGCTGCGAGCGTGGTCAGCTCCAGCACGGCAAAGAGGCAAAGGAATTGTTGGATCATCAGCGGTGAACGTGTAACGTGTTGTAGCGAGCATTGGCCGAGACTGCTTCTTGCAGCTTGGCCGTGGCACCGGTGACGTCGTCGCCGCCCATGAGGATCATGCCTGCGGGATGCGGGATCTCTATCTGCATAAACGCCCAAGACGTCGATCAAATTGCTTACAAAGTTCAGGGCACAGAGCGGCTTTACTCCACCGGTTCTTTTGTCCATATCGAAGACAGTGACGGCATCTCCGAATGAACTCGAAATGCGTAGCTCATCAGGATTTCAGCGCGGCGCGAGCAACGCTGCTGGGTATGTTGCGGTCGTTCCGCCACGGCGGATGATGGAAGTGGATGACGAAGTCGCCGTTGTAGGACGCGGCGGCTTCGGTGAACGTGATGCTTCCGATCCGTGTCCAGTGCTGGTCTTTGAGCCACTCAATGCCGGCGAAGCGATGTTTTTTTCCAGTATCGGACACGGCGATGTCGAAGATAAGCCGGCGACCGCTCGGGAACGGATCGCCAGGATCGTAGAGGATGCTCAGGATCTCGTCGCGAAAATCTATTCCTAAGCCGTGCGAGCGCGGCGTTTCGTCAGCGACGGTCAGACGCATGAAACGCGGGCAGGAGGTCGGCTGGCCCGCGGGCTTGCCAAGCTCTCCGATTTCGTAAAGCTGCCGCTCGGTGGCGCGCGTGTCGGCGATGGTGAGCGCGATTCCAAGCCAGAGCAGCTGAAAGATGTCTTTGCCGCGGTTCCATGGAGTGACTGGCGGCGAGTTGGTAAGGATGCCGTCGCGAATGGAGTTGCTGAAGGTGGTCGCGATGTCCTGCTGCGTGAAAAAATTTGCCGGCGCGTTGGCGATGTCTTCCGTGCCGGCGTGCGGATAGATTTTGCCGACCAGCGACAGCGAACGGCGATGCCCGCCGGGCACGTGCGAGCCACCGGTGGAATAGCGTGCGAGGATGCGGCCATCGGCACCCTTGGCGAAGTACCCGCTGTAGGCGCCGCCAGGCGGCGTGGCATCGATTCGCCAGTTGCCGGCTAGACATATCCCATTGGGATGCAGAAGGCGTCGAACGCCGTTTCCGTCTTTGCCCCAGCGCAGATCGGCGTGCGACCTGACGGTCCGATGCGAGGCAGCAACAAGCAAACCAAGCGGCGTTTCGTGCGAAAATAGGCCTTGAATAAAACTCGTTAAAGTCTGTTTATAGACTGGTAGTCGTCCCGGACCTTTCCACGCTCTGCCGTAATACGGCTCGCTAAAGACAGCTTTGTAAACCTCTTCGTACGTGTTCATCAGCGCCTCGGTTCATCCGGCTGCAGACCCTGCTCGCCCAGCGGGAATGGTTCGCCCGGAGGACGTCGTCCCGCCCACCAGGCTCCAAGGGCGAAGGCGGTCCAGCTGAATACTACGAAGACGAAGGCAAATCCGAGGAGCGAAAGTCTGAACTTCATTCCCGGCTGCATCATGTTCGCCGGAGGCATGGTCGCGTTAGGCGCCAGCAAAGACATCAGGATCAAAATGCTGAGTACGGCAAACACGATCGCGAGAGGTACCCGGAGCTGCAATGGCACAACGAGCCACACAAGCCCAAAGAGCAGCACCGACAGCAACACAATCACTGTTACGTCGAATGGCGTCCTCAGGAGCCAGATGCCAATCAGAGCCAGCGCGATCACCAGAATGCTCCAAATCCAGATTTGTGATGGTCTAACGAACCAGAAAAGCACAAGGACCAGTACCAGCGGCAGCGCGACCGCTGTCACCTGTGGGGGGCCTCTCCAGAGCAAGAAACCGATTACCGCTAGGAGAACGGCCAGAGCTAGCCGGACCTTGAGCGGTTGAACAAGCCACAGAAGCACAAGGATAAGCGCCGCGAGCAACACGACCGCTGTTATCTCGAGAGAAGCCTTTAGAAGCCAGATGGCAACTACCGTCAGGAGGATGGCGAGAGCTATCCAGATCAAAATCTGGAAGGGTCTAACGAGCCACAGAAACACGAGGACCAACACCGTGGGGACCAGGATAGTTGTCACTTCGAGTGGCAGCGTCAGGAGTAAAATGACGATGACCGCCGCAGCGATCGCGACAACCCACCAGACCCGGGAGGATCGATCGGGCCACAGAAACCCGAGGATGAGGAGCGTCAAAAGCGCTATCGCCGTCATGTCAAACCCGAACATTTTTCGCCAGGTTGGCTCCTTTAAATTGGGGAACGCGATCGCCGCGGCTTCAGGCGCGCGCGGCACCGCGAACGCGCCCATCATCGACCCCGGCGTGGCGGCGTTCTTGATCTCTTCAGCAGTCCAGCGCGGTGCGAGATAAGGAAAGGTGTCACGAAACTCTTTATCGTTTGTTTCCGCGCGCGGGAACTGTTGCGATTCGGCGTAGGAAAGTTCCAGGAGCAGCGTTTCGCCCGCGTCGGCGAGGATCTTCGCCACGTCATCGCGCAGCGCACGCCCATTTGGAAACTTCGCTGGCGCGCGCAGATCATAGATCATCACGTCAGGGACCGAATCGTAGTGGCGGTGAGCCTCGAGCGGGGCAATGAACGTTGCCAAAACGTCTTCCATGAGCGTCGGGCTGGTGTGAACGCGGTTTATCTCATTCACGTGGTCGCTGGGTTGTTTGTCATTGAGATAACCAAAGCGCGGCAGCTGCGTTCGTAGCGAACGGCCGACGTGATCAATCTGTTTCCCATCTGCTTTGCGCGTTGTTGCCCAGAGCAAAATCGGCGCTTTGCCATTTGGTAGCGGCACCGCCGAAAGGGGAATTGCGGTCACGATTCCAACCACGTTGCGCCGAAAAAAACGCGGAAAAATAAATGGATCATCGAAGATGCCGCTTTGGATGTTGATGACTTCTGGACGCAACTCGGCCCCGGTGCGAATTACATTCGCCGCAGCGTTGAACCCGATGATCTTCGGTGTGCCTGAGATGGCGACCTGCGAAATATTTTTGTCGTCGGTAGTCAACTTCAGCTCGAATTCAAGCGACGCGTTGTCGTCAATTTTGTCGGGCTCGGTAACGATGCCGCCGTAGAGCGCCTGCCTGGATCTATCCATGTCGTGCAGGGCATCGCGCGAGTTTGTGCCTTCGAACATTTGGGCAATCGCTCCGTCTCGATCACCAGCAGATCGAACCACTTTTGGATTAAGGTCGAAGTGAACCTGAAACTTGTATCCTTCAAGCTTCAGCTTCGATTCCTGTTCCGGGATTAGCGCGCGGCGTACGCATATGCTCACAATGAGGTGCTCGCCTTCGATCACTTGATTGTTTTCTCCGACCAGCCGATCAACCATGAACGCATGTAAGTCAGTGATGTTCGCGTCCGGCTCAGGTTGCAGATAAAACGGATTGAGCACGCTCTGCGGGTCGGCGTGGTCGGAGCCGCGGCAAAGGTGGTATGAGCCGCAGACGAAAATAGCAATGGTGCAAGCGGTGCAGCGAAGAAAATTGATTTTCATAGGCGTTAGGCGAGTCTCATAGAATGGCTTCGTATCCGATCTGTTTCCCGAGGGCGCGGTAGCTTTCCCATTGGATGTCGTCGAAAACCTGATCAAAGGTGGATTGTTGGGGAAAATCAGAGTGTTTCTCGCCGTAAGTCAGGATATCTTGAGTGAGCTCTTCGCTGAGGCTGGGCTTGAGCAGAAGAATCCAGGAATCCGGCGTTTCCTTGCCATCATAGGTGACCTGCGCCAGCGCTGCATGGTGCGGTGTTTTGCGGCTCTTGATTTCTGTTAGTGTGCCGAGCCTGTTGGGATTGATCCACTGCTGGATCCACGGGGGAGGCGGGTTCGAAAATGCCGCCCAGGGGTTAGCGGCTGCACCCGCTGCAGCCGCGTCCGGATTCAGCCATTTAATTTCCGCGCCGAAATCTTCGCGCGCTTCCTGGATGAGCAACGCCACATCGTCCCAACAATATTCGCGGTCTTGGCCAGCATCGGTCAGGATGATGAACGGCACCCGGCGGCGCACCAACTCGTACGCACCGGTGACTTCGAAGTGACCGCCATCACTTAAGTTCCAGAACCATTCCGACGGGCCGCGAAAGCTTGCGATCCACTCTGCGAGCAACATGCTTTGCATGCTTACCAGCTTGCTCGGAAGGCGTTTGAGCCTGCGCCAAAGATTTGGGGGATATCTGCCGGGCCGTTCCTGCGGAAGAATGCCGGAGTCCCACCAGTAGCCAAGTCGGATGTTTAGCAAGCCTAACAAAAGCGCGAGCGGAAGATTGGTGGCGCGCCCTGTGCCGGTGCTGTAGGCGGCGCCGGAGATCGATATCCAATCGCCTAACGAGAGGCTTTCAACCTCGGCACTGTCACTGCCGGTTGTCTTCAGCACGTGAAACGCATTCGGATCGCTCGACACTGGCAACGCTTTCAAAGCGGTTTTCCTTCTAAATGCCTTGCTATCTTCCGCGTCGAGTCCGTCACGATGACGCCGGCATTTCTGCCACCTCGGCAGTTCATCGGGTACAGTCCACTCGGCGAAATAACGCGAGCCCACGCTCACACCATGTGGAGTGATGCACATCGGCAGCCCCTTGCGCTCCCGTAGCGTGCGCTCGGAGGCAACATCAACCGTTTCATTTACGCAGACGTTAATCAGATGGATCGGCCCGCCATGCCGCTCGGGATGATATTTGGCGTAGGCAATGTCGTCTTCCGGATGTGCGAGCTGCACGTCTCGTGAAATGTTGTCGCTCGAGCTGTAAATGCGGTCCGGGTTGGACGCCCCTTGGAACGTCCGCCTCAGTCGTGCCGCGTATGTATTGCGGAGCGATGAAAGATTCAGAAATTCAAATGCGCGCCCTATCGCCAAGGAAAATAGCGCAGTCAGAAGAATGACCCAGCGGGCGTTTGCCGGCGAACAGGCAAATAACCGATGCGCGAGAATATCGATCACCCACAGCAGCAATACGCCGAGAGGAATTCCAAGGAGTGTAGCAAGCTTAATCAGCGAAATGCCCTTTTTGTCTCCGAAACTAAGACGCTGGAGCGCGTACATTGTGAGCCAGCGTAATAACGGCAGTACCGGCCCGAGAATCACAACAATGCTCATGATGGCGACGCCGATGGAACGGCACGCGAACAAGAGAGCGATCGTGTCGAGCACCACCCAGAGAACAAGCGCGACAAAAATGGTGATTGCTGAGCCTAACGAGCGCGCGAGCCGGTTGCGAACGACTGTGCCGATTTGAAGCTGCGCGGCCTCGCTCGCGCCACGAGGCAACGCGCCGGCCCGGGCCAATTCCTGCCACAGCCACGCTAGCGGCAGCGCCAGCAACGCGCCGACGGTGTAGCGTAAGCCGACCGGAAGCAGCAGCGCGAAGATTGCTCCGGCAAACATCACCAGCCACGCGATCAAGGCGAAAAATGGATACGGCCGGTATGATCCCGGCCGTGGCGCGAGCCAATACCCGATGGTCAACGGCAGCATCGCTACCACCAGCACGAATATCGGCGTCCACCACCATGGCGACAACTCAACGCCCCGAAAAACTGGCGCAGCAAAAAACGGCGCGATCAGCGCACGGAGCCGGAAAAGGGCGAAATAGTTGAACAACCACGATGTGGCGCGCGGCAGCCAGGCGAGAATTCCAAACACTGTAAATAACAGCGTGCCGACAACCAGATAGATGCTGAAGATGTTGCGCCAGAAAATCGCGAGGTTGATCCGAAGATCGTCGGAACCACTGACGAACAAATAATTGGCCTGGGTGCGCAGCCACTGCAGTGGCGCCGAGCGCGAGTCTCTGAGAATATCCTGCACGCGGCCGACGGGATCATTCGATTGGTTAACGGCGCTCCGGGTGAACAGGCGACCGAGGAAACTGCCGGTGAACCCGCCGCCGGACACCGTCGACAGAATATCTAAGTCACGTAGCCGATCTTTGTGCGCCAATGCCTGAAGCACACCAAGCGCAAACGTAGCGCTGCGAATTCCGCCGCCGGAAAGTGCCAAACCGACTGTATCCGATGGCGGCGCGTCGTCGCATTGCTCCGTATATTTATAAACCGATGCTAATTCCGGGTCAGTTGGTTTTTCGGCATGCGTCGAGCTGGCCTTCTTGCGGCGCTCACGAATAGCAGCTGCTTCCGCGGTTCGAAATTCTTTCGGATAAACAGTTGTTGCAGCATCTTCGATTAGCGTGTCGGCGGCCTTTTCGCTAATCATGAAAATAGGCGCGAGAATGAAGTAGCCGGGAATTTTTGGAAAAACCGACGCGTCTACGATGCGTAACCCTTCAACGCCGTGCACACGAAAACGGCTATCAAGCACGGCTTTCTTATCATTTAGATCCCGAGTATTCGCCTGCCATGGATCGGGGCCGATACGGCACGTACACGACGCATGGTGCCCCCACGCTTGCGTCTTAATCCATTCCTCCATGGCGCATGAATTATCTGCAATGTGCGATCCGGGCTGAATTTCGTTAACGAATTGTTCGGCATTTCGTGCGTTGATCTTTCGCATGAACGCGACGGCATCGACCATCGCCGCGAGATCGCGCCGGCTTTCGTGGACAATTTTGGCGTTCTCTTTGCGCTTGGCAGTGAGATAATCGCGCCGTCCTGCCACATGATCCGGCAACGGCTCCCGGCGGCGCGCAAAGCCATCACATTTAGCCAACACACTCCGCCATTCTTTGCACAGTTCCTCGCCTTCCCTTTCCGCGTTCTCGTTAAATGCATCGAAGCAGATCTCCGGCATAGAGAACGGGTCAGAATTGCGCAACCGCACAAAGCCGTTGTCATTATGCGTATAAGCCTTGAGAATTACCCAGCTCCAGAGATTTCGACTTTCCTCCGGCGCACCGATGGTGCGTCGAAACAGCTCGTGCGAATAATTCCAGTAGTACCCGCGAAATGCCGCAGGCGCGCCGAAAGTGAAAAGGTCCGGCTCCACTCCGCCGGCATCGACGACAGGCTTCGAGCGGCGGATCACTGCAAGCGTGCCGCCGTTAGTGGCATAAAGTCCCGTGCGCTTGTTCAACCACTCCTGGCGCGCAAGATCGGTCTTATTTCCGGGTTCAAAAAATACACTGTCGAGCGTGACAAAGTCATCCTTCAGCTCGCTAACGACCGTCACTTCGTATCGGTCCTGCAAATTGCGGCCTACTCCGGGAAGGTGGATGCGAAGCGGCAGCGCATCATCTCTCTCGCTCAGCGCTCTTCCCTTGTGGTCGCGCAGCGTGCAGACCTGACCCTCCTCTGCGAGACCGCGCTCTTGTTCATCGAGCGCCTTCAGACGTTTCGAGTCCTCTTTGGCGAGCGCCGCTATTTTCTTCAAATGCGTGACGTCACCGATCCCACTAAGCATGAGCAGTTGCGGGGTGTTGAATGCGCCGCCGCAGAGGATCACCTCGCCGACTTCCTTTTTCGCGAAGTAACGAACACGCTCTTTCGGCGGATTGAGATTCTGCTTTGGACTGGCTTCGTAGAGATGATCGCCAATGGCACACTCGACACCGATCGCGCGCGGCGCATTCTTTCCCTTCCCAAAGAGAACACGTGTAACATGCGCACCTTTTCGGATGATCAGCTGGTTAGGATATTTGTGCTGCGTGCTCAGTAGAAATTCGCGCACACCGAACCGGCAGCCCACGCCAGGCTGGCCCTCCTCATCCTCGCCGTTGCTACTCTCGGTGCCGATCGGGATGAGAAATACGCCATCGGGATTCGCGCGACGTGTGTTGATGTCGTTGAAATCAATCGCCGGCACGGTCTGAAAGCGCAGCACCTGCTTGATCGTCGCGACGAGCCGGTTGTTGCCATGTAAAACAGCCAGTGCGGCGCGGGAAATTACCCGGAAGAACCGCATGTCGGTTTTCGCAATCCGGAAGATCAAAAACGGATCGATGAAATTCGTTGGCGCCCAACCTTTGAAGCCATGTCCGCCACGATCCAGCGCTGCGCGCGGGTCGACGAACAAAACGACGCGTCTCCAGATCTCATAAAGCCAACCAAGCAGTTTGCTTAGCGCGCTGGCATAGGCATCGAGATACTGGTTGCGTTCGAAGCGCGCGAAATATCCGCGCATGTGATCGGCGCGCCAGGAATTGTCCCCAGTCAGGTCTGCGATATCATTCCACTCTTTGTCGTTAGGCGCGATGGTGATCATTGCGTGATGCGCCGTGCAACCCCCAATACCAGACGCGCGCGGATAGAAAATACCCTGCTGGCCGCCGCCTGGATGCGGATCTTGAAATTTCGGCGGAATGTCGCTGGCCGTGTTCGGATCAATGTTTTTGTTGTATTTTTCGTCCTTATCTTGGCGCGCCGTGTCCTGGTAATGCCGCACCGAAAACATCCAGCTCAACTCGGCGTCTTCGGTGGCTGCACCGTGATAACCGGGAATTCTCGTCACCTCACCCGGCTCAGCTTTTGGATAAGCCTCTGACTTGGCCGTAATCGGATCGCGTCCGGCCTCAATAACCAGGACTTTTTTCCCGGCCTCCGCTAACCGGGCCGCCAGCGGGCCACCGCCTGCACCGGAGCCTACGATAATGTAATCGAAGGTCGAATTTTCAGGATCAGTTGCTCGAAAATCCTCAGGAATTTGCTCGAGCGGGTCCATACTCTCAGAGCGTCTTGAGAAAGACGATCAGCGCTTCCTTCTCCTCGTCGGAGAGGAACTCGCCGAACCAATGGCCGCGGTCGAGCACCATGTCTGGCACTTTACTGGCAGCAATTAGCTGCGGGCCGGCTTTCTTTTCGAGCACTTTGTAAGCCTCGTCCCCTGTTAGGCCCTGGCGTTTTATCTCCCCGATCGCGCGAAGGAGAGCGACTAACGCCGGAGCAAGTTTGTCGCGCTTATCTGGGTCGAGATTCATGATAAGGTTGACCGGTGTGCCGCGCGGGATCGGTCCTACGTTGATGCCTTTGTAAGGCGCGTTAAGCAGATTGTTTGGCAGCCACGCGATCAGCAGATTTACGTCTGGCAACCGACCGTTGAGAAATTTGTTAGTGAGAGTACCAGCGAACAACAGCACCAGCGCGATGACGACAAAGATCACTCGCACCAGCATTCGCAGGGGGCCTTTTTCATCCCACCGCGCCATCGACAACACAAAGCCCCCAACTGCCAGCGCTCCGACGAAGCACCACAGCCAGACCAGTGAGTATTCGAGCAGGCCCGCCATCCCCATCATCAGTGCGCCGACGACAGTTCCGCCATAGCCTGCGACGCCGCTCAACACGAGCGCCACGCCGATCACCACCGCCAGCAGCAGTAGCAAGATTCCGGCATGGCGGGCTCTCCCCCAGATCGCCAAGACCACGAACAAGATCGAAAGGATTAGCCACCAACCAATACTGAGAAAATAAAAGATGAGCGTACCGACTCCGCTGCCAAACGTGCCAACTAAAAGACCTTTGATGATCAAAGGAATAAAGCCCGGCTGAAACTGGACGTAAGTATCCACCGGCAATCGATAGATGTAACCAGGATCGTTGGCTGCCGCCGCGCTTCTTTCCGCACGCAAGTCACCCGGCGGCACGTAAGTCCTTCTATCGCCCTTGTAATCGCGTTCGTAGCCGGGACGTTGCTCGTTCCAGAGTAGCTTCCGGATGGCGTCGTCGAATGCGATCAGGCGCCCTTTCACGCTCGTGTCGTGGGTATAAATACCGAGGGCGTTATTATGGAAGAACGGCGCCGTCGCCCAGATGCTGATCAGTGTCGCGGGCCGGAAGTAACCAGGCCCGCCGAAGGCCCGGCCATCATTATACTGATCATTTGTCCCGAAGGGATCGAACTTGACGACCGCGGCATCCGGACCGAAGGGGTTGAAATAGCGAATATCGCCGACGGACTTCAGATTCTTGAAGGTTTGCGACGAGTAGTTATCCCAGACGTGCCCGGCTGTCGCGTTGGTCGCCATGGCGCGTCCGGAGTAAGTCGCAGTGAGCGTGATCGGGATGCGAAGTTCGTTGGAGAGGAAGTTATTCTTGATGAATTCGTCCTCTTTCCCAGTCTCCGGCGTCTCACCCGCGATGGCATGGATTCGGTCCCGGAAGTCAGCCATGGCCGGGCTCTGTCGAAATTCGTTCCAGTGGGTGTATTCCATGGGCAGCGTATAGATGGGCGGCTGCCCGACGGCCGGCGCGGGGGCCTTATCCCAGTTCGTCGAAATCTGTCGCTCGAAGCGGAGGTCGAAGCCCCGGGGTAGCTTGCTCGAATGGCAAATGGCGCAGTTATCGAGAAACACATCACGTCCCACCGGGAATTTCGTCTCCCTCCCACCAGCCTTGGTTGTGGCAGCCTCGGCGAGTTCCGCCAGCTTCTTGCTGTCTTCAGCCAAGGCCTTGCTGCCCAAAGACTCTCGCGATGGCTTGCCCTCGGCATCCTGGACAGGCTTGCCATCCGGACCACGCACGATCTCCATGGCGTACTTGAGTTTCATCGCCGCCGTGCTCTTCGCCACGTTCTCTGTCTTACCTAACTCAAAGAAGGCCGCCATATACGGCACACGGTATTTCTCGTTCACGTTCCAATAGACCGAATTGGCGCGGCCGACGGCGATTTGGTGGGGTCGCTGCGGGGTGTACCCGAGCACCAGGTTCCCAGTCCGCATCCATTCCTCGGAAAAGACGCCAATGTTCAAAGGCACCCGAGCCAGTGCGCCAAAGACGCCGACGCTATCCTCACCCGGCCCAAGAACCATCGGGAAGTGCCGCTCCCGGATCTTTCCCTCGGGGTTATTGCTCGTCTCGGGGTCCTCGATGCTTGGCAGGAAAAGATTGACGAAATCCTGCGTTTCCGTCGGTTTTTCCATCGCGCGGACCAGCCGTGACGGAACGTCGAAGATGGGATTGATAACGTTCGTATTATTGATGTGATCCGTGCTGACCAAGGAGGTATCGATCGTTCCCGGCGCCTGGCTCTTGAGGAAATGATAAAGAAAGCTTTGGCGCTTCAGCAGATTGCCGAAGGCCGGTCTTGGATCCCAATATTGCGCGCCGATAATCGAGGAAAGGTTTTCCCATTCCGGCTCATCGTCTCTTACCGGCGGATTGAGCGGATGTTGCGCAACGTGGCAGAAACCGCACGACATCGTAGGGCGAAACGGGCGCACGAGCTTAGGATCGGAGTGAATACTCGGGTCCGTGTAGTATCGGCCGTTGGTTCCTTCTACCTGCTTCTTCCAATAGATTCGTGCTTCCTCCGCCGCCTTGGTGTCGGCAAAAAAATCCGGATTCAACATCAACCGCAGCCCAAAGATGCCACTGGGATAACCATAGATATTCGGATCGAGTCCGTCCTGCGTTAACTTTTTGCGAACCGTATCGGGAACGTAATCTTCCAATGGGTCTTTGCCGCCTTTACCCTCCTGAGCCCATTGCTGCGCACGCTTGTCTGGCGTGGTCCAGGCCTTGAAAATCTGCGTCGGATGCCCCGGAGGTGGGGTCGGCCGATAGACCGGATCGGGGAGCAGACGCCCTTGGGCATCATAACGTTCCGGCTCGGCATCGTATTTGGAACTTCCTTCATACGGGACATCCTTCGGGAGTTTGCCCGGAGGCGGAGGAGGGCGGAGCATCCCATTCCTCCAGTCGCCGCCTTTGGGCTGATCGAAATAGAGTCCAAGAAGAGGCACATTGGACGATTCGAACCCCGGCTGATTGATCAAGCCAGCCGTCTTGAAACGGTTGGCACGCTGGCGCGAATCCATCAGTATCAAAAAATCGGTGAGGCCGTAGCCGCGCTCTTGGAGCCAGCCCCAAAACGTCTCATTGCCACCACCCCATAGCAGCCAGGTATTGCGGCCGCGAATGGCATCGCGCTCTTTATCAGTGACGCCGCTCATGACGATCCCAGTAATCGGGTCCGTTTTCGAGCTGCGATCTTCATCGAAGTCGAGCGGCTCCAAGCGATCCTTATCCCAAACCACCTGGTCCATCTGCCAAAACAGATCGCGCGGTTCGGCGGGAAAGCATTCCGGCGTGCGCGGTGTTACCGGAGTACCCTCCAGCGTGACCCCGCCCTTGGCCTCGTCGAGCGCCTCGCCCTTTATTGTTCCGGTCGAATAATATGATTTGCCGCTTTTTCTGTACGCACCGTAGCCACCACCGTCGGACGCTGCTGCGTACCCGCGATCGGCGCTCTCATTGTCGGCGTGCAATCGAATGCTGGCGACTGCAGCGAGCCCCAACAGCGCGATCGTTATGAGAGTGCACTTGCGACGGGGGAAACCAAGCTTAGTCAGGAAGTTAATTTTCACAATCGGTTCGCTGAATTGAATATTCAATCGCGACGGACGTGCGGCGTCTATGAAAAAACCCTGTATCCCAAACTGTTCCGCAACTGTTTCTCTGGCTAGATGTGACCAACGTCCTGTAAAGATGAGGTTGGAGCCGAGGCTGATTTTCAAAAGAGGGAGACAGCAGAAGGAGGAAACAAGCTTATGGTAAAACGCTACCCGAACAAAGGGGACAAGCGCCGCCGCACATGCGCGACGATGGACGAGCATCGTCGCCTTTCTTGATCCTGAATATCGCCGCAGGCGTCGCGCGATCGAGTTGGAGACACGTCACTTCATCGCACGCTACGCAGATGAAGGTCTGCGTACTGGCGTGGTGCGAATTCCAGTCGTCGTTCACGTCGTCTGGAACACGGCGGCGCAGCATTACAGAAGCGGGAGCGCGGTTGGAAGGTCTTCTGTTGAAGCCACGTCAGTTCGGCACACTACATGTACAGTTCGTGCCTGATGGACGCCGCGCCACCGGTGCGCAGGTCTTCGAGCTCGACGTCGCTGAAATCGACACCAAAGGCAAACGCATGGGCGGTCAGCGATTTTTGCTTAAGACCACAGCTGGGCGGAAACGACCCAACTGGGACAATCAGCTCGGTACATTCGATGGCGTGATTTGGATGCCCAAGGGGAATTGCGGCTGCGGTAACAAGTAGGGAAGGTTTTCTGGGTCGTTAAATGAAACCACTAGCCAAGATTGGCGGATCGGGAAACTGTTCTGCAACGGTTCCTCTCGCTGAATGCGATCAACCCCGGTAAAAGCCGATCAAGGTAAGATCGGCTCTCCAAAGCGCTTCAACAATTGGAGGAGATTCTGAATCGCCTCGATGGACACAAACCTTTGGTCATTGTTGTCGTAGTTGTCGTTGGCGGTCCCTTGGTTATTCCATACGTTCTCGTGTGGGTCACACCGAGGCGAATTCAACGATTACCTAAAAAGCTTCAAGACGGCCGATAGGACAGTTGCTGCGCCAGCAGAAATATGGGTGAACAAACTGGTAGCAAAGATCGACAAGTACTTTAGATTCGCACCCAGACCAAACGGCCACGTCCGCATCGTGTGGAGGTCCTTTCGCCTATTCTGCTGGAATTCGTAATCTTCACGTAGATCCTTTCGCTCGTTCGAGGCGAGTTCATTTTCAAGGCGCTTGCGAATTCCAATCAAACGCTTTTTTAGCTCAACTTCTTGTTCAATCTTGTACTCCCTGAGTTCGTTATTAATTGGAACCGCAAGGGCGATCAATGCGACGAATGAACAGACGTAAGGGAATATTACCCAAATGCTCTTTATTAACATCACCCACCATACTTTGTCCCTTCCCCAATGAGTTCTCAGTATATAAATCGAGATCATAACACCGACGATCAGCGTCACGGAACTGAATACGATGAGAGCGTCACCCAGAAACCCTGTTCCGCCACAGTGATCCGGTGATGTGAAATCAAACGAGGGCTTTGCCTTTAACGAGTACGCTTTAATCGGCGCGGAGACGCCGTAAATTCCCCAGACGGCCATGCCGCAAACGAAACCGGCGAGGAAATATCCAATCAAGATCGTGACGACCCCGGGCGGTTCTAAATAAGGAAGCCCAAACAAACAACCGACGCCACAGTTCAGCAACCCGAAGCAGATTCCAGCCACGATGAAATTAGCGTCGGACAGTTCCCTCTTCAGCGGTGGCATATAAACCTTCTTTCCTTCAGAGCCCAAACGCGTATTCATTTCGGGAAACATTGTTTTCAGAGTATGGGTGGCGTAGTAAAGGCATAGCATCGCGGTGCTAATCAAGACACCAAGGAACCAGCTCCAATCGTTCACGTCTTTGGCGCAGAACCAGTTTCCCAAGTAATGCGGAAGTAAAAAAGCCAACCCAAGGAGTGCGGAAACCACAATTCTGCCAGCAATGTAGCCGCGGCATAATCGGTTCGCGACTCGTTCATAAAACGGCAGGAACGCTTGATCATCCATGATCATCCATAGTTTCTTCGTTCGTTTTGCGCCACACCAGCCATTATTCGCCGTCGCACTGACTACGTTACGGTTTTTTCAGCGGCGGCTGCGGCGAACAAATATCGACTTTCCCATTCTTGAGTTGCTCCTGCAATCGCGTTAAAATCGCTATCTCAGCATCCAGTTTGTAGATTTCATTGAGCAACGAACTCAAATTCCGGGATCGGCTTGCCCACAGTATGAAAGTTTTTCACCGCGATTAGCTGATCATGGATGCTCCCGAATTCTTTTGCGAAGAAATACATATCATGCTCCGTCCCCGCGCCGAAATACCGGTGCTCAGGGCGAACATGCTGTAGCGATTCTCGTTCCAGTAGATGACCATCTTGTCATACTGGTCCTATCTCGCCGTCTCCTCGGTTTTCAACTGAAAGCCGATCGCCGCTCGCGGCGCCGTAAAAATAGCGTTTGCCGATCGTGTGGATGATATCGTAGGATGTCTCAGTCGCCGCTTTGGGCGCCTCTGCAAATAGAGCGTTTTCCTGCTCGAGCATCTTGTAATGATGGGTGATCGCCCCTGCTGCGATGCTCGCAAGCAAGACCCCCTATCGCAGCTGCCGCTGCGCTGATACCGGCGAACAAGGTTTTTGCGAATTCAAAGGCTGATGATGGATTGGCATAAGCTACTTCTGCGTTACGGATTTGGATTCGGCGCTGTCGCGGCCGGTTTCTTCGGCGAGGCGTGCGTCGCGGTGCGACCGTTGTAACAATCGATATTCGGTGTGCGGAACTTCGTCATCATCTTCTCGATCTCGTTACGGAAAATGCTTCGCATAAGTTCCGTCACATTCAATCCTCAAGACTTCGCGCTTCCACCACGATCATCTCATATGGAAGTTTGCGGACCACTGTTCCCGAACCTCCCGCTTGTAGGAATGCCGATATTGCACTTTGGTCGACCCGAGGAAGCGCCAGTAACTCAAATGTCGCGCTTTCGGGCGCATTGACAAGTTCGTCGGCGGGTTGACTTCCAGCGATAAAAATCAGCCGGACGTTGTCGACAAGAACCTCATCTCCCGCATTGTTCATCACGTTGGCGAGTACGACTTGGCCGTCGGATGTACCCGCGTCGCTATTGTCTAGTGATTCAGGTTTACCTGCCAGTTCTGCCGTGAACTTGACGTAGTTAAACCCGACTTGCTTCGAAGTAATCATCACGGTCTGATTGTCTATTTCGAGCGTTGCTGAGAGCTTTTCGTAATTGCCAAATGCCTTTTCCGCATCCTTTGGCGTGTAGCCCGAGATCTCATGAAGAGAATTCAAGATCGAGTTTCCCGCGTACTGTGTAATTGGATGGATCTCGAAACAGTGATCAGGATTCGTGTTTCCCGCTGGCGGCACGTTGGCAAATTGGACCTGCGGCTGTGTTGAGGGATGCTCGAACCAAATTCGCCAGGCCCCTGAGATCGGCATCGCGGCATGCGTTACCTCATTGGCGTGAATAGCTTTGAGCACAGCGCTCTCGCCCGCAGCGTTCATTACTTCGGAGACCATTGGCAAGCCGACTTCCTCGGATCGCCCCGAAGCGTGAAGATCTCCGTCCTTTGCAGGTCTATTGGGACGAGGATGAGCATGGTCAATGATAAAGGTGGCGTCAATCGTCGCGCGGTTCTTGTATTTCTCGATGAAGCTGCGCTGAAGAACGAGTGTTTGGGCGCTCGCTAATGGAGCGATGAGGAACAATGCGAGAAAGGCAAGTGATTCCTGAAAGCGGTCTGATTTCATACTTCTCACTAAGACGAGTCTGGCGTCCCGGTGCTCTTGTCTGGCCGTTCGTCCGGGGCCCGTCCTGCGGACCGTATGTTCATAAAGCGATTCAGCGGGTCGAACCAAAATGGTGCTCCTAGTGAGACCGCGATAATTGTGAATAGCCATCCGGGGAAATGGGTGAGGGTGTGCCAGATTCGCTGCCAACTATTCATCTGGGCCCACTGCCTAATATCGTCCGACCAACCAGTGAGTTCGTTAAGTTCGGAGCGTTCCTTCCCGGTAAGCACGTCGTTGTGGTGCGGAGCCACTGCTGCTGCCGTTTTCGGTGCATTTACATCGGGGTGGACCGCCACAGGCATCAATGCTTCGGAGCTCTCAGTCTGTGCACGCGATTTCGCCGACTCGATAACGGCTGCGCGAACCGCCTGATTGGTCCAGAGTATTTTGGAGATCCGTACCGAATCCGCATTCAAGCAAATCGTAATAATCGCGGCGAGAATCCAGATCCACAGCACTGTGCGTCGCTTGTACCACCCTGATACCCGATCCATGCATTCGTTATACCATGCTTCAATTTTCTGCTGGTTCGTAGCCAACGTTTGCTTAGGGTCTGCCAATACTGCGGACAGCGACGTCCGAAGTGGCGCGGCCTTAATAGCCTTGACTCCCTCGCGGAGGGCGTCCGGGTCATCAGCCTCTTTTCCCGTTCCAGTCAGCACGTCCATCAGCGCTAGGGCAAATTTGGATGCCGGCAAGTACGAAGATTTTTTATTCTTCTTGGGTCCGAGCGAAGCGATGAGCGGATGGTCAAACAGCTTCTTCTTTAGATTGGGATCATCTCCGAGCAGAGAATTAATTCCTTTTTCCAGGAAACCAGCGCGTCGGCCGGTAATTCCCGCGATCGTTTCATTTACCGCCGTGCAGATCAGAGCTAACAACAAATATATAAAGCTTATGCCGACGGCTACTTCCAAAATGGGCAGACCAAACATGAGGCACCTCCGGGTGGATGTGGGTGGAAATCCGTGAAATCCGCATAAAGAGAATCCATCTTCTACGCAACCGAAACACTTACGGAACAGTTCACAGTCTCTTCCGCAATTACCTGCAGGATGCCGTTCCCGAGCCGTAGCGATATTCCGAAGCGGCTTTGGGTAGAAGAGTGATATGCATCTACTCTTGCAAGCACCTGGTATGGTCATCGTTGAATTGTTAGAGTTGGTGCCTCCAAGGCGCTCGAGCGAGCCGTTCGTCAGGATTCGATTCGAAAGGCTATACTTAGTGAAGCCGATATGGCGAGATCGCTATTTTCTGCATTCATCTTGATGATACAGAAGCCGCTGGAACATAGAGGTTCGGACTCTGAACCTCGACCTCCAGCCAGACTGAGTGGCTGTCGGCGAACTTCCGGACGTCTTCGAGTTTGGCAAACGCGCTGACGCTCGCTTGATATCCTAGATAGGGCCGAAGTCGCGACTGGATTGCTTCTGCAGTGCGGCAGCAACTGTGGTTAGCTGCGAAGAGGTAACGTGCTTGGTGTCTGCGACTAACGCTAGATTTCTATTTAACATAAACCACTCCTTTTTGCCGTAGACGCTATCTGCTTTCCATTTATGAAGACCAGCGAAAGACTTGTGAATAGTCAATTAGCGAGATCGTGACGCGGCCGAGGTTGGAATACTCAATGTATCGATTTTTTCTTTACTCGTCCAAGCCTGGCCTCTAATATCCTTGTCTTTGGCTTGATAAGCCACATCGTTTAGGGATTTACTGACGGCATTTGCGACGCCGTAGCTGTCTGTCTTTGCAGCAGTTTCCCCAAGAACCTTCAGCGCGTTCGTAGCGTCTTGAGCTACCGACGGATCATTGCTCTTCACCGCTACGTCCTGAAACTGGTTGGCCGTGGTAACAAGACTTTGCCTAATCTGATCTCGGGTTTTTTCATCTTTGACGTCGGGCAAGATTTTAACCGTTTCGACGGCGGCAGCCAGAGCTTGATTGATCTTTGGCTTGATTTCGGTCCCCGCCTCGGTGGGTTGTAGTTCCGCCGACTTCTTGGCAGCCTCGGCCGCTAGCTGCCTGGCGTCACTTGCCAGGTAGTTTTGGGCTACTTTGTGGGTAAGAGCCGTCGTAGCATCGACAACCGGTCGCCACCCGAAGCCGATCACCATTGCCCAGACGAAGAGCGTAACCGAGTTGGCGAGATTCACCTTCTTTGTTACGAAAACCACCACAAGGGCGGCAAAAACGCCCAGGCCGATACTGATAAGAATCGACAACCATACGCTTCCGAAAAGCTGCTGTTTGGTAACAAAGCTATACAAAACCGAGCAAAGGCCGCCGCTAGCGCCGCCTGCCGCCGTGATGATAGCCTGTTGGATGTTAGGAGTTGTGTTTCCGTTGGACATGTTGAGCCGTCTTTCTATTGTTCGTGATTAACTATAGTTGCTTCTATTTACGAAGCCTCCGCAATGCTTGGTTGCAATGGTCTCCAAGCGTAGACGCTGATGTTTTATGAGCACAGCGAAACACTTTGTGAACAGTTTGAAATTGTTGCAAGAGCGCGTACCAGCGTGACTTAAAAATGTGCTGGGGGTTGGCCGACGAATGGCCCACGGGGCCAAATGTTCCATGCATGCCTTTAGGCCCAACTGTTCCGCAACTGTTTCACTTTGGCAGAAGCGCAAACTTCTGATATTTCTGAGATTCACGCTAGCGACAAATCCGAACACTACCTATCCCACTATGAACACCTCCAAATCAACGAAATCGTTTACCGGCACATCCCAACGCGGTGATCTAGCAGAAGCACTTGCACACGCGATTAAGCAAGCCATTGAGTCATCACAAATTGCAGATGTTCTTGTCACATGGACGATCGAGAAGATCAGCGGAAAGAGTGGAGGATTTCCTGGTTGGCGGGAATTATCCGTCACGATTTCCGCCAAAACTTAGTTTCGTGATGGCAATCTCCATCTGAGTTTGTGGCTAGCGACTCAAAGATGTCTCTGTTTTATCGTAGCGCACACCCAATCCACAGTTCGTAAGTCACAACACTCAGGACTCAGAAACTGATAACGTGTGGATCAACAAGATGCCGCCTGCCGCCTGGTGCTTTACAAGTACGAGCGGCGATTGCTCTCACTTGTTCCGGCGTTGAAGTCGCGCCATAAAAGAGCCAACCTGAAAGTATAAACACTACATATGCTATGAAACAACTAATTGGGAAATTAACTAACCTAACCTATAGCCTTCCTTCAGTGAATCGCGCCACGTTGCATGCTGAAGGAGAGGTCTCCACGTCCGGTTGGACTGAGCCGCAACTGGACCGTCCGCGGATTGGTGACGGCATTTTGCATCTTGATTTTGTCGCGCGATCACCGGATGGAGATACGTTGCAGGTCATTACGCCAATCTCGACTGAGCATGCCGTGCCACTCGGGCCGCAACCGCAGGAAATCACAGTCCATGCAGCGACCAACGAGCTGAGTCTCCGGCTACCGGCAACCGGTGACGGTGTGTAAGCAACATACCTCGACGAGGGCTGCGGACTTTAATGTTTGATAACGCCTTCTGAGCTGACGCCGAGACAATTATCGGTTGGCGAATCGGTTGATGTGACTATCAAAGCCAGGATCCTTGGAATGATTCCTCAATTTCCTGGAGCGCGGATGGATACCCCCGAAGGTGGCATCTCTCTTTTTGAGAGCCCATGTCGCCGAGTGCGTAACACTGCGTAATGCTGATTAGTTTAAGCAATCGGCCCAATTGGACGGTCGACTTAGAATCCAATCATAATAGGAAGAAAACTGCTCGATTTACCTGAAGGAGCGCTAAAACGTGCCCGAATATCTTCGCTGTCTGGAAAGTTTCACGCGCGCGTTCCAAGACGCCTGAGGAAGAAGACAGGACCGGCCTTTTCGCAAGTCAGCGCGCTCAACAGTGAACCGACCAGCGTTAAAGCCACACCCCAGGCGCCCGCGTGCTCTAAACCGAGGCCCGTCTTCGACGTCACTATCGTAATAACACCGGCAGCGACGAGGGAGAAACCGCTCATTCGCCTCGTTGCCCGGCCTCGCATCCACACACCAAAAAGATTCAGCAGCAATCTCCCGATTTCTCTTTCTTGGACATGCCATCTAAGGATTGGGCGGCGTAGCCGAGTCTGTCGCAGCCGTGGAGTAGTTGGGCACTTCGTCGCGGGCAAAGATAGAATAGTAATATGTCGTCCCGTTGGTCCGGCCGGTATCTTGGTAAGACTGGCACGCGCAATTGTATACGTGGTTGCCACTAGTGGGCGTCGCAGGAAAGCCCTGCGTCGAGCGCCGAATTTCTACTTCTACGAAGTCGCTATCACTCGGATTGGTCCAGCTCAGATCGACCTTGTGATTGCCGCCCGTCGCCGTAAAGCCGGTTACTGGTGCCGGAGGAGTGACGTCGGCTGGCGTCGCCGAGGCCGTCGTGGAAGTGGAGTAGTTGCTCGTGCCCGCTCCGTCGTAGGCAAAGGCAGAATAATAATACGTTCTTCCGTTCTCGCGGCCGGTGTCCACATACGTGAGGTCGACGTCCTCCTTGTCGTCATGGATCTCGGTCCCGGTGGTCAGTGTCGGGTAGGTGTTGGTCGAACGCCTAATTTTCACTCCCACCAAGTCGCCATCGGGCGGATGAGTCCAGGTCAGGGTGACTTGGGTGTCGCCAGCGGTCGCTGTGAACGTCGGCACCGGTGCCGGACCCGTCGTATCCGGGAGCATCTCGTATCCGTGGGAGGGAATGGTGGCGTTGCCGTAATCAGGGTCGGTATAATCAGTATAGTCAGTGTCGCCGAAGTTCACGATCACATGGTTACCGTTGCTCCACTCGGTTTTTTGGACGAGATGGTCTGCGGTCACAAACTCGTGATCCGTCATTTCCGCGAAGCCATTCGCCTGCCGGACCGGCCAGCAGCTTTTTGTAGCTGGCGATGTATTCCGCCGAGTGCGCAGTCCACAAGTCGGAAGTAACGTGCCACATCGGCATCGCGCCGTAGAGAATGTTGAACAGATCTTTTTTCCAACTCAGGCTCCCGACCACGAAGTTCGAATCGCGCCAATTCCAGGTTTCGGCGACATAGTTGTGCCACTGCAGTGCCAGGAGCGGGATGCGCACGGTTTCATCCATGCAGGCGGTTTCCTGGTCATGCCACGATCCGGGACCCTCAGGGTCACATGGATAATCGGGATCCCCAGGGCCACATGGATAATCGTCGTCCGCAAACTCCTGGTCGTAGTCCATGTTCGGATGCCGGTTGATATCTCCGTAGGTGCTTTCTTCCATGCCGCCTTCCCAGTAATCGAGATGTGGCACGGTCCACCAGGCCGAGACTCCTTCGCCGGAGCCGGCAACAAATCCCGCGTCTTTCGTTATGTCGAGGATGCCCTCTCGACCGTCCCGGTTTTCTTCGATCGATTGCACGAAGCCATTCCCATCGTCGAGGCTGGGGCCCAATTGTTGAGGTAGCGTGTCGTGATAGATGACCTTGAGGTTAGCGCCGTAAGTGTCGGTCAGGTATGGGAGACCGGCATACTGTTCTGTGTCGCCCGTCTCCCATTTTTCACCGGCGGTGACGGTGTAAATCTCATCCCATTGTCCCGTATCATTAGCAAGCACGGTCGCTTCGTCGATGTGCCGCAGAAGCAGGTTGTTGACCCAATTGGGGTAAGTGCAGATACTGTACAAGTTAGGGGTTGGCGTCCGATACATTCCCCCCCGGCAACGGCTCGGAGGGGCTGGTTCGTAGGAAACCCTTCCTGTCGGAGATCGCTTTCGCTCTCTTCCCGAAGGTTACAGCTCGGCGTATTGCACAATCAACTGCGGCTCATTACCGGCGCTTTCGCTTGAGTACCATTGAACCGACTTGTCACTCAGGCCGTCGATGTGCTCGAACCAAAGTCGGAATTGTGTGCGGTCTGTGTTGTTGACGTCACCGACGTACAAGGGATCCAACTCGGCTTCCACCCAATTGCCAGAATCAACCCCGGCTAATTCGCCTTCCTCAGTCACATCAAAGTCAGTCTCCAGTGCATTGAAATCCGCTCCTTCCAGCTCAGCTCTGTCGTTGAAATCATCTTTTTGGATATCGGCGATGCAAGGACCAAGCGCATCGAAGCCGTTATTATTGCTGAATTGCTTCAGGCGTAGCTTTGCGTTGAGGACGGTTGCTGCCGAGCCTAACGAGCTGGTATCGAAGGAAAGGAAGCCGCTAAGGTCTGTGCCCGCACCCTGGCCGGCTTGAATGCCCGGCCCGGTAACATTGTTGACAGGTGTATAGGTTTCGCCGCTAGCCGAGACATAGCCATCATTGTTACTTTCGGAAAGAAAGACCGCCACTTGCGCCCAAGGCGATAAGTGTGTTCCGTTGCAAGCCTGGACCCGGTAGGCGTACTGCGAACCCGTGCTGGCCGTGTCGGTGCAACTCGTGCTTGCCGGATCACAGCCGGTGACATTAGTCCATGCTCCGGGCGGAGAAAGTACTTTGCGTTGCAGCGTATAAGTACTAGCACCGTAAACACCGTACCAGCTCACTGTATTGCTGGTTGCGCTGTCACGGGTCACGGTCAGGCCGGCAGGAGCTTCGCTTGGCGCGAGTGTGCGGAGATAAGCCGTGTAGTCATGCCAGGACTGAAGCCCGGCTGCCCATCTTGCCGCATCCCAAGCCGCAGCCATTCCAAGGGGCGGCTTCGCATGATCCAGGTCCCCCTGGTAAACTTCCAGGTATTCACTTAAATAGGCATTAAACGCCGCCTCTATCCCGTCATTGGGAGTTCCGTTAAGGGTTTTGGTGACTTTGTCGCCGTCCGCAAATGGTCCTGACCAGGGCGTGTTCGCCTGAAACACGATGCCATTGTTATACTCAGAGTCAGACGGAGTACAGGTGACATTCGGATCGCAGTCGCCGTCATCGCCGCAGTTAAAGGCAAATGAAGGGAGTTGACAGTGGTTAGGCGTGAAGCTGTAAGCAGTCGTGTTTGGCGGGGGAATGTAAGGAATGTAGTCGGGCGCGGCGCTCGCTCGGGCGGCCGCGAGGTCCTCCTGGAAGAAATGAACGCGCGGCCGTACGATCCCGTTATACCTGTCCCTGAGCCGCGGATAAAGCCAATGCCAGAGCGACTCATTGGCATACTGATCATCCAAAACGTCCTCGGCGGTGAAAAACCCGATTTGCACCAGCTTAGCCGGAAAATTCAGCAAGACATGATCCAGTTCGTCTTTCACCGCGTTGAGCAGGTTCGTCCGCGTGTAACCGGGCAGGTTCGCGGCATCAAAGGGCATCCCATCGAGCTCCCGGATGCCGCTATCGCCGCCGGGCAGATTCGGATTGATGATTGGAATCAGTGGTTCGTTAGCCACGGTGTTTCCAGTGGCGGGAATCACGTGGCGTGCTAACTCTTGAAGAAAGGTATTTCGCCTCGTGCGAAGGTACGAATCCCAGGGCACCGCTCGCTTGACGCCGCCGCTGCCACACGGCGAGTTGCATTCCAGCTGTCCAGCTGGCGGCGCGATATCGCACCATGGGGCAAACTGGAGCTGAGAGCTCTCTGCGATGTCGCACGGTTCCTCGAACAGATTCAACGAGAGATCCTGTCCGTTAGGCAGGTTAGGCAGGTTGGCAACGGCATCATTAAGTTCGCTCCAGTCCCAAGTGGCGGGAGGACCGCCATTATCAATCTCCCTCCAGCTAATCCGATGCATTTCTCCAGTCAGGAATGGGTCATTGGGGCGCTGATCAGCCGGTGCCTTCGGGTCCAGATTGTACACCCCGGTCGGCCGGCTAAAACTGAGCGCAGGAGACGCAGGGTGTTTGGCCACGTAAAGAAACTGCTTCCGGCGGGTATAGGCATCGTCGGTCACCGCCAGGGTGATCGTAGCTGCCTGCGGCACACCCGGTGAAGGCGAGGGCAACGGCAGCGGTTTAATGGTCAACGTCCCGGTTCCGGTACTAGAAATGGAGCTGACGATGAGATGAGTGGTGTCGTTTGGTACGAGGTTGGCGTTGGAAGAGGTAGCTGTGACGAGCAGTTGGCTTTTCGGTGTCTGGCTATCAGTCACTTTGAAGTTGTAAACGATGGTTTGGCTCTGGGTCACATCGTGTTCAATCCACGTGCCGCTCGCACCGGGTGCTGGCGTGAACGATGGCGCCGTATTGCTGGCGCTAATGACGTCGAGAACAAACGAAGTGCTTGTCTTGAAATGCACAGGTAGCTGCGAATCCGTGAATGTGACTGTGATCACGGCGCGACCTGTTGCATTTAAAACTGGAAACACGGTAAGCGACCACTTCAGCCCATTAAGCGGCGGCTCGAAGTGAATGCCGGCGTCTTGCACGACCGCGTGATTGTCCGACACCCCTGATGGCGTCACGGTGGAGTCTCCGTTGAGACCAATGGCGTCATCCACGCCGTTGGCGTCCAAATCATCGACGACGAACCAGACCGGGCCATAGCCCAACCCGGTTACAGCTACAGCTTGAATCTGTTCATTCGGGATCCCCGCTATCCTCGGCGGGTTTATAGCCGCGCTTTGTTTGCGCAGGGTGAAGGAGCTCGCGGCGCTTTTCGCCGCATTGCCTCCGTCGGTGGCCGTGATGACAATTGTCGCAGCACCATCGCCGTGCGTGAGCGGGTCGAAGGTCACCTTATAGCCGTGATCCGGAGGACAGCCGGCTTCGGAGGGTAGGCAGGTGGCGATGTGGACCGATCCTGGTGCTATGAAATTCGGGGTGGTCGTGTCATTTTCTATTATAGGTGTGGGACTAGGGAGAGGATCCGTCTCCTTGTCCCAAGCCCGGAAATAAACTGGGGCGAACTGGTTGGAGGCTGTTACCGCCTGGTCCTTGATCCAGGATACCCTTGGTGGATGATTTGTCAGGCCATAAGCGGTCGAAGCGATTAAACAAACGCCGCTGGTAATGAGACAGATTGCGGGAAGATACGACACACGACGAGCGATTCTTCGGCTCACATAACCGCGGGAGTGGAGTGACAAGATCATTTTCATGCCCGAGGTTTATCAGACGCGCGGGTGAGCACACAAATGAAACAGTCGGGGAACAGTTTTTCGCGTAGACACGCTGGCAAACTGTGACCGACTGTTCCCGTTCCTGCGCGAAAGGAAGGATTTTTCGATTGAATCTGCGACGTCTGAACCGGCGCCACCGAATCGGGAAATCACGGGACTTCGCGATGATCGGAGTTGTCGCCGGTTTTATTCTCTGGTCGGGTCTTGTTTCGGCCAAGGATAAACACGACACACCGACAGTTGAAATTAAATGTCTCCTGACGGAGGAAAAAGCCGCCGAGTTTTCAAGAAAAGTAAGCTCTTTTTTCGATTTTGAAGCGATGTGGTTGTGCCCGCTTTAGCACCCCCGCCAAGACGGCGCGCGAAATGGGGCGGAGGCCTCGCCTAGGCAGAAAAGAAACGAACGCAAAAAGAAACGGTTGCGAGTTTCGCTTACTGCCTATTGCACCAGAAACCCCGGCGTCCCCGCGCTAAACTGAATCCAGCCGTAACCGAGATTCGCTCCAAACTGCGCGTTGTTTGACCCGTACCACGTCGCGTCCAAAGCGGTTTGGTTCTCATCCGTAGTTGCAACAACCCAGTACTTTACTCCTTCTTGTAATGCCGGAGCCCCAGTCAATGTAGCGACTGCCAAGTCGCATGGCGCCGTCGGGACAGTGGCAATGCCAGACACCAGCGGGTCTCCTGGCCCCAAGCCGCAGTTGTCCGTATACAGGCTTAAGGTCACGGTGTTGTTTTGCTGGCAAAAAGCGTACACGATGATGGATGCCGAAATCCGCGTCGGCACACCGGATTTTGCGGCGACAAAAGGAACGGCAGTCCAACCCAAGTTTCCCGGTGAGAGGCAGTTGTCAGGCCCACGCACATCGAACCCGCTACCGTGTGGGTTATAGTTGCATCCGGTGCAGGGGTCGATGAACAGGTTGCCTCCAAACCCCTGATTGGGTGGTTCCTGTGCGCTCTCGCCTTGCAGCGCCCTTATCCCTTGCACCAGAAAAGCTGGTGTCCCGTCGTTAGATTGCGTCCATCCAGTCCCGGTGTTGAGGGCGTATTGAGCGTTGTTAGAACCATACCAATGGGCGTCCAAACCGGACTGCTCGGCGTTAGTCGTCGCCACCACCCAGTATTTTTGCCCTCTTGTGAGCGTCGGTGCATTTGTTAGTTTGGCCACTCCCATGTCACAGGTGGCGTTTGGCAACCTGGCTACACCGGAGACCAGCGGTGTTCCCGGCCCGATGGGATAACAGGCATCGGTATAGATGCTCAGCGTCACCTGATGAGTTGGGCAATGCCTCGGGTCAAAGAGAATAATCGGAGACGAAATCTGTTTTGGGACTCCCGTGGCAGTGGCAATAAAGGGCACCGCGATCCACTGCGTCGTTCCCGGCACAAAACAATTGTCGGGACCCAACACAGAAGCGCTCGGCGCATTGGAATCGTAATTGCAACTGCTGCACGGCTCGACAAACAAATTGCTCTCAAAGGTAATTCTTCGCGCCTCCGGCGCCGTTTGCGACCCCTTCAGGTTCCCGCCCAAAACAAACTCCTGTTCCCCTGCTATGACCGCTCCGCAAACCCATACCGCCAACAGCGCCGTGCCGAGTTTCCCATTGATGCTCTGGTCCATGTTCCTTATTTACTCGAGCCCGCAGACAGCGGTCAAGCTGAGAGCAACGCTTCGGCTGATGGAGCTGCCGAATACATCGGATCGTCGGCAGTCAAAAGAAGCGGCACGCCAGTAACGGAACCTATGTTTGGTGCCCGGTAAGTGTAGCGCGCCGTCCAGGTGGCATCTCCGTAATAGACAACGTTATTCAGCGCGAGGTAGCTCGTACCACCCGGGGAGATGGTGGTGTAATTGTACTGCACACTGCGCTTACTGACGCCGTTGATGACTTCTGTGACGTGATCGACCATATTGGTCTGCCCCGTGGTCGTTCGATAATAAAACTGCAAATAGCGCCCAGCCGGTTCCGTCACTTTACTCAGACGAGGGGGGCTGTTCGTATCGTAGGTAAAGGTGGTGCGCAACCCGTAAGGATCAATGATGGCCTGGGCCACGTACTCGTTCCAGTAGAGGTTCGGATCCCCGTTGTAACCGAGTTCGCTCACGACAGTGGCTTTGAATTCCACTTTGCCACCATCGGGCAGCAGCAGATAACACAGGTCAGTGCCCGCAGTAAGTTGCTGGAAACGGTCCCGGACGCCGGCTGTGCTCCGGAAATAGGGATCCGAACCGCCGGTATCCGTAAAGGTTTCCGTGCGTCCATCGGGAAAGACCACACTGTAGCCGGGCGGCTGATAATAGGGAGGCGGGGAGCCCCAGGTTGTGACTCCGGCTGAGTTCTGCAAGAACCACTGATAATTATGTCGCCATGCCCCGGGCTGACCGAATGGGCTGCTCCAGACAACATTACGGGAGTTGGAGGTGCGGGAAAGCGCCAGGGGATATTCTCCTACTGCGCCGGCTACCACGATGTCGGTGATGGTGCGATGGGCGTTGCCAGTGTATGGATCATAGGAGCAACCGGTGGTGACGTTGCCGTTAAAGATTCCCGAGACACCGGTGGGATTGTTGTTTCCGACCTGCGCATCGAGTTGCGGGAGCAATCCGAGCAGAAGCAAGAAAAAGACGAAAAGGCGGGGAAAGTTCATGGGATCGTTTCCTTATTCTGGGGGGTTGGGCACTTCGAATTGCACCATTCCAACTGAGCTTCCCCCGGCCGTCGCCAGAATGCGGTAGAGTCCCGGCAGATCGGACACATGGAATTGGAACGACACAGCGCCGTCGGCATCGAGCGTGGCCGACTCGTCAATACCGCTCAGCGTACCGCCATCTAGCGCCTCCACAGTCACCGGCGCGCCCGCGAGCGCAGTGGGGAATTGCACCTTGACGTCGATCGTTGCGAACGGATCCAACGTCACGGGCTCGAACGTGCCTTTCGAGCTGAGGCCTTGAATCTGCTCATCATCGCCAAATGTGATTTCATCGGACAGAGCCCACGAAGGAGCGGGCTCCTGCGCAGTGGCGACTGGGCAACCGCCGGGCCATAGGAAAATGACCGAGAGCAAGCTAAACAATAATATTCTTTTCATGCATTTGTTCCTTTCGCGAGGGTCAAAATAGCGACGATTTCAGTCGGAAAAACAGAGTGGCGAGGTTTCAGAGGGCCGATTCAATTGGAACTCTCCCTTCCGCGCAAATGAAACAGTTGCGGAACAGTTTTTTGGGCGTAACCCGGCCCCGCAAGGCGCGACGATAGTCATTTCACACGGCAATTCTCGACTCGCCGAGTCGATATGCCTGGGCATTTCAGCGCCGTTGAACCGAATGGTGCGTTACTACATGATGGTAAATCGCCCCTGGGACCCATTTCGCTTGAAAGGTCACCGGCTCGGCGCTCCGCGAGCGAGTTGAGTGAATGAGATCGCTTGCGATTCGTTTTACGACCGCTCGTAAGTCGATCTCGACGACGTCGATCGACGGCTTAATGGCCCATGAGACCGGCAGGTCTATGGGCCCGTCCATTAGGAGCAGTCGCGATCGCTCCAAGAGATTGGCAAAGCGCGCGGGATCTCGCGTAGCAAGTGCCACGGCAAGATCCGATGATGAAAAAATAAAGCCTTGGTTCGCTCGTTGCCCATATGTAGGAAGAGTGCCTTGCAATTGCCACGATTCGGCAATGGCCAACGCGTGCGACATCGATGTATCGCGCAGACACTTCTCGACCAGCGCCACCACACTAATCGAGTCGCAGTGAGCATCCTGCAGCACCGTCACCGAGTGAACGCCATTTTGTTGCCAACTGAGAAGTGCATTTTTTATAGCGCGTTCTCGATCGACGCAATAGTGATGAGCACGGCAGTCGCCTGGACAATCGGCAACCGTAATAATGCGGATACCTCGATCGAGAAGCCGTGCTACGGTTCCTTTCATTTTTGCACTTGGCAGGAACCAAATGACAATGTCGGGTCGATAGCCTAAAAGGAGTTCTGCAAAACTAGGCAACTGGGCGTCATTGCCCTCGTAAAACAAGAGTCGCGTGGCGAAGCCACATTTCCAGAGCGCGTCGCGCATCTCACTGAGAAAATTCCTGTACTGGCGAAGTGTGCAAAAACAGGTAAGGGAAGCCGGTAGGGCAACGATGCCACGGACCCGCAACTGGTTATCAATCTTGGCGGGTTCGACAAACGTCTTCGAGCCCCAGACGCTGGTAAGTAATCCTTCGCGTCTTAATTGATTGTAGATGCGCGATACAGTCGTGGCGGGCACGCCAAAATGGCTGGCAACCGCTCGAATGGAATAAAACGGCTGAGCTTTTTTGTTGCGACTTGCCCGCGCCTTCCGTCTCAACAGCCGCAGGATAAGCACAGATTTTCGCATCGCGGCATTTCTGTTCGGCAGCGTGGTCCTCGGTGAGGTCAAGTCCGGCAGAGACAATTCTGGTCCGGACCCTGAGCTCAACTCGGCACTGTAGTCACCAGAACGATTGGAGAAGGTCCCCATGCACAGGGTACTACGATTTTTGTCCGCGTAAGTTTGCTCAGACGGCAAGTGGGACAACGAGAATCCTCACTGCGTGGCCATTTTGTGCTTGAAAATTGTGCTTGAAAGAAAAATTTAGATTTGCCACGCTCATCGCGTGGAATCAGTTGTCGCTGTACGGAATGAGGGTGGACGGCCGCAGTTCGCTACAACTCGCTGGAGTTTAATTCTCAGTCAGGGAGTTTCACCGTCGAGATGTCCAGCACGCGATGCTCTGGCGCAGCTCTGCGAGATATATTGGCGGCCAATTTTTACGTTCATCTGTCGGCATGGCTATCCGGTGCCGGACGCCCAAGATCTTACGCAAGATTTCTTCATGATGATTTTGCAGGATAAGTTTTTTGCATCTGCTAATCCCAACCGCGGTCGGTTTCGCTGTTTTCTGCTCAAATCGCTGAAAAACTTTTTGATCGACGCGGAGATAAAGCGCCATAGGCACAAACGAGGCGGCGACTTCGCCTTTGTTTCCTGGGAAGAGTTGATGGCAGAAGCGCCCTCGCAATTGCTCATCTCTGCGCGCGCTGTTGAATCCTGTCCGGCGGAAACCCTCTTTGACTTGCGTTGGGCAGCCAGCGTTGCCGAACAGGCTCTTCGCCGTTTACGCTAAGAATGCGAAAGCCAGGGCCACCGCCGCACATACGGAGCGTTACGCGATTATCTCACCGTCGACAGGACGGAGATTTCGTACGAGCATCTCTCCAAAATCCTGGGTGTGTCGACGTCTACCGTTAAGAGGCTGATGCACCAATTCCGCGCGCGCTACAGAAGACTTCTTAGGGAGGAAATCGCAGAAACCGTCGAGGATGGAGCCGACGTTGATGACGAAATCAGATATTTGTGCAGGGCTCTCTCGACCGTCGCAGGATAAAGATCATGGAATTTTCCGGCCTTACGGACTCTCCGGCCAGTATTCTAAATGAGCCGACAAAATGTGCGAACTGCAGCGCAACCTCGCGCCTTGGCGACGGACTCTGCTTGAAGTGCCTTCTGGAAGGGGCGCTTCTCGAGAATGAAGCCACTGCCTCATCAGGAACGACACTTATGGATATACTCGCGGAACTAAAACTTTCAAAGGCGAAATGGCGCATCGACAAGTACAAAATCCTGGACGAGATCGGTCGTGGTGGGATGGGAGTGATCTACCGGGCGCGCGAAGTGCACTCACAACGTATCGTCGCTCTAAAACGCGTCTTAACTTATCACACTGATTCCCATCAAACACTCGCGCGTTTCCGTCGGGAAGCAGAAACGGCAACGAGGTTAGACCATCCAAATATCGTTCCTATTTACTACGTCGGCGAGGACGCAGAAGGATTGCCGTTTTTCACGATGAAGTTCGCGTCCGGGGGAAGTTTAGCCCAAGCGCGCGAAGCGTTCCGCAGAGAGCCGCAAAAAAGCGTTTCGCTTATGACCAAGGTCGCATTCGCCGTTCAGTACGCGCATGAGCAGGGCGTTCTGCACCGTGATCTTAAACCGAGCAACATTCTCCTGAATAATCGATGGGAACCAATGGTCAGTGATTTCGGTCTGGCGAAGTGGATCCAAGACTCCAATGACCTGACCCGAACGTTAACAGTTTTTGGAACGCCAGGTTATATCGCACCCGAGCAAGCAGCACGGCCAGGTATGCGTCTGACGCCGGCAGCTGACATTTATAATTTGGGTGCAATCTTGTTCGAACTACTGACAGGGAGATCGCCGTTCGTCGGCGAACACGCCCTCGCGGTTCTTCAACAGGCGGTTGAGAAGCCAGCGCCGATGCTGCGTTCCCTCGCGCCCCGTTTGGATCGGGACCTAGAGACAATCTGTAGCCGCTGTTTAGAACGCGAACCATCAGCGCGATATCATTCTGCCGGCGCTGTCGCGCAGGATTTACAGAACTGGTTGGAAGGGCGCCCCATTGTAGCACGCCCGGTGGGCATTCCGGTGCGTTTGTGGCGATGGTCCCGTCGCAATCGTACGTTGGCTACCACGCTTGGTGCCTTTCTGATTGTCGCTACAGCAGCCGTCCCTTGGGGCATCCACAGCTGGAACGTTCAAAAGGCGGCGCATGAAACCACAATGGCGGCACGTTCAGTCGCGGTGCTACCATTCCTGGATCTCGATAACATTGTTGTCGATGAGCAGTTGGCAAAATCCGTCGCCAATTCGTTGCAATACGAACTCGATCGCATCAGTCATGCTCGGGTAAAAACAATGCCGTCACCGGCATCGGGTGATTGGGCAACGGTGGAGCAGATCCGAAAAATTGGCCAATCAGCGAAAACGCGAACAATCCTGGCAGGAACCGAACGCACGATTCAGGGCAAAAAGCGCATTTCGCTTCGACTGTTGGACGCTGCTACCGGTGAGCTGCTGCTTGTGCGTGTTCGCGAACATGCTGGGGGAGAAGATCCAAAGAAAACTGTCGGCGAAGAGATCGGCAGAGCCATTGACGATATCTTGAATACCAAAGATTGGTCGAGCCTATCTCAATCGACGACTGACACAGGCTTACGCAGCCAAGGTGCGCGAGAAGCAATCATGGCTGGCCATGAATTGGTTTTTCGGTACAACATGCGTGATCTCGACAGGGCGATTGACCTCTTTAAGAAAGCCCTGCGCCTGCAGCCTGATTCTTCGCTCGCTCATGCTTATTTGGCAATGGCGGCAAGTTTCCGGACACATTTTATCTCTGACGATAGTTTTCTTAAGCTTGGAGCGGCCGAGGCATTTAAGGCACTTCAATTGTCGCCAGATTCAGGCGAGGCCCACCAAGCGTTGGGCGGAGTCTTTTATCAACAGGGAAAATTTGCCGAAGCATTAGAGGAAGGGCTGAGGACGGTCGAGTCTAACGGTCCGGAGGAGAAAATCGCTGGTTTCATCGGCATGACTCTGGACACATTGGGTCGCCCTGACAGAGCCTTGGCGTGGCACAGTCTATCGTGCAAACTCGGAGGAAGGTGGGGTGACGAGTACGGCCTTCTTGGCGATAGCTGGGCCAAGCTTTGCGACGACGAGCGCGCTCTGCAGGCTTATCGCCGTGCTGCGCAGTTGCAGCCTGACCCTCCTGTAGGTGAGATCGGAATTTGCCACCTGCGATTACTTCAAGGCAATTTCGAGGGAGCACGTGAACTCTGTCGGAATCGCCTCGGGAGCCATAGCGGATTTGGTGAGGATAAACAGATCGCCGCGCAAATCGAGTTCTTTGCCAGGAGATTCGATATCGCAGCCGATCTGTATGCCGCCCTTACGAGAATGGATACGGATGGAGGTGGCTCTTTTTACGGTGCTGTCACATATCACTCCGCTTTAGGTCGAGCAAGACAAGCACTCGGCGATGAGGGAGGGGCAAAAGTAATTCTTAGGAACTGCTTGCGTAAGGAAACGGCCGCGGTTGATCGCGAACCAGGGAATCCGGAGGCTGCTTACCGCCTTGCTGCCGTTGAAGCTTCGCTTGAAATGCCGGACCGTTCGATTTATCATTTGAGGAGAGCCGTCAGTTTGGGGTGGATTGATTACCGATCTCTCGCGATCGATCCCCGATTCGATGCGGTTCGGCATGCCTCGGGGTTCGAGACAATTCTAAAAGATCTTACCGTTAAGGTGGCGGAAATGAAGGCGAAAGCAAAAAGTATGAACTACGGAAACATGGAGGAAAACAAATGACTAAGAAAAACTGGAACGAACTGACTAACGACGAGAAACTTGATCGTCTAACATCTGTCCTTACACTTGCTGGATCGGACATTAAATTCCGCGATCGCTGCCTCGTGTCACCTGGATCGGCCAAGCAGGCGATTAGCGAGGTTGGAGGAATAGAATTTCCACCGGACTTTAAGGTTCAGTTTGTGACTCCGAAGGAACAGCTAAAGACCCTCATTCTGACCATTCCCGAGTTCATTCCTCCGCAGAACGGGGTGACCGAAGTGCGCAATGCTGAGGATTATGAGGTTTGCACATATCGTGCTTGGAGAAGTTAGTAGATCGTCGTCGGCCGCGAGCCACGCTCACAGGTGCACAGCCCGCCGAAGAGCCTCGATAATTTCTGCTGGGGCCGCATTGTCCTCGGGAAGTGACGATCCTGCAGTCGCTCTCCGGATAAAATAGGGGATATCAAGTCGCTTCAAGGCGTTGATTTCTTCGCGAATGACCGTTTGAGCAACTGCGCTTCGGCCGCATAAGCGCGCGATAAGCACATTTCGGTCGACTTCGGACCGCAGTGCGGCCGGTTGGATGGACGCTAGCATGATCGCGTCGTAGTCTCCGGTCGGCCAGTAGATCCGGCGCCCCTCTCGGCCTCGGAGACGTTGCAAACGACGACCGAAAGCCGCAGCTCGGGCTCTTGTCCCTAGCAGACAGCGCCATGCTCTGCGAAATCCATTGACTATTTCGATCTCATATCGTGCCGCGCGGAGGGGCCTGGCGGCAATGCATGGAGTATGTTTTCCGGGCGGCGTTCTTCCTAAGGCACTGCTTCGATATTGGTAGCTCGATCGCCGACCAGAGCGTGGGAGAAACCCTGTTTCGTACAAGGGATCGAGAAGACTCTTCGTTTTCTTCTCGCCTGCGACGACGTGCCACAGCGTCTCCGCATCGACTAACACCGGATGCTCGCCGGAAGCGATTACATTATCTCGGTGACAATCGACGGCCTTGAGGAGATACGCGGCGGCGATCATTCCCCCGAGACGCGTGTAAAATCGGCGCGCAGCTGCCTGGTCCTTACACGGCGCGAATTTGACTTCCTCCATCCAGCAATATCCATCGCGGGACAAAACCCGGGCTGCGGTCAATTTCGGTCGAAACGATGCGGCATTCAGATAACGGACCAACCTGAACCATTCTTGTTCGCCCTGCCCACTTCGAGGTTTATAGATGATTGATCCGGCTTGAAATTGAACGCGCATTACGGTGCGACCTCTATTGTGCGGATCAGACAGCCCAGCGCGCAAGTCGATGATCTTTTCGATAGGCTTTCCGCGAAAAAAAACGCGAGAAACCCTCTGTTTATCTCCTTCAACTCTTGCGAGAAGTTCCGATACGCTATCGCACCATTGACAAATCAACTGAGACCAGAGCTCGGCTAATACCGGGAACTTCTTAAACAGCGAAATCAATCTATAGTACGGTCGCTCGCCCAGAAATTTCTTTTCTATCAACGCCGGAGTCGAGAAGACTTTTTGAGAATAAATTGCTTCATATGCGCAACGAAATGCATTGAACTCAAGCGCAAAGCAAGAGCGGGTCACTCGCGCAAGGATTCGTCGAAGATCGTCTTTGATGCGCCGCTTCGCTTTTGGTCGCAGCAGAGAAACAAACTCGGACGGGACCGTTTTTTCTAAAGCTTTGAGTCCGTATTGGGATCCAGCGTCACACACCTTCTGCAAAGGAGACGCTCGTTGTGGGCTGAATTCGAGCTCAGCTAAACCATTCAACATTTCTCGAAGTCCACTCGCCCAGCCTGGAAGGTGAAAGTATCTTGGTCTTGAGAAGATTTCGGGAGAGTGGTTCGTTGAGATTCGGTTCAAATCACTGTGGCCGGTTGCCGCGACGACGATCGCAATAAATTCTTCGTCCGAGATAAGCATGAAGAACGCTCGCCCTATTCTGAATTCCTGCGCGCCACGACGTTCCTAAGAAGGCAGGAAACTCCGCCATCTGGCTTCACATTCCGGAAGAAGCCGATTGTCGCCGACTAGGCGAATAATTCTAATCATGGAGTTAACTTGCTCATCCAGTCCGTTTGGGAAACGCCATAGCGGTAGTTTCCAGTCAGGGCCTGTAACAGACACATAACTATTGGGGTCAGCCTCTAGCGCACCTTCGATTACTACGGCCACTATGTAACTACCGATAGGCCCCAATGTCAGGCCACGAGCGACCAGCTCGGCCTCCTTGAGCAAATAATAAAATAACGGCGTGTTTTCCTCGAGACCGACATCCCGCAAGACGCTGCCCGCACGATTGCATGTATCTTGGGTCAGTTGCGCGCTTGTGAGGCAGTCTTCCGATTTGATTATTCCCTGCCTAACCAGCACGTCAGCCACTTCCTGACCAGTTGGTAATCTTGCTCGAGCGCCTCTTAATAATGTCCGCACTGGGAGACGTGGAGGTTCTGCTAAACGTTCCATTTTGCTGCACAAACGGATGATCGAGGGCGACAAATCGTGCAAAGGCGCGGCAATAGAGGTGTCGATAAATGAACTGGACGCAACGGGACCGGAACTAGGTAATCCATCGAAAAATCGCCCCCATTCGATAATGAAGTCGTCGCGAACCGGCGATGGCATATGCCCGAGCGCCATCAACTCCGGCAAGACGACACGTTTTTGGCGGCAGTTTAAACCGTAGGCATTGCGCACCATGCTGTGTCCAAAACGGAATGCCGCAAGCGAGAACTCGATCGGAATGGAAAACGTGTTGGCATGCCGAGAGTTCAGTCGAAGCGGACGATCGTGGCCATTCCAGACACTTGTGTGCAAGATTCGGGGCAGCAAATCGTGACGGACGACCCACTGGTAATGCCAACGGACAAGTCGCTGTGCTCGCTCAAAAATTGTTCCGGAATTAAGATGCTCGATACCGCTTATTGTAGAAGGTTGAACGCTGATCTGCTTGACCGCCTCGTTGTGGAATTTCAAAAAAAGAACGTGGAGCTGCCTTAGAATAAGGTTGTCTAGGTTACGTGTATCTTCCTCATCGCCGAGCAGGATCGTGCCATTTCCAATGGGAAGATCACGCAAATAACCTGTTGGCGTAGTTGCTCCAAGCTTGAACATTTCCGCTCCCGGCTCGCCACAATAGAGAGCTGGCGAACGCTTCGGACCGCCTCCGTAAACGTGATCAAGATCAAGATACGGGGTCCGATGATTGAGAGTTTGCTCGGGATCTAAATATGGCCCGTCTAAGGGTGTTGGATCATGCGTAAGATCGTGACCAACAAACTGGCTGAAGTAAGTGTATCCGACCCGAGGCGTGAGTGTACCTTCGCGCTCCACGTTGTAGCGCATCGCATCGCCAAGCTTAATGAGTTTTTCCCCATCTCCTTTCACAATAGGTCTACCGGCTGATGGAAACAGGCGACAGTAACATCCTTTGGGCTGCAGGACAGTCATCCGATGCGAAGCTGCTAGCCCACACCTTTAGAGTGCGTCGGCCCTCTATCGCAACGGTTTTCGAACTGTTCACACACTGTTTCAGTGGCATTCACCGATTTTCTTAAGAAAATTCCTTTAAGGAATTTACTGCTACGTCATCCGGCGTTTCAGTGGAAAATCGACGGGAGAGCAGAGAACTATGGCCTCTAGCAAGACATCTCAATTCACGGACTTCACTGTTGATATTCTCGGCAGATACATGTGCAATGGACTCGACGAGGCATTGCACAGCACCGACAAGAACGCGCAACGGCCCGATGGCAGTCCGCAAAGCGATGCTCGTCCCTTCAACGCGATTATCATCGGCGGCGGCAGCTTCGGCGGCGTTCTCGCCCAGCACCTGTTGTATGCGGACAAAACAAATCATTATCGCATTCTGGTACTCGAAGCTGGCAGACATTCGTTGCCGGAACATTTTCAAAATCTGCCGCTTCAGGGCCAACCCGGGGAAGTGTGGGGACTTGCCTGGAAATCCGACCCGAATCAAGACCTGCGATTCCCGGGACTGGCCTACACCGTTGGCGGGCGCTCCTTGTTTTTTGGCGGCTGGTCACCCCGGCTGTTGGACGAGGAGATGCCGGCATCGAAATGGCCGACAAACGCCGTGACAGCTCTGAGCACGACCTATTTCGATCAGGCCGCGCGGCAAATCGGCACTGATGCTGCGAACGATTTCATTCACGGCCCCTTGCACAATGCTTTGCGCCAGATGCTTGCCAATGGCATTAAAAACAAACCGGTTCGGCACGCGATTCCGCTCGCGCAATTGCCAATTCATTTGAGCAACGTCGGCTCGAATCCACCGGACATTTTGAAACTGGAAGCGCCGCTTGCCGTCCAGGGAAAGCCTCCGGTGCCAGGCTTCTTTCCCATCAATAAGTTCAGTTCCGCGCCGCTGTTGATGGAAGCCTCTCGCGTTGCCCAAACAAGGTCAGGAGGCGACGATGTCAAAAAGCGACTGATGATTGTGCCGGATGTGCATGTCACACGCCTTGTGACTGCGCAGAAAAATGGCACGACTGTGGTCACGGCAGTACTGCTCAAGCAACTCGGAGTCGAGCAGTCGGTGCCGGTGCCGGACGATGGCGTGGTAATCATCGCGCTTGGCACGATTGAGAGCACTCGACTCGCGCTCATTTCCTTCCCCAATCTGCCGAACACCCCGCTGATCGGCGAGAACCTCATGGCCCATTTGCGGTCGAACTTGACGATCCGCATTCCGCGCAGCGCATTGCCCGCGGGACTGCCGACGGCGTTGGCGTCGTCGGCACTCTTCGTCAAAGGCAGATTTGAGCACACGCCCAACTCCGGCGATTTCGGTTATTTTCATCTGCAAATCACAGCCTCGGGTCTCGACAAGCCGACTACGGATTCGGAAGCGGAGCTGTTCAAGAAAGTCCCAGAAGTGGAACTGATCGATGCGTTGCGGCAATCCAACGATGACAATGTTGTCATTACCATCCGTGGCATTGGCGAGATGACACCGCTTAATCCCGCCAACAAAGTTACTCTGGCCGGCGAACTCGACGAATTCGGTTTGCCGCGCGCGTTCGTCACGCTTAGCCCGAACACGCGCGATAACAATCTTTGGAACGCAATGGATGAGGCCGCCGACGACGTGGCACAGGTCTTTGCCAATGGACAGATGTATGAAGTTTTCGATCCGCCGCAAGGCGTGCCGAAGCAAATCTTCAAAATTCCGGCCAATCAGGCGGCATCCACAGTGTTGCCTTTCGAAAAACGCCGCGATCGTTTGGGCACCACGCACCACGAAGCGGGAACGCTTCGAATGGGGGCCAGCGCCAGCAGTTCGGTTACTAATCAGGACTGTCGCTTCCATCATGTCGCGAACGCCTACGCGGCCGGCCCTGCGCTTTTCCCGACTATTGGCTCGCCGAACCCGATGCTCACGGGTACCGCGCTCGCGCAGCGGCTCGGCGACCATCTCAAGCAGCCGCTTCCCCCACCTGATCCGGGTTTCGCGCTGCTTTTCGATGGCGCGTCGACGGCGAGCTGGCGCATGTCTACAATTAAGAACCAACCCGGTCGCGACAATCCGGGCCGCTTTCATATCGTCGATGCTGGCTTGGAATCGGCACCCGGGACCGATCTCGGACTGTTCTATACTGCCGTGCCGTTCGACGACTACATTTTGAAGCTCCAATGGCTCACTTGGCGCGAGGACGATAACTCCGGAATATTCCTGCGGTTTCCCGATGTGACGACGAAGAATTATGACAACACGGCCTTTGTCGCTGTGGACTTCGGATTTGAAGTTCAGATTGATGCTCTGGAACGTGGCAGTCCGCCACCTGGACAGAACGTGGATAAGAAATTTCGCGGCACGGGCGCGATCTACAACATGCCTACACAGAACTTGAACGAAAACAGCGTAGCGAATGGTCCAGGTCAATGGAACGAGTTCGAAATTCGCGTTAAAGACAATAATTTTAAGGTCTTTCTCAACCAGCAGCAGAAGACCGATTTCGTGAACACGGACGCGGCCCGGGGTCAGCCGAACGCCGCGTTCCGGTTCATCGGGTTGCAGACGCACACCGGGCACGTCCTTTTTCGTAGCATTCAGATTAAGCAGCATCCGTAAGCCAATTCGGAATAGAGGAATCTAAGGTGGCATGCGAGTGCTCCACCTAACGACGGAATTTCCGCCGGTGATATACGGCGGCTTGGGCACCGCTATCGGCGGTTTAGTAAGAGCGTCAGCGGGCGCCGGGCTGCAAGTGGGTGTGCTGCTCTTTGGTTCAATAGCCGGTTCGAGTTATGGCCAATTTGTGCCGTTGCCAAAAAAAATACGTCTCGATCAGACACGCACTGACGGCAGCGTGACTATCTTTGGAGTTTCATGGTTTCAAGGCATTGAAACTTGTACACGTATCGCGGCAAACTTTCGAGCGGACATACTCCATCTGCATTCATTTTGGCTTTGGTCCACAGCACAAGCTCTTCGCGACCGGCTCGCTAAGCCGCTTGTTTATACCGTCCACTCACTGGATCGTGCCGAATATGAACTTGGACAGGGGCCGCCGCAGTGTATCTCCCAATGGGTAAGCCAGGAAGCTGTAATCTACAGCGCCGATCGCATTATAGCGCTAAGCTGCAGCGAGCAAGAATTGCTCAAGCAATACTGCCCCGGCGTAAACGATCGCGTCAGAATCGTGGGAAATGGGATTGAGGAGATCGCGATTGCTCCACGGCTGACATGCCCAACTCGGGACATGCCCATCGTTCTTTTTACGGGGCGGTTTGTTGAGCGGAAAGGAATCCGCGAACTCATCGATGCGATCGGTATCGTGCTCGATCAAGCGCCGACAACCCGATTTATTCTCGCTGGCGGCCATCGCAATTGCACGGGTGCCGAAATGGAGTCGTGGTTGCTGCCACCGACGCTAAATTCCTACCGCTCGCGGATTCACTTCACCGGTTGGCTAACACCGACGCAAATGGCCGCATCGTATCGCAAGGCAGACATCCTTGTAGTTCCGAGCTGGTATGAGCCGTTCGGAATGGTGGTCCTCGAGGGGATGCTTTATGGGCTTGCGGTTGCTGCATCAGCGGTAGGTGGGCCGGCGGAGATCCTCGATCACAACCGCACCGGACTTCTATTTCGCCCCCGAAATGTCAACGCGCTCAGTCATGCGATTCTGACATTGGTAAAAGAGCCTGACCGCCGCATCCGCATTGCTGTTGAGGGGGCAAAGGAAGTGCGGAAAAAATGGCTGTGGCCGCGAATCGTCGAAAAAATGCAAAGTGTATACAGCGAGTTGGTGCCGCTTAAAGCATAGCGATTAAGAGTCATTGCTTGGAATGGCGGAAGCAGTTTCCGCGGCCAAAAGGCAGTACCGCCACATGCGGTAAAATCGCGCTATAGGCGATGATGCTTTCCTGCTTGAACCACCAACCTTCTGGTTAGGCTAACGCCGAAGGAAGGCTAGCTAGAAAATGACCGCGATTTCGAACAACGAACTGAAACTGTCCCGCAACTTTTTCTTTTTGCCAGGTTTGGGCCAACGTTTGCAGCGGTTTTTCCAACTGTTCACAAAGTGTTTCAGTGGCATTCACCGCGCTGGTCGGGTGTCATCATAGCATGTCGAAATGGCGAACCACTGACCGCACGCTAACCAAAAAGCAGCCGAAAAGCGTCCATCTCAAAGATCACGCCGTCGCCAACGGATTTATTGTCCACAAACCAATACAGCCGTCGAGCAGATGGCAAGAAAGAGCGGGAATCCAGATCAACATAGGTTGCGGCGATCATGGGCTCGTCAGCGAGAGTCACCGGAAAGTAAGCTGGGGCCTATCTTTCATCCTATTTTCCCTGCGGAGAAGAGCCATACGGTGCATTGTATTCGTCCTGTATGTGCTGGTCGCAGTTCAGGTAAGTGGGCAAACCGATCGTGCCCACTTGCTAGCTAAACGCGCTAACACGGTTCATCGAAACACCTGCGACGGAATTGACAGTGCCGCTACCTGTCACCACACGTTTGCAGAAGGATGTTCCGGCCCAAAGGGAACCTATGATGCCTATCTTAGTTTTCTGAAGAACACCACCCCATCGCTGCGGGTGGTAAGCAACCGGAATGCCGGCACTTTCACTTCGTTGCAGGATTTCCAGGACCTCGACAACAAGGCGGCGAGTTTATCGGGAGATGAAGGGCCGAACGCAGTGGCACTCGCCGAGCTTGGCCAGGGAAACTTCTACACTGTAATCGGCTACCTCTATTATGCCATCCCAGGCGGAAAAGAGGCCTGTAACTGCAGGCTGACGAAGACGCAAGACAAGGATTTTCATATTGGCATCGGGTTTGATGCCGGCAGGGCGGCGCGCATCGCCAATGGTGAGGAGAAAGCACGCAGCGTCCAAAACGCGCGTAAGACGCCAGCGGAGCAGACCAGCATCATTGTGGAGATGACCCCACACTACCGCACTAAGTTTCATCCCACGTGGGATCTCCCATCGCTGGAAAACCAAATTGGTCAGCAGGTAAAAATTACCGGCCAGTTGTTATTCGATTCCGAGCATGCCGTGATCGCCCAGGATTGCGCGCTTCCCGGACACAGCGAAAAGGATTGCTGGCGTGGCTCGGCTTGGGAGATACATCCGGTAGCCGAATTCTTTGTATGTGGCAAAGCCGGTGTCTGCGAGCCTGATGGCGACGGTTGGGTGAAGCTAGAGGATATTGAAGAGCCGTAACCGTGGGTGATACTGCAGTCTCACTTACAAGATTGACTTAATCGTGGAAGTGCGGGCGATAAAAAGAATCGTGCCCAAGTCCCCCAGCACAGAGGCAAATTCAACCGGTCGCAATTTGATCGGTTGCTGCAACGGAACGAATAATCGGTTCCAGATCACCTCGTAATCACAGCAAAAGCTGGCATGCGCGGCATTGTCAATTCTACAGAAGATTTCGAGGCGTGGGTCCAGAAGCAAACCGAACCTCTCGCAGAAGTTGCTCGCGAAGAAGCATCGCAAGATGGCTGATGGCGCGTTTCCATTCCTACGTGCAACGTTTTATCGAGCAGTGGCCGAATGTTTGTCCTTACCTTGCAAAACGAGTCGGCGATGTCCTTCTCGCTGTGGGCGATCTGCACGTGGAAAATTTCGGCACTTGGCTGGATTCGCGGTGAGCGACTGCTGTGGGGGATGAACCACTTCGACGAGGCTTGCGAGCTTCCGTTCACAAGCGATTTAGTGCGGCTCGCGACGAGCGCGGCACTGGCTGCGGAAGAGGATCGCCTACTTACAGATGCGGCGGAGATTGCGGCGTTGTTGCTGAAGGGGTATCGCGCGTGCCTGAAGTCCGGGGGTGCACCGATCCTGTTAAAGGGTGACACAGTGGAATTCCGGTTTGCGCTTCCACCACGAGCACCGGAGGAGCCGGAGGAGTTTTGGGCTGGAAAGCTCGATGACAAAGATTCACCTGTGATCAAGAAGGGTGAACTGGATGCGGAAATCGTTGAGATCTTTCGCGCGGCATTCCCGTTGGGCGCGAAACTGGAGTATCGCAAACAGAAGAAGCCCGGTGGTCTTGGTAGTCTCGGCCGCCGGCGCTTTACGGGCCGTGCTCGGTAACGGGAAAACGAGGACTGCCCGAGAGGCAAAAGCTCTCGTGCCGTCGGCGCTCTATTGGATCCAGAACCGTCCGGCGGCGCTTTCGCAGACCGCATCCCTCTTACAGCGGGCGATTCGCGATCCCGATCCCTATTTTCAAATCCACGACCGCTGGATGCTCCGGCAACTCGCGCCGGACGCAGTGAAGATCGAACTCGGCGCATTACCCGACGAAAACCGCGATAAGATGGAGCTGGCCCTCTTTCAGGCGATGGGCTGGGAAACCGCCAACATTCATCTCGGTAGTCGCAATCCCAAAAGCCTGGCCACCTCGCTCGACGCGCTTGCGGCGAGTGAAGGTGCAGACTGGCTAGCAAAGGCAGCTGCCGATATGGCTGAAATCACTAAAAAGGATCAAACTGAATGGCGAAGGCCCTCGAACGACTGATCCTAAGAACTCTTTCCATCGTGCCATAACAAACCACACCGCATTACTCAATCATGAAAATACGATAGTGAGTCAGTTGAAATTTTCACCAAACTGACCCACTGCCGTGCTTGCGAACAGCACAAATTCATAAGTGCTGCTAATGACCGGTCACAACCGTTTCTCAACTGTTCACAAACTGTTTCGCTCGATTCCGTAAAATGGAAGCGGCTAGGTTTGGGGGTTACCATACTCAACTCATAAACAATATGATCACTCCCGCTAATCTACTCCAGCCGGTGCGCGAAGCGCCGGCCGTCTCACCTTTTGCTCTCGCCGTTGGAGAGCCCGCGAAAGGGGTGAAGGAGCCACCCGTCAAAGTAAGCAACATCCAAGGCAACATTATCGGCGGCTTCAAAAAGGACCACCAAATGATGCTTTTCCTGCGCTTGTGCCGCGAAGACGAAACGAAAAAGCAAGCTGCGCATGTGGAGAACTTCCGAAAGTGGCTCGCGATCTTCGAACCGCACGTGTCTACATCGGAGGAAGTGCTTGCCTTTAATCGTCTCTTTAAATTAATTCGCACGCGCCGTAGGGCAGAGACGCGCGCTGTGCAGGCAACGTGGATCAACATCGCGTTTTCGTTCGATATGCTGAAGCGGCTTTCGCCAGATGCCGAGCAGTTTACTGACAAAGCGTTCCGCGAGGGAATGGCGCAGCGCGCCGTAAAGGAACTTGCGGACCCCACCGATCCGAACGCGGAAGGGAATCCGACCAATTGGGTCTTCGGCGGACCAGGATGCGAGGCGGATGTTGTGATCATCGTCGCAAGCGATGATCCAGGCGATCTCGCGGTCACCATCGAGACTATCGAAACGAGCATTTATGGCGGCCGGACGCCGGACGGAGTGGCGCTCAATAGTGGCGTCCAAATCATTTACAAGCAGCGTGGCGCCACTTTGCCCCCACCGCTCACTGGACATGAGCATTTCGGGTGGCTGGACGGCGTCTCCCAACCGGGCATTCGCGGTCGAATCGAAACAGCGAACGGTGACTTCATCACTCCGCGCCAGAATCCGAATGATGAGAATCAAGGCAAACCTGGTCAGGACCTACTCTGGCCAGGTGAGTTCCTCTTTGGCTATTCGGGGCAGAAATTTGATCCGACAAATCCAGAGGACGGCGTGTCCGTCGAAGGTCCTAACTCATTGACTGATGGTCCAGGTGGCAAACCGGCAGGCCCGAGTTGGGCTCAAGATGGCTCCTATCTTGTCGTGAGACGGCTCCGGCAAGATGTGGCCCGGTTTCACGAATTCTTGCAAGAAGTCGGTATTGAACATGGCGTCTCTGCCGAGGAAGTAGGTGCCCGTTTGGTGGGCCGCTGGAAAAGTGGCGCCCCGGTAATGCGAGCCACGACGAAAGACGATCCCAGAATGGCCGAGAATGATTGCGTGAATAATCACTTCGAGTTCGCGGATGCGACTCAACCGATCGTTGCAGCGGTCAAACCCGAAGACTGCCTGGACAACGAATTTCCGCAGTCGCAGGGCGACCCGAAGGGCGAGGTCTGTCCGTTCGCAGCACATATTCGTAAGGCGTACCCGCGAGACGATAGTGGAACTCTCGATCCGAGCATTGGCGAGGTGACGACGCAAACGCATCGGCTGCTGCGTCGAGGTATTCCATTCGGTGATCCATTTTACGCGCCCAAGGATCCTGAGAAGACCAAAGACAGCGGCAATCGTGGGTTGCTCTTTGCCGCTTACCAGACGTCGCTCACCGACCAGTTTGAGTTTGTGCAAAAACAGTGGGTGAACAATCCCGACTTCAAAAATAAGCGGAAAGATGATGGAGACTTCGTGTCCGGCCACGATCTCATTATTGGCCAGAGCAACGAGGGTGGCAGGCGCGAGCGCCGTTGTCCGGTGCATCTCGCCGGGGCCTTCCGCGATGTGGTCGCGCCGCAGGATTGGGTGATCCCGACGGGTGGAGGCTACTTTTTCGCACCATCGATCTCCGCGTTGAAAATTCTTGCCGGCGTCTCAACAAAGAAGGTACGGGCGACCGGTAACCCAAAGTCACGGCACCCTAAGAAAAACTAGTTATCCCCAACTCAATGCCGCTTTCGCAGCCGACAGAAGGTCTCCTTTCCAATTATTAGGACAGTAAGTATGGCTCTCATAAATGACGTTAAGATCATCTGTGATCGCCTTGCTCCGCTGGGATGGCGAAGGTTGCTTAAGAAGGTCACGGGCGGAACATTGGATATAAGGCAAAGCAGCGCGGTCAAGCTGCAAACCGCGCTTACCGCACAACTGGCCTCGGTTGATCGCACGATACCAGGATTTGAGGACTTTAATCTCGCGGGCGACCGAGGCGTGGCGGCGGGCAAGCCATCGGAAAGCCTGCTTTATCACGCACTCGCTAGCCCGCTTGTTACTCGGGACGAGGAAGGACGGCCGTTGCAAGGCTTTGCCACTCCGGCAGAACTCGATCTTTTGGAGAACTTCATCTTTAGCTTGGTGTCGGTCTCACTGGACCAGCTCCTCCGGGAGCAGGGCGGAGCATCGAAGCTCGCTGCCGTTGTCTTTGCGAGCGAATATCGACCTGCGAGTAGCACGGTGGATGGGCGCTATGCCGACCTGACGTTCTCTCGCACCGGCATAAGTCGCATCGGAACGGATCGGCCGCTCTATCACCCGGAAACGCGCGGCTTTTGGCCGGAGGACGAGGACAATGTTCACAACGTTCGCGTCGTGCCCGCACGTTTCTCTGCGTGGTTGGCTGTTAAAAAGAAGGGCCGCGACGTGCGGATTTCACCTATTCTCGACAATGCACAAGCACAACAATCCGACGAATCGATGAGAAATTTCTGGGTGCCGGTACATAAACTCTTTCCCGGCAATGAGTGTTTGCAAGGTCTCACCCTTACGCAGCGTTTCAACGCCAAGCTCTTCAACCTAAAGATCCAGCGCATTCACAAGGCGATCAAGACCACTCCCTTGCCTACCGGTTTTCCGTATGTGATCGCTGATACAGACTTGGCGGACTGGTCTACTAGCCCGGAGCTTGGCCCGGGATGGCTTGTGCCAACGGTCCACGAAAGCTTAGTTCAACCTGCCATCGTCGATGGCAATCCGATTACCTATAAAGTAAACCCTGAGCTCGTTGATGTTTTCGCTGCAGTAGAGCTGCCCGGAGGAACGTTCAATAATATGGAAATTCATCCGGCACCCTCGTATGTCCACGGCCGCACCAAAGTGCAAAATGGCCAAATCCACAATTTGAATGATGAACCTGATGTCCTGGAGGCGATGAAGGCAGAAAAATACGATGCTCTCCATTACGTGGATTTTACCGGCGAGGGCTGGGTCGAAATCAAGATTCCTGAGCTCGCAGCCGATAAAATCGACTCACAAGCTGCCTATGCGCTAATTTCCGCTCCAGATTTCTTTCCTGCCAGCGGCCAGTTTGAATTGTCGGAGTGGAGCCGAAGCAAGGAGATTCCAAAGCAGTTTCGAGGAGAAATGCTGTGGAATGTCCCTCCTACCCCATTGAGCGAGACACGGCTACCAGGCAACCTCCAACTTCCCAATACCCCCTTTTTAGCTAGTGACACGACTATTACTGCGGTGGTTGCCATGGGATCCCCGGCGGCTATTTCGCGCATCTGGCCCACTCAACCTGATGTGATGCGTGCCTCTTGTTTGCCGGACGATGCCGCTGGGGTCTTCGCGCCCGGTTGGGATGCTGGTGTGGACCGGCTGCCAGGCGTACGTGGAGTTGCGCATTTGGCTGGTTATGGACTCGGCAGCCCATTTCCAGAGGACGCCAAGCTTTGCGCTGCTCTTAGCACATTTTGGCCCGCTGTTGCACCTGACGTGTTCCGCACTTTCGCCACGCCAATAGGTAATACTAGCGGCACAGTCGCTCCTCTCACTGACGAGGAGATCGGGCAATCGGGCTCCGTCCCATGGGATGGAATTGCCGGACCTCGCATCGTGCAGGAGAACGGTCAGCGCCTCGTAGAGCTTGCGCGATTTCTGCACGCCGATTATGTGCGCCAAGCCGTTCAAAATCGCTTCAGCGTTCGGCTTCTTTCACGAATCGGCGTCAAGGAGTACCAGGCACGAATTCTTGCCATCAGCAGGGTGTATAGTGTGGTTGCCGGTTTGGGTAACATCAGCCTCATTCGCGAAAAGGTGCTGGCGCTTTCCTTTCGCGCCGTCTCGTCCGGCGACCCTGAATTACAGAAGGCGCAAACAGAGGCGGGCACAATCTTGGATGGCGCGGTTTATCGCGTGGAACTCTGCGCGAACGTTCTGCAAACAAAAGGCAAGGTAGTGCCGGGGAATCCGCGCTTGCAACGGTTCCCGCTCCAAGACCTCCGCTTCTTTTTTGTCAGCGCTAAGTCCGAACTTGTTTTGACGACGCGTGAGAACGATTTGCAGTGGGCTGCGGCCCACAGCGAATCCTGAAATTCTCCAAATAACAGTGATCGTAATGCCGCACGCGATCCGTGAGTCCACCTCTTAAAACCGATATTCTCATCGTCGGAGGCGGCCCGGCTGGATGTGCTGCAGCCATCACCGCACGGAAGGCGGGCCTTGACGTAGTATTGCTTGAAGCCCGTGCGACACCTGTGTGTGTCCCCGGCGAAACTCTGCACCCTGGGATCGAATCCATTTTTGCGCATCTAGGCATACGGGACCGTATCTGCGCGGCGGGTTTTCATCGCCAGCGCGGCATCTGGGTCGAATGGGGCGCTCCTCGCGTGTTCGAACCTTATGGCGATGACACAAATGGCCCTTGGCTCGGATTCCAAGTAGATCGGGCCAAGTTTAGCGCCCTACTCTTGGATGCCGTGCGCGCTAGAGGTGTGAGTGTCCTTCAGTCACATCGAGCGATCTGTATTTTACGCGAACGCGAGCGAGTGATTGGAGTAGGGACGACGGAGGGGGAGCTGCGTGCACGTTGGGTGATTGATGCGGGAGGTGGGCGACATTGGCTCGCAAACCAACTTGGCTTGAAAGTCGAACGCTACAGTCCACCGCTCGTCGCTCGGTTTGGTTGGCACAAGGCTATTCAGGTAGCCTCGAATGATCCATCGCTCTCAGCGTGCTGTGATGGCTGGGATTGGGAGGCTCCAATCAACAGTGATCGAATAGCGTGGTGTAAATTGCGTATCCTGCCGCACGCGAAACCGTCACAAGGCACATCTTTAAAGAAGAGTGCTGTTCAAGGCACCACAGTTAACGCGGCTTGCGATGTAACATGGCGGCGGGTGCCAAGGTGTGCCGGGGCAGGCTATTTTATGCTTGGTGACGCCGCCGCTGTGCTCGATCCAGCGTCTTCTCACGGCGTCCTACGTGCCATTATGTCAGGAATAAAGGCGGCCCACGCTATCGTCGAAATTTTCCGTGGTTTGCCCGAAACGGTCGCAATAAGAGATTTCAATGCTTGGCTCACAGACTGGTTTAATCATGATGTCCGTGCTCTCAAAACACTCTATGGGAAGCACCCCAATGCCGTATCTCTCATATCGCCATTCCGAGAATACTTTGAATAATCAAACATCGAAAGGAGATCGTGTCTGAAGCCATCTCTCAGCGTGGCCGTAATCTGATTTGTCTGTTGCAATGGGACGAACAACGAATTCGGTCCCGAGAACACTAATGTTATACGGCTCGTCCAATCGCTCGATTGCAATCCATCAAAACAGAGACTGTATTATGATCCTTGCCTTTGGCACCATGCCGGAACCTGCCGTTTGCGGTAGACTCATTCAGTGGATCTCCAAGGTTGCTGGGCTTGCCTTCCGCGCCGGAATCATTTGGAAGGTCGAAGAAGCATACACCTATCTCACAAGTGTGTGGCGGCCTGGCGATTCGAATCTTGTTATTCGGATTTAGTCGAGGCGCTTACACGGTACGGGTGGGACACAGTTTCATCCGTTGGCTTGGTGTGGAACCCAGAGAAATCTCCGTACACCGGGGATCAAAAGAATTCGCCACGCAGTCTCGCTGGACGAGGTAGGTGGTTCTTCAGACAAACCTAATGAAGCAAGCTGGTCAACAGGACTTGATAGAACTTTGGTTTCCAGGTGTGCACTGCGAAGGTTGGCGGTGGCTACGACTCCTTGTGCTAATCTTAAGCTCGCCGCTGTAAACATCCGGCAAATGCTTCGGCCCGCCTCGATATACGTGATCGAGGTCAAGGTACGGTGTCCGATGGTTTGTCGGTCCGTCCAGGATCTAAGTACGGGGCCGGCCCTCTAAAGGTGTAGGATCATACGTGCGATGGTGACCGGTAAACTGACTAAAGTAGGTGTATCCAACCCGAGGTGTGAGTGCGCCTTCACGTTCAACATCGTAGCGGATGGCCTCGCCTAATCTGAGCAGTTTTTCCTCTTGGTTTTTTCCGAGGGGCTGATGCGGCGTTTGAAATAGCCGGGAGTAATATCCTTTAAGCTGTGAACGGGTCATTTGTCGGCCACCGCCAATCACAGCGTTAAAGCGCGCTGAAACCCGTGTCGCGACAGTTTCAAACTGTGCACAAAGTCTTTCGCTGGCGTGCAAAATGCCGACCTGATGTGATTGGGGCATGCCAAAGCATTAGAGAATCTCTCTGATCGCGCGATCAGGGACGGCCAGCCCAGTAGCGTCGACGTGCGGCGCGTTAGTTACTGGATTACTGATAAATTGGCTTATAACGGGGCAACTGATTGGCAGCGACGGGGCACCAATTTCGAAGGCTTCTGATAGCGGCATCTGAAGAATTTCCCCGTGTTGAAGCTCCCCGCCACGCGTTACTGCCCCGCCCGCGACCGACAATGTTTGGGATGTTGATTGCTCCAGTTCTTTCCCTCCGGAGGGGACTAGGAAATGGAAATTCTGCGGAAATTTGCAAGAGGTCACGAACTCTGAGCCAAAAAAGTCGTATTACCTTTATGTGAGGGCCTATCACGAAAGTGCGAAGAAATCCGTCGCGAGCGAACGGACGAAGGCTGACAATATTAAGGAAAATATGTTTACGCATAAGAACAAACCAGTCCAGGTTTGGTTTCTCTCTCGTTGCTCTGGGACGGGTTCGATCTTCGCGATGGATATGACTTTGAAGGACCTGCTTATTAATCGATACAAAAATCGCGCGACGGTCGATGTATCTTTCATCGTCGACAAGGCACGCAAACGTCCAAATCCTAGCGCCGCGGCGAGAGTTTAATATGTTCCCGTTTCAAGACCCAACCAGAACGGGTTTGCTGGAAAAGAAGGGGGCGTTAAGTAATTATCGGGCGGCTGTTAGCTCGCTCTATCTGCAGTTTGCACGTATGCCAAGTTCGGCCTTCACGCTGTTTGAGGCTTTCGATGGGGTTGAAAGTCGAGAAGCGACGGTAACCTGGCTGGCATACCCGCGACTTGCCCAAGTGTCCGATGCCGAGATAGACTTACATCGCTTTGCGCTTCAGGATGAATATGTAGAGTGGCGAGTTGAAAGTGCCGGCGGGGAGATCTCACGGATAACTTTTACGACCGAATTTCCCGATTATTATGCGGCGTTTGCGGAGATTGGGGAAGACGCCTTGATTTCCGCAGTTAAAGATGCAGTTCCTGGCGCCCAGCCGATCAGAGCTGAATTATTTGGAGCAAATTTTAATCCCGGAGCTGCGACACCTGAGCAACGGGTCATGGCGTTTAGTAACACCTTGCTTCGCAATGGTTGGAATAATGGAGCGAAAGGTATTCTCGTCCTCTCGCATCCGAGCAACACTCTACCGGCTCTTTTTTCATTGGTTGCGAACTGTGCCGTATTGATATCCGCCGACGGAGCAGATGCGATCTGCGCGAAGGCTAACGGTGCTTGCGTGCCAGGACGAAATTCGGATCCATTTGTTTGTGAAGCAACGCAAAATGCGGCTCGCGCTGGAAATGTTCTCAGCCTCAGCGATCCCCCGGGCGTGCAGATCATGCGCCTCCGTGGCATATGGAAGATTTCTGGGAACCAAGTGGACATCAATGACGAGACGCAAAATCGTGGGGTTTGGCAAATTTCCCGTAACGGACGCAGAGCAGTCTTGGATACCAGTCGCGAGAAATTGACATTAGGCGACGATCCGATCGTCAGCGGCGCTCAGGTCGCGACGACGCTTGAGGTCGGCGCTAACCTTACATTTGCGGCCGATTCGAAAGTTCCTGCTTGGGCACGAACAGGCCAGGAATCATCCCGCCGTGTCGGTTAAACCACCATTACAATTGAACGTAACGCTGTATGTGCTCCTCGCGGCATACCTAGCGGCCGATGCCGTTTCTCAGGGGCTGAATGGGTTCGCTCTAAAGCAGCCGCACGAAGGTGAACCGGCGCAGATTCTTTCAGCAGCAGAACGCGGCCAACTTGGTGACCCCGTATTCAACCTGGTGTTGAAGGAGCATGCAGATGTGGTGGATTTCGGGAAGATTGAAGAGCTTATTCAACCCGACGTTCGGGAGCGCCATACTTTTGTTGTAGACGAGGAAATAGCGAACCCCAAACAGAACCAAGCGCGCCGATCTGTGATTACTTTCACAGGTTCTAATCACGGCGAAGTTTTAACATCTAATGCAATGCTTTCAGTCTTCTTCGATGCCACAGCGTTTCCTTCACCAATTTCGATCGAGGCGTGGGGGTGGGACAACGTCCGCGGTCGATACAACTATTACAAACTGGATAAGACCGGCACCCCGGATGATCGTCTCACTTGGAAATTTAGGGCATCATCGGTCGCAGCTGACATGCTCACTCCGCCGGAACGGCGCAACACTTGTCTCGCTTGTCATATCAATGGCGGTCCGATTATGAAGGAGTTGTCGTTCCCATGGAACAACTGGCACTCTTTCGCGTCGCAAGCTACGTACCTGATTTCGCCACAGGGGTGGCCCGTATCAAACAATCCGGCTCTCGCTGGCGGGCGCTTGCAAGGTGCTGAGACGCTCGAGACGGATGGGATTTTGCCGAGCATTAGGCAGTTTAATAATCGTCGGATAAATGAGGCTTTAGCCCGGCGAGACATTGACGGAAATGTCGCAATCAACGAGGAGGGCGCAGCCCAGGTCGTCGATGGCAAACGGCTTCTCAAACCGCTGTTCGTCACTACAGAGTACAACATCATCAGCGGCAAGCAAAAGTCACAGTTGCATCCCTTCTCACCTCGACCACCAAGCATGCCTGCTGGCGATGTTGAAATCCCCAATAGCTTCTTCCTAAATGCCAACCTTATGGCCGGAGGCACTCCTGCAAATTATCTGGGACTGGGGATTCCGGAGGCGGCCAACTTTAGCAAGATCGCGAAGGTTCACCCAAAAGAATACAAAAGCTTGATCGAAGATTCAGGCGTCCAGCTTGGAGGGGTGCGGCCAGGAGATGCCGACTTTGCCTGGTTCGTGCCCGAACCGAGTCATATGGATAATGATATGGTTGATCGTCTCATACGCCGCGGCATTGTTTCGAAGGACTTCGTGGCCTCCATTTTAATGATCGATCTAGAGAAGCCAGTTTTATCGGGAGACCGGGAATCGCTCTTGCAGTTCATTCCAGAGAAATTCTCTTTCATTCCATTAAAACCCGGAGAGGCTCCGGCTGGCGACGCACGCACGGACGAGGATCTTCGAAAGAAGGTCATCGGAATGTTAGAAGCCGCGCACGTCGCCGCTGACTCGAATGCTGGAAGATGGTTGCAAAACTTGAAGAGCGGCGACGCCATCAACAGACTGCATCTTCAGGTGACAGGATATCTCAAGAGGATCCAGGATGCCTTGGCCGATCCTCAGACGCGACCACAACAGTTGAAAAAACTGTATGACCTCGCAATCGAGCGTCGACAGGCCGTTCTGCAAAATGCGCTCTTAAACGCACTCAACGAAACTGGAGATCGTCTTTTTCCGGTCCCGGAGACATTCATTACGAACCCGCATCACCAGCGCTAACCGGCTATTCTGTTATTGCTGCAAGTTTTCCGAACATTGGACACGCCAAAGAAACAATTTAGCGAAGATCCCGCTGATCACTTCGGTTGCTTCTGAGCCCTGTCAGGTGATCAAACCGTTATCGGGAATGGATCCCTCGACTATTTTTCCTATCGCGATTGACAATATCCACTCCTGGCATTCGAGCGGTCTTGGAACTGTTCACGAAGTGTTTCAATTGCGTCCCTAAAATCGCGGGTACGCATTAAGGTCAAGGAATTAACTATGCTGGAGGAAGTAAACAGCTGTTGATTACAAGGAGGGCGCAGACTGCCTATCGCAGGATGGAGCAAAGAAGCTGTTAATTCAGATTACGAAGATTTCTCCATCGAATTACTTCCGAGACTTAAATACGCGGGGTCATGTTAGCCGGAAGCAAGATGTTGAACAGGCCGTTTTCGACATAATAAGAGCTGTTCGCAAGAAGGCAAGTCGAGCCTCTCCGCAAATCGTGCTGGCGTTGGACGCGACCGACACTCCGGTATATACAATGAGCGTCGTACTGGGGGCTTTGCGGAGCAAGCACCAAGCGGAGTTGCGCGGCTCTCACTGGCAAGCCATCTGGCTGGTGGGCGCGGCGCCAACGCTAACAATCCGCCTCGACGGAACCAATCACGCGCTCTAACTCGACGAACGTCGTCAACGTCTCATCCGCACGCACAACCAACCGCTTTCCGCTATCGCGGTTCGCATCGGCAACGAAGATCGTTTGCCGGCGAGAATCCACGGTTGAGACGCACCCCCCAACTCCAACCGGTTTCGCTGAGATTGTCAGCGATAATTTCCCCAGGGCGCACGAGATTGTAAGGTTTGACCGGCTCTAGGCTAACTCCGATCGCCCAATAAAATTTTCTCTCGCTTACTCAGAAAAGGATCATTGTTGCGTTCATTCATTGCGGCATCTTGTCGTCGACATTAAGCAGCGAAGGTCGCCGCGCCGGCAACTTCACAAGCCTATGGAAACTGGAACCGCCCGAGCAAGTGCGAAGCTCGCGTTCTTGAATCTGCACCCATTTCTCTTCGTATCTTCAACGCTCGCATGTTGATTTTCTTTTGGCAAAATGCGATCAGAAAACCATGTCCCCCCTTGCTAAATCGCCCAGGGGTATCGTCACAGAGCATTTTTCGTCCATTGCACGATAATCGCGAGTAACCGGGTGCGCCCTAAACGAAAAAACGCTCGCTTCCAGCGCGCCCCAGTTCGGTGCTAAACCCTACTCGCAGCTACGCACGTGGCTACGTTCTCAAAGCAATATTCTCCCCAACTCCCTCAATACGTGAGAGATTGGTTGCACCGTGCAGGAATCGAACCTGCGACCCAGTGATGGAGTGTCAGAGAAGCTGAAGATGGATCCGATTCGACCAAGGGAAGTGATAGCACAGCAAGTCGATGATTCTCATTCTGAATTGCCAGCGAAATTGCCGGCAAAGAGCAGTGAAAAAGCCCGAGCGAGTAGTGCCAGAGTTTGCTTGATTACCCAGGGAAAACGCGCTTAGATCGACTCAAACACAGGGGAAGGAACCGCCGAATCCTACCGCTCAAGCGTAACAACTTCTCGACCTGAAGCGCCGCTCGTAAGAGTCAAACCTCTAGTTCTCAATTTGAAACATCCCGCGAATCGTTTTTTCGTCATTCGGAATATTGACCGGCCGATAATCGTTACTCTGCTTCAAGCGCTGTAGAACCGACTGGTGGATCGACACAAATGGTTTTCCTGCGTTGCGCTGGATGTCCCGCGATTGATTGAAGGCTCCAATAACCCATCGCCAATGCCACTTATGATCCTGCCAATTGTAGTGCTTCATTGGCAGCAGCTCTCCTGCCCACCATCCGCCGTGAAGTGATTCGTGTAACCTCGCATTCGGATTTGGCGGCTCTCCAACTCGCCGCAATTCCCAATCGAAAGCCGTTTGATCAATATCCAGACCACATGCTGCAGCTTCCCGGATCATCCATTCGAATGCGATCTTCGCGAGGCCTGATTCTTCTGGCGGATAGCCGCCACCGACATCAGAATGCACGCCTGCAAACCACACATTTTTAACGTCTTGCTCGCCCACAGGCGACATGAGGTTCTGCCTAAAGGTTGAACGCCTTTCATCAATTGAAACAGCATGTCGGACATGCGGCACGTCCGGGTTGTGTGTCGTGTGAGGAAAACTGCGGAAATTATTTATCACACCAACAGAACTCACCGTATCCCAGACGCCGATAAAATGAACCGGACAAGTTCTCGCGAGCGTTGCTTTGAACTCAGCACATGTTTTTCCACCCGGACTATGCGGCCCGAAATCGCTCTGCCAATAATTCAGAGCGTAAGGCAATAGAGACTCCGTGTCCCGGTGGAGCAGTCCGATTGAATATAGCAGTGCTGCTACCGCGCGAGCGGTGTACGCCCCGCGACTAAAGCCGAAGACAAAAACTTTGTCGCCGGGCTCATAATTCAGGATCAAAAACTTATAAGCATCGAATATGTTGTCGAAGAAACCATCTCCAAAAATCAGTCCATTTAACATCGATAGGCGTTTGCCGATCTTCGTCTTTTCCCACGGTTCCGGCATAGTGCCCACGCCAGGATCGTAATAAGTCAGCTGCCCCGGATGTCGGCGCGCGACCTTGTAGGTGCGGACAACGTTTGTGTGATAACCGTCAAACTGATTGTTCGTTCCGTCGCAGCAAAGAACAAGATTCTTTGGCATGATTTGCTCTTCAGGGTTGTGCTCTTACGACCACCGTCTTGCCCTGAGGCCAATCAATTGAGTTTATTCACTCTCTATATCCTTCCAATTCTCGTCGCTGTCAGGCCGACACGTCTCTCCCTCTGGACAGTACTCCAATTTTAGAACCGGATGTATCTCCCAATTGTTGTGTCGATGTAAATGGTTACCGAGGAAATGTTCTGAGTCGAACAGCAACAGACCGGTTACGCGCACTAACAGTTTTCCTTCGGACTTTTTGTGAACCTTCCAATCCGGATCAATCAACGGCTCTAAGTTGTCTCTCGAAAATTTCGCGTGATCCAGTCGTACGCGTGGCGTAAATTCTGCCGTTTCGGAATCGTCTTCATCTGCGACGAGAGTCGGGTTCTCCACTGCGGGATCGACCAACACTATGTGATTATCTGTATCCTTTGGGGCGCTTAGTTTGCAATTGCACGTCTCTTTGCCTCCTTTTCTGGCTACCATCGCCCAGCCGACCACGGTGATTTTCTTGCCTTCGCCTATTTGTCGCAGCTCGTCACGATTTCTATTGTCCGCGGTGAAATCAGTCGGATCGGGCAGAGCTTTCATCCACGCAATGCTTTGCAGAGTTGAAGCCTGCTCATCCGATCGGATGTTCTTGTGTTTGTTTAATTCGGGGTCACCACCGCAGCCTTCGTCGGCACAGTCTGTGATGGCGGACACTCCAGGACAGGGCGTTGCCGCCGTGGCCTTCGCCCGCGACGACCGTCGATGAGAGCGCTGTGCCTCCGCAGGCAAACTTAAAACAAACACCGCGATAAAAAATGCTATTAGAGATCGTTTCATGGGAGGTGCTCCTTGAGATTCATTTTTATATCATGAACTGCGGCTTTTCCAAACAATATCACTCTCGAAAAACACATGTGATCCCTTTCGCAACCGGTGATCACTGTCGTCGGCAAGGAATTTTCATTGTGCACAAGCAAATTTACTAATATCCAGTAGCGAGGGACGATTTAAGATAACTACGTAATCCGAGATGAGGAGTCACAACTTTGAGCCCGGTAAGATTATCGATCGGTGAATCTGCGGATGTGACCGTTAAGGCGAGAAATCCCTGGAACGACTCTGGAATCGAGCTCAGTGCCGGCGCTCATTACGACTTCATCGTCTCTGGGAATCAAACTTGGAGCGACGCGTCGATTTCTTGTGGAGCGGACGGTTACGCGCGGAGATACCTAGCCATGTGGGAACCATTTCGGCGAGTGCCGACTGCTGATTGGTTTAAACTCATCGGTACAATCGAGCAGTCAACGCAGAATCCGATCATAATCGGAAGCAGGTTGCTTGATTTTTCCCCTAGCAAGTCGGGCAGACTTTATTGCTTCGCCAACGACGTCCGACTCATGTACTGGAATAACTGCGGCTTGATAACAGTTACCGTTACAAGAAAGTAATTGCGGGATGAAGCCCATCGATTTAATTCATGGTTACAGTGCCAAGAGTGGAAGCACTGACCACGCCTCAATCGCCGGAATTTCTGGCAATCTGCCAGCTGATTTAACGCAGAACTATCGCGTCGTCGAAATCGAACTCTCGCGAAAAAGGACCGAGCGGCATTCACGCGTCGCCGACGCCGGAACCTAGGTCGGCCTATCAGCGCGAGCTCGTCCCCGCTGGTCCATCTAGCGATTTTCTCACGAACTCCCCGTTTACGCCCTCTTCAGCCGGAAGACGCCTTTGTCTGGGTCGCGATACAAGATCAATTCAACAAGAACCGGCTCGTTCGGATACATGAACGTTTTTCCTTTACTCTGAAATACGTCCATCCCAAGCGCTTTATTACTCGGATTACGGAACCCAATATCGTCGGACATCCTCGCCGCCGCGACGCTAAGGTCAATCTCATAACCAGGCTTCTCTTTTAAAAATTTAAGCAATGATGTCATGTCCAAGAGAAAGCTGCGATAGCTCGAATCAAGTGAATAAGCAGTGACCTTTTCGATAATTCCTCCGTGCATTGCACGGTACGCAACATCGGTGCGATCGTCCGGATCATAGAAGTCAATAACGTAATCCGCGATGCCGGCCCCGAACTGGTCGCGTAGACGGAAAACGACATGCATGTATTGATGGAAATTCGGGTCGTTAGGACGCGCGGCAAAAGTCGCTGCTGTCAGGTTTCTACAATCTTGGACGTGCGCTGAATAGTTGGCAGGAGTTGCAGAAAGCGAATCCAGCAACGTCTTTTCCCATTCGGCGCGCTGCACCTCTTCCTTGGGATCATGGATGGTCGTGTGATTCCTCGCAAATACCGCGAACGCGATTGGATGCTTCACATCGCTCTCCTGTTTCAACACAGGCTTTTCCGGGTCCACAAAGTCCACTAGAAAGTAATGGGCATTTAAATTTGCGGTAGACACGCGTACGGTTCCGTCACTCCCCGCTTCATGCGCGATCTCGCGAATCCCAGCGTACGGACCCGAACCCACCATCACCGTTGCGAGAAGGTTGTTGGGATCGAAGATCGGGAAGTTTGCATCGAACAGATCGTCCAATGCGAGCTGCCAAGAGTACGGAGACGCAAGTTCCAAACTGTTAAGAATGCGCTGACCAGTTTCACCCAAATGGCGCAAATCCCATCTCCAGCCCTTTAGAATTCGTCCAAGCACTGACTTACCGAGAGCTGCAAGCGGAGATCCAAAATTAGCCGGTGCAAGCATGCACAGTCGACGTATCGGAGTCGTAGTCGCATCGCGCGTCCCGTCTTCGCGAGTACATATTTGACGAAGAAATTCTCGTGCGACGAGACCTCCAGTGCTGTGAACAATTAGATCGAAACTATGCCGCGCTGTCTTGATCTTGTTGTCCGCAAGTGCGCGAATGAAAGAGAATCCAAGGTCTTTCATTTCGATCTTGTCGTGCATGGAGATATAGTCCCCGAGCCAGATTTCCACGACTTTGAATCCTTGAGCTTTTAAGTAATCAGCCAATGACTGAAAGGATTTTGAAGTGTCGCTCCAGCCGTGAAGGATAATCAGGGGTAAATCGGGCTTCATATTTCCAGCCATAAAGCAATTGAATTAGACCTAAAGGACACCCATCATTTTTCCACTTTGTGTATAACCCCGTCTTTCACGTGAGCCAATATGACGAAGGTTTGTCCGCGTGGCCAACCAAATCAACCGAACCCTTCGATCGCGCTTGTTTTGCCAAAACCTTTCGTCTAATGCCGCAAGGCAAGTAAAGCCCCAAATGTGCCCTCTCTGACGAGATTCGCATCCTTGATTCAAATTCCGTTCGTGTGCAGTTCGATTAACGCGGCTGTCAGGGCAGGAGAAGGGGTGGAAATCGATGGTAAGTTTCGTCAATTTTAAACACACTTGGGAATTCTGATAAACATCTCGAAGTTGACGTGACATCATGAGCATGAATAAATAGATTGAAAGTATGCCCGCTAACCCCGATCCCGAGGAAGATGCCAAACTCGTTCTGCGTGTGGTGGCCGAACAAGACATGGATGGTTATTTACTCGCCCGAAAAACCGGGTTGGATCTTGATTCTTTAGAGAAAGCACTCCGGCTACTGACTTCAAAAGGGCTGCTCAACGTAAAAGGCGATATTGCCGGGTCGCGAATCTTCGAATCGTGGTTTCAGGCTGCGCCCGGCGCACTTCGCCGAGCTCAGCTTCTATGATCGCAGAGTAGTTTTTGAAATTGCTTCACGCTTCGGCACTTTGCCGAATCCGGAATGGAACAGATCGCATCCCCAGACAAACCGGCTTATATTTGCTATTTTATAATTGTGGTCGTCGGATTGTTGGTTGCCCACGGCAAAGTCAACCGTCTAATGGCCTCGTCCATCGGACGCTGGGCTTTTTTCGAAACATGGCTGGTCTTCCTTGCGTACGCTGCTGTTCCAGTGCTGTTATTTTGGATTCTTGATTATACCAACGCCCTATACGATACCGCGCTTTTCGCCGCCCTGCTCGTCGCTGTGGGATATAGACAAATTCTTGCGGGCGAAATGAAGCAGACACCTGTACCTGGGCAATTTTCTGCGCTTTGGAGCCCATTTGAAGCATGGGCAATTCAGGTTCGGGACCGCATCGTCAGCAAAAACAAAGTTCGCAGCGACCGATCTAGTGAGAATCTGCGAGTCATTCTTTCGCAAACTCCCCAAACGGTCGCTGACTTGACCGAACTTGCTTACTTAGTGGCGGAGGATCGTGCTCAACTTACGACAGACTTGACCGCTATAGACCAGGAAAACATCCCTCCGGGAATAACTCAGCAAGCCTTCGAACATATTCAGGCACGCCGCAAGGTTGATCGCTGCATGAGATCAATCCGGTTAGTCAATCCGGAAGACTATGGTTTCCTCTTGCTTCGGAAAAAATTGATCAACCCCGTCCAGTATTGGCGTTGGATCGGCGATGCCTCAACACGGATGTGGCGAATCGTCGGTTTAATCGTCATAGCGACGGCGTTATTCATCGCGGTCTCACTGTTTTTCAGACCCAATAATCTTCTCCGGTACCATTTATGGCGTTTTCAAAAGCAAAACGCAACCGAGCGTGACCGTTTTCGTGCGCACAACTTCATTGGTAACGAGATTAGACATTCTCAACCCAACGAAGCTGCAGTCCGCATTCTCGAACCTCTGTTGAGTCTCTTGCGCTATCGGGACCTTGATCGCCGCGTTGGCGAAGATACCCTGTCACTTGCGTTAGAATTTCGCCAACCGGCGGTGGATGGGCGAACTATCCCCACGCTGATCGAAGGCCTGCGCACTGAGAATCCGGATTTGCGCCTTCGCATACACCAAACTCTTCAAGCTATGCGCGCTCTTGCCTACGATACTTCACCTAATGATGAAACTTTGGCGAAATGGGTGCCATCAAAAAGCGAATCTTCAGCCGACATCGAAGAAAAGATCAAAAGATATCGGGCGTGGTGGGACACCGCTGCGCCCAAAATCGCACCGTCTGTTCCACCTCGTCGATAGAGCCGCCAAATCCGGCGCATTGCGGCAGGCGATTTTACTCTTCATTTTTACATGCGCTCTTTGATCGACAATAAGATGTCGGCAACGACCTTGGCACGCGGTTTCGCGCCGAGATTGCCTTTGTCATCTCGATTGCGGCGATGGCTTCTCAGGGCCGTCGCTTGGACCATGATTTCCGTAGGCTATCTGGCTCCCTGGATCCTGATTGCCGGCACCCCACCGCAAATTCTTTCCTAGACTTCATAAATAGGCTACGAACAAACTGCCAGCAAAATTGCCAGCAAATGGCAGTGAAAAAGTCCGCGCGAGTAGTGTGAGAGTTTGCTTGATTACCCAGGTTAAATGCGTTTGAATCGCATCAAACACATGGGAAGGAACCGCCGAATCCTACCGCTGGAGCCAATTTCGATGTTCTGGGCCTACATTCTTCAAAATCCGGCCGGACGTTTTTATATCGGTCACACCGACAATCTTGAGAATCGGGTTAAGAATCACAATCGGACAGACAAAATGGCCGGGAAATTCACGCGCAAGAATGGGCCGTGGTCGTTAGTGTGGTCCGAGCTGCATGCCACACGCGCTGCCGCAATGGAGCGCGAACGCGAAATCAAGAATTGGAAATCTGCGCGCCTCATTCGGGATCGTCTGCTCAAGTCGAACACGTAGCTCAGTGGTAGAGTCCCGACGCAATCGGGATTAACCGATTGGTCGTAGGTTCGAATCCTACCGCTGGAGCCAAAACTTAAATTCTTCACGACGACGAATTTCTCTGGTCGGCAGCACCTTTCGGAGGCCCAATGCCAGCGGAAATGCGGCCAGATCGAGTGACCATGCATACTCTGCCACTGTTCCACGACTGCTCCGTAACAGAAAAGATTTGGCGCGTGCATTCTCCTTAACGTGGAGAAAACCGTGCAACTGAAATATAGACTTTACTGTCGAGGCGAACCGGTTAAGGGAGGTCGCAGCATCGGGAAGCGTGAAAGCGAAGGGCGGTAGAATCGGATCAGGAAATTTCGTGTCAATCAGCTCCGTCGCGTGACTAGGAAATATCCGATTTGTGGATCGGTCTTTCGATCAACTGATCGGAATGGCGCAATAGCAGCGTTCTGCAGCTCGCGCACCAGTTCCGAGATTTTATCCTCGGGCACGACAAGGGCATCGAGCGCTCGGCCGTTCCATGCCCGAACCGCTTCATCCGGCTTGAGGAAATGCGGTTTTTGCAAGTAAAGGAGCATCCCTTCGTAGCCTCCTCCTTCGCCCGAAATGACTTCGTAACGCCAATGATGGGCGACAGCCTGTTCATTCACCGCGCGGCTGAAAACCTCGAGATGATCGGCGTGGTCACGATAATCGGACAGCATTTTTGCGGCGGTATAGCTGCCGGTAAAAACGATCGAGAAGAGCAGTGCCGCGGCGCTCCATTGCAGGACGCGCTCATCAGTTTCCTTTATTCGAAAGCCGCCGGCGATCTGAGCGGCGAGAAGCAAGCAAAGCGGCGGCACAACCGGGTAAATGCGGTCGACGCGTTTCGACGGAACCAGCGACATCACGACAAGACCGCCCAAACTCCAGCAAACCAGCCACAAGATATCGGGCTTTGTCTGGCGAAATAGACTGCGAATTCCCGAGCGCGTTCGACGGAAGGACAGAACGCCGAGTGCGAGGATCAGCACGCTCCAGGGCGCGAATTTATGCAGCAGGTGAGGGAGATAAAAAAGGACGGGTTGCGAGCGATGCACAGTTTGGCTGAACCGGCCGAGAAATTCCTTCACGACGACCTCCTCATAGAAGCCCGGGACGAACTTGATGCCGCAGATCACCCATATCGAAAACAACGCGAGAGACGCGATCCATGGCCACGAGCCACACCATGCATTCGCCCCACTCCGTCTTCCGGCGAGCCATTGAAACAGCACGATGCCTGGAAGCAAAAACGCGAATACGATCGGCCCCTTGATGAACATGGAAGCCGTGAGCAGGGCGAACGTTTCCCATTGCTCACGCGGCTGCCACGGCTCGCGGGCGCGAATTTTTTGCCAGATCAAAAGTCCCAGCAAAAAGATTACCAACGCGAGCGGCATGTCGGTGCGCACCAAAGTCGCAAGGCGCACGCTCAGCAGATTCAGGCCAAAAGCACCCAAGGCGATCAACGCTGCGGCCGATCCGTAAGCGGCAATCGCCGCGCGGAACAAGATGGTCGCCAGGACCACTGCCGTCAGGAACGAAGGAAGCCGCCACGCAATATCCCACGACCGCGTGATCGCGAAGGTCGCGGCTGAAGCCCAACCAACGAGCGGCGGTTTTTGCGCGATCCTTTCATGCGGGGTCCGCTGAAAGAACCAGTGGCCTTCCTTGATCATCTCGAACGAAGTAAACGCCTGCTGCGCCTGGTCGTAATCGTCCAGCTGCCACGGCAGATTCGTTAGGGCAAACAAGCAGAGGATGACCGCGCTGATCACCCAAACCGTGCGCGAACTCTCCAGAAAATTCCGTGCCCATGACGCATCCGTGCTCATTCGTTGATCTCGTGAACCGCTGATTGCTAGTTACCACTGCGGCACTACATTCGCGAGACTAAAGCTCACGGCAACGGAAACCGGCTTCGTAAAAACATGTGTGGAATTGCAGGGTTCACTCAGCTCCACCAGCAATCCGCTGATGTCGCAGAATTGATCCGGCGCATGACCTCTCCGCTGACGCCGCGCGGGCCGGACGGCGAAGGGTTCCACGTCGCGCCCGGGATCGCGCTCGGTCATCGGCGACTAAGCATCATCGATCTCGCGGGCGGCGCACAGCCGATGCGCAGCAACGACGAGCGCTATCACATCGTCTATAACGGCGAGGTTTATAATTACCTCGAACTTCGCGCGGAACTCGAACGGCGCGGATGCGTTTTCCACACGCAATCGGATACCGAGGTGATGCTGAATCAATTCGTGTTCGACGGTGTCGAGGCCCTGCAGCGTTGCAACGGGATGTTCGCGGTCGCGATTTGGGATCGTGATGAGGAACGGTTGTTGCTGGCGCGCGATCGCCTCGGCATCAAACCGCTCTACTACTGCGTCCGCAACGGCGAACTGATCTTTGCCTCGGAACTCAAAGCGCTGCTCGTGCATCCTCGCGTCGATCGCCGTCTTAACGCGCTCTCGGTCAGCAAATATTTCACCTACGGCTACATCCCGGCGCCGCACACGATTTTCGAAGACGTTTATAAGCTGGAACCCGGCGGCTATCTGTTCTTCAATCGGAACGGGCTGCGCAAGAATCGCTATTGGGACATCCCGCTCGAAGACAACCCGGCGAGCGACCGCAACGTCGACGAGTGGGCAGAGGACCTGCTTGCCATCCTGCGTGATTCGGTAACGAAGCGGCTGCGCAGCGACGTGCCCGTTGGCTTATTTCTCTCCGGCGGTCTCGATTCGAGCACTGTCGCCGCGCTCGCGGTGCAACAATCCGGCAAACGGCTACACAGTTTTTCGATCGGGTTCGATGATCCGAGTTATGACGAGTCTCCGTACGCGCGGCGCATCGCGAAACTCTTCGAAACTGAACATCACGAGGAGATCTTAACTCTGAGCCAGGCAACGGAGCTATTTCCGCGGATCATGCGTTCACTCCATGAGCCATTGGCGGACGCCTCGATCATTCCGACTTACGTGCTTAGTCGATTAGCCGCACAGCATGTTAAAGTTGTTCTCGGAGGAGATGGCGCAGATGAGTTGTTCGCCGGCTATCCGGCTTTCCAGGCTCATAAGGTGGTGCAGAACCTTTCGTTCTTGCCCATCGGTTGGCGTGACTGGCTCCGTCCGTTCATCCAACGGCTGCCAGTTTCGCATCGTTATGCTAGCGTCGAGTTTCTCATGCAGCAGTTCGTGAAGGGCCTCGGGCTCTCGCCAGAAGTGCGCTTTCTCCTCTGGATGGGCTGCTACGGTAACGTGGAGAAGAAGCAGCTTTTGTCCGTCGACTTACAGCAATGTCTCTTGCGCGAGGATGCCTTCGAAGACATTTCGGCGCACATTCGACAGAGCGGATTGAAGGGAGACTTTCAGCGGCTGCAATACTTGTGCATGAAGCTCTATCTTCAGGACGATGTCCTGTTGAAAGTGGACCGCGCGAGCATGGCGCACTCGCTGGAAGTGCGCGTGCCTTTTCTAGATCGCGACGTGGTCGAATACGCGTCCCGGATTCAGCCCGCAGATAAATTGCGCGGCCTAACGACCAAGTATGTTTTGAAGCGAGCGGTCCGGCGCCTCTTACCGAATGAGATCATTCATCGGCGCAAGAGAGGATTCATGATGCCAGTCGCGGTGTGGCTGAACCAGAACATGCGAGAGACCATCGAGGATCTCTGTTCTCCCGCAGCCGTCGCTGAGACTGGACTCTTCGACGCCAGCTTCGTCCGGCAAATCCTCGACGAACATTTTCAAGAGCGGCGAGATCACCGGAAGCACATTTACCCACTGCTCTGTTTCATGGCCTGGTTTCGTAACCACGCGACTTAAGCTCGCTTATGGGAAGCCAGATCGATGTTGGAGGCGGCGACAGCGCTAAAGAATTAGCTAAAGGTGAGCCTCGGCATCCTGCCTTCTGATAGCCCTTTCGTACAAAGACTGGAGGCAACGAACTGCGCATGGACGTACGTCGACCTGCCAGCAAAATTGCCAGCAAATCGCAGTAAAACAGCTCGCATGAGTAGTCGCGGAGTTCGCTTGATTACCCAGCTAGAATCTGTTTAAATCGCATCAATCCCAGGGGAAGAAGCTGCCGAATCCTACCGCTGGAGCCAATTTAACCGTTTTGCTCGAACAAGATTCTGTTACATATGTAACACTAAATTGTCCTGCGCATTGCGCAGCGATCTTCGATACACTCAACAGATTTTCGATCACGACTTTTTCAGTTTGCTTTCACCCTGTTTATCGGCATAAATAGAGCGCGGGGTGGAGCAGCCTGGTAGCTCGTCAGGCTCATAACCTGAAGGCCGCGGGTTCAAATCCCGCCCCCGCAACCAATTTTCTTTTTTCTGCTGTCGGAAGTCTACCAGGTTTACGTGCTGCAAGGTGGCGCAGGCAAATTTTATATTGGCTTTAGTGAAACGTGGCTCTGAGAGTCCAGCAACATAATGCCGGATTGACACGCTCAACCCGCGGCAGAGGGCCATGGAAATTAGTTTGGCAAAGCGATACCCTTAAGTTGTCAGACGCCCGAAGGCTTGAGCTTGATTTGAAACGGCAAAAAGGCGGGAACGGATTCTACTAAAAGACTGGCCTGAGAAAATTATGAAGGCCGCGCCCCGCCATGGCGGGGCCGCCCCCGCAACCAATTTCCTCGCGTTTTCTCGCTCACGTGCCTGCAAAAGAGTCGCCGCATTCGCGTGCGGGCAAAATTCTTATCGGAACAGCCAGTTGGTCTGACCCGGGCTTTGTTCAGCATTGGTATCCCAAAGGGATCCGCGCCCATGAGCGGCTTGGTTGGTACGCGCAACAATTCGAAATGGTCGAGGTGAATTCGACGTTTTACTCGGTGCCTGATTTACGAATGGTTGAGCGCTGGTGTGCCGCAACGCCCGATCGGTTCACGTTCGATATAAAATTGCATCAGTTGTTTTCGTTTCACTCGACTGCCGAGAAATTGTTGCCGCCAGATTTGCAACAGCGGGCCGAGACCGATGGCAAAGGCAAAGTAACGCCGACGCCTGACCTGGCGAAAGCGATGCTCGACATCTTTGTGCGCTCGATGTCGGTGCTCCGCTCTGCTGGGAAACTTGGCGTCCTTCTTTTGCAGCTCTCACCTGCATTTTCGCCGCGCATGCACAAACTGGAAGAGCTTGAGGATTTGATCGGCATCTTGCGCGACTATCGGCTGGCAATTGAATTCCGAAATCGCAACTGGGTCATCGGCGATCATCTAAAATCGACAATAGGTTTCTTGAAACAGCACAAAGTGACCTTTGTCAATGTCGATGCGCCGGCGGCTGATCATTTCACAATCATGCCGTCGGATGTGAATGAAATCACAAACCCGGGCTTCTCTTACCTTCGGTTGCATGGACGAAATGCGCG